>AGTN01281549.1_pt1 | contig 34640 bp, 40 predicted proteins | sample 314218 | NCBI WGS metagenome assembly AGTN01 (sample SAMN02954264, study PRJNA73603) | bioreactor metagenome | biome: terrestrial; feature: non-aerated bioreactor; material: poplar woody material; isolation source: poplar biomass | place: USA | collected 2006-12 | reverse complement strand
TGCGCGCCCTCCGGGTTTCGGGCGCTACCCCGCTCGGCCCCCGACCCTGGACCGCGCACACCCCGATTCCACGACGGGGAAAAGGTTCGCCGGGCAATGGGGGATCGGCCCCCAGGGCGGACCGGACGGAAAGGAGAGCACCATGGCTCGCCAATATCACTCCCTTCTCCTCCTTGATCGCGGAACCTGGCGCCTGGAGTTCGGCGCCTACGACAAGTCCGCCGTGGAGGCCGAACGCGACGATTACCACCAGGGCGGCGGCTATCCGCTCCGGGACCTTCGCATCATCACCACCAGCGACACCCAGGCCGCCATCGATGCCGCCGTCGCCACGCTCAACGGGGAGGGCTGAAACCATGACCGGTCCCATCACCAATACGCGCCCCGGCCATGTTGAGGCCGTCCTGAGCGACGTGGTTCACCGCCGTAAGACCGGCGCCTGGCCCGAAGGCAAGGTTCCGCGCTGGGCCAGCGAGTACGCGGCGCAGCTCGGCACCAAGGTGGGTTCCAGCAAGTTCGACGATGCTCTTGACCGCTGGTACGTGGCCGAGCTTGAGGCGACGTTGCAGCCCTTCGCCTCGGCCGGCGCCGCGCTCAATCCCCGCACCGATGCCGGCGGAACTGCCGTCACCGTCCAGGACGAGGCCGGGCGGCGGCACATCGTCACCTATGGGCAACTGCGCCAGGCGGCCCGACTGCTGGGCGAGGGCCTGCGCAAGCTGCAGGACCGCGCGGAGATCCTGAAGCGCTTCGCCCTGGTGGACGGCGGCGTTCTCTTTCAAATCCGCTGGCAACCCGCCTACGCCGAGAAGCCGCGCTGGCTGCTGTTGCGCGAGACGGCTCTGGCCGATGGCAGCCGCAAGCTCCAGGCGCTGGGCTATGGTGGCAAAATCCTCTCCACCAGGGTGTTTCAGCCCGGCGCCGAGGATGCGGACCTGTCGGTCCGCATCAGCAGCGTTCTATCCGCTCCCCTGCTTGCCGATGCCGGCCGCCTGGACGCCCTGCGTGGGGTTGCCAGGACCGGCGACCTCAAGAGCGGCCGGGCGTCGGGTGACGCCTACGACACTCAGGTCTCCAACGACGCAAAGGAACGCCGCTATCGGCGCCTGTGGTCGGTGGTGTCCGACATCCACGTCAACGTGGGGGGCCTGCCCGGCAATCGCCTGATCCGCCTCAGGTGGACCGACGCGCCGGTGCGCAGCAGCTACATCACCGGCGACAAGACCGAATCCGACCTGGTGCTGAGCATCGGCGCCGACGGCGAGGCCAAGGTGTTGTACGGCAACTCGCCCTGGCGGCCGAAGCCGGGCGAGCCGGCCTGGCGCGTGGCCTCCTTCGTCTTCCAGCCCGACAACGCCAACAAGCTGCTGGCCGGTATCGCCGCCGGCAGCACCCGGATGATCGCCGAGGCGGTGGACGTGATCTCGGACACCGCGTGGATGAACCAGCCGGAGGCCGACCGCGTGATGGCGGCTGCCCAGGCCAGCAAGGGGGAATGAGCATGGCCGCACCCATCACCCCCGGCGCCGCGCAAGCCATCGCCCATCACAATCACGAGGCCGACAAGGCGCATGTCAAGGCCGTGGCGGCGCTCGGCCGCTACAACGTCGCCATCAAGAGCTTGCAGGAGGCCGTCGCCGCCTCCGACGCGCAGCGCGCCGCCAGGGCGGAAGCCGAGGCGGATCGCGCATGGTACGAAATGAACGAGTTGCTGGCGCTGGGCTATCAGCACCGCAATTCCGCCGTCATCGCCGCCGGACTGGCCGTCGAGATCAACGACGGGAGGGCGGAATGACCAAGGCTCCTCACCTCCAGGGCGTCGCCGACGCCCTCAACGACCGCCAGCGCGCCTATCTGCTGGCCGTCTACGCCGAGGACCAGTTGAAGGAAGTTGCCCACAAGGGGCGCGTCGGCGGCCCGCCCGCCCGAGTCTGGCGCTGGATCGAATATGGTCCCGTCGGTGCCAGATGGATGGACCATCCGCATACGTTCCTGCTGCGCCGCGACCTGGAGAAGGCCGGTCTGGTCAGCCAGGGCACCGGCGCCACCTGGGCGGCGCTGGGGCGTGCCGGCCTGGTCAAGACCACGTATGCCCATACGGGTTTCGTGGACCGGCGTTCCCGTCGCGCCATCGAATCCCTGTTGGTCCAGATGACGGCGGACGGACGGAAGGTGGCGCACCGCCTGCGGGAGTGCCGGGCGAAGGTCATCCTCACGATGAACCCTGGGACGATCTATGGCGAGGTTCTTGCCGGCTGGCACATCACCACCACCACGGTGCAGGGCGGCGGAAACGCTTTCAAGCAAGAGCACATCCTGACCAATTACGCCCCCGGCCAGCAGCCCACGCCGCTGGAGCGCGCCATCTTAGAGGCGCTCGACCACCATAAGGGATGCACCGGCACGGGCGACCGGAAGGCCATGCTGACCAGGGGAGGCCGCTCATGAAGCCTGTTTCGCAATCCATGTACATGGTTCCGCAAACAACGCCGCTGGCGGCCGGGGGCGAGCCTCCGGCCCCTGGGCATGCCCAGGACGGGGAAAAGGCCTCCAGGGCGTGCCGCTGGTGCGGGAAGCCTCTCGTCAATCCGAGACGCAATCAGGAGTGCTGCAACGCCGAATGCCGCGAGGCGTGGGAGCGTTCGAAGGCCGCCCGGCGCAAGCAGTCTGCCGCCGGCAAGCCCAAGGGGCATTGCCTGTGGTGCGACGGCGCGTTCGACCAGGTGCGGCAGGGGCAGGAGTTCTGCTGCACCGAGCACCAAGGAGTGATGATCATGAGAAACATCCTTTTCCCCGTCGTTCTCCTCGCTGGCTTGGTGCAGATCGCCGCGCCGGCCGAGGCCAGCGAAGTCACACCTCTGGTGGATCTGGGTTTCTTTCCCAGGCCGATACCATCTTCGCTGTGCCGATCACCGGCATGTAACTTAAAAGTTGTGTTAATCTCGAATTAACGCTTTATAAGCTGACTAGCGTTCATTTTGGTGAACAAGGCGCGCGGCTGAGTGGCATGTCGGAGGTGAAATGGGCACGAACTCGAAAATTGAATGGACGGAGCAGACGTGGAACCCGACTACGGGATGCACCAAGATATCGCCGGGCTGTAAGCACTGTTACGCCGAAGTGATGGCCCGGCGTCTGCACGCTATGGGAGCTGGCGGGTATGAGAAGGGGTTCGGGCTTGCCTTACACCCCGGCCGATTGGTCCAACCGTTGGCGCGGCGCAAGCCAACCGTCTACTTTGTCAATTCCATGAGCGACCTGTTTCACCGCGACATTCCCGACTCCTTCCTGGATGAGGTTTTTGCCGTGATTGACCAGACCCCGCAGCATACCTATCAAATTTTGACCAAGCGCGCGGAACGGCTACCTGAATATTTCACCCGCCGCCCTTGCCCGCCAAACATTTGGTTAGGCGTGTCGGTGGAAGATCGGGCCTATGGGTTGCCGCGTATCGATTATCTGCGTCAGGTTGAGGCTCCCGTGCGCTTTCTGTCGATCGAGCCGTTGCTGGAAGATTTGGGACAATTCGACTTGGCCGGCATTCATTGGGTCATTGTCGGCGGCGAATCCGGACACAACGCGCGACCGATGGAGGAAGCCTGGGTCGAGGAGATCAAGCGACAGGCGGACGAAGCCAGCGTCGCCTTCTTTTTCAAGCAATGGGGTGGTTGGGGGGTGGACGGCGTCAAGCGCCATAAAAAGGCGAATGGACGTGAATTCAAGGGGCGGACGTGGAATGCCTATCCAGATGCAGTCTCCGCCTCTTGATCCGTCACAAAAGCCTGCCCTGTCCGGTATCGGTGGCCACGTCCCAGAACTTGTGGGCCAAGTCATTTTCGGCAGCAAGCAAAAGCCAGTAAAGATGTTGCCCTCGGCTGCCGGTGATTAATTCCACACGGGTGGATGGCCGCTTCCCAGTGCGTTGCACCAATCCCCGCCAGTACTCAAGAATTTGGTGGCGGGTTTCAATCTGCGACCGCTTTACGTCAACATGGTTGCGCCACCCTGGCGCGAAAACATCCAGTGCCGATTCATCGGCCTGGATGTTGATGTCCAGATTGCGCTGATGATCCATCTTGCTGACATGGATCAACATGTCGATCCGCTTCAGAGTGGAAAGCGACTGAATGATCCTGTAATCAAGCGTGCCCAGATTATAGGGGTCAATGAACCCAAAGTGCAGACCGTGCGGATTGATTGTTCTTGCCGCCTCGGCCGCCGCCTCCACGGCGGCACCGAGCAGCACCCGCACGGGGGCTCCCAGTTTGCGCAGCCGTAGCGCATTGGCTTCGCGGCGCTCTTCGTCAATATCCGCGATGAGGATTTCCGAGAACGGCGTGCCTAGGGCCTTGCTGACGTTCCAGGCAGCAACAGTGCCCCCTTCGATCCATTCACCTGTTTCTTTGATCCTTGCACGGCCGGTTCCGCAAAAAGATCGATGAAAGTGGCGGACCCGGCACGGCCGGTCAGGAACTTTTTTCGGGGGCCACTCGCTAACTTGAGATATCTGCGTAACCGGGCGTGCTTCTCTTTCGCCCAGGCCCCTACCTCTTCTGCTGGGAGCCCGTCGTCGCCGGTAATCAATTCTGCCATTTTCCGCTCGATCCTGTTTAGCCACCGAATGAATTGCCATGTACCCCGTATGGTTATTCTGAGAATTCCACCCTCAGGTTGCGAAGTCGAGCATAATTCGTGCGCAACCTTCGTAAGGGGAGCATCGATGCGCGCTTTAGCCGCCCCATGGAAACCATGAGCCCAGTCTGGGTGAAACCGGGGTGTGCACGAAGATGGGGCGTCAATTAAGTAAGGGGAAAGACTACAAAGACGGAAAAGATTGACGCCGGCCAGGGCATGACGCTTGAATCGCGGCAACAGGGAGACAGGCCCATGGGACAGTTGGATTTCTCTAACATCGACGCGATGAGCGAAGCCGAGGAACGCCGCTTCATGACGGCGTTCACCAACGCCCTGTCCCAGGACAAGGGCGAGGCCGCCAAGGACCATCTGGCTGCCGGCAGGCCGATCTACTACGGCGATGACCGTTTCAAGGACGCCGTGGTCAAGGAATACCCCGACGGCCGCCGCCAGCTCGTCACCTTCCAGGCCGACGCGGAAGTGCTGTTGCGCGATCTCTGATGCATCAGCTCTGGATCATCGCCGGGCCGAACGGCAGCGGCAAGACCACCCTGGCGCAACGTCATCTCGCTGGCAGGCTGCCGGTCCTCAATCCCGATGAAATCGCGCTGGAGATCGACCGGCGCCGGCCGCAGGCCCCGGATGTCGCCCTGCAGGCAGGGCGCGAGGCACTGACCCGCCAGCGCCGCCTCCTAGCGGCTCGTCATAGCTTCGCGCTGGAGACCACCTTCTCCGGCAACCGCGAGCTCGCACTGATGCGCGACGCCAAGGCGGCCGGCTACAAGGTCAACCTGGTGTTCGTCTGCCTCGACAGCCCGCAGATTTCCATGGGGCGTATCGCCCTGCGGGTCAACGCCGGCGGCCATCATGTCCCCGGCGCCGATGTGCAGCGCCGCTTGGCGAACCTGCCTGAAGGCCTAGCCCTGGCGGACCGGGCATGGTTGCTGGACAACACCCACCCCCGCATGCGCCTGATCGCATCCCTGGAAAAGGGTACCGTCAAGAGCATGACCAACGCCCTGCCGCGCTGGGTCAAGACAGCCAGGCTCCCCGCTCTGGAACAAGCTCAGGGACTCTCCCTGTAGCAGCCGGCCGGTTAAGGCCGGCAGAACCCCACCGTCCCAGCGAGGTTGCCTCCATCGTCTCGGTTTCGGGGCTGTGGTCCTACAGGGCCAGGGCTCCGGCGGCAATTAACGCATTTTGGCTCCCCCACGCCGGCGAGCCGGCGCGGTCCCCCCAAAATGCTATGCCTCCGGAACCCTGGCCCTGTCACGGACCGCCCATCGAAACCGAGACGATGGAGGCAACCATGACCCGCAACGCCAACGAGGCCCAGACCTGGCTCCACTGGCACGACGACGCGCCCTACCTGGTCACCTGGACCCCCGGCGCTGGCGTCGGCACCCTGGCCGCCCGAGTGGCCGACGACGATTTCGCCCACATGGCCGCCTCCAGTTGGTCCACCTCGATCCGCATGGAGGCCGCCGGCGCCGCCCTGGAGCAGATCGCCGCCGTCAACGTGCAGATGCACCACGACGCCGACGCGGCCGAGCGCGCCTTCACCACCCTGGCCGAGGCCGCCTGAGCGGCCTCCTTCGTCTCCACGGCGCCGCCGGCAGGGGTGACGCCACCAGTTGGGGGGCATCGCTGCACTCAGCCCCCAGTTGGCGCCGTCCTGGCGCTCGCGCGCTTGCATGGATCAGCCGGCAATCATCCGCCAGAAATCCGGCCAGCCTTCCTCGCGCAGGGTGATGAGCATGGTTTCGCCGCGGGGCTGGTCCGGGATCGGGGTCAGCACGATTTCTTTGAGCAGGCATTGGAACATCAGCCGGGTTTGGGCCACATCGCCCGACACCTCGATATCGGCGATGGCGTGTGCCAGGGTGGCGCGGATCGCCGCCTATTCGGGCAGGAACGGTGGCGCATCGGCCTGGATATCCTGTCGTATCCGCGCCAAGTCGTTTTGCAATATGAGAATGCGCTGCGTGGTGTGTTCCTCGTCCACGCCGCGCTCGACGGCCGTCACCAGCCGCGCGATTCGTGCCTCGATGTCGGCGGCCTGTTTCTGCAATTTTTCACTCTGCCGGGCTTGGCGGGCGAAAGCCCGGACGAAACCCCCACGGAAATCCTCTCCCTCGGTGATGCGGTCCCGAAGGGCTTCGAACGTCGCCGCCATCAGCACCGCTTCCCTGGTGCCGCGCGAGTTCCGGCATTTCTTCGCGTACCGATGTGTCGAACACAGATACCGGGATTCGTTCGCCAGGGATTTCGGCCCCCCGCACCAGCCGCATTTCACCCAGCCGGTCAGGGCATGCTGGTTGTGGACCGTGAGGATGCGCGGCTTGGGCGGCTCCGCTGTTTCCTTCGCCGCAGACGGGCGGGGACGGTCGAGCAGGCGCACCGACGCCCATTGCTCATCGGTGACGATGCGCAGATGCGGCACTTCGACCTTGGTCCATTGGGATTCGGGATTGAGGACGAAACGTTTCCTGTTGGTGACCGGATCGCGCACCACGTGGTGGCGGTTCGCGATCAGCTTTCCCAGATAAATTTCGTTGCGCAGGATACCTTCCTGCTTCTTGGCGCCGCCCATGATGGCGTTGCGCTTCCACAGGCCGCCGGCCGGCGCCGGGATGCCGTCGCGGTTCAGGCCGGCGATGATCTGCGGGATGGTCCGTCCAGCTATATACTCGACGTAAATCCGCCGGATGATCGCGGCCTCCTCCTCGTTGATCTCCCGCAGGCCGTTGACGTTGCGCCCCTTCGCGTCCACCACCCCGCGCACCACCCTGTAGCCGTAGGCGCAGGACGAGGACGCGAAGCCGGCCGCGACGCGGGCCGCCTGGCCGCGCCGCACCTTGGCCTTCATGTCGCGCAGGAACAGAGCGTTCATGGTGCCCTTCAGCCCGACGTGCAATTCGGTGATCCGACCCTCGTGGGCGGTCCAGATCGAGACACCATGATAGCCCAGGGTCTCGTGCACCGCCGCTATGTCTTTCAGGGAGCGTGACAGGCGGTCGAGGCCTTCGGCCACAACCAGGTTGATCCGGCGAGCTTTCGCCGCCGCCAGCAGCCGCAAGATGCCGGGCCGCTCCATGGTGGCGCCGGAGATCGCAACATCGGAGAACACCAGTGCCTGACCGGGATCGCCGCTCAACTGGTCGGCGATCAATGTGCGGCACAGGGCGACTTGGTCATCGACCGGGGAGGGGTTCTGAAGATCGCTGGAATAGCGGGCGTAAATGGCGATGCGAGGGGAGGCCGGGGAGTGCATGGCGCGACGTTATGACGCCCTTGGCCGAAGATGGCAATGGATTGTGTACAACAAAGGCGCTTGTGCCCTGCCGGCCGCCGCCACCGGCGGATGCGGACCGGCAAGGTGGAAAATAGCGGTTTCCCTGGGGTTGAACCATGTTGAACCCACTTGAACCATGTTGAACCAACATGAACCCTTTTTCCCCTGTCGTGCTTAGGCAGGATAGGTGCGGTGGGCCCACCGCACGCCACCCGGAAGGATGGCTGAGCTTATTCGCACCCTTCGGGCGCTCAACGCGGAAGAATCGGGAATCACGGTGTGGAAGCCGAACATGCAGAAAAAGGGTTAAAGCGGCCAGTTTCTTCGATGTGGATTATTTCGCCAGATGCTTCGCGCTCATGGCGCCGCATCGGTTCGGCAGGTTCCAGCGACTTCACCGGTTCACGCCCGACCATGCCAGGATGCGGAAGGCGGTGGCCTTGGACCGGCCCACGGCGGCGGTGATCTCCCCGCCCGTCTGGCACTGGCGGCGTAGTACCGTAATTGCCCGACATGGGAAGTGGCGTTTGGGTCGAAGACCGATATGGACGCGACGAACGATCCTGCAAGCCGACCACGCCTTCGACCTGGAATCGGCAACCCATTTGCGGATGGTGTTGAGATAGACCGCCCATGGCAGTAGCTACCGCCATGGGCGGTCTACCTTCGTCCAAAACCCGCCGCACCAGAATTCTCGACCCGCCGATGTCAGAGGCGATCCCGAGCAGGACGCCGAAGGCTACCGGAACGCCGCCTGACACCGAATCTGACGGTTGACGCATTTTATGGCCGAGAGCACCAGATAACGTTTCCGCAGCTTCTCGTCTATGTTCAAGACCTCGGCTTCAGTTGGACATCTCCCGTCTCGATGACGGTCGTATAATAATCCTGCGTGTTTCTCGTATTATCATAAAGAATTATTGTTTCCTCACCGTTCCAGCTTCCCAGAATTTGGTAATTCGAATCCCAGATCGCCAGGACACCTTTTTTGGTCTGAATGATAAGAGGCTTGTCACTATGCTGTGAAATCCAGGCATAAACTTCCAAGCTGGACTTCGCCGGAATATATCGGCTGTCTGTGAGATTTTCCTGATTGATGAAAGAAACGCCGACATCGGACTCATTACTGAGTCCACGGATACCTGTAGTCATTCTTCCCTCCATATCTGTTTAAAAATCTTAAAAATGACGCGTTCAAGTCGCATCTGACTGAACATATCCCTCATTACTAGATTTTTTCATAATGCGCAACCTTAAATAGCGAAAAAATCTCCATTCCGGAGGTGAGGTGGTGCATTGTCATCGATAAGCTGCTCTATCATGGCGGTGAGGTCGATATCGCAAAGTTGGAGTTTTCTCGAATTTGGGAGATGTGCAGTAAGCAATATTACAGTATGCTAATAATTACCGCCCCATGCCCGGCCCCTTGCCGGGGGCCTTGCCCTTGCGTGGGGCGCTGGCGAGCGCGTCTTCCGGCGACAGCGCATCCTCGACGAAGGCGCCCATGGTATCGGCAAGGGTGCGCTCGACCGGCACCGCCTTGCCCTTGTCCACCTGGTCGGCGATCCATTTGGTGAGAACCTGGTTGCCGCTGATCGTCACCAGTTCGCCGCCGGCGGCCGCGGCCGCCTGGATCACCGGCCGGCTTTTTTCGGTGGCGGCGATGGTGATGGCGCTGTCCGGGTACTGCGCCCGCAACGCCCTGGCCCGCGTGGGGAGATCGGCTTCCTTGCCGACGATCACCACCGGCGTCTCGGTCTCCAGGTGGATGGCGGCGGCGGCCAGGCAGTCGGTGGTGAGCAGGATCGGGCCGGCATAGGATTTGCCGGCGCCGAGATGCCCGGCCGGGTCGATGACGTGGGCCAGGTCGGGCCGGCCGGCCGGATCGCCGACGTCGCAAGTCCGTCCCTGCGCATCGAGGGCACGCACCGCCCAGACATGGCCATCCCGGTCGCGGAAGGGAAAAAGCACCTGGCCGGAATCGTCCGTCTTGAGGTCCATGGCGTCCACGTCGCCCTTGCCGATGCCGGCGATGGCGGGCGGTTTCCACGGGGTGGCGGCGTACCACGTCTCCAGGGCCGGGCGGAGGGATTTCGGGGGGCGGTACGGCGCCCGCCTGGGCGTCAGGGCCTCCTCGACGGTATGGAGCAGTTCCTTGTAGGTGACGATGATCGCCAGGGCCAGGGCGTCCTTGTGGGCGTCGGCGAGCAGGTAGTCCTTCCAACTGCGCAGGTTGAAGACGTGGCGGCCGAGGAAGGTGGAGCGCTTTTCCTGCCGGTAGGTGCGCCACAGCCGGTCGACGCCCGGATGCCGGGTCAGCGGCCGGGCGAGGTAGGGGCGCCGTGGGGCGGCCTTGGCCTGGTCCTCCGGCTTGCGTTCCGGCGCCGGCTGGAACGGCCCCAGGCGTTTCTCCAGCGCGGCCAGGGAACAATCCCGGCCCAGGGCGCTGGCCTTCATGGCCGCCTTGCCGCCGATCTGCGCGAACACCATGCCGGCGCCGCGCTTCCTGAGCACCGTGTCGTACTCGGCCAGGCCCTCGTGCACCTGGCGCCAGTCGCCGGCGCCGGCGATGGCGACGAGGATCTCCGATTTGTGCTCCTGGAGGTGGCGCTCGAAACTCTGCTGCCAGGTCCTGGCCTCGTAGGTCCGCGCCTTGGCCGAGACCGGGTTGCGCGCCTCCATGCCCTTGTCCACCTGGAGGCCGTATTTCTTCTCCATGGCCCGCGCCACCTTGGACAAGGTGGCGTAATCCCGGTGCGGCGTGTGAACCTTGTGGGTGAAGGGATGCACCTTGTTGAAGGCGACGTGCATGTGGAAATTGTCGGTGTTGATGTGGGTGCCGGCGACGCGCTGGTGCTCCGCGAAACCGAGGGCTTCGGCGAAGTGCCGCTCGATGTCCTGGAGGTCCTCCAGCGAGAGCTTGTCCTGTTCGCCGAGGTGGAACGACACCACCAAGTGATAGGTCTTGTCGTCGATGCCGGGCTTCATCGCCCGCGTCGCCTCGATCTCGATCAAGGCGGTGTCGAGATCGTCCAGGCCGGCGCCGGCGTCGCACTTGACGATCCAGAACTTGTCCAGCTTCTCGCCCTTCTCCCTGGCCGCGGCGACGTAGCGGCCGAGGTGGGAATAGTCGTCGCGGACATCGGGCTTCTTGTCGATCTTCTTGACGATCACCGCGCCGCCCTGGGGTGGATGTCGTGATGGATTTCCTTCACGACCGCTCGAAGCTCGACCTGCGTCTGATGGATCGATTCCAACAAGGCGTCGATCCGCGCCAGCGTCGCCGGCGTCAGGTCGGCGTCGCCGACATCGAGCAGCAGCTTCATCAGATTGCCGAGGCGGGCCTGGTCGGCGTTGACCTTGAGCAGATCGCGGATCGCCTGGGCGTTGACGAAATCCTGCGCGTCGGGCAGGCGGTGGCCCAGCACCAGGCGGCGCAGGAGTTCCGATCGGTTCAGCCGCAGTTGCGCGGCGAGGGCCTGGACCCGGGCTTTCTCTTCGTCGGTGAAGGAGACCTTCACCCGGTCGCGCGCGGTCGCCATGGCCTAGCGCGACAGGCCGTGGCCGCGCTCGTGCGCCGGAGCGACGCCGAGGGCCTTCTGCTGAAGTCCGATGTAGAGCGTGTCCGCCGCACGCATGTTGAGCTTGCGCTGTTCGATGATGGCCTTTTCCTCGCCGTCGAGGCGCGACTTGTCCATGTTCAGCAGGCGGGCCGCCTGGGACCCGAAGAACTGGCGCACGGCGTCTTTCGGCAGGCCGCTCATGCGGCTTTTGGGGTGGCCGTGGCTGTCATCGACCGCTTTGTAGAGTACCGGGTCCTGGACGAGGGGCAGGCTCTTTTCCGCCGCCTGCAATTCCTTCAGCGCTGTTTTCAGGCTGGTGGTCATCGCCCCGCTGTTGGCGTACAGCGTCAGGTCGGTGACCAGCAGGGCCTTTTCCGTGGCGAGGATCAACTCGATATCGCCGCTCCGGCCGACTTCTTTGAGATGGGTGTGAATGAGGTCTCGTTTATCCGCCAGATCGGCAGCGGTAGGGGCATGGCGATGTTCCAGCCACGCCCCGCGTTCGTCCAGCAGAAGCCGGTTAAATTTCTCTATCGAGCCAGTCTTTTCCATATTTCGCCTCTGCCGTCTCGGTCCTGAAACCTTCTTTCCTGATCCAATCCGCGCCCATGTTGCGCTTGGCCGCGAGCAACGCTTCCGCCGGGTAGATCACCTGCTTGCGCAGTTCGCAGGCGGTCTCGTCATCGCCGCGTCGCACGGCTTCGCCAATGCGATGCAACAACCGACCGTTGGGGGTGAGTTGGGCGACCTGGTCCGGGGTCAGCTTGCTCATGGCGGGTCTCCTTTCCGGGGGGCTTGAGGCGGGTCGGATGGTAGCAGATTTTCCGTGTCCGCAAAAACCACCGAGAGCCGGACGGAATAGCGCCGGCCAGTTCCCAGCAGTTCTTTGTTCGATATCATGGCTGAGGCCTCACGCTGCATCGTCGTTGCCCGGACGGGGCTTGGGGAACCGGCGGCCGAGCGCCGCTTCCGCCTTGTCGAATGCCCGCGCAAGCCCGTCCGCCCAGCGGACGGGCAGCGGGCATGGGGAGCGTCCGGCGAGGATCATGGTGATCGCCATGCTCACGATGGCGACCGTGGCGGCCAGTTGAAGGTGTTGCGGATAGCCGTTCTGGAGATGGGCGATCAGGTCCGCCGGGGTGACGTGCGCCGCCCATGATTCGGGAGCGACGACGAAGCCGTAGAACAGCGCCGCGCCATAAAAGGCGAAGGTGAGGCACGCGATTGCCGCCGCCATCCGCAGCAATCCGAAAAGGAAGGAGACGACGTCGAAAATCACGAGCAACCGGTGATAGAGCTTGTTGGAAAGAGGCATGGTCCGGTCCTTTCAAGTGGCAGCCCGCGCGGCCGGGGCCGCGCGGGCATGGCGGCGGTCACGCGATGCTGCGTTCGGGCTGATTGATGCGGGCCAGGGCGGAGTCGACGGCGCCGCGCACGGCGCCGTTGCCGCGCGCCTGGCCCAGGTCGTCGAAGTCGGTGAGGCCCTTCGCCATCTCGGCCGCCATGAACTTCGGCGCGATGAAATGGCCGCCGACCGCCTGGGCCGCCTCTTCGGCCTTGATGATGCCGATGTTTTCCTTCTCCCCTTTTTCATTCACCCTCGCATGGTCGTTGTCGGCCGCGATGAGGATCGGGCGGTCGGGATATTTGGCCTGCACCGCTTCGGCCACGGCCTTGAGGTTGCCGGCATCGAAGGCGACGACGACGGGGCGGTTCACGGCCTCGTAAATGCGGGAACCCGTGGCGTAGCCTTCGACGATCACCACGGTTCCGCGATAGCGCGCCAGACTGTCCAGTGTGCCGGCGCCGGAAGGCTCGATCACGTGCATGGTCCCGGCCTTCTTGCTGTCCTTGAGGAAATGCTTGCCGTCGCCGTCCACGAACTGGACGTTCCACAGCTTGCCATCGGCGTCGCGGCAGGGAACGACCATCTGGCCTTCCGCGTTGACCTTGACACCATGGCCGCCGACGCCCTTGCCGGCGAGGTAGGGACAGTTGGCCGGCGTCGCCGGCGCCGGCAGATTCGCCCAGATGCCGTAGGCGGTCTTGGCCGCATCCTCAGCCAGGTCGAGGCGCTTGGCTTCCCGATCCGCGCGGACCTGGGCGGCGTTGGCCTGGATGCGGGCGCGTTCCTCGTCGGTCAGCGCCACGCCGGTGGACAGGCGCCGTCAATAATCCCGGTGCCGTGCTGGTGGACATCACCCGTCCGGGCGGCCTGTCGGCCAGCAAGGTGCAGATCGCCGTCACCGATGCCGGCGCGGGTGTGCGCAGTGCGGGCACCTTGCTGGCCTCCGCCAACGACTTCACTCTGGCCTCGACCGGCGATGTCCAACTGGCGGGCATCGTATCCGCAGGGCGTGATCTTGTGATGGAGGCGGCAGCGATCGCGGTGGGAACCAATGCGGATGGCAGCGGGGCCAACCTGTCCTCGGGCCGGCATATGGATATGCTTGCCCCGTCGATCGATATTCGTGGCGCTACCCTCCAGGCCGGTACAGGCGGCGTCGATGGCGACGTGACGCTGGGTCGGAACGGGGTCGGCGCTTCCGGCGACTTCTCCATTGCGGGCGTGCAGGGTGCGGACGCCTATACCATGGCCTCCCTGACCGCTCTCGGTGGATTGGGTATTTATGCCGGCGGGCGTAATCTGACGATCGAGGGAGCGCACGTCGCGGTTGACGGGGCCGTTTCCCTGCAAGCCGACCAGATCGCTCTGCGGAGCGTGACGGATGCGCTTGGAGACGTACAGGCTTCGCGGCTTTCCGGCGGCCAGACGGCAGTGACCGCGACCGGCGGGGTGACCCTGGATGGATTTGAGCTGGAAGGCGGCGCGGGCTTGGCGATCTCCGCGGCGAGCCTGACCGCGACGGCGGTCGGCGGGCCGGAACTCCGGGCTTCGGCGCTCTCTTCGGCGCTGGGCAATGTCGAGGTGGCCTCCACCGGTGCCGTGTCTCTCACAGGCACGGACGTGACGGCGGCCGGCAATCTCAAAATCACCGGCACCGACATTGCGATGAATGCCGTCCACGATGGCGCCGATTGGAGATTCGGCAGCATTTCCGCTCAGTCCGGCGGACTGGTCTTGAAGGCGACGGCGGGCGATATCTCCAACCAGGGAAACCTGCTGCAGGGGCAGACCGCCATTTCGGGGGACGCCGATTCCCTGGGCGGCGTGACGCTCGATGCCACGGGAAATGTCATCAACCGCAGCCTGGACAGGGGGGCGCTCGGAATCATCTTCGCCTCCAACGACGATTTGGTGGTCAATGCCGGAGGCGCGTTGGAAAATTATGCCGGCAGGCTGGTCTCCAACCGCAACGTGACCCTCTCCTCAGGCGGGGATTTCGACAATTACGTCACCAAAACCGGCGGCAACGGCGGTACGCTCGTTTCCTCGGGTTCGATTAAAACCAGTTTCTGGAGCCGTCTGTTCGGCGGCAAGAGCCAAGCAAGTTCGGCGGTGGATTACGGCGACCTCGTTATTCCCGGCACGCTGGCCTATGTGGCCGCCAACGGCAATGTCAATATCACCGCCGCCAATCTGCGCAACGTGGGGGGCGAAATCGACGCCAATAACGGCGACGTCGTCATCACCACCGGGACCTTGACCAACGAAGCCCTGGCGACGGGTCGTGCCAGCGTGCAGGTGAGTTGCGGCGTTACCTGCCGCACCACCCCCAGCGGCAATGTGGCCCTCATGGGCGGCACCATATCGGCGAGCCAGGACGTGGTTGTCAACGCCACGGGCGAGGTGCTGAACCGTGGCGGCAGCATTCTCGCCATGCGCGAGATCTCCGTGACGGCTCCTTCGGTCCGCGCCGAGGCCGTCACGACGTGGCGGGCCGTCGCCATGCCGGCTTCCGCCTTTTCCCCCGGCACCGTCCGTCTGCTGCGCACGGACCAGGGCGGCAGTTTTCAGGCACTGGGCGGATTGGTCCGGCTGAACACCACCGATCCGGTCGTCATCCAGGGCGGCCTGGTTGCCGGTTCGGCGGGGGAGGACATGCCGGCGGGCGCGGTGATCACCGCTCCGATGGTCGAATCCGGCATCGCCGGCGGCCGGCCCATCGGCCTCTTTCATTAAAGGCGCGCGCCATGCCCTCTTTTCGGCGCGTGACCGCGCTCATGCTTTGCCTTGCTCCCGTCCTGGCGCACGCACAATTGCCGGAAGAGCCCGGCCGGCGGCTGCTGGAGGAACAGCGCCAGAAGCTTGAGCAACGCCGCAATCAGCCGACGCCGGAAATTCCCTTGCCGCCGCCGCCGGCCCCTGCCGGCGCCGAAGGCGGCCCGTGCTTCATCATCACGACGATCGAACTCCAGGGAGTGACGCTGCTGAGTGCCGAGCGGCAGGAGGAAATCCTCGCCGGCTATCGCGGCAAATGTCTGGGGCAGGCAGCGATCAACGAACTGCTGAGCGCCCTGACCACAGCCTATGTGGATGCCGGCTACGTCACGGCCAGGGCCTATCTGCCGCCCCAGCGCATCGATGGCGGCGTTCTGAAGGTCATTGTCGTCGAGGGGGAAATCGAATCCCTGGACGTCGAAGAGGGGAACTGGCGTGATGCCTTGGGCGTGTGGTTCGCCTTTCCCACCAGTCCGGGACAGCCGTTGAGACTGGCCGATATCGAGCAGGGGCTGGACCAGCTCAACCGTTTGCCTTCCAACAGGGCGAAGGCGCGCTTCGTCCCCGGGACCACGCCGGGCGGCACGAAGGTGGTGATCGACAATCCGGTGGAGGAACGCTTCCGCCTGACCGCCACCACCAGCAATTACGGCCAGAAGACCACTGGGCGCATCCAACGGGGCGTGGGCCTGGAGGCCGATAATCCGCTGGGCATCGGCGATCAATGGATCATCAACGCCACCAGCACCCGGTCCTCCAATGCCTTCGCCGGTACCGGCTCGATCCCCTTCGGCTGGTGGACCCTTTCGGGCGCGCGCTCGGTCTCGGAATATCTCCAGGTTCTGGACGGCAGCACCCAATTGTATGGGCAATCCTCGACCTGGAACCTGACGCTGGACCGGGTGGTGCACCGCGATGCCACCACGCGCAGCTCGGTCTATGGCCGGATCGGTTATAACCGCGCGACCCGCACCATCAACGACATCGAGCTGACGCCGCAGAAGCTGGCCACGGCGGCACTGGGCGTCAGCCGCACATGGCGCACCGCCGAGGGCCGGCAGGTGCAAGGCGATTTCGCGCTCGTTCGCGGCCTGCATGCCTTCGGCGCCAATCTGGACGCCGAGGGCCTGCCCCAGGATTCGGCCCATGCGCAATTCTGGAAGCTCGCCGCGTCGGGGGCCTGGGTCGAGCCTCTGGGCTTTGCCACGTGGCGTACCACCGGCCAAGGCATCTGGGGCAAACAGTCGCTTTACTCGCCCGAGCAGATCCAGATCGGTGACGTCTATACCGTGCGGGGCTATTCCGAGGACCAGATCGTCGGAGACCGGGGGCTTTACCTCCGCAACGAGATGATTTTCGATTGGCCCGAAATCCTTGGGGGAGCATGGCTGAACCGCCAGTGGGAACTGGCGCTCCAGCCGTTCCTGCTGGCTGACGCCGGCTATGCCTGCCTGATCGCCAGCCATTCCTGCGAGCATGCCGGAGCCGCGGGCGCGGGCGCCCGCTTCGGCAACCGTCGCATCGCGCTCGAAGCCACCGTGGCGCGCCCGCTCTGGGCCAGCGGCACCCTCGAACATGACCGGTTCGAGGGCACCATCAATCTTACCCTGCAGGTGCTGAAATGGTGATTCGTCTGATGAGGAAGGCGGTCGCCGCCCTGGCCGCCTCCAGCCTGTTGATGGCCGATCTCGCCTGGGCCGGCGGCCCGGTGGCGGATCCCGCGGCGCCCCTCGGCTTTCGCCCCACCGTGCAGGCGGCACCGAACGGCGTGCCGACGGTCAATATCGTCAATCCCTCGGCGGGCGGCGTTTCCCATAACAAATACACCGGCTACGACGTTGATCCCCAAGGCGTGGTGCTCAACAACAGCATGATGGCGGGCACCAGCGCGCTGGCGGGGGCGCTGGCCGCTAATCCCAACCTTTCCCTGCCGGCGCAGGTCATCCTCAACGAGGTCACCGGAATCGGCGCCAGCCAGCTCAACGGTCCGACCGAGGTGTTCGGTCCTTCGGCCAGCATCATCGTCGCCAATCCCAACGGCATCTCGGTCGACGGAGCCAGTTTCATCAATTCCCCCCGGGTGACGCTGACCACCGGGACGCCGACCGGCGGCGGAAGCAGTCTGGGTTTTTCCGTCCAGGGCGGGCAGATCGGAATTTCAGGGGCGGGGCTCGACGGCGGCACCACGGATCAGGTGGATCTGGTGGGCCGCCGCGTGGTCGTCGACGGCGAAGTCTCGGGCAGTGCCGCGCTCAACGTCGTCGGCGGCGGGAGCGAATACACCTACGCCACGGGGGAGGCCACCGAGGCTGCGGCGCCTGTCCAGGCCGGCAGCTATTCCATCGACGCATCCTTGCTGGGGGCCATGAATGCCGGTCAGGTCAGGCTGATCGGCACGGAGGCGGGCGTGGGCGTGCGGGCTCTCGGCGGCGTCGCCGCCTCGGCCGGCGACATCACGGTCACCTCCAGCGGGGAGATCACGATCGGCGGGGCCACGGCTTCGCGCGACGTGAGCCTTTCGGGCACGAATGTCGGCACCAGCGGGACGATCACCGCCGCCCGCAACATCGGACTCGCCGCCAGCCAGGCGGTGACCACTGCCGGCACGCATGACGCTCAGGGCGTCACCATCGCCGCCGGTACGACCGCTCAATTGGGTGCGACCACCTCTGCGACCAGTCTGACCGCCAGCGCCACCGGAGCGCTTGCCCACACGGGCGCCACCACGCTGAGCGGTGGCAATGCCACCCTGGACGGCGCGGGTGTGACGATGTCGGGCTCCATCGTCACCGACCGGGACGTCAGCGTCACTTCCACGGCGGCGGCGACGTTGGGTGGCACGACCACCGCCCGCGGCCTCACGGCAGCCGCTGGCGGAGCCCTTTCCCATACCGGTACCACGAACCTGAGTGGAACCGCCGCTCTGACGGGCGAAACGGTCTCCACCGCCGGCATTCTGTCGGCTGACGGCGCGGTCGGGATCAGCGCCATCGACGATGCCACCCTGGGCGGCAGCGTCACCTCGCGCACCGATCTGACCATCGCCACCGGCAACGGGCTGACGGTGAACGGCACCGTGGCGGCCGACGGCAATGCCACGGTCACGGCCGCCTCGGTCGCGGTGAACTCCGCCGGAGCTCTGAGCGCGGGTGGGGCGGTCGGCGTTACCGCCAGCGGCGCCGTGACCAATGACGGCGTGCTGGATGCGGGCGCCGCCCTTGTCCTGGACGCGGCGAGTCTGACCAATACCGGCCGGGCCAGCGCCGCCGCCGCTCTTTCCGTGACCACCAGCGGCGCCGTCGGCAATAGCGGCGGACAGATGGCCGGCGACAGCATCGGCATTGCCGCCGGCGGCGCCCTCGACAACGCGACCGGCAGCATCGCCGCCACCAATGCGGTGAGTGTCACCGCGGGCTCGGTGAACAACCGGCAGGGTTTCCTGCGCAGCATCGACGGCACCGTTGCGGTTTCCGCCACCGGCACGGTCGACAACACGCAAGGCGCCGTGGGCGGCACCGATATCGGCGTCACCGCGAGCGCGGTGGACAATACGGCCGGCGAAATCATCGCCACCACCGGCGATCTGGGCGTCACCACGACCGGCGGAGCCCTGGTCAACAAGGGCGGCACCCTGTTCGCCAACGGCACCAACACCTTGACCAGCGCCGCCGGCATCGACAACAGCGCGCAAGGTTCGGTGGGATCCCTCGGTCAGCTTTCGGTGGGCGCTCAGGGAACCATCGACAACACCGCCGGCACCATGGTCACCAACGACCGGGTGACGGTCACCACGCCCGGCCAGATCATCCAGGGCGGCAGTCTGACGTCCGCGGGCGACCTCACCGCCTCGGCCGGCACTTTCACCAATCGCGGCTATACCGCCTCGGCCTCGGCGCTGGCGGTGTCGGCGGGGGGCATCGTCAACGAGAGCGGCCAGATGGCCGCCAATGACGGCGTGGTGCTGACCGCCACCGGGGCGGTGGAGAACCGCGCCCAGATTTCCAGCGGCCTGGATGTGGGCGTTGCCGCCGCTTCGCTCAGCAACACCGCCACCGGCCGCATGGAAGCCAACCGCCATCTCGCGGCGGCCACCACGGGGGCCATCTCCAATGCCGGCATCATGGCGGCCAATGACGGATTGTCGTTGTCGGCCGGCTCCAACCTGACCAATGCCAACGGTACGGTCCTGTCGGGCGGCGCCATGGTGCTGGAGGCCGCTTCGGCGCTGACCAACCAGGCCGGGCTGATCCAGAGCGGCGGCGACATGACGCTGCGCGCCGGCACCCGCATCGACAACGTGCGGGCGCCGTTCACCACGGTGGGGACCGGCAATGGCGGCTATCGCCAGCAGGAGACCTCCGGCCCGGCGACCCTCACCGCCGGGGGCAACATGCTGCTCCGGGCGCCGGTGGTGCTCAATCAGGCCAGCCTGATGTCGACCGCCGGCGACATGACCATCGACGCCGACACCTTCCTCAACCAGGTCAACAGCCTGACCACGCTGACCATGATCGGCTATCAGGTCTGCAAGAAGAAATGGTACGGCAGCAAGAAATGCTGGACCGAGTATTCCCCCAGCACCAGCAACACCCAGACCCCCTCGCTGGTCCATGCCGGCGGTACCCTGACGGCCAACGCCGCGACCATCACCAATACGGGCACCGTCCAGGCCCACAAGGTCGATGCCGTCGCCAACGTCATGACCAACGGCATCGTCGACTGGACGATCAAGACCATGCCGGCGGCGGTGCCCAGCGCGCGCATCGACCTGACGCAGTACGCCGCGCTGCCCGAGAGCACGCCGGGCCTGTTCGACATCAGCCGCGATCCGGCCAGCCGCTACGTCATCACCACCACCGTGGACGTGGCCAATCTGCTCGATCACGAATACCTGCTCGACCGCCTTGGCCCGGCCGCCGAACCCGATCCGCGCTTCTTCGCCGATCCGTTCGCCGAGGCGGAAATCCTCAAGCGGGCGGCATTGGCCGAGACCGGCCAGCGCTTCTTCGTCCCCGAGGTCAAGACGGACGAGGAACAGCGCAAGGCGCTTTACGACAATGCCATCGCCTTCGCCGCGACGCGGACCGACGTGAAGCTGGGCGTCGCCTTCACCGACGAACAGATCGCCGCGCTGGACAAGCCGATCATCTGGTACGTCGACGACGGCTCGGGGGTGCTCAACCCCACGATCTATCTGCCGCAGGTCAGCCAGCGCAACCTGGTCCATCTGGAAGGCGGGCGCATCATCGCCGACGACGCCGACATCCAGGTCGCCGGCCAGTTCACCAATACCGGCTTCGTCAACGTTGCCAACACGCTGACCATCGACGCCGGCTCCATCGTCAACGAGCAACGTACTGCCAGGGATACGGCGGCACGCATCGCCAAGAGCAAGGGGAAAACCTCGCTCCACACCGTCGAGCTCAACGTGTTGCAGCAGGGCGGCGAGATTACCGCCGGCACCGCCACGTTGCGCGCGGACGGCGATGTCACCAGTTCGGGCGGCCGGATCGCGGTAACCGGCACTCTCGCCATTGAGGCGGAAAATGACGTCGCCATCACTGCCGCCCGGGTGGAAAACCACGAGCGGGTCAACGCCGGCAAGGCCGGATGGGAAATCGACAGCACAGTCCACCATGCCGGCCAAGTATCCGCCGGACAGGAACTGTCGATCGTGGCCGGCCGTGATGTCGCAGTGGCCGGGTCAAAGGTCGAGGCTGAAGGCAATGTCACCATTGCCGCCGGGCGTGATGTTACCGTCACCGCAGTAGCAGACGAACTTTACTCCCATAGCTGGAGCAAAAAGAGTCGCTCCAAAATCGATACGACCATCGACCAAACCCGTAACCAGAGCGCCGAAATCACTAGTACCGGCGGCAATGTCGATATCTGGGCGGGGGATAATCTAGCGGTTCAAGCTAGCCGGGTTGCGGCAGCAGGCGATGTCGGGTTGGAAGCCGACCAGGGCGTGGTAGCCCTGTTGTCAGGAACTGATACCAGTTTCGTACACGAAAAGACCGAGCGCAAGGGACTGGTCTGGCAATCCAGCCGCGACCGGGGCGAGACTTCCAGCACTGTCGTGATGACGGAACTGGAGGCTGGCGGCACGCTGTCGGTCGCCGCCGGCTCCGGAGTGGTGGCCGATTACCGTGCAAGCGGTGGGCAGGAAGCCTCGCTGGCAGCGCTGGCTCAGGATCCCCGCACCGCCTGGGTGGCCGAAATCGCCAAGCGCGACGACGTCGCCTGGCGGGCGGTCAACGAAGCCTACGATTCGTGGGATCACAAGACCCAGGGCTTGTCCGGTCCGGCGGCAATGGTAATCGCCATTGCGGTGACGGTTGCGACTCAAGGCGCCGGAGCCTCCCTGCTTGGCGCGACCGGGGCGGTGACGGCTGCCATGGCCAATGCCGGTTTCTCCGCTCTGGTTGCCCAAGCTTCCATCAGCCTGATCAATAATCAGGGTGACCTGGGCAAGGTACTCAAAGAGTTGGGCTCGGCCCAGACCATCAAGACGCTAGCCGTCGCAGTAGCCACCGCAGGCTTAACCCAGGGAATATCCGAAGCAACAGGGGTCGACGGTACCCTGTCACCGCAAGCGCCGATCGCCGATCGCGTCGCGCACGAAGCACTTAAGCAGAGCATCCAGGCCGGCGCGAATGCTGCCGTCAATATCACCATCAATGGTGGCGACATCAGTGAAAGCCTGCTCCATGGACTCACGCAAGCCGCGATCTCGACCATCGGCGTGGTCGCGACACAGGAGATTGGCAACGCCTATAAGCAGGCAATCCTTGATGGTCAGGTCGACCCCTTGGAGTACGCCCTGCAGAAGGTCGCTCATGCTGCAGTCGGATGCGGAACCGCGGCAGCCTCCGGTGCCAGTTGCGGGGCGGGAGCGGCTGGTGCGGCCACCGCCGCCGCGGTGACAGAAGCTTTTTTTGACCCCAGTAAGAAGGCCCTGGAACTCGCAGCATTGGTTCGCGAGGGCGATGTTACCCAGCCCCAGGCCATGCAGATGATGCTGCAATGGCAACAGCAAGGGGCCGATCTGGCGCGCCTTGCCGGTGGTTTGGCTGCGCTGGCCGCCGGTGCCCAGACCGGCGCCGACGTCGCTGCAGCCGCCAATGCCGGCGATACCGTGGCACGCCACAACGTTCTCGAAACCGCTCTCGACCTGGCTAGCCTCGCCCTGTCACTGAACGAATTGCGGATCGTTCTGCAAGACAAGGACGCCTCTAAACTCGACATCCTGCTCGCCACCGGTTCGGTGGTCATTGATGGTGCAGCCGTCGCACTGCCTTTCATCCCCGGTGGGGCCGGCATCGTTCTGAGTGCCAGCAAGCAGGGCGGCAAGGTCGTTGTTAAGGCCACGACCGAGGCTGGTCAGGACGTCACTGATGCGCTGAAGCTTGTCGATCAGGTTGGAGGGAGTAAATATTGGACCACAATCACGGAGTTTGGGGGGAGCAAGGTTTATCAGCGGAACGACCTGATTGACCCGTTAAGGACGGACAAACTAGGCCGCACCAACCTACAGCGAATGGAAGCCGGTATTGCCCCAATCGGCCCTGACGGTAACTCCATAAATTTGCATCACATGTTACAGACTCAAGACGGCCCAATAGCCGAACTTACTCAAACGTTCCATCAATCGAACACATCGGTCATCCACATAAACCCATCTTCAATACCATCCGGAATTGATAGGGCGCAATTTAACAAGTGGCGATCAGAGTACTGGATGAGCAGAGCAAAAGATTTTTAGTGAGGTTGCTATGAGCATAAATGACGTCGATATGGCATTGGACGCCATAAATAATAACGAATCAGCTTGTTTTTTCGCCGGATCGCGCGACGATGCCCTAATAAAGAAGGCAGAAAAAACTCTTGGGCTTAAGTTTCCTCCAAGTTATTATAAATATCTTGCCAAACTTGGATGTGGAAGTGTCGGGTCTGAAGAAATTTATGGGATTATAGATGATGATTTTTTTGATTCATCCGTACCTGATGCGATTTGGGTTACCCTTCAACAAAGAAAAATGTGCAGGATTAAAGATGATCTCGTGATAATATATTCATTCGGCGATGGTGATTATGCGGCGCTTTTATGCCTACCGACCCAAGGTGAAGGCCCCATAATCCGAGTTTCTCCCGGCAATCCCGTAAATTATCAAGAAATATTAGCTTCAGATTTCGGCGTTTTTTTTTGGGAGCGTGTGAAAGAGGCATTGGATTTATCATGAAACGGGGATAGCTTATTAAGCGATTTCCTTATAATTTTCTCGATGTGCGAGTAAATAAGCGCTGCGCACCTGATCAGAAGTCAATCGGTGCGCTCCAGCCTGGGGGCCGGGCGCGACCTGACCATCACCGCCGGCCAGGACGTCAAGCTGGCGGGCGGCACGGTGGCGAGCGCCGGCAACGACGCTACGGTCAGCGCCGGACGCGACCTGATCCTGGAGGCGGGCCGGGACGAGCGGCATTCGTCGTCGTCGGGCGCGGGTGTGAGCGTCGGTGTCGGGTTCGGCAGCAACGGCGTCAATTTCAACGTCGGGGTGGACGCCAGCCGGTCCAAGGCCGAGGGCACCATCCACAGCAACGCGCAGCTGGCGGCGGGCGGCGACGTTTCGACCTCTTCGGGGCGCGACACCAAGCTGGTGGGCGCCAACATCACCGTCGACATGGCGGTGGGGCGGAACCTGGAGGTGACGTCGCTCCAGAACACCGCGCGGTCGCAGGGGCGCTCGGGCAGCCTGGGGGTGAGCTTCGGCACCGCCGGCTGGGGCGGCTCGGCGGCGGCGTCGAAATCCGATGCCGACCGCGCCTTCACCGACACGCCCACCAGCATCGTCGCCGACGGCAGGCTGAGCATCCGCACCGAGGACACCACCACGATCACCGGGGCACAGATCGCGTCGAAGACCGGCGATCTGACGCTGGATACCGGCAGGCTGGAATGGCGCGACCTCGCGGACCACGACAGGCGCTCCTCGACCAGCGTGTCGCTGGGCACTTCCCCCGGCGCGGCAATCCCCGGCACGGGCGAATTCGCGCACGAGACCCAGACCAAGGAAGGCGTGACCCGGGCCACGGTGGGCGCCGGCACCATCATCATCCGCAACGACCCCGAGGCCGGGCTCGACGGGCTGAACCGCGACCTCGCCAAGGCGCAGGAGATCACCAGGGAGAGCGGCAGCAAGGTCCGCATCGTCGTCGCCGTCCCCAGCGACGATATCGGCGAGCGGTTGGACAAAATCGGAAATTTCTTCGAGGCCGTCACCGCCAGCCTTCCCGAGAGCGCCCGCCACATGGGCGAGGGAATGGAGCGCGCCTACCGCCTCACCATCGCCAGTGGAGTGTCGGAGCAAGCTGCGGGGCGGGTTCTGACCGATCCCAAATTCCAGGAACTCGTCACCGGCCTCGCGGATCTGGAAAAGCAGATCGCCTTGTATGGCCTGGATGGAAGCGGCCCGACGAACTCGATGTCGGGGGAAATGGGGGAAAACGGGCAGGTCCGCATCCTCGTGGATGGTGCGAACTCCCCCGCAAAAATGAAGATCAGGCGGCGTCCTGGCCGGGGTACCGTTTGTTGCTGGTCTGCACCGGCTGCCCGGCCGAAGCCGCCGAGATCGGGCGCAAGCCGGTCTCTCCGCTGGGCCTGAAGCCGTAGCTCACCACCATCAAGCGGGCCCTGGTGCTGGTCGCGGGATCAGATGTCCGCCTGTTGGTCGATGATCAATCCCGGCTGGTGAGTTTCGGCTATCAGCCGATGCCAGGGCCGGTGAAGCGGGAGGAGGGGCGATGACAACGGTAATCCGTTTCGCGGTTTTCTGCGCCATTTCCATCGGACTTGCCGCCTGCGCCGATTCGCCGCAGCCGACCATGCATCTGCGCCCGGTCAGGCAGGTGAACCTCGACATGATGCCGTCGCGCACTGTCCCTCAGACCCTCACGCCAGCCGATCAATGACGGAGGCTCCATGATCCCCCATCTCACCTGCATGGCCCTGGCGGCGGTCCTCAACGATCTGCCCCCGCGCGCATTGCCGGCCATCCACGCCGTCGAAGGCGGTGCGCCCGGCAGTGTCCATTGGAACACCAACGGCAGTGCTGATCTTGGCGTCATGCAGATCAACACGTTGTGGTTGTCGGCCTTGGCCGGTGCCCTGGGACAGCCGGAGACAGAAATCCGCGACCGGTTGGTTGGCGACGCCTGCTTCAATATCGTCGTCGCCGGGATGAAGTGACCATGAAGAAGCAGTTTCTCCCCGTCATCATCCTCGCCGGCCTGGTGCAGATCGCCGGGCCGGCCGGCGCTGCCATCCCTGTTCAGGATTCGGCTAACACTATTGCCTGCTCCGAATTCTTCGCCGTCTACAAGCCCAACATCCACGTCGCTATTCAGATGGCCGGAACTGCGCCAGGTCAGAAAGCCGCCGTCATTGCCCACGAAGCCAGGGCTTTTGCTACCGGCTTGAAATGCAACATGAAGCCCTTTTCCGAGGAATTATTCGCTGCGAGCAAGGCGGCGAGGAACCGAAGGAGAACTGAAGTGAAGACCCAGCACCCCGATGCCCAAGGGCGCACCATCACCACCACCAGCGCCACGCCGCACCGGTAGCCGACCACGCGAAAAGCTGAGGCTTCCGTATTACTGTCGTCGTGCGGGGGCGCCGCCACCGGACCCAAAGCCCCCCGAGCCCCTCGCTTCTGCCGAGATGCGGGGGGCTTTTTCGTGAACTCGCGCGAAACGCACATATCGACAATGTTGCTACTTGCCGCATGATCGAGTATCGTATCGACATTGAAGATACGGGGAGGAAGCCCATGCGTGTCATCGTGAAGAAGTGGGGCAACAGCGCATCGGTGCGCATCCCCGCCGCCATCATGGAAGCGGCGAAGCTCAGCCTGGACGCAACCGTAGACGTGCGCGAAGAAGGCGGGCGCATCGTCATCGAGCCGGTCCGTCCGAGCGAATACGACCTCACGCACCTGCTGTCCGCCATTACACCGGACAACGTACACGCCGAAGCCGATTTCGGTCCGGCGGTGGGCAAGGAAGCGCTTTGATGGCTCCGCGCTACGTCCCCGAGGCCGGCGACATCGTATGGCTGCACTTCGACCCGCAGGCCGGTCATGAACAGGCCGGCCGCCGGCCTGCGCTCGTTCTCAGCCCGGCGGCCTATAACGGCAAGACAGGCCTCATGCTCTGCTGCCCCATGACGACCCAGATCAAGGGCTATCCGTTCGAGGTCTTGCTCGCCGGCGACCGCCCTAGCGCCGTGCTGGCCGACCAGGTGAAAAGCCTTGATTGGGTGGTGCGCAAGGCGAGCCGCAAGGGCAGCGTATCTTCCGCCGAACTGGCCGAAGTCCGGGCAAAGGCCGTGGCCTTGATCGGCAAGCCAGCAGTGTAACACCAAGTGGTCGCCTAGGCCCTGGGCCAGTCGCCCTTTGACATCATCGACCCGAGCCTGATTCCGCCCGCGCTGCTGCGCCGGCAGGCCGAAAATAGGGCAGGACGCGATAACGATTGATCGGGCTGGCCAAGGTCCTGCAGATCAAATTCGCCGATGGCGCCGGCACCAAGTCGGAGGATATTAGGACCGAAAGGAGACGACGATGCTGAGGCCGCCTGAGCGGCCTCCTTCGCCTCCATGGCGACGCCGGCCGGCGCCGTCCGGGCGCTGGCCGCGCCGGCACCTCGAAGTACGGCCCTCATCCTTCCCGAGGCCTGACCCAGCACCCTTTGTTGGGAATGCGCACCACCATTCCGGTGGCCGCCAGATGCATCAGCGCCTCGCGCACCGGATGCCGTCATTTTGCGTAGGACCAATGGTACTCTCATCGTGCCCCAGGGCCAGCCGTTCTACCTCTATGACATGCCGGCGGAATGGGAACGGTAGCAGTTTGCTGCTTCGGCTGGCTCTTCTCAAATATTCAGCAAGCAGAGAGGCATCCAATGCGGACCCACCCCCCCTACCCGAGCCCCCGTTTTTAGCGAGATGCGGGGAGGTTTAGATTCATTCCTCAGCTTGCTATGACATGCGCGAAGCAGTAGAATTGCAACCGGAAATCACAATCACGGAACCGATTATGGGCACTTCCACCGTCAAAGCCATCGTCAAGGCCACCACCGAGCAGACCGCCAACAAGCTGATTAAGGACGGATGGGCCTTGCAGGCCACCGCCCCCGGCGTCGACAAACAGGGATACCCCGTCATCCACTATGCCTTCGCCTGGACCAAGGAAGATGAATCGCCCCAACCCGGAATCTGACCAACCCCCAGCCAGGACCAGCCGGGCTAGGCCCCCCAGGCGGCCGCCGGCACCGGGCGAGGGGGGCTTTATCGTGAAACGCAGTGTTTCACAGGTGTAGCCGTCGGCCGCGCATTTAACGCCATGATGGTGTATTTGCTACCTTCTACACCATTCCGATCAGGAGCAGCCCATGGGAAAGCTTGATTTTTCCAGCCTGGACACGATGAATGAGGCGGAAGAACGCCGCTTCATGACCGCGTTCACCCACGCCCTCACCCAGGACAAGGGCGAGGCGGCCAGGGAGCACTTGGCGGCCGGCAGGGCGATCTATTACAGCGATGACCGCTTCAGGGACGCCGTGGTCAAAGAGTACCCGGATGGTCGCCGCCAGCTCGTGACCTTTCAGGCCGACGAGGAAGTGCTGTTGCGCGATCTCTGATGCACCAGCTCTGGATCATCGCCGGGCCCAACGGCAGCGGCAAGACCACCCTCACGCAACGTCATCTCGCCGGCCGGCTCCCGGTCCTGAATCCCGATGAGATCGCGCTGGAGATCGACCGGCGCCGCGAGTACATCGTCCACCTCATGCCGCCGCGCCTCGTCGCCAGGGTCGTTGAGACTGACGCTGATAGCAGGCCCGTTCCGGAGGAAATGCCGGCCGACGTCATCTCCGGCACGGTCTATGTCGCAGGCCCGGAAACCTTGCTGTGCGAGGTCGGGTGGTTCGACGCCGTTGATCCCGGCGAAATACGCATCTGCTCGATGCCGCCGCCGACGCTCTCGACATCCTGACCGACCGGGCCATGCCGTGATGACCAGTATCGTTGAGGTATATCGGCGCTGGCCGACCCCTGAGGCCGCCACTGCCCATCTAGAACAGGTGCGTTGGCCGAATGGACCGACCTGCCCCTATTGCAGCGCCGAGCGTGTGTCTCACCACCGGGAGACGGGACGGTCGCGCTGGCAATGCCAGCGGTGCCAGAAGTCGTTCTCGGTGACCGTGGGGACGATCTTCCATAACTCCCACATCGACCTCCAACGCTGGTTTCTGTTGATCGCTCTGATGCTGTCGGAAAAAAAGGCCTGTCGGTCTCCCAGGCGGCGCGGGACCTGGATATGCGCCGGCCGACCGTCTGGAGCATGATGCATCGCATTCGCCGCGCCATGGTCGATGACGGCCAGTTGCTCGCCGGCCTAGTGGAGATGGACGAAACCTATGTCGGCGGCAAGCCGCGCAAGCGCAACCGGCGCGATGACGACCCGCTAGGCGGCCAGGGTGTCACCAGCAAGGTTCCCGCCGTCGGCGCTGCCGAACGTGGTGGCCGGGTCAAGGTGGCGGCCACCACCAAGGAAGAAATGGCTGCCGGGGGCCTCGACGCCATGGCCCGGCGGATGATCCAACCTGCCGGCACCGTTCTGACCACAAACGAACATCCCGGCTACAGCCGCATCAATCGCTTCGTTGCGCACCGCCGCACCATCAATCACTCTGTCAGCTATGTGGAGCGGGACCTGTTCGCGGACCAGTTCGGGCGGATCCACACCAACACCATTGAGAGCTTCTGGGCTATCGTGAAGCGCGCGATCTACGGCCAGTTCCACCATGTCAGCCGCAAATACCTGCCGCTGTACCTGCGGGAAATCAGCTTCCGCTACAATCAGCGGAACAAGGTCGATGGCTTCCAGGGAGCGCTACACCTTGCGGTCAAGCCCTAAAGCGGACAAGTCAAGAAATTCTTGGGGGGACCCATGAGCAAACCTCCGCGTCACCTACCGCCGCCGACCAAGTTCGGTGGTGTCCGCCCAGGCCTTCAGGCCAAGTCGGCGGTTCCGTCCTCAGCCATCCAACGCATCCATGCCCCTCCGTCGCCGCTGCCCCCGCTGCCCATACTGACGGCGACGTCAGTGCCGAGCAAAGATCAAGAGGGAATGTGCGGCTATTTCGTCCGCGTCCGCAATTGGCACGTCGCCAATCCGGTCCAAGGCTTCATTGTTCAAGAGGTCAGACGGACATTCAATGTTCGGAACGCTCCGGGGCGGATGGGGCGGGTCTTGAGTGCCGCCGAGATTGATCGTCTAGGCACAGCTCGATCGGCGGCCTACGCCACGGAGACGCACTATTGGGAGCTATGGACAGTCGATGCTCTCGGGAACATTAGTGATGGCGGCGATGATACGTTTTCGCTTTGCGCGCTGACGATGGGACGTAAACAGGTCAATACGACGGTTGGGACTTTCGTAATGACTGGAACAGCCAGGTTCTATTCATCTACCGGTGGCGTCCCCACCGTATTCCGGTGCGATGCCGTGAATGCGGCCGGCGGCTTACACAGTTCCTTGAGCACCCCATCATCATCTCTTCCTGCCGCCGTCGGAGCAACTGTCACCTATACCGTAAACGTGGCCTGGAATAGTTTCGCCAGCACCCCCAATGGGCGCTACAGCGTCGTTACCTGATGAGAAAGGGCCGCCCGGTGAGGAGCGGCCCGCAAGGTGGGTGGCGCCGTCTGCCAGACCGCGCCACCCCAATATTCTAGAGCGTTTCAGCGTTTGATTGAATTCTTTGGGATTTCCTTGGCGGTTGAAATGTGATTCAAGGTTCTGGCTGGAGAGGAGGCCAGCCTGTGATGACCCGACCTCTTTCGAATGATCTTCGCAAGCGTGTGGTTGGTGCGATCGAGACTGGCGAAAGCTGCCGATCTGTAGCCGCCCGTTTTGGGGTTGCCGTTTCGTCTGCCGTGAAGTGGTCCCAGCGTTACCGGGCGACGGGCTCGGTTGCGCCGGGGAAGATGGGCGGCCACCGCAAGCGTGTTCTGGAGCCCTATCGCGCCTTCATCGTGGAGCGGATCAACCAGATGCCCCATCTGACGCTGCATGGGCTGAAGGACGAACCGGCATCGCGCGGCGTGAAGGTATCGCACGACACGGTGTGGCAGTTCCTGCGCCGCGAGGGTCTGCGGTTCAAAAAAAACACTGTTCGCGATTGAGCAGACCCGCGCCGACATCGCCCGGCGGCGCCAGCGCTGGCGCTCCCTTCAGGCCAGTCTCGCTCCGCGTCGGCTGGTCTTCATCGACGAGACCTGGATCAAGACCAACATGGCGCCGGTGCGCGGCTGGGGCCTCAAAGGCAAACGCCTGCGCGGCTTCGCCCCGCATGGCCACTGGCGCACGCTGACCTTCCTCGGCGCGTTGCGGCTCGACCGCCTGACGGCGCCTTGCGTCTTCGACGGGCCGATCAATGGCCAGTGCTTCCGCGCCTATGTCGAGCAGTAACTCGTTCCGGTGCTTGAACCGGGCGACATCGTCGTCATGGACAACCCTTGGAGCCCACAAGTCGGCCGCCGTGCGGCAGATGATCCGCGCCGCCGGAGCAAAGCTCTGGTTCCTGCCGCCATACTCGCCCGATCTCAACCCCATCGAGCAGGCCTTCGCCAAAATCAAACACTGGATGCGCACCGCACAGAAGCGAACCATCGAGGAGACCTGGCGCCACATAGGTCTCCTCGTCTCAGACATCGAACCCGCCGAATGCGCAAACTACCTCGAAAACGCCGGATACAATTCCGTTAAAGCCTGAAACGCTCTAGACCGTGGCCCGCATCCGTCCGCCCACCATCTGCCAGCGGGCATTGCCGCGGTCGATGTTGAAGTGCGGGTCATCGGGCATGAACCGCCACTCCCTCGCCAGCCGGGCGGATTCCGGCCTACCGCATGCTGCGGTCCTATCCCCTGATGGGCGAGTTCCTGGCCTTCCAGTACACCATCGACCTCAACTACGGCCCCTTGTTGGACTTTGACGAGGACGATTTCGTGGTCGCAGGGCCGGGCGCGGTTTCCGGCATATCCAAGTGCTTCAGCGACACGGCCGGGATGTCTGCCGCGGAGATCATCCGCTGGGTGACCGACCACCAAGAGCGCGAGTTCGATCGCCTGGGGATCGGGTTCCGTGACCTGTTCGGCCGTCGGCTGCGTCAGATCGACTGCCAGAACCTGTTCTGCGAGGTGAATAAGTACGCCAGGGTCGCTCACCCCGAAGTCTCCGGCGCCGACGGACGGACGAACATCAAGCAGGTGTTCACCGCCAGCGAACGGCCGCCGATTCAGTATTGGTTCCCCCCGAAATGGGGCATCAATGAGAACATTCCGGCCCTGCCGACGTCGGCGCCGGTGCGCGTTCACCAGCAGGTGACCATGTTCTAAACGCGTAGTCCGTACCTCATGGAGTTCGCCAATAGCGAATTTGCCCTTGCATTGTCGTTCGCTATCAGCGAATATCATTCCATCAGGACGGAGCGAGACGATGCAGGTCACCTACGAAACCAAAGCGATCAAGGACCTGAAGGCCATCGAGCCCAAGGCCCGTGATCGCATCGTGGTCAAGATCGTCCAGTACGCGTCCTCGCCGGCCTCGCAGGCCAACAACGTGAAGCACCTGACCGGGTCCCCGTTCTACCGCCTGCGCGTCGGAGACTACCGGGTGATTTTCTCCCTGGACGGGGAAGTCGCCACCGTGATGACCGTGATCCGCGTCCGCCACCGGAGGGAAGCCTATGACTGACACCGTCACCATCCCGCGCGCTGAGTACGAGGCCATGCGCGCTCGGTTGGAGGATCTGGACGACATTCTGTCCGGGCACGCCGCCATGACCGGCGCCACCTTGCCCCACGACTTCGCCATGCGCATCGTCGGTGGCGAGCACCCTGTGCGCGTGTGGCGCGAGTACCGCGGCTTGAGCGCGGTGGCGCTGGCCGATGCGGCCAACGTGTCCAAGACCTATCTCAGCGAAATCGAGACGGGGAAGAAGCCAGGCTCCATCGAGGCCTACAAGGGCATCGCCGGCGCGCTCGCCGTGCCCGTAGACGCCCTTATCCCGTAACCCAGCCGAGACCGCGTCATGCCAGCCAAGCGGAACAACAAGAAGCGGGGGTGGCCGGAACGCCTCTATGAGCGCGGCGGCTACTATTCCTGGTGCAGCCCCATCGACGGCAAGGAATATGGCCTCGGCCGCGACAAGCAGCGGGCCTTCGCCCAGGCAGTGGAGGCCAACCTTCACGTCGCCGGCATCCTCAATCAGCCCCGCCTGCTCGACCGCGTGACCGGCGCCGATGATCTGACCGTCGATAGCTGGTGCGACCGCTACCAGAAGATCCTCGATGATCGCCAGCTCGAGGATGAAACGCGCAAGGAGTTCAAACGCCGCACCGCCAAGGTGCGGGAGGGCCTGGGCAAGCTGCGCATCGACCTCGTCACCACCAAGGATGTCGCCGACTTTTTGCTGACCTGGGAGAGCAAGAAGCGCATGGGACAAGCCATGCGCTCGTTTCTCCTCGATCTGTTCCGCGAGGCGGTTGCCGCCGGATGGATCAGCCAGAATCCGGTAGCGGTCACCCGGGCGCCGCGCGTCGAGGTGACACGCGCGCGCCTGACCCTCGAAGCCTTCCTCGCCATTCATAAGATCGCGCTGCGCGATCACGCACCCTGGGTAGCGCGCAGCATGGAGCTGGCGCTAGTGACCGCCCAGCGCCGCGAGGACATTGCCCTGCTGGGGCCGCGTGAGCACGTTCACGACGGGAGGTTGTGGGTAGTGCAGGGCAAGACCGGCGCCTATGTCTGCATCCCCCTGGACCTCCGGCTGCAGTCGGTGAACTGGTCGGTGCGCGAGGTGATCGCCAGGTGCAAGGATAACGTGGTGGCCCGCACCTTCATCCATCACTCCGCCTATGCTGGCCGCGCCAAGCCCGGCGACAAGCTGCGCCTGCACAGCATCACCGCCGCCTTTGCCGAGGCGCGCGACACCGCCAAGAAGGAAGGCACCGTCAGTTGGCCCGATGATCGGACGCCACCGAGCTTCCACGAGATCCGCTCGTTGGCCGCGCGCCTCTACACCGAACAGGGCACCGACGCCCAGGCCCTGCTGGGTCACAAGAGCCCCGACATGACCGCCGTCTACCGCGATGTCCGCGGTGCCGAATGGATCGAAGTGAGAACGTGATGTGGAGCGGAAGTGGATGTGATGTGGAGGGCCGTGACTAACTCATTGAAATAGCTGTATGTTTTTTTCAATGCACCGTGCACACCATGCAGGGATCGAAGCTTCTGACCACGTGCTGCACGGCGATTGGGGTGGTTTCGCCGGGGTGTACCGGGGTGCCGGCCAGGGCCTGTTCCAGCGGGCCGGGAACGCCGTCGGCGTCGCGGGGCGAGAAGTTCCAGGTGGTGGGGGCGACGATCTGGTAGGAGGCGATGGCGCCGTCCTTCGCCTTCAGCCAATGGCCCAGGGCGCCGCGCGCCGCCTCCACCAGTCCGGCGCCGCTGCCCTGGGCGGGCAGGGGGCTGGCGTTGCAGAACGGTTCGGCGGGTTTCAGCGCCCGCACCCAGCTTTCCATGGCGATCACCAGCTTCGCCAGTTCCACCAGCCGCGCCACCACCCGGTCCTTGACCGCGCCGCCCGACAGGCCGACCAGATCGACCGCCAGCGGATCGTCCGCCACCACCTGCCGGGCCAGGGCGCCGACCTCGACGATGCGGCCGTCCAGGCGCGGCGCCTTGCACCAGGAATAGGCGCCCTCCTTGTCGGCGTCCGGGGTGGTGGGCCCGGCCATCCAGGAATGGGTCAGGTCCTCGGTCATCGCGGCGGGGTCGAAGGAACGGCGGCTTGCGTCCATGACCACGCCGGCCGGCCACAGGCCGAAGCTGCCGTGGGACAGGAAGGCGCCGGGGCCCCTGCCCAGGCGCTCCAGTCCCAGGTCGCGGGCGATGTGCAGGA
>AGTN01014982.1_pt1 | contig 34961 bp, 40 predicted proteins | sample 314218 | NCBI WGS metagenome assembly AGTN01 (sample SAMN02954264, study PRJNA73603) | bioreactor metagenome | biome: terrestrial; feature: non-aerated bioreactor; material: poplar woody material; isolation source: poplar biomass | place: USA | collected 2006-12 | reverse complement strand
CAACGGCCGCGCCCGCGCCGAGCTGCGGCCCGCCCGAGACGATGCCGTTGGCGATGCCGGGACCGAATATTCCCAATCCCAGGAGCGACAGCGCCGCGAGGACGATAGCCATCGCCTCGTCGATGGTCGGGGTCTGGCCGCCGAAACCGGCCGTGAATTGGCTGAACAAGGTGCTGCCGATGCCGATGATGACGGCCAGCACCAGAACCTTGATGCCGGAGGACACCACGTTGCCCAAGACCTTCTCGGCCATGAACGCCGTCTTGCCGAACAAGCCGAACGGGATCAGCACGAAGCCGGCGAGCGTGGTCAGCTTGAACTCGATCAGGGTGACGAACAATTGGATCGCCAAAATGAAAAACGCCATCACTACCAGCGCCCAGGCGAATAGCAGGCAGGCGATCTGGATGAAGTTCTCGAAAAAGGCGATCCAGCCCATCAGGTCGGAAATGGAGTCGAGCAACGGTCGGCCGGCGTCGAGGCCGGTCTGCGCTACGCGGCCGGGACGCATCAGGTCTTCGACCGAAAAGCCGGTGCCCGACGCCATGAGGCCGAGGCCGGCGAAGCTGTCGAAGACGATGCGCGCGAGGTTGTTCCAGTTGGAGATGATGTAGGCGAAGACGCCGACGAACAGGGTCTTCTTCACCAGCCGCGCGATGATGTCGTTATCCGCGCCCCAGGCCCAAAAGAGCGCGGCGAGCGTCACGTCGATGACGATGAGCGTGGTGGCGATGAACGCCACCTCGCCGCCGAGCAGGCCGAACCCACTGTCGATGTAGGAGGTGAATACCCCGAGGAAATTGTCGATGACGCCCGTGTTGTCCATGGTCAGCGCGCCTCGCTGCGATCACGGCCGAGGAAACGGTCGCGGGTCTCGGCCCATACGCGCAGGCATTCGGCGTCGCTTGCGGCCGCCTCGCCGAGTTGCTGGCAACGGCGCTGGCCTTCGCGCAGCGGATCGGCGGGCGGCTGGAAGGCCGGCGCGGGACGAGGCGCGGAAGGCTCGTCCTTCCGCGCCATGTCGATGGCGGTCGCCGTGACGGCGATGGCGATGAACACCACGGCCCCGAGCCGCGCCAGCATCTTGCCGTCCATGGCGACCCTCCCGTCAGTTGTTGCCGTTGTTGAACATCTGCGCGTTGCCCGGCTGGTAGCCGGTGCCGGGCGTCAGGAACCGCTCGCGCTGGATGCGGCCCTGTTCGGCAGCCGTCGCGCGCTCGGCCTCGGTCAGCGCGTCGGCGCGGCCGTTGGCGGAGATCACCGCGATCAGGTCGGAAAGCTGCTGCGACTGGAGCGCGAGAAGCTGGTTGCCGGCCTGCGTGGCTTGCAGCGCCCCGGTCGCGCCCTGGCTCTGGCCGACAAGGGCGGCCATCTCCGCGCGGTTTGTGTCGATATTGCCGACCGCACCGGCCTGAACGCGCATGGCGTCCTGCAAACCGCCGACCGTATTCTCCCAGCGACTGCGCGCATCAGCGACAAGCTGGGCGTCGGTCGCCGAAAGCGAGACGTTGCCATATTGCTGCTGGAACGCCTGGTCGATCTGCCCGACCTCGAAGGCGATGTTCTGCGCCTGTCCCAAAAGCTGCTGCGTGCGGCTCACGTTCTGCTGGAGCTGCTGGAGCGATGAATACGGCAGGCTCGCCAGATTGCGGGCCTGATTGATGAGCATCTGTGCTTCGTTCTGGAGGCTCTGAATCTGGTTGTTGATCTGCTCCAAGGTGCGCGCGGCCGTGAGCACGTTTTGCGCGTAGTTGGACGGGTCATAGACGATGCGGCCGAAGCCGAATTGCGCATGGGCCGGGCTTGCCAGCATGGGCGAAAGCGCGACGGGCACGGCGAGTGCCAGCGCGAGGGCCGAGGCCCCGACGATCTTGCAGTAGGTCATGAATGGGTCTCCTGTGTGGGGTAGGCATCCGGCACGTCCGGCGCGGCGGTTTCCGGCCGGTCGGCGAGATTGGTGAGGTTGGGGATGAGGTCGGCCGCCCAATCGACGCCGCGCGCGCGTAGCCACGCGGCGAGGAAGCCGTCGCGTCCGTGCTCGGCGACGAGTTCGGCGATGCGGGTTTGATCGGATTTGGCGGACGCAGCGCAGAGCGCGAGGCCGACTTCGGACAAGCCCAGCTCGAACAGGCGATTTCCCCTGCGGCTTTGGCAGTAATAGTCGCGCTTGGGCGTGGCCCGTGCGAGGATTTCGATCTGCCGGTCATTGAGGCCGAAACGGCGATAAATGGCCGTGATCTGCGGTTCGATGGCGCGCTCGTTGGGCAACAAGAGCCGCGTCGGGCAGCTTTCGATGATCGCGGGCGCGATGTTGCTGCCGTCAATGTCGCTGAGGCTTTGCGTAGCGAAGATGACGGATGCGTTTTTCTTGCGGAGCGTTTTCAGCCATTCGCGGAGCTGGCCGGCGAAACCCTCGTCGTCCAGCGCAAGCCAGCCTTCATCTATGATGAGCAGCGTCGGGCGGCCGTCGAGCCGGTCGCCGATACGATGGAACAGATAGGCGAGCACCGCCGGAGCCGCGCCGGTCCCGACAAGGCCCTCGATCTCGAACGCCTGCACGTCCGCCGAGCCGAGATGTTCGGCTTCGGCGTCGAGCAAGCGGCCATAGGCTCCGCCGACGCAGAACGGGCGCAATGCCTGCTTCAAGTCGTTCGACTGGAGAAGCACGGCAAGGCCGGTGATTGTGCGTTCCTCGACCGGCGCGGACGCGAGCGAGGTCAGAGCCGTCCAGATGTGCTCCTTCACTTCGGGGGTGATCGCGATGCCTTCGCGCATAAGGATCGCTACGATCCAATCCGCCGCCCAGGCGCGCTCATAGGTGTCATGGATGCAGGCGAGCGGCTGGAGCGACACGGAAACGTCCGACCCTTCGGTCAGTCCGCCACCGAGGTCGTGCCAGTCACCTCCCATGGCGAGCGCGGCGGCGCGGATCGAGCCGCCGAAGTCGAAGGCGAATACCTGCGATCCGGCATAGCGGCGGAACTGCAATGCCATGAGCGCGAGCAAGACGGACTTGCCCGCGCCTGTCGGGCCGACGACGAGGGTGTGTCCCACGTCACCGACATGGAGGGAAAACCGGAACGGGGTTGAGCCTTCGGTCCTGGCGTATAGCAATGGAGCGTCGCCGAAATGCTCGTCCCGTTCCGGCCCCGCCCACACCGCCGATAGCGGAATCATGTGGGCGAGATTCAAAGTGCTGATAGGCGGCTGCCGCACATTCGCGTAGGCGTGTCCGGGCAGGCTGCCGAGCCATGCGTCCACCGCGTTGACGCTCTCGGGCATGGCGGTGAAGTCGCGGCCCTGAACGATCTTCTCGACCAGGCGCAGCTTCTCGTCGGCAATGCGTGGATCGGCATCCCAAACGGTGACGGTAGCGGTGACATAGGCCATGCCCGCCACGTCCGCGCCGAGTTCCTGCAGGGCCATGTCGGCGTCGAGCGCCTTGTTGGCGGCGTCGGTGTCCACGAGCGCGGATTGCTCGTTGGTCATCACCTCTTTCAGAATCGCGGCGATGGACTTGCGCTTGGCAAACCATTGGCGACGGATGCGGGTCAGCAGCCGGGTCGCATCGGTCTTGTCGAGCAGGATCGCGCGCGTGCTCCACCGATATGGGAACGGCAGGCGGTTCATCTCGTCCAGCAGACCGGGGGTGGTCGTGCTAGGGAATCCCACGATGGTCAGCACGCGCAGATGCGCGCCGCCAAGGCGCGGCTCCAGCCCGCCGGTTAAGGGCTGGTCGGCCAGCAGCGCGTCGAGGTGCATCGGCACCTCGGTCACGCGCACGCGATGCCGGTTCGTGGAAATCGTCGAATGGAGGTAGGTCAGCGTCTCGGCGTCATCGAGCCAGTGGCATTCCGGCATGAAGCCGTCGAGCAGCGCCAGCACGCGATCGGTGCGGTCGATGAAGCCGCGCAGCAGCTCCCACGGATCGACGCCCGATTGCTCGCGGCCTTCATATAGCCATGTTTCGGCGCGGGCCGCTTCCTCGGCCGGCGGCAGATAGAGGAAGGTCAGGAAGTAGCCCGACACGAAATGCGTGCCCGCTTCCTCGAAACCAGCCCTGCGCTCGGCATCGACCAGCGCAGATGCGGGATTGGGAAACGTGCTGTCGGGATAGGTCGCGGCCTCGCTACGCTGTGCCTCGACGAAGATGCTCCAGCCGGAGCCGAGGCGGCGCACGGCGTTGTTGATGCGGCCGGCGACGGCGACCAGCTCGGCCGCAACGGCGGAATCCAGATCGGGACCGCGAAACTTCGCGGTGCGCTGGAACGAGCCATCCTTGTTGAGCACGACGCCGGAGCCGACCAAGGCAGCCCAGGGCAGATAGTCAGCAAGGCGGCTGGCGGTGCGGCGGTATTCGGCAAGGTTCATCATGGCCGCGCCCTCACACCGCCAGATGGCCAGGGATGCGGAGATGCCGCCGCCCGACCTCGACAAAGAGCGGATCGCGCTTCGCTGCCCACACGGCCGCGAAGTGGCCGATGGCCCAGATGGCGAGACCGACCAGCCAGAGACGCAGGCCGAGGCCCACGGCCCCGGCCAGCGTTCCGTTCATGATGGCGATGGCGCGCGGAGCGCCGCCGAGCAGGATATGCTCGGTCAGCGCCCGGTGGACCGGGATCGAAAACCCCGGCACCGCGTCGAGCTGTTCGAGACCGCCCGCCATCAAACGAGCGCCCCGCCGCCGAACGAGAAGAACGACAGGAAGAAGGAACTGGCCGCAAAGGCGATGCTGAGTCCGAAAACGATCTGGATCAGCTTGCGGAAGCCGCCGCCCGTATCGCCGAAGGCCAGGGTCAGGCCGGTGACGATAATGATGATGACGGCGATGATCTTGGCGACCGGCCCCTCAATGGACTGGACGATGCTTTCGAGGGGCGCTTCCCATGGCATCGACGAGCCGGACGCATGGGCGGCCGGTGCGAGCATGAGGCTGATGACAAGGGTGGAGGCGGCGGTCGCCATGCGACGATAGCCACGCGAAAGAGTGCAGATCATGAAGGTTCTCCTGTGCTGGTGGGGGTTGCGGGGGTGATGCGGTAGTCGCCGTCCGGCCCCAGACCCTCGACGCGGGCAAGCTCGGCGAGTCGGCGCGCGGAACCGCGCCCGGCGAGGACGGCAACAAGGTCGATTGTCTCGGCGATCAGAGCGCGCGGGACGGTGACGACAGCCTCCTGGATGAGCTGTTCAAGGCGACGCAGCGCGCCGATGCCGGTGCCGGCATGAATAGTTCCGATCCCGCCGGGGTGTCCGGTGCCCCACGCTTTGAGCAGGTCGAGGGCTTCCGCGCCGCGCACCTCGCCGATGGGGATGCGATCCGGGCGCAGGCGCAGCGAGGAACGGACCAGATCGGAAAGGGTCGCCACCCCGTCTTTCGTCCGCATAGCGACAAGGTTGGGCGCAGCACATTGCAGCTCCCGCGTGTCTTCAATGATGACGACGCGATCCTGCGTCTTCGCCACCTCGGCGAGCAGCGCGTTGGTCAGCGTGGTCTTGCCGGTGCTGGTGCCGCCTACCACCAAGATATTGGCGCGGGCTGCGACGGCTTCGCGAAGCGTTTCCGCCTGATCGGCGGACATGATGCCGGCCGCCACATAGTCGTCGAGCGTGAACACCGCGACGGCCGGTTTGCGGATGGCGAAGGCCGGCGCGGCGACCACGGGCGGCAGCAGGCCCTCGAACCTCTCCCCGCTCTCCGGTAGCTCGGCCGAGACGCGGGGGCTGCGGGCGTGAACCTCCGCGCCGACATGATGGGCGACCAGCCGCACGATGCGTTCGCCATCGGCGGCGGACAGGCGCTCGCCCGTGTCCGACAGCCCTTCGGACAGGCAGTCGATCCACAACCGTCCGTCCGGGTTCAGCATCACCTCGACCACGGCCGGGTCTTCGAGCAGCCGGGCAATGGCGGGGCCGAGCGCGGTGCGCAACATGCGCGCGCCGCGCTGGATCGCTTCCTGTCTGTGGTGGTTGGCAGTCATGTCGGCCCCGATCACTGGCGGGGCGCGACAGACGGTCCCCGCAACGGGGTCGATTAAGAAAGCCCGAAATCGGGCTGCTTCAACAAGTATTTAAGTCCGTGCGGCGCGATGCGGTGATATGCGGAAAATAGGATAGGCCGGGGATTCAGGAACGGTCGCCATCCTTCTCGGACTGCTCCGGCGAAGGGGCGTCGGCCGACGAATCGACGTCGCGGGATAGTTCCTTGAGGAACCTGTCGCCGGTCGAAAGGCGTTTGCCGAGCATCTGCATGAAGCCCTCGAACCGCTCGACGCCCTTGGCGCGCGCCGAGGCTTGCGCGCTGTCCGGCAGCGGCAACGTGGAGGCGAGCCAGAAATGGATGAACAGTGCGACCGTCTCGCCAAGCACGGCGAGATCTTCGTCGAGCGTGTCGATCTGGCGCCCGAGCCTGTCCAGGCGGCGCGACATAGCCGCCTCCAGCCGATCCGCCGCGTCGCCGGACAGGAAGGAGGCTACGGCGGCCTCGACGATGGCGGATTTCGACACATGCCGGCGTAGCGCCAGCATCTCGACTTGTTTCAGCAATTCGGGGTCGAAATAGACGTTCATGCGGGTGCGTGTGGTCATGGGCGATCCTTCAAAGCTCGATGCCGTCATCGGGGTTCATCGCCACCTGCCGCGCGACCATCCGCATGCGCTGGCGCATGGCGCGGGCCTTGGCCGCATCCACGTCCGGCTCGTCGTCCAGAATGTCGAACTCCTGCGCTGGCGACGGCGGCGGCGCGACGATTTCCTCATGCTCGGGCAATTCCGGCTCGCGGCGGATGCCGGCATTGGCCGGGTCGCCTTCGGCCCTGTCTGTGGCGTCCGTTGCGGGGTGGTCCGCCGCCGCGACCACGCGGCTCGACCAATCGTCGGATGACGGGTTCGCGGCGGGACCGGCTGCCGGATCGGGTGGGGTCAGGATGCGTTCCATGAACCGCGCATCCTCGAAATAGCGCGCCTTGATGGCCCGGATCGGCGGCGTGCCCGCGACCATGACGATTTCATCGGTAGGCGGAAGCTGCATCACCTCTCCCGGCGTGAGCAGCGGCCGGGCCGTCTCCTGCCGCGACACCATCAAATGCCCCAACCATGGGGCCAACCTATGCCCGGCATAGTTGGTGGAATCGCGCATCTCCGTCGCGGTGCCGAGGGCTTCGCTGATCCTCTTGGCCGTTCTTTCGTCGTTCGTGGCGAAGGCGACGCGAACATGGCAGTTGCCGAGGATCGCGTTGTTCGGCCCATAGGCGCGCTCGATCTGGTTGAGGCTCTGCGCGATCAGGAAGGATTTCATCCCGTAGCCGGCCATGAAGGCGAGCGCGGATTCAAAGAAATCCAGCCTGCCGAGCGCGGGAAATTCGTCCAGCATCAACAGCAGGCGGTGGCGCTTGCCGGAGGTGTTCAAGTCCTCGGTCAACCGCCTGCCGATCTGGTTGAGGATCAGGCGGATCAGCGGCTTGGTGCGGTTGATGTCGGACGGCGGCACGACAAGGTAGAGGCTGACCGGCTGGCGGCTGCCGACCAGATCGGCAATGCGCCAGTCGCAGCGCGCCGTTACCCGCGCCACGACAGGATCGCGGTAAAGACCAAGATAGGACATGGCGGTGCTGAGAACGCCCGACCGCTCGTTTTCGCTCTTGTTGAGCAGTTCCCGCGCCGACGACGCGATGACGGGATGAACGCCCGCTTCGCCCAGGTGCGGCGTCTCCATCATCGCGCGCAAGGTCGCCTCGACCGGGCGGCGCGGATCGGACAGGAAATTGGCGACGCCCGCGAGCGTCTTGTCCTTCTCCGCGTAGAGGACGTGGAGGATCGCGCCGACCAGAAGCGAATGGCTGGTCTTTTCCCAATGGTTGCGCTTGTCGAGCGAGCCTTCGGGATCGACCAGAATATCAGCGATGTTCTGCACGTCGCGGACTTCCCATTCGCCCTGCCGGACTTCCAACAGCGGATTGTAGGCGGCTGATTTGGCGTTCGTGGGGTCGAACAGCAGGACGCGACCATGCTTCGCCCGGAAGCCGGCTGTCAGCGTCCAGTTCTCCCCTTTAATGTCATGGACGATGCAGCTTCCCGGCCAGGTCAATAAGGTGGGGACCACCAAGCCGACGCCTTTGCCGCTGCGGGTCGGGGCGAAGCAAAGGACATGCTCGGGACCGTCATGGCGCAGGTAATCCTGGCTGTGCCGGCCAAGCACCACACCATCGGGGCCGAGCAGCCCAGCGGCGCGGATTTCCTTGTCCTCGGCCCATCGCGCCGAACCATAGGTGGCGACGTTGCGCGCCTCGCGTGCCCGGATGATCGACATGAGGATGGCAGCGGCAATGGCGAGGAAGCCGCCCGACACGGCGATGATGCCGCCCTCCACGAAGATCGCGGGCGCATAGGCGTCGAAGGAAAACCACCACCAGAGGAAGGCCGGAGGGTAATAGAATGGCCAGCCGACCAACTCGAACCACGGATCGCCAAGCTGGGGTTGGAAGCCGAGGCGGAAGGCAACCCATTGCGTCGCCGCCCAGGTCGTCACCAGAACGATGGCGAAAACCACCGCGATCTGGCCCCATAATATTCGGCCTCCGCGCATCCGGGCTCCAGTCTGCAAAAGGGACGGAGCCGATCAGAGAGCAGGCAAATCAGGGTGGGCAACAGGAAAGATGGCGTGGGAGTGCTGCCGGATACTGGTGGCGGTAAATAGGACGGTTCGCGTCAGCGCCCCCGTCCTTCTCGCTGCTGCCGCGCTAGCCGAGACGTCTCGGCGGGGCGGCTCATCTTGCCCGCGAGCGCGAGCATATTGCGCAGCGTGGCATTACGGTTGCACGACAACCAGACCGCCGAGAACGGGACTGGCTCCGGCTCATCTGCGAAAGGCAGGAACACAATGCCGGTTGTCGGCAGCAGCGACGTGGCGGCTCCGACGATGGTAATGCCGAAGCCCTGCTCGACCATCGACAGCAATGTGCCACGTCCTACGTCGAAGCGCAGAATCGACGGTGCGGGCCAGCGCCCGGCGAGGCGTAACACGATATGGTCGTGGACCTGCGGGCCGGTGCCGCCCTGGCGCACAAGGAACGTCTCGCCTGTCAGATCGGCCCAAGTGATGGCAGGCTGCCCGGCAAGCTGGTGCCACTCCGGCAGAACGGCGACAAGCGGTTCGGTCCAGATCAGGCGGCTATGACAGTCGGGCAGTTCCGGGCTGCCGGCGACGAACGCCACGTCCAGCCGGTCGGCGCGAAGCTGCATGACGGCATCGCGCGCCGTGCCTTCGGTGATCTCGACCTCGATGCAGGGATGCGCTTCTCGATATTGCGCTATCAGCTCGGCAAGGAAGCCGCGAGGAATGAGGGCATGGATGCCGATGCGAAGGCGGCCGCACTCACCGGATGCCGCCATGCCCGCCGTCTTTACCGCATAGTCGAGTTGATCGACGCCGACCGATACCCGTTCGACGAAGAGGCGCCCGGCTTCGGTCAGCCGGACGCCTCGTGTGCTGCGCTCGAACAGGCGAACACCAAGATCTTCCTCTAGCGTCCTGATCCTCGCGCTGACGCTGGGTTGGCTGACGCCGAGTGCCTTGGCGGCACGGTGGAAACTCAAGTATTCGGCGACGGTGAGCGTCTGAATGAGCGACGCCATTGGAACTCGCGCACCCAAAAATCGCGATGGTTTGCCGGCATGAGCTTGGCTACGGGAACGGCGTCGCATTATCGCCCTCCCCTAACCTCCCTGTCATTATTATTGCTTGTCTGCACGATTGAATTTCCCCAAAATTGAACGGCCTCAGCCACCCAACCTTCCGCGCTTGTGTTTGAACCGACGCCGAAGCCGTGGCCGACGCCCTCATATTTTCGATATTCGACCTCGACCCCGGCGTTGCGCAGGGTCGCAATGCGCCGCTCCATGGCGGATGGCGGCGCGATGCCGTCCCGCTCGCCGACAACCACAAAGGTTGGCGGCTCATCAGATGATGTGTCGGAGTGGGCGGTGTAAGCCATGACGACGGTGGAAGGCTTGGGAAGATCGTCGCCTCCAAATGCCGCAACTCCATGCGAACCGATCGCCGCGGCCATCCGGGCTCCCGCCGAGCTGCCCCAAAGAGAATAGTCAACGGTGCTTACGCCGAGTTCGGCGGCATTGCGGAAAATGTAGGAGAGGGCGGCAGCCAAGTCTTCGGTGGCGACCCCGCCGCCAGACCCAACGCGATATTTCAGCACGAAGGCATTGTAGCCCGCCTTGCTGATCTCTTCGGCATAGGGAAAGCCTTCGTGAACCGATCCGACATAGGAAAACCCACCGCCCGGCGCGACGACCGCAAAGGGGGTTCCCGGGCGGCCCCGGAAAAAGAACAAGCCGGTGTTCGCGCGGGAGGGCTGCGCCTGCTTTTCTTCCGGTGTGTAGAGGTCATAAAAGACAGTGTTGCCCCCGCTCGCATCATCGATCATGCGGTTGAGCGCCGACAAAACCACATCCGGATCGATGTTGCTGTGATAGGGCAACAGCGAGCCGATATCGCTGATCTGCATGGTTTGGTCATAGGCCCGGCTGTCCCATGGCAGGAGCAGCGGTGCGTGACCTGCGAAAGCGGGATGTTCCAACAGATCGGCGAGACTGCTTTCGGGTTTCATGTGTTCGTTCTGGTGCCCTTGTTGGGGCGACGCTACGGCCGGCGCGCCGCCAGAGGAGGATGAAGCGATGTTGCCCTCATTGGCCTCGACCACGGACACCGCCGCGAATAGGGAAAATCCAAGGCCCGCCGCCCCCAAGGCGAGGCGTTCCAACGGCTTTTCTGACGATTTCCAGTTGCTCATTCACTCCGCCCTTGATGCAGCCTTTCCGAAATCAACGCGTGACCGTCAGCCCATCCAGCCACTCCGTGACCCGCTCGATGGTCTGCCGCTCCTGCGGCCCTTCCATGGTGAACCCCTCGACAAGCTGCGCGTCGGGCGCATGTTCGGCCACGACGCTCATGCTGTCCCCCAGCCCGTGACCACCGTGCGTGACGAGAGGGATAAGGACCTTGCCCGAAAGGTCATGCGCCGCGAGGAACGAGCGGACGATGGGCGGCGCCGTCGTTCCCCAAATCGGAAAGCCGAGAAAGACTGTGGTGTAGGATGCGATATCCGCAACCGTCGCATGCAACGGCGGCTCAAAGCCGCGTTCGGTTTCATCCCGTGCCTGCTCCACAGTCTCGAAATAGTCGGCCGGATAGGGGTTTGTCGGCACTATCTCGAACAGATCGGCTCGCAACGCCCGGCTGACCTGTCCGGCGATGACACGTGTGTTTCCGCTACGCGAGAAGTAGGCGACAAGCCTTCCTCCCGCTGGAAGTTGCGCCGCGGCAGCTTGGGAAACCGCTGCCGCGCCGCTTGCCGCAAGTGTCAGGATCAATGGGGTCATGAGGATTTCCCTTCGCGTCGGGTTGTCCATAACCATGGCTTTCTCCAATCTTGTCGTGCTCAAAGCCCCGTCATTTTCAGAACCGCTTCCGGTAGCCGCTCTCCCTGAACTTCAACCTTGTCGAGCGCCGTCGCGATTTCTTCGAGATCGTCTGCCGTTAGCGTCACATCGAGCGCACGGAGGTTTTCTTCCAGACGATGCAGTTTGGTGGTTCCGGGAATCGGCGCGATCCATGGCTTTTGCGCCAGGAGCCAGGCGAGGGCGATCTGCGCCGGGGTTGCGTCCTTACGCTCCGCAACGCGCTTGACCATATCGACCAGCACCATGTTGGCTTTTCGGGCTTCGGGGGTGAAGCGTGGCATAGCGTTGCGGAAGTCCGTGGGGTCGAACTTCGTGTTCTCATCGATCTTGCCGGTCAGAAAACCAGCGCCGAGAGGGCTGAATGGCACGAAGCCGATGCCAAGCTCCTCGAGCGTCGGCAGCAGCTCTGCTTCCGGCCCACGCCAGAACAGCGAATACTCGCTTTGCACCGCAGTCACAGGCTGCACGGCATGGGCGCGGCGGATGGTCCGAACGCTGGCTTCCGAAAGGCCGAAATGCTTGACCTTGCCTGCCGCGATCAGCTCTTTGACAGCGCCGGCAACATCCTCGATCGGCACGTTCGGATCGACGCGGTGCTGATAGAAAATGTCGATCCGGTCCGTCCTCAGTCTTTTGAGGCAGGCATCGGCAACGGCCTTGATGTGGTCCGGCCGGCTGTTGGTGCCCCCGGAGCGCGCGGCGGTTGTCTGGTCGATATCGAAGCCGAACTTGGTCGCGATGACGACCTGATCGCGGATAGGGGCCAGGGCCTCGCCGACCAGTTCCTCATTCTCGAAAGGGCCATAGGCTTCGGCCGTATCGAAGAACGTGATGCCGCGATCGTGCGCGGCACGAATGAGCTTGATCATCTCCTGCCTGTCATCGGCAGGGCCGTATGTCGAACTCATGCCCATGCAGCCGAGGCCGAGGGCTGAAACGTTCATTGTTCCAAGTTTTCGGGTTTGCATTGCGCCTCCAATGGCCTGTTCTGGCGGTGCCTGATGCCCGACTGGCCGATTTCAAGGATTGTGATCTCAAATCTAGTACCTGCCGATGCATGCGATAAGGTGCTATAATTCGCATGAGCCTTTTAGATGAGCTAACAAATCAAGATGGAAAACCTCAACGATCTCGCTGCTTTCGCGGCTGTTGCGCGCGAACGGAGTTTCACCCGCGCTGCCGCACAACTGCGGGTTTCCCCATCGGCGCTCAGCCAGACTGTCAAGAATCTCGAAGAGCGGCTGGGAATACGGCTTCTGACCCGCACCACGCGCAGCGTAGCGCCGACCGAAGCCGGCGAACGACTGCTGCGCACCATTACTCCCCGTTTCGAGGAAATCGCCGTTGAGCTGGCTGCGTTGACCGAGCTTCGAGACAAACCGGCCGGAACCGTCAGGATCACGACCGGCGAGCATCCCGCAATCTCGATCCTGCAACCTGCGCTCAAGCGCTTCCTGCCGGAATATCCGGATATTCAGGTGGAAATCATCATCGACTACGGTTTGACGGATATCGTCGCGGAGGGGTTCGACGCGGGGGTCCGCATGGGCGAACAGGTCGCGAAAGACATGATCGCCGTGCCGATCGGCCCGGACATGCGCATGGCGGTCGTCGCATCACCGGCCTATTTCGACCAGCACCCCATCCCCAAGACGCCCCAGGACATGACCGTGCACAAATGCATCAACACGCGCCTGCCGACCTATGGCGGCGTATTTAGCTGGGGCCTTGAGAAGAAGGGCCGTGAAATAAAGGTTCGAGGCGAAGGACAGCTTATCTTCAACAGCCTCGCCATGCGCCTGTCGTCGGCGCTGGACGGTCTCGGAGTCGCCTACATGCCGGAGGACCAGGCGCTACCCTATATCGCCAATGGCCGGCTGATCAGGGTTCTGGAAGATTGGTGTCCCTGGTTCCCCGGCTATCATCTTTACTACCCCAGCCGACGCCAGCAATCGCCGGCATTTTCCGTCCTCATGGACGCGCTTCGCTACCGGGGATGAGCGATGCGTTCGATCCGATATACGGACGCGGGTGGAAGATTGCCGAAGACCCTTCCGAGGGAAGTTGCCTGCAATTCGAGCCGTGACAGGAGCACTGGCGGCACCGGACAGCGATACCCATAGGTGAACTGATAGAACGCGGCGGCGTCTCTCAGATTGGCGAATGCGCCGCGCATGATGCGCATGACGGTCGATGGCGGCATGGACAGCAAGGGCAGGCCGCTTATCATTGCTCCCGCCTTGACCGGCGCGGCAATTCTCAAGCGCCCGGCGTCCATATGCAAGACAGTTGCCTTCGGGAATGATCGAGCAAGCCTGTATGCGAACGCATCCCCGGATTCGACCAGTATGAGCTGGCTTTCCGGAATGCCGCGCTCGATAAGCCGATGCGTGAACACGCCTGTGCCGGGACCAAGTTCGAGGACGGGCGCGTTGTCGGCGGTAATCTCGCTGGTAATGAGATCAGCCAGCGCGGCGCTGGAAGGGGCGATCGCCGATACCCGTCTTGGATCGGCGATCAGATTTCGCCAGAAATTCAGGGTCTCTTGCAAAGCGGCCCCGCCTTTTACTGTCTCGGCGCGGGCGTCCTGCGCACCGTCCTGGCATAGTTGACCAGTTTCATGGCGTAATAGGTGAGCGTCGCGTAGAGGCCGACGATCGCCAGGCAGTGCAAAAAGAACCCGACGACCGATTCCTCGAAATTCCACCAGTCGAGGCTCATTTGCATCGTCAGCTTTTCGCCGAGGGCGAGTTCCGCCGAGCTTCGGATACCCTGTAGCGATACGGCGACCGCCAGGATGCGCAGGAGGGCGGTTCTCAGCCCGCTTTGCCCCCTGATGCCGCACAGGTTGCGGGCGAACCCCATCAGCATCGGCCAGCGCAGCCCGAGATGGACGGCGACGGCGACGAACGCCCAATAGGCGGCCAGCGTGTGAATCTGGCGCACGGTGAAACCGCCATAGGCGGAGAATATCCCCGACAAGGCGTTGGAGATCAGGACGCTCGTGACCAGAAGCGCGACCATGGACGCCAAGAGCACGGCGGTGGCGATGATGTTGACAAGGCCCCGTGGCTCGCGAGCCTGCCTGCTGATCGCGCCGTACCAGCGCCGGTTGAAGATGTTGTGCGCGATCAGCAGCAGAAAGAATGCCGTCCCGGCGATCTCATGGCTGAGATTGCCAAGCCACCAGTAGGAGAATCCGAACAGGAGGAGGCTGAACGCGATGAGATCGAGGACGAGGCGTAGCCGGAAAATATTGCTCACCGGGGTTGCCTCTTACTCGACCGGCGCGCCGTTGAAGCGCGGAATGCGGTAAGCCGTGAACAGGTAGTCGCTGTTCTGCTGGCTGTTGTGGCAGGACTGGCAGCGGGCCGTGTTCTCGTCCATGTTGATGGACTGATCGGGCCAGAACCATTGGAACTGCCAGTCGCCGGTGCGCCGGCCCGGATCGTAGTCCTCGCCCCAGCCTTCGCCCTTTTCCATGACGAAGTAGCGGTACAGTTCCATGTCGTCGCGATAGTCGACGAGAACGAATTGCGTGCCGTTCGGGATCGGCTCGCCTGCCTTCACCGCCTCGATCGCTTCCGGGCTGGTCATGATGTGCTCGGTCACGTTGCCCCGCCGCACGGTGGTGTAGTGCACCAGCGCTTCCAGATCGGGAAACTCCACCCGATTGGTTTCGGCCTGCACCTGCCAGCCGATGGTCGTGGCGGCGGCAGTCGCAAGCCCTGCGAACAGGAAAGTCAGTCCAAAGCGTTTCATGGGCACCTTTGTTTTCTACGGAGAGGCGAGTGCATCGATATGATCTCGCCAGCTTCAGGGATTTGATGTTCAGCCCCGCGCAGCGTCCTCGATTCAGGCTGAGCCGCATCAACGCGGCGCGGGTCGCAATGTTTAGCGGGCGTTATATTGCTCGTCGGTAACGTGCTCCATCCAGGTTACGCTTCGTCCATCGACGGTGCTGCCCACGGCCAGATGTGTCATGGCGCTGTCTGGCGCGGCTCCGTGCCAATGCTTCACGCCCGGCGGGCACCACACGACGTCGCCCTGGCGAATGACTTCGACGTCCTTTCCCCATTCCTGCGTCAGGCCGATCCCTGACGTCACCACGAGGCGCTGGCCGGCTGGGTGGGTATGCCATGCGGAGCGCGCACCCGGCTCGAATGTCACGTAAGCGCCCGACGCATTGATGCTTTCGTTGGGAGTAAACAACGGATCGACGCGCACCCGGCCGGTGAAATTATCCGCGGAACCATAGGTGGAGGCTTGCTCTCCCGCCCGCGTGATCTGCTGGCCTTGTTCTTCAGCGGCGGCGGTGATGGGCATTGCCGCACACAGCATCGCGGCTCCTGCAATGGTGTTTTTCATGATCGTGGACCTTTCCGGCTAGCGCCTTCGAAGCGCTGTTTCTGTAGGGGATGGGGGCAGGCGCAGAGTCGGTCCTCTCGCCCGTCTGGGCAGAAGGCCCCGTCGCTGCGCTGAAAAGGTCAGTCCCCCAAGGTCTCGGAGACGACCGTCAACGCCCTGGTGGCCTTCCCCCAGCCGGCGTAAAAAGCGAGATGCGTCAGAGCTTCCGCGATTTCGTCGCGGGTAAGCCCGGCCTCGATGCCGCGTCGCAAATACGGCTCGATCAGGTCGATATCGCCTGTGCCGGTGAGAGTCGCAATCGTGACGAGGCTGCGATCGCGAACGCTCAGATCAGACCGGGACCAGAGGTCGCCGTGGACAATCCGGTCGGTAAGGTCGGCGAACTTCGGCGCGACGGCTTCGAGTTGTGCGTTCGACGTCTGATCAGACTCGGAGGAAGACGAAAGCGGCTCAAGCTCCGCCTGAAGCGCAGCGAAATCCACATCGCGCTCCGTGTAGACCTCATCATACACCTGGAGCGCGGAGACCGCATTCGGCCAGCCCGAGTAAATGGCGAGGTGAGTGAGGACGCCCGACGCTTCCATGGGCGTGACACCGTTGGTCAACGCGCGGCCGAGGTGGCCGCGAAGCTGGGCCGGCTTGTTGGTGGCGATCAGGACGGAAATAACGGCAAGGCTGCGGTCTCGCGGCGACAGGCCCTCTCCCGGCCAAATCTCACCGAACAGCACCTCATCGGTGTATCGGGCCATTCCGGGTACGAGCTTCTGCTGAAGCGGACCGGATGGACGCGTCTGGTTCTGCTGCTGCGTCCCCTGCTGCGGCTGTTGATCGGCGGGCGGTTGTGACTGCGCCTGGGCGTGGGTCGCTCCGGCGAATGCAAGCGCGAAAGCAAGGGCAGCGAGTTTCATGTCGATTTCCAGTCTCTCTCAGGTGTTCAAGGTCGCGCGGCGGACCAACATGCGCGGGCCATGGTCCGCTGCGCGATCGCACATCGTTGCTGATGATGACCGTGCCCGACGCAAGAACGTCGGGCACGGTCAGCGGGGATCAGACGGGATCGGCGTCGAGCGTCCGTTCGAAGAACGGCGTCAGCTTGCCCATGGCGGCTTCGACATATTCGGGAACCCAATAGGTCTCGATATGCGTCGCGCCCTCGATCGTGAACAGTTCCTTGTCGGTCGTGCCCGTCGCCAACTCGAAGGCGTCTTCGGTCATGTAAAGGCTGTCGGCCGCGCTGCCGGCGATCATCAGCAGCGGTTGCTGGATCATGTCGATCTGCTCGGTGGCATCCCAGCGCATCAGATCGAGTAAGCTGCTCGTGGTGTACCGGAAAGTTGATCCTTCATGGGCGTGTGTGCGCCAGTAATACTCGTAGCCCTGGCGATACATCTCGAAAGGCAGGGCGGCGATTTCCTCGTCCGTCATGTCGGCATCGCCCGAGTATAGGACCTTTCCTCCGGCCTTTTCCTGCGAACGGGCGGCGGAAGCCTGCTGCAAGCGCTCCTGAATCGTGTCCAGTTGCGAATCCTCGAAGCCGTTGCGGCGAACACGACCGGAATTGAACATGCTCAGCGTCGCGACCGAGACGAACCGCTTGTCGGACTTCGCCGCCGACAAGGCGTATCCGCCGCCGCCGCAAATGCCGAGCAGGCCGAGGCGAGTGGCATCGACGCCCGGATACTGGGTGAGGAAGTCCGCCGCGCCGTGAATGTCCTCGATGCGGAACTGGGGTTTGTCGGTGCTGCGCGGCTCGCCGCCGCTGCCGCCCTGATACGCCGCGTCCATGGCAATCGTGATGTAGCCCCGTTCGGCCAGATGCTGGGCATAGAGGCCCGCGACCTGTTCCTTGACGCCGCCATTGGGGTGCGCAACCACGATCGCGGGGTATTGCTGGTCGGGATCGTAATTGGGCGGCGTGTAGACGTTGGCGACAATGTTCAGACCATTAAGGTCGTAGTTGACCGGGTTGATGTTGACCTGTCCCGGCACGTTTTCGGTGATCGCGTCACCATAGACGAGCGTGAACGGGTTGTCGGATGCGGCAGCATTGGAGCTGGTCATTGTCAGAACTCCTGTCATTGCGGCGGTCAGCACGAGAGCTGAGGTGCCGAGAAATTCTCTTCTTTTCCTGTCGATCGTCTCGCTGGACATTTTCAGGTTCCATTGTTCGATTTCGAGGGGCGCCCGTGCCGCGCCGGCACAGGTGCGGGAGATCAGTCCAGATCCTTTTCGGCAAGGAACTGAGAGACCTGATCGGCGATCTCGACATTGTTCAGATCGGAGAACGGGAAGTGCGTATTGCCGGTGATGCCGATCTCCGGCAGGAGCACGAGGCTGGCGTCGCCGCCACGCTCATTGATGGCGTCCACCCAAAGGCGGGCCATATCAACACGAACGCGCCAGTTATCCTCGCCTCGCCGTTCGGTCGGCTCGGACGGAATATTGTCGCCGTAGTAGATGACGATCGGAATGCGGGTCAGCCTTTCGAAGTCCTCGGCCGACACCGCCTCCGGTTCAAGCGTTCCCGCCGCACTCGGCATCGCTTCGGGAAGCTCGCCTTCGGGGAAGACGAAGCCGCTGCCCGGCTCGAAGGCGACAATGCCCCGCACGTCTTCGTTCTTGATGGCGGTCTGCCAGCCTGGGCCGCCGCCTTGCGAGTGCGTGAACAGCACTGACGGGCCGATGCGCTCGACCAGGGCGGACATGGAGTCCGAAATTACCCCGGCGTCATATGCCCCGGTGTTCGGCGTGAAAGAGCGGAAGAACTGGTCGAGCGTGTCCGGGCTCTGGTCGAACTGCACACCCTCGAAATAATCGGGCCAGATGCCAAGCCGGAACTGATCGAAGAAGAGTTGATCGTTGGGCGTGGGTTCGATCTCGATCGCCACGGTGCTGTTGCCGGCCCGTCCGCGACGTGGCTGATCGACCAGATAGACGGGGAAGCCGCGGCGCAGGAAAATCGTATCGAAGCCTTCGCGGCCGTCCGAAGTCGTTTCCCAGCTCCGCGCGGACTGGAAAGCCCCGTGCAGCATGACGATCGGCAGCGGGTTGGCATCCGGAGGGATTTGATACGATGCATACAGATGATCGCCGTGAAGGGTCTGTCCTTCGGCCGATGGCTCGTTGTTGTTGTAGGTGCCAGACGGCTCTGACACAGTGCCGCCGACCGCAAAGCTACCCTGCGACTGAATGGTAAGGGGCTCGAAGGTCCCCGACTGTTCAGCTATCGCGGTCATTGGGGAAAGCATTGCCACCACAGCGACGGCGGACGTGAGTAGTTGACTGCGTGAAGACAAGGCACCCATCCTTTCGACATTTTCGATATGTCGAGGAACATAGAGCCCATCGCATTCCGCGATTAGATGCCCATATCCGGATGCGTCTTTAAGTTCAGCTAAACAATCTTTGAGAGGCTTACCCTCGTTGAGATGGCTAAAGGTCTCGAAGTAATCTTCGATAGGTGCTCACGATTCAAACGGGAAAGCTACAATCCGAGCCCCCTCTGTCTCCCCAAATGCCACGACACCGATCCGCCCTGCACGACGCCAGCGACCTCGCGGCCGAGCTGGCGGTCGATGACCGGCCGCCATGGGACTAACGTAAACTCATGGGATTGCTCGACCATGGCGAACTTGCCGCTCGATAGCTTCACGGTGCCGGTGAACTTGCCGCTGACGTTCTCGCCGTCCGTGGCCGCGCGGAACGGCAGGCCCTTGCTCTCGGCCATCTCCGCGCCGACACGGGCAATCTCCCGCTCGCGCAGCGTGGCGAGAAAGCTGCGCCGGTAGAAGATGCGGCCATTCCGTGCTCGGGTGGCGTCGCCCTGTTCGATATGATGCTCACGCCGCTGGTCCATCGCCTCGCGCACCTGCTGGCCGAAACCGGACGGCGCAAGGTCGGTCGTCTCACTATGGACCAATCGCCGGTCCAGCCATGTCGCGCCGTCCGATCCGATCTGCTTGCCTAGATCGACCGAGGAAAGGACGCGAACACTGGCCTGCCTGTCACGGCCGGCGTCATGGGCGGCGGCGCGGCTGACCAGATCATCGGGGATGCGCCATTGGTCGGCGTCGATCCGCTCCACGATCCCGGCCCGGCGCAGTGCCTCCAGCCGGCGGACATGGGCATCGACATAGCCCTCATAGTCGCCGCCGGGAACGCGGCCCTCGAATTTCGCCTGCTCCAGATGGCGGCTCGGGCGATAGACGCCATCCTCGGCGATGGCCGTGATGGTGCGGTCGGACGGCCGGGCTGCCGCTTCGGCCGGGCCGATCTGGACGACGCTGCCGATGCGCGCGTCCTCCAGCCGCTCGGGCGCGATGCCGGCGATGTGGTGTGTCCGCCCGTCGATCCCGTCCACCACGATTGTCAGGTTCTCGCCCATCTCGTCGGACAGATACTTGTCCACGACGCGCCCGGCGATGTGCGCCTCCGGCGGCCCGTCATGGATGTGGAAGGTCATGGGATCGCGCTCCAGGCCATCGGCCTTCAGCGCCTTGTGCATGTTGCAGATAATGTCGCCGCGTTCTCCCAACTCGCGCAAGGCCGGCTCCATGTCCTTGCTCAATTCCCATACGCCCGGCGCATGCGGGGTGGCGAGGCCCATCTTCTCCAGCTTGGCGAGGCGGCGCAGGCGCAGCGCACGATTAAACTGGCGGCGAGGTTCGGCCGGCTCATGGCGAAGATCAAGGAACCGCTCGTCGGCTTCCTCGACCATTGCCCGGTCGATCCCTGTGAAACGATCCTGGTCGATCTCGGCCGACAGCTTGCGGCTCTGCTCGATGTCGGTCACTTGCCCCAGCTCGAGCGTAGTCAATTCGCTGGCGCGCTCGCGGATGCCGTTGGCGAGATAGTCGCCGTTGATGACAAGATTCTCGCCCAGGTCGTCCTTGCCCCGGACGATGACATGCACATGGGGATGGCCGGTGTTGTAGTGGTTGACGGCAACCCAATCCAGCTTCGTGCCAAGGTCAGTCTCGATCTGGCGCATCAGGTCGCGCGTGTGCGCCGTCAGGTCCACGAGATCCGCACCGTCCTCAGGCGATACGATGAACCGGAACTGGTGACGGTCCTCCTTGCCGCGTTCGACGAAGGCATCACCATCGGCGCGGTCCTCGCTCGCCGAATAGAGCTGGCCGCGCTCGCCATCGCGCGATGTCCCGTCGCGCTGGATGTAACGCAGATGGGCCGCCGATCTGCCGTTCCTGCCAGCGTCCTTGACGTAGCGGGTCTTGACGACGACGCGACGCATCCCCGGCGCGCTGTGCCGCCAGCCGCCCGACAAGGTGCGGGCGCGAACGAAACGCGCGCCACGTCCGCGCTGCACGCCCGGCCCCTTGGCCGAACGAGAACCTTTGCTGCCCTTCGCGGCCGAGCGGGATTCGAGGCGCGGCGAGTATTTGGGATTGGCGGTGCTGTGCTGCCGGGCGAGCTTCTTCGCCTGCGTCAGAAAGCTCCTGGTCTTGCCGACCTTCGGCGTATCGGCGCGGATGCGGCCAGGCTTCGGGCGGAAGCGGATTTCGTCGTCGGCGCTCATGGGCGCGGCCCCGGCCAAAACTGCCGAAAACAGGCCGATATGGCCCTATAGTGCCGGTCAAAACCCTGCAAAGCCAAGGCTTTGCGCAAAATCGCGGCACGCAGGGTCCAAAAACGTGGTGCCGCTCGCGGCTCCCCTAACCAGTGTGCAGACAACAATAATTTTGAGAACTGGCCCGACTTGGTGCCATGTTCCTTTATCTTGCCCTCGTAAAATCCCGCCCTTTCCGCCCCTCCTGCCGTCATGCCTCCGCTCCATCCGCTGCCTGATCCTGCACACTGGAAGACGCGGCGGCCCGCGCCGCCGGCTCGCCCGGCAATGCGAATTTGAGCCGCCATGTGCGCCACGCCTCAGTGACCGCGCCAGTGCCGGGAAAAAGGTCGTCGAGCGTGTCGTCGGGACGCGCGGCGACCATCTCGAACGCCCAATGGCAGACCGCTTCGGGCTTCGCGCCAGTGAGGCCGCGGCGCAGCGTGATGCTCTCCTGAATCCAGTCCCGCATCACGAGCCGCTTGCTGACAATAGGCTTTCGCGCGGCCTTCACGATGACCGGCTCCCACGCAAAGGCGACGGGGATATTGCGCTTGAACGCGGCAAATCCCTTCACCCAGGCCATCCATCGCGCGCCCGTCTGTTCGACCAGCGGGGCAAGCGTTGCGATGGAGCGCGGCGTCGCGGCGGCGTGCAAAATCCAGCCGTCATAGTCGCGCTCCAGCCGCTCGATCAGGCGCGTATGGTCTACCTCGCCGGCGTAGTCGGGATGATCGCGGTAGAGGTGGGCGCAGCCGATATAGGGCGGGTCGGCATAGGCGATCTTCATGGGCGATCCGGCTCCGAAGCGGCAGCGAACAGATCGCCCGATTGCGGTTCGGATGACGGCGTGACCGTCGATTGGCTGCCATTGGGGCGCTGGACAAACAGGGGTGCGTCGCGCCAGTCGGGCGGCGGCGCCTGTTGCCGGGATGGTGCATCGAATGGAACCGCGCCGCCGAGGACCGGCGCGAGCGCGGCGACATAGGCCCGCGTCTCGGCGGGCAATCTTCGGCCGGTCGCAAGGTATTCATCGTAGCGGCCGGGGCCAGCGTTATATGCCGCCAGCATCGCCGCGACATTGCCGTAGTGGTCGAACATCTCGCGCAGGTAGGCCGTGCCTGCCGTGATGTTGTCGCGCGGGTCGTAGGGATCGCGGCCGAGGCCGTAGCGGATGCGCAGGCCCGCCCATGTGTCGGGCATCACCTGCATCAATCCCATTGCCCCGGCCGACGAAACCGCGCGCACGTCGCCCGCGCTTTCGGCGCGCAGCACGGCGACAATCCAATGCTCGGGGATGCCGAACCGCTGCGACGCCTCGGCGATGTGAGCCGCATGGGGATGGGCGGCTGCCGGACGCTCGACCGGCGCGGACTGCGCGACGGCGACGCCCGATCCGGCGCAGACGGAAAGCGCCCCGGCGAGCAACAGAACGGCAAAACGCCATGCCGCCCTGTCTCCGCAACGGCTCCAGCCTGCCAGCGTGCTCGCTTCGTTCAAGGGCAAGGCGCAAGCGCCGGCCGGGGGCCGCCCTGGACCTTCGCTGCGCGCGCCGACCGTCCGGTGGCCGAGCGGGACGAAGGGATGAGACGGATTTTCCGCGAACAAAGGGATGGCCGGAACGCGCACCGATCAGCCCCGATCTTCGCGCGGCCGCAGCCGTTTCCATGACAGCCGGAACGTCCGCCCCTCGTCGTCGGCCTGGAACAGCGCCGGGCGAAACAGTTCGGGAAAGAGCGGGCTGTCGATCTCCAGGGCGATGTAGTCTCCAACCCGTTCGCCGACACGTTTCCAGGCACCACCAACGTCGGGGCCGTTCTCGTCGTCGAGATGGATGCGATAGTTCGGCGCGTTCTCGACGCCACCCGGCTCGATGGCGACAAGAACGATTTCCTCGTCGATACCGAACTGTCGGACGCGCCCGGCGTAACCGTTGGCGGTGGGTTCAAAGATGTTGGCGGGCATTGTCAGTCTCCTTGTGGTGGGGGGAATCAGTGCGTCGGCGCGCGCCACTCGTAGCGGCCGACACCTTCCTCATCGGTCCAGAGCGGGACCGCTCGGCCGATGACGGAAGCTGCGGGGGTGAGTCCGAAATACCTGCCGTCGAGGCTGTCGCGGACTTCCCAATTCATGAGGAAAAGCTGGTCGTCGCCGATCACGCGGCAGCCCTGCCAGACGGGCAGATCGCGGCCGAGGCTGTCGTGCTCCAGCGCCTCGCCCATCTCGATCCCGTCCACCGTGATCGTGGATCGCAAGCGGCAAACCTGCTGTCCCGGCAGGCCGACGACGCGCTTCAACAGCGGGACGCCGCGCGCGATATAGCCGCGCTCGGCCATGAAGATGGCGAGCGGTTCGGGCGGCATGACGGCGACCAGCTCGGGCACGTCGAGCGCGTCGGCCGGCTCTACCGTGTAGAAGCCGATGGGCGCGCTCGCGGTCGCGTTCCAAATCAGTTTCGCAGGCCAATCGACGGCGCTGGCAGCGGCGATGCCGAGGACAGCGAGCGCCGTCACCGTGAGGGTGCGGCGGCGCGTCATGGGTCGATCCTCCGGCGTCCGATCCATGCCGCATGTCGTTCCGGCGTGTAGGCGCTCGGGTCCAGATTGGCGGTCAGGCGGTTGTGGGCGTGGCGCCAGTAGTCCGGCGATATGTCGGCGGGGTCGAGGCCGAGCGATTCCACGGCGTCGATCACCGCAAGCGCGCGCTGGACCTTCGGCCAGCCGTCGAGGCGCAACAGGATTTCCCCACCGGGGCGCACGAAGGGCAGCGTTTGATATGGCTCGCCGCGCCCGATGGCGCGCACGATGTCGATACGCGAAACGACAGTGCCATGCTCGCCGCTCGCCCATCGCACGAAGGCGAAAACACTCTCCGGTGCGAAGCCGACAACGCTGCGGCGGCGGTCGATGATCTGTTCGTAGCTCTTGCGGCCGAACCTGATCCAATGCTCGACCTTGCGTTTCTCGAAGGTCAGTTCGACCAGGGTGGTGAAGGGCGCGGGCCCGTCCGGCAGCGGACGACCGTGCGCGCTGCGATGGGCGCGGCGGGTCATGGTTCGTCTCCGGGATTGTCGGGGGTGGAGCGCACCAGCACCGCGTCGAGCGCGGCTTCGGTGCGCAGGATGGCGCGGCCGATGGCTTCGGGGATTTGCGGCAGAACGGCGTCGCCGAACGCCTCGACGATCAAGCTGGCAGCAGAAGTCCCTTTGCGACTGCCGAGCGCAATGCGCGTGTCAGCCACCCAGGCGGAAAGCCCATCATCCAGCCGTAAGTGACTGGCAAGGCCGCCGTTCCAGTCAGCCCATGGCTGCGCAGCATCGTCGCCAACGCCCGCGCTCCCGCCCATTTGTCCGGGGCGCGATCCGTCATCGCACCGTCCATCACCGCGTCCATCGTCGGCGATTTCCGCCGGTCGTAGGCCGGACTCCAACCGTCCATGCGGCTGTCGCGCTTCGTCGGCGTTGGCAGAATTTCCGCCGCGTGGCGCAACAGGTTCGGCGTATCGATCTGCGCCTTCGCGCCGTTCGCCCGCTTGCCCGTCTCGATCTCCTGCGCGCTCAACCTGCGCCCGCCGTTCGGCTTCACCGGCGTCGGCATCATGCCCGCATGGCGGCTGGCATGGCCCTGAATCTGGCTCAACACGTCGCCCCGGCCACCACGATCCGCGTCCGACTTCCTCGGCGTCGCCAGGGTGTTGCTGCGGAACAGGTCGTAGAGGCCGGATTCCTTCATCGCCCGGCGCGCGCCGGAACCGCCCTCCAGACGGATGCCACCCTGCTGGGATTGCGACACCGGTGTCGGCAAGCTGTTCGGGATCGTAGCCGATGAGCCATGACCACTTGCGGACATGGTTGGCCCCGACGCTATCAGCACCCACCACGCACGGCTCAACGGCGTAGCCGAGCGTTTCCAGTTCATCGAGCAGCCGGTCAGCGCCGCGAGTTCGCAAATTAGGGCTGTTCTCAAAAGCGAACCAGCGAGGGCGGCAATCTCCGACCAGGCGGACGGCTTCGAGGTAGAGGCCCGACCGCTCGCCCTCGATCCCTTTGCCCTTGGTGTTGGCGCTGCTGATGTCCTGGCACGGCGGGCTGCCGACGATGATGTCGGGCAGGATTCCAAGGTCGGAAACAAGGCGAGCTGCCGTGAGTCCGCGCACGTCCTCGTAGAGTCTGACATGGGGATTGTTCTCTGCGTAAAGGATGCGCCGCCACTCGACGATTTCGCAGGCGGCGATGGTGACGAAGCCGGCGCGGTGCAGGCCGAGGGACCAGCCCCCGGCGGCGGCGCTGAACAGGTCGAGGGCGCGCATCATGGCGCACCTCGCGGCACGGCGCCGGCACCATGGGTCGCCCGCGCGCGCGTCAAAGAAGAAGAGTTAGATTCTTTGTTAGATTCTTCTATAGAGTGCGCGGCACGATTTGCGCCTGATGTCCCGATACTGCGTGCGCCTGATGTCCCGCTAGGTTCCACATGGTTATCCACAGGCACTGTGGATAGTTTTTCGGGAAGGAAACGCAGAAGTTCTTGCCCATTCTCCCATTCGATCTGGAGCCGGTAGCAGGGCAGCGACTGGCGGGCAGCGATCCGGCGCAGGTCGAGCGCGAAGTCGGACGGCCGCGCGAGGCTGCCGGACTTCTGGTGAAGGTGGGAAACCTCGAACGCCCAGCCCTCGGGCTGGCGTCCGGCGTGTTTGCGGGCGACGCGGTAAAGCCATCGCTCGATGCCGCCCTTCAGCCGGAAATAGGCGGGGTCGATCGCCAGCACCAGCGAGCGGTCAATGATGCTGTTGTAGAACCATTCGGGCAGGACGAACTCCATGCCCTCGACACGGCCCCCGCGCGTGGTCAGCTCTTCCCATTCATTGATCCAGGAGAACTGCCGCCGCCGCCAATGCGCGCCGTTGCGGATCGTGGTGGCGATGACGGTGGATTGCAGCCGCGCGAGCGCCGCCTTGAACAGAAGATAGTCCCGGTTGCCCGTCGCCCGCCCGATGGCGCGCAGAAGTTGGTAGGGCATGAAGCGAAAGAAGCGCGACGTGATGAGGCCGTTGTTCTCAGCCGCGACGATCTGGCTCGCCGCCCATATCAGCACGTCGGCGTCCCATATGGTCGCCATGCCGTGCCTGGGCATACCAAGCACCTGCACTTCCACATCGGCGGCCTTGTAGAGAATGGGTTTGAGGCGCGGGGATTTGGCGAGGGAGAAAAAGGGCCTCTCCATCAGGTCGCGCTGATCGCGCGGTGGCGCGTCTCCGACCGCCACGATGAACGGATCGAGACGGCTGCGCTCGCTGGAGCCATTCGGCCGGGCGGGTTCGTGATCGTTGTCCGGCACCATTCAGAGCCGGTCCCGTTCTTCGGGTGTCAGCCGATGCGGGGGAAAGACCGTACCGGCCTCCTTGTCCCGCGTGCATGTGCGCGCGCCGGCCTCGGTCCAGGCTTCCAGATCGCGGATGGCGTAGAGGACGCGGCCGCCGACCTTCCGGTAAACCGGGCCGGTGCCATAGGTGCGATGCTTCTCAAGGGTTCGGCGCGAGAGGCCGAGGAAATATGCGGCTTCCTTGGTATGCAGGAATCTCGGCGGCAGGTCCGCCAACGGGTCGGGCATGGGATCACCTCGGGTTCGTTCAGGCTGCCGGCAGCGGCGACAGCGGGCTGTGGCGAACCGTGGCGAAGGATTGGCGATCCGTGCAGGGCTGTATTTGCGACTATACTTTCACGGCCCGGTTGGGCGGGCTTAAGTAAGGTGGCGATTATTCGTGCCGACGCTTGATCGGATAGTGCAACAGCAGCCGGTAGCCGCCTTTCATCATGGCAAGACCATGAGCGACCAGGCGGCGGACCTTGTTGCGGCGCGGATCACTTTCCCAATCGATATTGTCGCCGCGAAACCCGAGTAACACTTCGCCGATGGTGCGATGACTTTCGCCATGCAGTTTGGCGTCAAGCGCGCGCAGGGACAGGATATGAAGCTGCCGCATCTGCGAGGGCATGACCCGGAAATCCGGGCCGGGCGCACGCCCGTTCAGGGAGCGCCACAAGCGCCGCGCCGCATGGGCGCGCAGCTCGAGAAAGGCATCCATCGGCAGGGTGATGGCATAGAACGCCGCCGCATCAGGAACTGCCTCGGGAAGCCAGAACTGGTGCGCGACGCCATCCACCCGCCAGAGTCCATGCCAGCCATCGTCCGCGCGGCGCAGATCGAGGCCGTCGAGATGGGCCAGCGTGAAGCCAGGCATCTCCGAGCTGGCCGGCACCGGCGACAACATGACGGCTTGGGGCTGAAGGCTCGGAATCCAGAACTGCGATTGCCGGTCGGCGAGCGTTTCAGGATCGCAGGGGAAATCGCAGCCCCCAGCGTCGAGCAAAAGCATCGAGCCGGGAGCCTGGTGGGTTCTTCATGCGCGAAATAGCGAGGAAGTCTTGATTATATTCATCATCGCGTCTGAGATATTCCCAGGCAAAACCGGCGGCGGGGATTGTCTTTGCGTGCCTGTAGGCCACCGATGCACGCCAATCTATGCCTGACAGCATGGCGTCACCTCTTTATCCGGGCGCTGAAAGTCTGCACCAGAAGTAAAGAGTCAGGGAAAGGACAGAATAAAACTAGCAAGGCCAGCATTATATAGTGAGAGTCCGGCCTTATCAGCGCCAGCATTTTTTCGGCTCTGGCAAGAGCCGGCGAGCCGGGCCCCGCGCCCGGCGAGCGCGATTTTTTCGGCGCGGCGACGCCCGGACATGCGAAGGCCACCGGTCCATCTGGATCGGCGGCCCTGGTGTTTCGGTCTTGTGGTTATTTATGGGCGAAGCGGACGCCAAGGCTCTTTGGTTCCGGCGCGGCGGTAATACAGCCTGCAACAACAGAACGTGGTCCAGGTGTAAAGTAGCGGCTCCATGCCGTGCCACCAGTCCGCGTCTATGTCGCCGCAACGGCCCTCGAACACCACATTTTCCTTTGCGTCGCAAAGCCAGAACTCCATCGGCAGGGCGTCGCCCTGTTCAGGCTTCCCGCGGGTGGGAACGCCGTCCTCGTCCTCGCCCATGCCAAGGCAGTTTCCCCAATAGTCGTTCGTTACGATCCAGCGCATGATGAAATCCTCTGTATTGCAGGGGTGCGGCGCCCGCCGCCTTGACGGGCGCGCTTAACAGGCCGGTCTAGGCCGCCGCCTTGCCGTGCTGCTGCATCCATGCAAGCCGCTTGCTGGCCGTCTCATGGTGCCGGCTGTCCAACTCGACGCCGATCCAGTCGCGGCCAAGCTGCTGCGCTGCCGCCAAAGTGGAACCGCTGCCGCTGAACGGGTCCAACACAAGATCGCCGGGCTTCGTGAAAGCCTCGATCAACGGACGCAACGCCTCGACGGGCTTTTGCGTCGGATGCAGCTTGTTACCCGCATAGGGGAAGTCGATCACGTCCGGCATGGGATTGTCGGGCAGGGAAACATTGCCCTTCGCCAGCAAATAAGCCTGTTCGTGCTGGTAGCGCAGGAACTTCGCCGACGACGCATAACGCTTGCGGAAAACGATGTGTCCGACAATGCGGAAGCCAGCCGCCTTCCATGCGTCCATGAACAAATCGACCTTGTTCCAGCCGTAGAAGGAAACGGCGAAACCTCCGTCCTTCAAGACGCGGTGCATCTGGTTGAACGCGGGGCGAAGCCAACGGGCGTTATCGTCGTTCGCCACCTTTCGGCCGTTGCGGTCGCGATAGTTCACGAGATAGGGCGGATCGGTCAGAATGAAGTCCACCGATCCCCTCTCGAAAGACCGCATCATGTCGATGCAATCGCCATTGAAAATCACGTTGCGGGGGGTGTTGGCGTTTCCGGTCATGGCTCTGTTCCTTTGGGTTCGGGGTTCAGGGCAGCGAAGCGCCGCTCCTGAAACCCTGCCCGTCGGCGAGACCGGGGTAGCAAGGTGCAAGGGAAGTCTTTGGTTCGTGGAATAATTGGAGGGGACCCGCTTGCGGGGAGGCGGCCGTTTATGCCGCGAAAGGCCGAAGAGTTTCCTTGTGCCGCGCGAGGGCAGCGCCCTTAGCTCTTGCCTTCACAAACCGGGTTACTTTCCGCCTTCGACCGGATAGATTGGACGCGGAGCAGACGCGCTGCTCCGGGGCGTCGAAACCCCTCACGAATGGCTGGTGCTGGCCAGAACGGCACCACACTCCTTGACCTTATGGTCGGGGAGCCCGTGGCGCATGTCCAGGGCTACCCGCCTAAAGGCCACGGGGCCGTTTCGTGACGGTTTCGAACTCCCCGATCACCAGGGTGACAAGGATGGTTTGCGGGGGCGCACCGCGGACACCATCCAGGCGACAGGGAGACGAACCGATGCGTGTCCAGCCGGAACTGGACCCCGATGTCGAGGACGAAGCCCCGACCGGCCCCGACATTACGATCTACGACGAAGAGCATTTCGTGACCTATCTGCGCCTGCTCGACGCGGACGCAGAAGGCGCTGACTGGACCGAGGTGGCGCAGATCGTCCTGCACCGCGATCCCGCCGCCGATCCGGCGCGCGCACGGCGTTGCTGGGAAAGCCACCTGGCCCGCGCACGGTGGATGACGAAAACCGGCTATCGGCGGATTCTGGAGCAGGCCGTCGAGGAACAGGCCCGGCTCAATCGGCATTGAACCGACTCGAGGGCATTATGCCATTGGCCGCTTCAAAATCGTCCTGTGGGGCAGAACTGTGAGCGACGACTACCGCCCCTGCCGCTCCAAGAACGTTTCGACCAGAAAAGTCGCTATCGCTCCCGCCGTATTGACCGCCAGGCTTGCATGACGCGGCGATGGCCTAACCGGCAATTTCCCTCCGCGCCCATGAGAATCGGACAACCGATTTCTTAGCGTTCCAATGCCGTTCACGAGATTCATAGCCCCGCCCAGGATCGCTTTGATCGGCTCCTCGGAATGCTGGTTGGGTGCAAGGTTCAGAATCCTTGCCGCGCTGGCATATAGTTTCGGCAGATCGTCCTTGTCGGAATATGCTTCTCCCGACTCGTCGAGGATTCGCTTTGTCACGGTTTCGAGCAAGGTTCTGGCGACCGTGATCGCTCCCTCGGGGTCGGTAGTGCGGCGGGTGATAGCCTTCGTCCAAACGGCGTGAACGCCATCAACATCGAATGTTTCCAACGCATCCGACGCCACCTTATCGCCGGGAGCTGCGTTACGCCCCTCAAGATGATCCATCAAAGGCGTGAATGCACCGCTTATGATCTGGCGGCGTTCGGCGTAGGTCCCAGCCTCGTGCTTGATGAACGGCCAGAAGGCATTGAGGTTGCGATAGGTGCGCACGAATTGCGGGAGCAAATCCCGAATGGTCGGGTCTGCCATGAACTCACGACGCAGGTGTTCATAAATATGATTGTCTGGAGAGCCTCCGGTCGCGGCTGCGATAAGGATGCCCTCCATCATGGCGATCTGCTCTATCGTCGAGGTGGGAATTTCACTCAAATCCATCATCTACTTCCAACGGCTGAGGCCGGTCACTTGACTTGTTCGCGTCCATTGGGGCGCACGATCAGAGGGTTCAACTTCGGACCATGAACATCTCACGGAAGAGCTGTTCCGATCTGGCGATTCCCTCGTTCGTAAGCCAGACGGATTTGGCCTTGCTGACAGGATCGCCGATGAGGCCCTTCTCGTGCAGCCGGTTCATCGCGCTCCAGTCGAATCCCTTCCATGCGCGGCCATCGCGGTCGAGCGTCAGGTAAAGCAGCGCGAGAATCGCATCGTCGATCTTGTCCTTGTCGATCTCCATTGCACGACACTCTCCCGATTACAGACCATCCCTATTATACGCTACAGTATCCCATATGCCGCACGGCTGCGACGCGGGGCTTCTCTTTCATGCGCGAGCGGTTCTTCGATGGTCCCTGCCCCTTCCGGGCAAGGGATTTCTGGAGACGATGGCGCTCAAACGCGACAGGATCAGCATCGAGGTCATAGGACCGGAAACGGGCGGCAACGATCCTGCGCGCGCCGATGCAGCCATCCGGTCCCTCGCCCGGCTGATCGGCCGCCAGATCGCCCGCGAGCAGTTCGAACGCAAGATTGCGCTCGAACGCCGGGCGCAAAAGAAGCGCCCGGCAGGCGAGGATGCGTAACGCATATGGTTTCGCGTATCGTATTTGTTCAGGATGCTGCCATGCCTACTGTTGATTCTGTCATATTCCAGCGCAACCCCGAAGAATTCCTGCATGAGGCACAACGCGGGCCGGTGGAGATCACCCAGCAGGGTCGCCGCGCCTTCGTCCTGCTGTCAGCCGATCACCACGCCTGGCTCCGGGCTACCGCGCAGCGGCGTCACCGCACGGCGGAAGCTGCCGATGTCGTCATCGACGCGGTTGAGCGTGCGGAGATGGACGCCGGATTCACGCCGCTGGACGCCCTGCTCGGATAACGGATCGGAGCGCCCGGCAAGTCGGCCATCGCCCCGTGGCGACACCCGCGCCGGGGCATTTGCATATTCTTCTTGTGACCATTTTGGTCCCATGATATAGGTGACTTATGAGGATCATTGCCCGCCGCACCTTGCGGCAGTTCGTCGACAGCCTCGTGGGGCAGAAGGACCAGTCGGCGGTCAAGGCCGCGCTCGATGCCTGGTTCGACGAAGTCAGCAAGGCGGACTGGACAAGCTCGGCGGATGTGAAGCGGCTCTATGCGACGGCCAGCATCGTCAGCGCCGAGCGCATCGTGTTCAACATCAAGGGCAACGATTATCGCCTCGTGGTGGCGGTCGACTTCGAGAAGACCATCGTCTGGATCAAGTGGATCGGCACTCACAAGGCTTATGACAGGATCGACGTGACGGAGGTCAGACATGGCGACTGAGTTGAAGCCCATTCGCACCGAAGCGGATTACGATGCGGCGCTTGCCGAGGTGGAGAGCCTTTGGGGCGCGAAGAGCGGCACGCCGGACGGCGACCGGCTCGACGTGCTGGCGACGCTGATCGAGGTCTATGAAGCAAAGAACTACCCGGTGGACCCGCCTGACCCGATCGAGGCGATCCGGTTTCGCATGGAGCAGCAGGGTCTGACCCGCAGGGACCTGGAACCGATGATCGGCCCGCGCAACCGGGTTGCGGATGTGTTGAACCGCAAGCGGGGCCTGTCCATCGACATGATCCGGCAGTTGCACGACCATCTCGGCATCTCGGCCGAGGTGCTGATCCGGCCGAGCCGCTTCGACAAGGTTGCATGAAGGAGTTCGCCATGACCCGCGTTGCCCTCTATGCCCGCTATTCCTCCGACAACCAGCGCGAGGCGTCCATTGAGGATCAGTTCCGCATCTGCCGCGAACAGGCGAAGCGCGAGAAGTGGAAGGTCGTCGGCACCTATAAGGACGCCAGCATCTCGGGCGCGAGCATGATCCTGCGGCCCGGTATCCAGATGCTGTTGCAGGACGCGCAGGCCGGACAGTTCGACATGGTGCTGGCCGAGGCTCTGGACCGGATCAGTCGCGATCAGGCCGATGTGGCGACGCTGTTCAAGCATTTGAAGTTCGCCGGCGTTCCCATCGTCACGCTGGCCGAGGGCGAGATCAGCGAGCTTCATGTCGGGCTAAAGGGGACGATGAACGCCCTGTTCCTCAAGGACCTGGCCGCCAAGACGCATCGCGGTATCCGTGGCCGCGTCGAGGATGGCAAGTCGGGCGGCGGGCTTTGCTACGGCTATAAGGTGGTGAAGCAGCTCGATGCGCGCGGCGATCCGATCCGGGGCGACCGCGAGATCGACGAAGCCGAGGCGAATGTCGTGCGGCGCATCTTCCGCGAGTTTGCCGCAGGCATCGGTCCGCGCACCATTGCCCGCACGTTGAACGAGGAAGGCGTCCCCGGCCCCGAAGGTCGGCTCTGGAGCGACACCACCATTCGCGGCCATGTGAAGCGCGGCACGGGCCTCGTGAACAACGAACTCTATGTCGGCCGCCTGATCTGGAACCGGCTGCGCTATCTCAAAGACCCGTCAACCGGAAAGCGCGTCTCGCGGCTCAACCCGGAATCGGAATGGATCGTCAAGGACGTTCCCGATCTGCGCATCGTCGACGACGAACTCTGGCAGGCCGTGCGTGCGCGGCAAGGCGAGATCGCCGAGAAGTTCGCCAATGTCACCGAAGCCGTGCGCGCGCATCACAAGAAGAACCGACTGAACGGCGCGCGGCGTCCGAAGTCGCTGCTGTCGGGGCTGGTGTTCTGCGGCTGCTGCGGCGGTCCCTACTCGCTGCGCGGCGCCGACCGCTTCGCCTGCTCGAACCATATCAGCAAGGGTTCCTGCTCCAACAGCCGCGGCATCGCGCGCGAAGATTTGGAGCGGCGTGTGCTTGCCGGGCTGAAGGACCGGATGATGGCGCCGGAGATCGTCGAGGACGCCATGCGCGCCTATACGGAAGAGACGAACCGGCTGAACAGGGAACGCCGCTCGAACGGCGATTCCTGGAAAGCCGAACTGGTGAAGGTCGAGAAGCAGATCGCGCAGATCGTCGAGGCCATTGCGGATGGCATGTATCATCCGTCGATGAAGGAGAAGATGACCGGGCTGGAAGCGCGCAGGGAGGAACTGACCGCCCTGCTCGCCGATGCGCCGGCGGACACGCCGGACATTCTGCCGAGTGCGTCGGCCATCTACGCGAAGAAGATCGCGGCGCTCACCAAGGCCCTCAACCGGAAGGAAGAACGGCAGGAAGCGTCCCAGGATTTGCGCGCCCTGATCGAGAAGATTGTGCTGACTCCCGGCCCGGAACGCGGGGAACTCTACGCCACGCTGCACGGCGAACTGCGCACGATCCTCGAATGGACGGAGCGGCAAGCCATTGGAAAGGCGTCTAAAATGGAAAAACCCGCAGCCTTGGCTACGGGTTTGTCGGTATCGGTGGTTGCGGGGAGAGGATTTGAACCTCTGACCTTCAGGTTATGAGCCTGACGAGCTACCGGGCTGCTCCACCCCGCGTTAATGGTTCAAACGCGAAACGCAGGCTTCCGGGGCCTGCGTTTCGTGTTTCGTCTATCGTGATTAGGTTAGGAGTTTCCTTTGAAGACCTGGCGGCGACCTACTCTCCCGTGGCTTGAGCCAGAGTACCATTGGCGCTGGGGTTTTTCACGGCCGAGTTCGGGATGGGATCGGGTGCAGGCCCCCCGCTATGACCACCAGGTCGTCGAAGGAAACGCGTATTTTCCTGATTTTGCACACATTGACAGTTTTGCGTTTTGCCGGGTTTGCCGCTGCACAGGGGAGCGATCAAGCCGGTCGAGCGATTAGTACCGGTTAGCTTCACGTGTTGCCACGCTTCCACACCCGGCCTATCGACGTCGTGGTCTACGACGGCTCTGATAGGGAGACCTTGTTTTGAGGGGAGCTTCCCGCTTAGATGCATTCAGCGGTTATCTCGTCCGCACGTAGCTACCCGGCGATGCCGCTGGCGCGACAACCGGTACACCAGAGTGCGTCCATCCCGGTCCTCTCGTACTAGGGACAGGTCCTCTCAAGTTTCCGACACCCACGGTAGATAGGGACCGAACTGTCTCACGACGTTCTAAACCCAGCTCACGTACCACTTTAATCG
>AGTN01317464.1_pt1 | contig 35226 bp, 21 predicted proteins | sample 314218 | NCBI WGS metagenome assembly AGTN01 (sample SAMN02954264, study PRJNA73603) | bioreactor metagenome | biome: terrestrial; feature: non-aerated bioreactor; material: poplar woody material; isolation source: poplar biomass | place: USA | collected 2006-12 | reverse complement strand
GAGTAAGGGCCATGCAGGCGACCTTGCCGCCGTCCTTGAGGCGCATCAATCTTACGCCTTGTGTGCTGCGGCCGATTTTGGATATCATTTCGGCCCGGATCCTTATCATTATCCCGTTGTCGGCGATGATTATTATATCCTCGTCGGGGCCGGCGAGCTTCAGATTGACGAGGCGGCCGGTCTTCCCGGTAAATGAGCCGGCCTTTACGCCCTTGCCGGCTCTTCCCTGAAGGGGATAGTCGGAGATGTCGCTACGCTTTCCGTAACCGTTTTCGGTGACGGTCAGCACTTCGGCGTTCTCCTTGACCACAGAGAGGTCGACGACCAGTTCGCCCTTTTCAAGCTTGATAGAGCGCACGCCCTGCGAGCCTCTGCCGGTGACGCGGACGTTCTCTTCGTCGAAGCGGATGCACTTCCCGTCGGAGGAGGCGATCAGGAGCTCCCTCTCGCCGTCGGTGACGTCGGCGACTATCAGCTCGTCGTTTTCCGTCAGGCTTATCGCTATTTTCCCGCTCCTGCGGATGTTCTCGAACTCGGAGAGCGCGCACTTTTTTATAAGACCGTTCTTTGTCGCCATGATCATATAGCCCGAGGAATAGTCCTTGACCGAGAGCATTGCGGTTATCTTCTCCCCTTCGCCGAGAGGGAGAAGGTTGACTATCGCCCTTCCTTTGCCGTTTTTGGGAGCGGGGGGCACCTCGTAGGCCTTGACCGAATAGACTTTTCCTAAATTTCCGAAGAAGAGAAGGTCGTCGTGCGTGTTGCATACGAACATCCTCTGGACAAAATCCTCCTCTTTCGTCTTATGGGCGGCGACTCCGGTGCCGCCGCGGTTCTGGGTCCTGTACTCGGCGACTGGTATCCTTTTTACGTATCCCTGATAGGTCATCGAGACGACCACGTCCTCTTTTTCTATCAGATCGGCGATATTTATCTCGGACATATCGTAGGAGAGCTCGGAGCGCCTCTTGTCGCCGTAGGCGTCCCTTATCTCGGCGAGCTCGGTTTTTACGATCCCGTCGATCCTCTCGGGCTTTTCGAGGATATCCCTGTAATCGGATATCGATTTGATCAGTTCGGCGAGCTCCTCGTTCAATTTTTCCACTTCCAGGCCGGTCAGGCGGGAGAGGCGCATATCGAGTATGGCGTTCCCCTGCTTCTCCGAGAGGCTGAAGCTCTCCATCAGCCTTACGAGGGCCTCCGAGCGCTCCTTCGAGCTCTTTATAACGGCTATCACTTCGTCGATATTTGCGAGGGCTATGACGAGGCCTCGCACGATGTGCTCCCTTTCGAGCGCCTTGTCCAAAAGGTACTTCGTCCGCCTCGTTATGACTATCTCCTGGTGCTTTATATATTCCGACAAAATCTCCTTTAAATTGAGGATCTTCGGCACTCCGTCGACAAGCGCGAGGAAGGTTATGCCGTTTGAGATCTGAAGGTTGGTCTGTTTGAAGAGGTTGTTGAGGACGACTTTGGGATCGGCGTCGCGCTTTACCTCGATAACTATCCTCATGCCGAAGCGGTCGGATTCCTCGTTGACCGCCGAGGCCCCTTCGAGTCGCTTTTCCTTGATCTGGTCGGCGATCTCTTTAATGAGAAGGGCCTTGTTGACCTGATAGGGGATCTCGGTCGCGACGATCCTCGTCCGGCCGTTTTGTTCCTCGATCTCGGTCTTCGAGCGGATAATGACGCCGCCGCGCCCCGTCCTGTATGCCGAAAGCACGGCCGCGCTCCCGAGCACCAGACCGCCCGTCGGGTAGTCGGGGCAGGGGATGTACTTTACGAGATCGTCCACGGTCAGATCGGGATTTTCTATCAGCGCTATCGTGCCGTTAATAACCTCGGTCAGGTTGTGCGGCGGGATCGAGGTCGCCATGCCGACGGCTATGCCCTCGCTGCCGTTTACGAGAAGGTTGGGGTATTTCGCCGGAAGAACGGACGGCTGAGTCAGCGTGTCGTCGAAGTTCGGATAGAAATCGACCGTGTCTTTTTCGAGGTCGCGAAGCATCTCGCCGGCTATCTTTGAAAGCCGCGCTTCGGTATACCGCGCGGCCGCGGGCGGATCGCCGTCGACCGAGCCGAAGTTGCCGTGACCGTCGACGAGAGGCGCCCTTATCGTGAAATCCTGCCCCAGCCTTACGAGCGCGTCGTAGACCGCCGTATCGCCGTGCGGATGGTATTTGCCGAGCACCTCGCCCACTATCCTCGCGCATTTTTTGTGCGGCTTGTCGTAGGTGTTGCCGAGCTCGCTCATCGCGTAGAGGATGCGCCTGTGCACCGGCTTCAAGCCGTCGCGGACGTCGGGAATGGCGCGGGAGACGTTGACCGCCATAGCGTAGGCTATGAAGGACTTCGACATCTCGTCTTTGACCTCGACCGGCACGACTTTGGTCTTCTTCAGTATTTCCTTGATCTTTTCAAGATTTAAACGCTTATCCATTTATATATCCAGTTCCTTTACGAGCTTGGCGTTCTCTTCGATAAAGGTCCGCCTCAGGCTCGGCTGTTCGCCCATCAGCAGCGAGAAGATCTCGTCGGCGGCCTCGGCGTCCTTGACGGTAACTTTTAAAAGCGTGCGCGTCTCGGGGTCCATAGTCGTCTCGTAGAGCTGGGAGGCGTTCATCTCGCCGAGGCCCTTGTATCTCTGGAGCTCGTACTTGCCGGGACCGCTGTCCTGATAGGCCTTGAGCTCCTGGTCGGAGTAAAAATAGGTTATGTCCTTGCCCTTCGTCACTTTATATAAGGGCGGAAGGGCGATATAGACGTGACCCTGCTCGACGAGGGGCCTCATAAAGCGGTAGAAGAAGGTCAGGAGCAAAATCCTGATATGGCTCCCGTCGACGTCGGCGTCCGTCATACAGATGATCCTGTCGTACCTGAGTTTGGTTATGTCGAAATCCTCTTTGAAGCTGCAGCCGAAGGCCTTTATCATCGATTTAATCTCTTCGTTGTCGAGAATTTTGTGAAGGCGCGCCTTTTCAACGTTGAGAATTTTTCCGCGGAGGGGAAGGATAGCCTGTATCTGCCTGTCGCGCCCTTGCTTCGCGGTGCCGCCGGCCGAGTCGCCCTCGACGAGGTAGATCTCGCAGTTTATCGGGTCGGTATCCGTACAGTCGGCGAGCTTCCCCGGAAGAGAGGCCGAGTCCATGGCGCCCTTCCTGAAGGATTCCCGAGCCTTCCTCGCCGCTTCCCTCGCCCGTTGCGCCGTGATCGACTTATTGATCAGCTCCTTGCAGATTTTAGGATTTTCTTCAAAGAATTCGCCGAATTTCTCGCCCACGATCTTGTTGACGAAGGTGCGCATTTCGCTGTTCCCGAGCTTTGTTTTTGTTTGGCCCTCGAACTGCGGCTCGGTCAGCTTGACCGACAGGACGGCGGTGATACCCTCCCTGACGTCCTCTCCCGACAATTTTTCCGATTCTTTGAGCGTCTTGGTCCTTTGGCCGTAGTCGTTTACGACGCGCGTCAGGGCCGCTTTAAAGCCGTCGAGGTGCGCGCCGCCCTCCTCGGTGTTTATGTCGTTTGCGAAAGTGAAAATAGTTTCCGAATAGTCGGCGTTGTATTGGATCGCGCACTCGACTATCATATCGTCCTCGGACGCCTCGAAATAGAAGACTTTGGGGAAGACGGTCTCTTTCGTTTTATTGAGAAGCTCGACGAACTGGATTATCCCGCCGTCGTATTTAAAGGCTTCCTCCCTTTCCTGTCCCTCCCGCCTGTCCGCGAGAGTGATCGTCAGGCCTTTATTCAAATAGGCGAGCTCGCGGAGCCGGACTCTCATGGTCTCGTACACGAAATCGAGAGTCTCGAAAATCTCGGGATCGGGCTTGAACGTCACCACCGTGCCGCTCGAGGCCGAGTCTCCGTCTATTCTCAGATCGTAGAGCGGTATCCCCCTCTTGTAATCCTGAACGTATCTCTTGCCGTTTTGCAATACCTCGACCTTCAATTCCTCCGAGAGCGCGTTGACTACGGATAATCCGACGCCGTGAAGGCCGCCGCTTATTTTGTAGCCGCCGCCGCCGAACTTTCCGCCGGCGTGCAGCTTTGTCAGGACGACCTCCACGGCCGACTTGCCCTCTTTGGGGATTATTCCGGTAGGTATGCCCCTTCCGTCGTCCGAAACGCGGCAGGAGCCGTCCTTTAAAATTTCCACGTCTATCTTTGAACAGAAGCCCGCGAGCGCCTCGTCGATAGAGTTGTCGACTATTTCGGTCACCAAATGATGAAGCCCCTTCGAGTCGGTGCTCCCTATATACATCCCGGGGCGCTTCCTTACCGGCTCCAGCCCCTCCAGAACCTGTATCGCGCCCTGGTCGTAGGTGTGTTGTACCTTTTCGGTCATAGATATCTCCAGATTTTAATTATATACATCGCTCCATTATAACATACTTAATACTGGAAGTATAGTATATTTTATACGCGCGCGCGAGAGCTTCGCGCCGGCCGATTGAAAGCCGCCGAATAACTTTTTAAAACTGCTATGCCGAAGCTACAAAAAAGCGGTATAATTGAGTAAATGGAAATCGAGGAGATTTTAAGAGAAAAATTAAAGGAGTTCGGCCTGTCGGAGGAAGCCCTGCAAAAGTGCGCCGAGTTCGCGTCTCTTTTGATATCGGAAAACGAGAAGTTTAACCTGACCTCGATAAAAGAGCCCGAAGACGTGGCCGTCAAGCATTTTGCCGACAGCCTGAAAGGTTTGAAATATATTAAGGGCGGAAGCCTCGCGGACGTAGGGAGCGGGGCCGGCTTTCCCGGGATACCGATAGCGATAGCGCGGCCGGAGCTATCCGCGACGCTGATAGACTCCGTAGGGAAAAAGACGGCCTTTCAAAACGCCGCGGCGTCAAAACTTTCGCTGAAAAACGTCCGCGCCCTGAACGGCAGGGCCGAGGTGCTCTCGGGCGGCGCTTTGAGGGAAAAATTCGATACAGCGACCGTGAGAGCTCTCTCGGGCTTGAAAGAGATAGCCGAGATCGCCCTTCCGCTTCTGAAAACCGGCGGCGTCCTTATCGTTTACAAGGGCGGGAGCCCCGAAGAGGAAACCAAAGCGGCCGAGGGGATTATTGCGGCGGCCGGAGGAGAAATAAGAGCAATAGATAAATTCTCTTTGGATGAAAAATACGAGAGGTCGCTGATTATCGTTGATAAGATCAGAAAAACGCCGGAGAGTTATCCGAGAGATTATAAATTTATAAAGGAGAAAAAATGGCTAAAAAACTCGGCAGAGGGCTGACGGAGCTTCTCAACAACATCGAGGACGCGCGGATGAAGACCGAGCCGTCCGCAGTCGAAGACGGGCTCAAAATCTACAATATCGATATAGACGCGGTCAATCCCGACCCGGGGCAGCCGCGAAAATACTTCGACTCGGCCGGCCAGAAGGAGCTCGAGGACTCGATAAGGGTACACGGGATAATCGTGCCCCTGATACTCGTCAAAGAGGGGGACGGCTACGTCATCGCGGCCGGCGAAAGGCGCTTCAGGGCCGCGAAAGCGATAGGAATGAAGACGGTGCCGGCCATAGTAAAAGAGGTCGACGAGCGCGCGAAACGCGAAATAAGCCTGATCGAAAACCTTCAGCGCGAGGATCTGAACGCGATGGAGGAGGCCGAGGCCCTCAAAGAGCTCTCGGAAAACTATGACCTGACTCAAGAGGAGCTGGCGGTCAGAATAGGGAAATCCCGGAGCGGAGTCGCGAACTCGATACGCCTTCTCGCCCTCTCCGACGAGGTCAAAGAGCTCGTCAGAAGGGACAGGCTCTCCGCGGGGCACGCCCGGGCGCTGATATCCGTAGAGAACAGGGAAGCCCAGACCGAGATGGCGTACAAAGCGGCGGACGGCCAGCTATCGGTAAGGGAGCTCGAGCAGAGGGTAAAATTTTATTTGAATCCCCCTAAAAGGATGGACGAAGCCGCCCGCGAGAAACTGACGCTCGAGATGAAAAACCTGATAGACGATATGAAGCGGATTTTTGCCACGAAGGTAAAAGCCGTCGGCAACGACGTCAAGGGAAGGATCTACATAGACTATTACTCGAAGGACGATTTGCAGAGAATTTACGAGTTGGTCAATAAACTTAAAAAAGAATAATCAGAAGCAGAAGGAAATAAATATGGCTGACAAAGTACGCACCCGTTTCGCCCCGAGTCCGACGGGATTTATGCACATAGGAAATCTCAGGACGGCGCTTTACGCCTATCTTTACGCCCGCTCGAAGGGCGGGGATTTTCTCCTCCGGATCGAGGACACCGACCAGGAAAGAAAGGTCGGGGGCGCGATAGAAGCGATTTACAGGACTCTCGAAACAGCCGGGATCAGGCCGGACGAAGGGCCGAATAATCCGGGCGCCGTCGGCCCCTACGTCCAGAGCGAGAGGAAGGATATCTATAAAGAATACGCCGAAAGGCTGATAAATTCGGGCGGCGCGTACTACTGCTTTTGCGATATGGAGAGGCTCTTATCCCTCGCCGACGCAAACGGAGTGAGAAAGTACGACAAGCACTGCCTGTCCCTTTCCGGAGAGGAAGTCAAAAGCCGCCTCGCCGCGGGGGAGCCGCATGTCGTCCGTCAGAATATCCCCCTGTCGGGCCGGACGTCCTATACCGACCTCGTCTTCGGAGAGATAGTCGTCGACTGCGCCGACCTCGAAGACAATATCCTTCTCAAATCGGACGGGATGCCGACCTATAATTTCGCGAACGTCGTAGACGACCATTTGATGGGGATCACGCACATCATAAGAGGCGTCGAATACCTCTCGTCGACTCCCAAATATAACCTGATCTACAAGAGCTTCGGCTGGGATCCGCCCGAATATATGCACCTTCCGCTCATTATGAAGGACGCTACGAGGAAGCTCTCCAAACGCTACGGGGACGCGAATTTCGAGGATTTCATAGAAAAAGGGTATCTGGCCGAGGCGATCACGAATTACGTCGCCCTGCTCGGCTGGAGCCCTAAAAACAATCTTGAAAAACTCTCCATGAAGGAGCTTATCGGGTCGTTTTCCCCCGAGGGGCTGACGAAATCCAACAGCGTCTTCGACGAGACGAAAATGAAATGGCTCAACGGCCTCTATATAAAGGAGCTCTCCCCCGAAAAATTTTTCGAGCTGTCGAAGCCGTTCTACGACGGGTCTCCGGTTGCGGCAAAGTACGATTATAAAAAGTTTGCTCCCCTGCTCCGGACGAGGATAGAGACGTTTGGCGAGATTCCCGAAAAGGTGGCGTTTATCGACGATTTCAAGAGCTACGACGTAAATCTCTACTTAAATCAAAAATTGAAAGTCGATCTTGGTCTCGCGCGCTCGGCCCTGGAACTCGCGCTCGGGGCTCTCGAAAATTTCGGCGACTTTGAAAATATCGAGGCCTTCAACAAGCTTCTCTCCGAAAAAGCCGCCGCGAACGGCTTGAAATCGGGCCAGATACTCTCTTCCGTCCGCCTCGCCCTGACCGGCTGCGCCTCGACGCCCGGCGGCGCCGCCGAAATGGCGGGAATTTTAGGTAGGGAGGAGAGTTTGAGGAGACTTAGATTTAGTTTGTCGTTATTTAAGGCATAGGGTATAGGGAGCAGGGAGCAGGGAGCAGGGAGCAGAGTGGATTTTATTTAAATAATCCTTAATTTTCAATTTATAATCATTCTTACTTTTTCTTTTTCCCTTTTCACTTAAAATCATCCTCTCTGTTCCCTGCTCCCTGCTCCCTGCTCCCTAACATTCACTCGACATTTAACAAATAAGCCATTACCCCTTTATATATAGCCCCCGCCACCTTGTCCTGATACGCCGGCGTGTTCATCAGCGCGTCGTCCTCGGGATTAGAGAGGAAGGCGCACTCGATTATCGCCGAGGGGTAAGGGGAGCAGTTGAGCATATAGTAGTCGCCGGCGAGCGCCGAATACTCCTTGCCCGCAGTCTCCAGATTCAGGGGATTGAAGGCCGATTGCAGAATTTTGGCGAGAGCCTTGCCTTTTTCGGAAAACTCGTTGTAAAATACCTGTCCGCCCCTGCGACTCCTGTCGGGGAATTTATTGCAATGTATGCTGAGTACGAGAGTGGGCTCGGCCTCGAGTATTATCGCCTTTCTCTTCGCGAGGTCTCTTCTCTTGAAATTTTCAACCGAGTCGCCGTAGAGCCCGCCCGCGTCGTTTCTCGTCAGGATCACCGTTATCCCCTGACGCTTCAAAAGCTTTTCCACCTTCCTCGTAACGATCAGATTTATCTCCGCCTCTTTGACGCGGCTGTTTACCCCTATCACGCCGGCGTCTATGCCGCCGTGCCCCGCGTCGAGGACGACCACTACGTCGGGCGGGGGAACGAAAACGGACGCGAGAGCCGTCGTTCCGGCGGCGAGGCCGAGGGCGGCGAGCACCGCCCCGACGATCAACAGGAGCCGTTTTTTGAATATTATCATCATAGCCCGAAAGAACCCCGAAGAATTAAGTTCGGTATCCTCAAAATAAGCCGCCGACGGTTTTCGACGTTTTTCGACACGGAAAAACCCTTAGTTATCAACATAAAAGGCGGCTTATCCACAGAGTTATCCACAAAATAGTCTATGACGGAGGGAAAAAATATAGAATGAGAGCTTCCGGCTTCCGGCTTTCAGATTTACAAGGATTTAATAAAAAAAATATAAGAGACAGGCTTTTTGAAGGCTTGTCTCTTATGAATTTGGAAGCTTGTAAGCCGGCGGTTGTAAGCCGCATTACGGAGTAATCCTATCCACTCCCCTATAAACGTAGCTCACTTCCCTGATATTATTGTAGCCCAAAATGTTCATCAGCATTCTGGTAAGCCCGAAGCCGAAGCCGCCGTGAGGGGGTGTGCCGAATCTGAACATATCGAGGTAGCTCTTGTTATTTTCGGGAGAGATACCCTTCTCTATCGCCTGCCCGACGAGGATATCGTATCTGTGCTCCCGCTGCGAGCCGGTCGTCACCTCGAGGCCGTTCCAGAGAAGGTCGAAGGAGAGGGTCTTCGCGGGATCGCTCTTATCGCGCATATGGTAGAAGGGGCGGATCGAAACCGGAAACTCGGTGACGAAGACAAACTCGTGGCCGTGAGTCTCTTTGGCCCATTCCCCGAGCATCCTCTCCGCCGTCGGGTCGAGGTCCCCCTTTGTCTCGGGCGGCACCTCGTAGCCCTTGTCCTTGATGATCTTTTTGGCTTCGCCCATTGTGACGCGGGGGAAGGGCAGGGAAGGAACGGTAACCTCTTTTCCGAAGACCTCTTTTATTTCCTCGCCGTGTACCTCCTTGACCTTCTTCATAAAGTAGTTTATCCAGCGCTCCTCGAAGCCCATAACGTCTTCGACCGAGTCTATCCACGCGATTTCCGTGTCTACGCTGGTGAATTCCGTAGTGTGGCGGGAGGTCTGCGACTTGTTGGCGCGGAAGACGGGCCCTATTTCGAAGACCTTTTCGAAGCCGGCCGCTATCGCCATCTGCTTATAGTGCTGGGGCGACTGGGCGAGGTAGGCCGGCTTCCCGAAATAGTCGAGCTCGAACAGCTCGGCCCCCGATTCGCTCGCCACGCTGACGAGCTTCGGGGAATGTATTTCGATAAAGCCGTTTTGGAGCCAGTATTCGCGCATGCCCATTTCCGCGGTCGTCTGGACGCGGAAGATCAGCTGATGCTCGCGGCTCCTCAGGTCGAGGAAGCGCCAGTCGAGGCGAAGATCGCGGTTTGTCTCCGAGAAGTCGTTCAAGTCTATCGGGAGCGAGGGCTCCGAGGCGGCGACGAGAGTTATTTTAGCCGGAACGATCTCGACGCCGTTCAGCTTTACGAACTCGGTGACGTTGACGGCGCCTTCGACCGCCACCGAAGATTCGACGGCGATTTTAGAAACGATATCGTTCAAAGCCGCGTTTTCGGGGCTCTTGAAAATAGTTATCTGTACCGAGCCGCTCAGGTCGCGAAGGATCAAAAACTGCATCTTTTTTAAATCTCTGACCTGCTTTACGAATCCGCGCACGGCCACGGTCTTGCCGTTAAAGCCTTTGATCTCGCCTATTTTTACGTGTTCCATATATTTACCCTTTTAGTATTTCCCATATAATACCAAATAGAAACGGGGAAAGTCAACTTAAGCTTCCGGTTTTCAGCTTCCAGAGGTCAGAGCTCCTCTTTTAATTTTTCTAATTCCCCTTTCATTCTCATGCTGTACGTCTCGCCCTTTCCCACGATGATATGGTCGATCAGCTCGACGTTCAGATCCTTGAGGAGCGAATAGGCTCTGACGGTGCATAAGAGATCGTTTTTCGACGGCCTCGGATCGCCCGAGGGATGGTTGTGCGCGAGAATAGCGTAGACCGCGCTCGTCGAGAGAGCGGCGTCGGCGACGTTCCTCAGCGTGAAGTCGGAAGTAGCGGCGTCGCCCGTGCCGATAGTCTTCATCTTGATTATCCGCCTCTTTATGTCGAGGCAGAGGAGCCTCAGCTCTTCCGTCGGAAGAAGGGCCATGGACTCGGAGAGAAAATCCTGCGCGTCCTTGATCGTAGAGAGCTCCTTTTTCTTGACTACGCTTTCGGCCTTCGCCCTCGAAATTATTTTTATAAACAGCGGAAAATGAAAGGCGGCCGCGGCGGGCATCCCGGGCACCTTTAAAAGCTCCTCTTCCCTCGCGTTCAGAACGCCCTCGAGGCCGGAAAACTCGTTTAGCAGCGCCCTCGCGAGCGGAGAGGTATCCTTCCTCGGAACGAACGGGTAGAGCATCGTTTCGAGGATCTCGTGCGGAGCGAGCGCGTCGAGCCCCACAGCTCTTATCTTCTCTCTTATCCTCTCACGCCGGCCTTCCATATATAAAATTGTATCACAGCGAGAGCTAAATGTGTATAATATACTTAATTATGAAAACCGACATAGAAGCCGCCTTAAAGGCGCTAAAAGATTTAATTAGAATTGACAGCGTGGAGACCGAGGCCACGCCGGGAAACCCTTTCGGAGAGGGGAACTCGAAAGCGCTCGCCTACGCCTTAAGTCTTATGAGCTCCTTCGGATTTAAGACGAAAAACGTAGACAACTTCTGCGGCTGGGGCGAGATAGGATCGGGCGAGTTATTCGGAGTTTTGGCCCACCTCGACGTCGTTCCCGAGGGGACGGGCTGGTCGCATCCCCCATACTCCGCGGAGACGGAAAACGGCTATCTCTACGGCCGCGGCGCTTTGGACGACAAGGGCCCCGCCGTCGCCGCTATCTTCGCCCTCGCTTCCCTCGCCGCCGAGGGAAAGACGCCGAAAAAGAGGGTGAGGATAATTTTGGGCCTCGACGAGGAGAGCGGCTGGAAGTGTATGGACAGATATAGGGAGACCGAGGAGCTCCCCGTCTCCGGCTTCTCTCCCGACGCCGATTTTCCGGTGATAAACTGCGAAAAAGGGATAGTCTATCACAAGCTCGTCGCCGAAATTCCCGCGGGGCTGTATTATATAAAAGCCGGGACGAGGCCGAACGTCGTCCCCGCCGAGGCGGAAGCGGCCCTCGAATACGATAAGGACGTCGAAAAAGCCGCGCTGAAAAAAGGCCTCAAAATAAAAAAAGAGGGCGACAAGCTCACCGTTTATTCCACGGGAAAATCCTGCCACGCCAGCGCCCCGTGGGAAGGCGAGAGCGCCCTCGTTCCCTTGCTCGAAGTCCTCGGTAAAAAATATGCGCTCTGCAAGACGCTCTCCGCCGCGTTTTCAAATTACGACGGTTCGGGCGTCGGGCTCAAAATGGCTGACGCCGAGAGCGGCGCTCTCACTCTAAACCTCGGAGTCGCCGAAACCGAGAACGGAGAACTTATCTTCTCCCTCGATATCAGGCATCCGATAACCTATAAAAAAGACGATTTGACCGGAATTTTAAAGAAAAACCTGACGGGAATCGAGGTGAGACAGGACTTTTTTCACCTTCCCCTCTACGTCGCCCCCGATAATCCCCTCGTATTGAAGCTTCTCGAAGCCTACGATTCGGTGACGGGCGGCAAAAGCGCCCCTATCACGATCGGCGGCGGGACCTACGCCCGCGTCCTTCCCCTCGGAGTCGCCTTCGGCCCGCTCTTTCCCGGCGAAGCCTCGACCATTCATCAGGCCGACGAGAGAATATCGATTGAAAATTTTGAAAAGACGATCAGGATATACAAGAAGGCGCTGGAGCTGTTGTGTTTTTAACTTTCAGTTCAGCTTCCGGCTTTCGGAATATGTCAGTATTTTATTTATTTTAACGTTTCACGTGAAACATTTTTTTGTTCCACGGTAAACAAAAACTTGCCTTAGGGATAAAAATGAATATATTTTACTATTTTTCAAAAGAAAACAGTAAAAATACGCCGATTTTATAATCGATTTTAATCGTTAAGGAAAATCCGAATAAATAAGTGACCTAAAAAAATTTTTCGACGTTTATCCACAGGCTTTTTCACGTCAAAAAGCTGAAAAAACGGGCGGTTTGTGAACCGCCCTTTACCCTGAAATGGAAGCCGGAAGCTGGAAGCTAAAATATATCTCTCTTAACTTCCCTCAAGTTACTTTTGATCTCCACTTCCAATCCCTCTTTAACCAGTCGCGTGAAGAAGCGTTTTTCGATATCGGTGGAAATTATCATTCTCGTGAAAGAGACGGTGGTGACGCCGTTATAGCTTATTATTCCGCAGTTTATAGGCACTTTTCGGGAGATGTTGGGATTGAAGGTGATATTTTGGACGAATTTTTCACTCCCGGGCGGCAACCTCGCTATCCCGAGATTCGAGAGGATCATCGTCTGTTTGGTCTTGCGGCTCAAAAACTTTCCCATCCTTATTATGAGGCTCTTTAGAAAGAGAGGGAGGATCTTCATATACCACTTGAGGCCCATAAAGTTGGTCAGCGAGAGCTTTTCGGCGAGCGCGCCCTCGTTGAGCTCCTTGTCGAGGCGGCCCTTGATCATTTTGGTATAGGCCTCGAGCGTCGCGGGCGTAGCCGCCGGATTTATCTGGCACTTGACGAGAGTGGTAAAATTCGTCAAGGTTTTGGAAGGGAAAAATTTTCTGAGGTCTACGGGGATCATTATGACCAGATCCTCGCCCGCGTACTGGCCGCCGTATTTTTCGGCTATCGAAAGAAGGGCGTTCGCCGCGAGGAGGACGGTGACCGTGCAGCCGTATTTTTTCGCGAGGGAAAGGAGGTCGGAGCTCTTCATACCGCCTTCCACGAGCCCGTAACCGAGAGCCTTGAATCTCTTGTCCCTGATCTGAAAGGCGCTTTTTCCGGCCATTTTGCCGATCACTCCGCCGAGAAGAGCGTATTTGCGGTTGTATTTGATAAAGCCGTCCTCTCTCTCCCCTTCCTCGGGCCGCTCGGAGGCGAGCTTGACCGAGCCGTCCGGAGGCGGCGCGTCGTAGGCCTCGGAAATGTAGCGGTAGACGAGCGCTTTCATAAATTCGAGCGCGCCGTAGCCGTCGCAGAGCGCGTGGAAAAAATCGACCGAAATGCGGTTATTGAAATAGTTGACTCTGAAAAGGTAATGATTGTTGGAAATAAAATTGATCTTCTGAAACAGCACGCCGTTGTCCCTCGAAACGACGGGGGAATGGTCGTTCTGGTCGAAAAAATGCCTGAAGAGACCGCTCCTTATCTGCACCTTGAAAGAGGGGAACCGGGGCAAAATATTTTTTAAGGCCGAGGCGAGAAGCTCCTCGTCCACCGGCTCCCTCATCACGGCGGAGAGGCGGAAGAGGCTCTGCGTCGTCGGAGTGACGCTCATCGGGTAGATGACGGCGGAGTTGTCTATTCTGTACCATTTGTCGGGGATATATTCCACTTTGATAGCTTTTTCCTCTTTTGAACCGCTCATATTTAGTATGGGCGGATTTTATTTTTGGAACGCCTTTATATAATATCATAGAGTGTCGAGTAATACAATATTCAACAGAGGATCAAATATGGACGAAAATATTGCGGCGGGCGAACACACTTTGAATTATCAAAAAAACCGCCTTACCCTGACGGGCGTAAAAGAGGTCAAGAGCTTCGAGGATAAAGAGGTAGTTCTAAACCTCGCCGACGTCGGGATGCTCGTCAAAGGAACCGGGCTGACGGTCGCGGAATTAAACCTCAAGACGGGGCTTCTCAGGATAGACGGAACGCTTGACAGCGTCGCCTACACTCGTTCGCACGAGAAGCTCGGCGTTATAAAACGTCTTTTCAAATAGAGAAATGACGCCTTCGATTTTTGAGAGCTCTCTCCAGCCCTCCGAGGCCCTGATCTTTTTCGCGGGCGGCGGGGCGATATCCCTCGCCTACGAGGTCTATCTGGTACTCCGAAAGGGCGGACGGCTCCCCGTTCTTTCGCATATAGCGGACGGGCTCTTCGCCTTCGCGGGGGCCGTATTGTTTCTCGCGCTCTCGCATTTTTTCGAGGGCGGGCGGCTCGAATATTACTTTCCCGTCTCTTTCTTGCTCGGCGGGATCTTGACGAGGGCGGCGATCAGGCGGCCCCTCAGAAAAATTTTTTTTAAGATACGCGCAGCGTATAAAATTCAACCCGCTTCCCAAACTAACGGCGAGGAGGGACGAATTATGGCTCAAGCTACAAAAAGCAAAAGCGGCGGCGGCAAGAAAAAGACCGCGTCGATAAAAAAATCGGACAAGCAGTAACGGCGAAACCGCCAAAGGAGAAACTTATGAAGAGCACCAAAGCAAAAAACTGCAGAGGACAACAAAAACAGGAAGCGCAGCCTATCGACAATAATCAGACGACTAAGGGCTGCTCGAACTGCCAGTAACTACTATGGGAAAACAAGAATTATTTGACGAGATGTACAGGGGCGCCGGCCTCGGCGCGGAGAGCATAGAAGTTATAAAAAACTTCGTAGACGACCGCCCGATGCTCAACATCCTCAATAATCAGAAGAGAGAATTCGTCGCGCTCAAGGACGAATTAGAGCAGGAGGGCGCGGCCTCGGGCGTAAACCTTACTCCGGTACAGTTTGCCGACAAGGCCAAAATTTGGGGCGCCGCTATCGTAAACACGATCTCGGATAAAAGCCTCTCGAAGATAGCCGAGGTCCTGATAGACGGCCGCTCGAAGGGGATAATCAAGCTTACGCGCGCCAAAAACCGCTCCGACGAGGACTCGCCCTACGCCGACAGATTGATGAATATCTATAAGAACCACATAGAGACTTACAAGTTATATTTGTAAGTCTCTGATGACGAGATGCGCCGCAAGGCGCATCTCGTCATTTAGCTTTTAAATACAGCATCAACACGGCTATATCCGCCGGCGTCACGCCGCTTATTCTCGCCGCCTGCGCGAGGGTAAGCGGTTTAATTTTATCGAGCTTCTGGCGCGCCTCGATCCTGAGGCCGGACATATTGATATAGTCGAGGTCTTTCGGGACGGCGCGGGACTCGAGACGCGCGGCCTCTTTTACCGCGCGGTTTTCCTTAACGAGGTAGCCCTCGTATTTTATTTCGGTTTCGAGGTATTTGAGCTCCCCGAGCCCGGCGTCCCGGAATTCGGGGAGGAATTTAATCAGAGCCTCGGAGTTGACCTCGGGGCGCCTCAAAAGCTCCTTCGCGCTTATCCCGCTCTTAGGGGGCGCGGCGCCGCTGAATTCTATGAGAGCGGCGACGGCTGCGGGGGAATAGGATGTTTTGAGGAGCTTTTTCAGCCTCTCGATCTCCGCGAGCCGCCTATTATATCTTTCGAGGCGCTCGCCCCCGACCATTCCGAGACTAATACCCTTTTCGGTAAGCCTTATATCGGCGTTGTCTTGCCTTAAATAGAGCCTGTGCTCGGCTCTCGACGTCATAAGGCGGTACGGCTCGGGCGTGCCAGCCGTAGTCAGATCGTCTATCAAAACGCCGATGTAGGCCTCGTCCCTCCTGAGGATAAACGGCTCTTTCCCGTCGAGAAAGAGAGAGGCGTTTATACCGGCTATCAAGCCCTGCGCGGCCGCCTCCTCGTAGCCGCTTGAACCGTTGAACTGGCCGGCCGCGAAGAGCCCCTCGAAATTTTTTACCGCGAGAGAGGGGTAGAGCGCGAGGGGATCGAGGCAGTCGTATTCTATCGCGTAGCCGTACCTTGTGATAATCGCGTTTTCAAGGCCGGGGATAGTCTCGAGCATCCTCTCCTGAACGTCGAAGGGGAGAGAGGTCGACATTCCCTGCACGTAGACCTCGTCCGTCTCCGCGCCCTCGGGCTCGATGAATATCTGGTGCCGCGCCTTATCTTTGAAGAGCACGACTTTTACCTCTATCGAAGGACAGTAGCGGGGCCCTATTCCGGAAATGGAACCGTTATACAGCGGGGCCCTTTTGAGATTTTCAAGTATTATTTTGTGAGTCTTTTCATTCGTATATGTGAGATAACAGGCGTAGTCGTTTCTCGGCTCCCCGTCGGTCAGCGCGCTGAATTTGGGGAGATTTTTTTCGCCGGGCTGGGGCGTCGTTTTTGAATAATCGACCGACCTTCCGAGAACTCTCGGCGGAGTGCCGGTCTTAAAGCGCCTCAGGGGAAGCCCGAGCTTCAAAAGGGAGGAAGCGAGGGCCGAGCTGCGCATCAGGCCGTTCGGGCCCGATTCCCTCGTATATTCTCCGGTTATCACTTTGGCGTTGAGATAGACGCCCGTCGCGATTACGACGGCCCGCGCTTCGTATTCGTCTCCGAGCGCCGTCGATATCCCGATTACTTTATTTCCCTCGGTAAGGATCTCGACGGCCTCGCCCTGCAGGATAGTCAGGTTTTCCGCGTTCTCCATCTCCGATTTCATCAGCCTGTGGTAGAGGGCCTTGTCGACCTGGTTTCTTAAAGATTGCACGGCGGGGCCGCTGCCCGAATTGAGAAGCCGGGTCTGGATGGTCGCCCTGTCCGCTATCCTTCCCATGATCCCGCCGAGGGCGTCGATCTCCTTGACGAGGTGGGCCTTCGCGACTCCGCCTATATTCGGATTGCAGGCCATAAAAGCGATCGAGTCGAGCGAGACGCAGACGAGCAGCGTCTCCTTCCCGAGCTTTGAAAGCGCGTATGCCGCCTCGCATCCCGCGTGGCCGGCGCCGATTATGATTGCGTCGAATGATTTCTTCATATTTTTTGAGCCGCCGGATTTAGGAAGCGTAACGGTAGGCGAAAAGGAAAAAGGAAAAGTAAGGATTAATTATAATATCATCCATTCTGCTCCCTGCTCCCTGCTCCCTGCTCCCTTCCCCCTTCCCTATGCCTTATTCCCTAAAAGCCGGAAGCCGAACCTTACTTGCCCACGCAGAACGTCGAAAAAATCTCGTCTATCAGGCTCTCCGTCGCCTCTTCCCCGGTTATTTTCGCAAGCTCCCCTCTCGCCCCCTCGATATCTACGAGAGTGCATTCCGCGCTCGTCTTATCGAAGTTTTCTATCGCCTCGGAGACGAGGGCGAGGGCTTCCTTGACGGCGGAAACGTGGCGCTCGACGATCAATAACGAGCTTTCGGACGCGCTCGGAAGGTCGAGCCTTTCGGCTATCAAATTTATCAGGCCGTCGATATTTTTGGAGTTTTTGGCCTCGATAACTATGTCGGCCTTTCTCGGAAAGCGCGCGATATCGCCCTTGTTTCCCACGAGTATCAGATTCTTTCCCGAGAGGCTTTCGAGCAAAAAGTTTTCTTCCCCGGAGGGCGGCGCCGATAGATCGCAGAGGAATAGGACGAGGTCGGCGCCCTCTATAGTCCGGGACGCTCTCGTAACGCCCATTCTTTCGACGGCCGTTCTTCCCTTTCTGATCCCCGCGGTGTCGACTATGTTTACGGCGTAGCCGCCGATTTCCATTTTTTCCCTGAGGGCGTCCCTCGTCGTGCCGGGGAAGGGGGAGACGAGAGCCCTGTCCTCCTTCAATAAGGCGTTCAGAAGGCTGGATTTCCCGACGTTGGGGAGCCCGGCTATCGCGACTACCGCGCCGCCCGCCAGAAATTTCCTTTTACCGGAGCCGGAGAGCAGGCTTTCGAGGATTTTTCGGGCGTTTTTTAAATCGTTCAGCGAGGGCTCTCTCACTTCGTCCGAAATCTCCTCGGGAAAGTCGAGCGCGGCTTCGAGCGCGGCGGCCGCCTTCAAGAGGATGCGCGAGCACTCGGACGTCTTCTTGCCGAGCTCGCCCGCGAGCAGCCTGTAAGCGCCCCTCGCCTGAGCCTCGGAAGAGGCGTTTATCGTCTCGGCGACGCCTTCGGCCTCGTCGAGGGAGAGCTTTCCGTTCAAAAAGGCCCTTTTTGTAAATTCGCCGGGAGCCGCGGGAGAGCATCCGATATCCGAGAGCGCGGAGAGGAGGCTCCCGACGACGGCCAAACCGCCGTGAAGCTGGAATTCGACCATATCCTCTCCCGTATAAGATTTAGGCGCTTTGTAATAGATACAAAACGCCCTGTCGGAAAAATTCTCCGCCTTTAAAACGCCGAGATACATCCTTCTCGGCTCTATGTTGTCGAAATCGAGCCCCTTAGCGGTAAAAAGCGCCCGGGCCGCGGCGAGACTGTCCCCGCCGGAAAGCCTTATTATCGCTATCGCCCCTTTCGCGAGCGGGGTCGCGGGAGCGAAAATGACGTCCATCTATTTAAAACTTCTTATTATTGTACCCGAAGCTTCTCGTATGCGCCGGGCCCTTCTTCTTGAAGTCGGGATTGTAGCCGCCTTCCGGTTTGGCGTAGGGATTGTCGTAGGTCGGCTTGTCCTCGTAGGAGGGTTTGTCGTACTTGTCGTATTCGTCGTAGGCGGGCTTTTCGTAATTCTCGGCCGCGGGTTTGTCGTAGGAGTTTTCTCCGTAGCGGGGACGGTTATAGTTTCCCCTGTTTTGGCCGTATCCGCCGCTTCTATTGCCGCCGTAGCCGCCGCTCCTGTTGCCGCCGTAACCGCCGCTTCTGTTGCTGCCGCGGTTGTTGCTGTTATTGTAGCGGTTTCCGCCGTAGCCCCCGCCGCCGTTTTCCCCGCTTCCGTAGCGGTTTTCTCTCGGTTGATAGCCCTCCGGCCTCTGTTTCGGGATGATGACGACGTGGCGGTACTTCCCCTCGCCTTCCGACTCCGTCGTGACGAATCGGTCGTTCGCGAGAGTGGTATGGATTATCCTTCTCTCGAAGGGATTCATCGGTTCGAGCTCCGTCCTTCTGCCGGTCTTCGCCGTCTTATGGGCGAGGCGGACGGCCAGGTTGGCGAGCGTCTCCTTTCTCTTTTCCCTGTAATTTCCGGCGTCGACCTGCACGCGGATAAAGACCTTTTCGCCCTTGTTTGCGAGCACGAGCGCGTAATACTGTATCGCGTCGAGCACCTCGCCGCGGTAGCCTATTACGAGCCCCGCGTCGTTTCCGTTTACCGCGATATTGATTTCGTTGCCGTTTATAACCGAGGTCACCTCTCCGGCTACGCCCATTTTTTCGAGGACGGTCTTGACGAAAGCTACGGCCTCGGCCTCCGCCGCGGAAACGGCGGCCTTTTCGGCCTCGCTGAGCTCGGTTTTAACTTCGGGCAGCTCCTCGGATGAAGGCGCCTCCTCCTTGACCTGAATTTCCGGCGCCGCCTCTTCTTCGGGAACGGGGGCGGAGCCGGCGGATTTTTTTGGAGTCAGGATCACCGACGCCTTGTTGAAGATCCCGCCGTAGCTCTTTACCTCTACGTCGACTTCCTCTTTAGTCATCCCGAGCTCTTTCAGCCCCGCCTCGATAGCCTCGTCTACGGTCGACGCCTTGTATTCGTTTTTAGCTTCTTTCATTTATCTATAACTCCTGTGAAGGTTATTTTTTGATAGTCGTGGAGAGCATATAGTCGCGGGCTTTTTTGTCGGTCCGCTTCGCGAATATGTTGTATATCAGGTTGAAGGTCGTCGAGAAGACGTTGCTGACCACCATATAGAGGGCGAAGGCCGTGCTGTAAAAAATCGTGAACACGCCGAACATTATCGGCATCATATAGGCCATCATCTTAGCCTGCGATTTTTGGGCGCGGACCTGCTCCTCGGTCTGTCCCGCCATGGGGGGCTGCTCCGGGGGCTTTATCAGCTTAGTCGACAGTATGCTCAAAATGAACGCGAGCGCGGGCAGAATAAAATATCCGTTCCAACGGTTTTTTCCGTTTTCGGTTTTGTTGTATTTCTCTATGAGCGGCTTCATCACGCTCTCGTACTCGGTCTTGTCGACGTCGGTGATGTTGAGCTTTCCCATTCCCGAGCCGCTGAAAGTGGAAATTGTGGGAATGGGGCTGACGTAGGAGTCGGGCATAAAAATATTTATGGTCAATAGAAATCTTTCCGGCTTGTAGAAGGCTACGACGGCGTCCTCGGCGGCCTTGACGGCGAGCTCTTTTTTCTCCGCGGCGGTCATCGAGGAGTCTTCGAGGTCGGATATCTTTTCGCCGTAAGTCGAGTGATAGACCCGCGCGAGATCCTCGTAGACGATTCTGTTGTGATAGTTTACCGCGCTGTTGAAGCCGGTGAACACTATCCAAAAAACGGCCAGCGTCACCAGCATAGGGAGACAGGCGGAGAAGGCGTTATACTTGTATTTTTTATAGACCTCGCGCTGCTTCTGCATAAGAAGCTCGCGGTTGTCGCCGCACTGTTTCGTGACGCGGTCGAGCTCGGGCTTCATTATCTCCATTTTTTTGGAGCTTTTGCGGCCGAGGACCTTCTGCCAGACGTCTAAGGGAAGAGTGGCGAGCTTTAAACACAGCGTGAAAATAATGACCGTTATCCCGAAAGCCCCGATGAAAGAGAGGTCGTTCCCCCACGATTCGACCCAAATATAGAGATTGTTATAAATCAGCTTGCCTATCCAGTTGAGGCTTGCGGCGAGCGTCAAAGAGTCCATCCGGCGTTTCCTCTCAAATTTTCCCTGACGGGATCGAATCCCCCTTTTCGGAAGGGATTGCAGCGAAGGATCCTCGCCGCGCCCTTGAACGTTCCGGCTAAAGCGCCGTACTTATCGATCGCGTCGAGGGTATACATTGAACAAGTCGGCGTATAGATGCAGCCCTTTCCCATAATCGGCGAAAGATATTTTTTATACGCTAAAATAAAAAATTTCGCAAGACGCTTAAGCATTCTTCAAATGTCCGGCCCTTTTTAACGCCTTTTGAAGTTCGGCGGAAAGCTCCGAGGAATTAGCTCCGGCCGCCGCTTCCCTCGCGGCGACGACGTAATTGTACTTTCCCGAAATCGACGGGATCAGCGCGCGAAAACATTCCTTAACGCGCCTTTTTACGAGGTTCCTGACGGTGGCCTTTCCTATTTTTTGCCCACGCTCACGCCTATTCTGACGCTTCCCGCCCTGACGTATAACAAGGTGAAAAGAGGCGACGAAACGGCTTCTCCGTTTTTATAAATGTAATTGAAGCTCGCGTTGTTTGTCAGCCGGAACTCTTTCTGCATCAGGCGGTAAGGACGGCCCTTCCCTTTCTCCGTCTTCTTGAAAGCACTTTTCTGCCGTTTTTGGTCGACATCCTCTCGCGGAAGCCGTGCACTTTGGCCCTGTGTCTTTTCTTCGGTTGAAACGTTCTCTTCATTGCCATACGATATATTTCTCCAGATTGATCAATATTTATTTTCGGCTACGGCCGGCAAAAAATACGTCCCCGTATTTTTGAGGATAATAGCTTGTTGCATTATACTATGGAAAGGAAAAAGAAGTCAAGATATTTTATCTTCCAGCTTCCAGCTTTCAGGGAGTAGAAAACAAAGCAGAAAGTGAAAAGTCAAGACTGATCGGCGGGAAGCTAAAATCTGGAAGCTGGTAGCTGTAAGCTGTTTTTGGTGGGAACAACAGGACTCGGACCTGCGACATCTTGCTTGTAAGGCAAGCGCTCTCCCAACTGAGCTATGCTCCCGTTCTAAAGGGAAAAGAAAAAAGGGAAAAGTAAGGATTTAAATTTATCCATAATTTTTCACATTCCACTTTTCACTTATAGATTTGGTGACCCCAAGGAGATTCGAACTCCTACAACCGCCGTGAAAGGGCGGTGTCTTAAACCATTGGACCATGGGGCCGTAATTTGGTAGCGGCGGTTGGGATCGAACCAACGACCTGCCGGGTATGAACCGGCCGCTATAACCAGCTAAGCTACGCCGCCAAAATTTTTTCCGACCGGTTGAAAATCCACTCCGCTCATAAGCGGACGCCGCGGGATAGCTCGCGTCGCGGATTTTGTCGGGCCGCTAACGGATGCTTCCGGCGGTAAAAAGCGTGGTTTTTACCGACCGGAGAGGTAAGTTTTTCCTTAATTTTGAAAACGGTCCAAAAGCTTGAACCGTTTTCAATGGTAGCGGGGATGGGATTTGAACCGCATGACCTTCGGGTTATGAGCCCGACGAGCTACCACTGCTCCACCCCGCGACGATGCTCATCTAATTTATCACTTCTCGATATTTTTGTCAACTGTTATTTTCCGGCTGCCAGCTTTCAGCCGAAAGCTGTAAATTGATTATTGACTTTTCTCCGTTAATTTATTATTATAGTATAAGGACATAAGTCGCTCACAGGCGCGTTACTTTAGGGATCAAATGAAGAGAAAAAGGATCTTATATATATTTTTGGCGGCGCTCATTCCCGTTTTGATCGGGCTTGTTTCCGGCTGTTCGTATGACGAACGTGTGACCGGCATATCGATAGAGGATACCACCGTCTATCTCTCCCCCGAGGGAGTGACGTCGACGGTAAAATTAAATCCCGTCGTCGAGTGCCTGACGGGGGGAAACGAGAGAGTGACTTATTCTATCCTCGATCCGGAGGGGGCCAAATATATACAGGTCGGCTCGGACGGCACCGTGACCGCCCTCGGCAGGGAGACCGGCGATAAGAACATCGTAATCAGGATAAGAAGCGTGGGCAATCCCAAAATTTACGTCGACGTCCGGATCGTCGTCGCCGTCGCCGAAGTGCAGAGGATAACCTTCTCCGACAGCGAGCTGCTCCTCTATCTGGGCTCGCCCGCGCAAAGGATAACGCCCGTCATCATACCGGCCTACGCGGCGGTCGGGGCCAGCCTCGGCTACGAGATCGAAAACACGTCCGTGGCGACGGTGGACGAAAACGGCTATATTACTCCGGTCGGCACCGGCGTAACTTCGATAAAAATCTATACGATAGTGGGCTTCGGGGAGAAATCCGTCGAGGCCTGGCTTTCGATACGAGTGGAATACAATCCCCTCAATTATTACATAAAGGTGAGAAACGACGAGTACGGCAAGCTGAAGCAGATGAAGACGGAGGGCGTCCCCCTCGACTCTTTCTGGATAGACGTCTACAAGCAGGAAAACGATCCGAGCGATCCCTCGCCCCAAATCACGTGGTATCTGAACGGGACGCCTATTCAAAGGTCGGATTATCAGGGCAAGATGAGCATAAATTTCGATCCCGAGCAGCTCAGCCTCGTCATCGGCCCGTGGAAGATAAGCGCCGTTCTGACGAGCGGCGAAGACGTCCTGGAACGCGTGCTCCCCATATTGAATATTTATAATCCGCTCGAGCACTTCTCCCTCGTAAACCTCGATTCTCTGCCGGCCGGCAAAAACTATAAGATGAACGACCCCGTCAGGCTCGTCGCAAACCACGGCGACAACGAATACCCGCCCGACAGTTACAGATGGTATATAGTCAATAACGATATCCCGGGCGCGCCCGAGGTGTTCCTGAAGTCGACCGAGCCGGTAGTGGACGGCGCGGGAAGGGAAACCGGATTCTTCCTGTATACCGTAGACAGAATAGGCAATTTCAGCATTATCTGCAAGGCCGTCATAAAGAACGTCGAATATTCGCTGACCGCAAAAACCGATCTGAGCACCGAGATCTCCGAGAGCGGCAACGACATAAGCGGGATCTATATAGACGGCGCCAACGTCGGAGGCTATACCCTGCCTTACATAAAGTGGGATCCCCTGCCCTACGACGCCGATTACGAAGTGCTCGTAAAGATAGGAGAGACGAGCGCCGTCGTCCTCAAGAAATCGAATTCCGAGGACGCCCCCTTCTTTACCGAACACGGCTGTTACATACCGCACGGCGTAGTCACTCTCGCTGACGATTTCAAAGTGCAGGTGAGGGGCGGGCTCTACGGCTATTCTCAGGAAGTCTCATACGAGGCCGACACGATAGAGCCTTCAAAATACAAATTCCTCGACAATATAGTCCTCGATTATAATTCCTATATAGTCGATATGTCCGAGCTGGGCGAATTATTGAACTACATAAACGTCTTCCGACCCGCGGCCCTCGCGGCCGATCCGACGAGAAACGTCTTCGATTTCACCGTCTATATCCCCTTTACGCCGCAGGACGTCTCTTCAAAATACGAGCTTCCTTCGTCCGGCAGCGACTTTACAAGACTTTTGCAGGCCGCCTTCAACGCCTATTGCGAGACGAGCGGCAATATCAGCTATCCCCAGCCGGTTCAGGGGCCGGACGGCGAATACCCCTTGCGTCTGACCTTCGTCGACTCGATGATCACGACCTATCTTTCGACGCCGGCGACCACCGTGACCGAATATCCGATGAGGCCGCATTACGCCTCCTCTCCGAGACCGTCGGACGTCCTTCCGATAGACGATGCGGACGACTTTCCCCTGACGCTCTACGCCGAGACGAGCAATCAGCTCTATCTCGCCGCCTCTATGGGATACAGGCCGGTGCCCGTCCCGGGGAGCGGAGCCGAAACGATAGACGCTCTCGCCCGCGCCGTGCTGAAGAGGATAATAAACGACGGGATGAGCGCCGCCGAAAAACTGCACGCCATTTACGACTACCTGACGACGGAGATCATCTACGACTACGATTTGCGCGACGTCCATACCAACGTGAAAAAATACGACGGCTTTTATCTCGAAGGCGTCTTTATCAAGCACAAGGCGGTCTGCGACGGCATAGCGAAGGCCTTCAATCTCCTCTCGTGGTACGAGGGGATAGCATCAAAGAAGGTAAACGGCTATATGGCGACGACGGGAGATGGGCACGCGTGGAATTTGTCGAACGTCTTCGGCTCGTGGTACGTTTCGGACGCGACCTGGGGCAACGCATCCGTCATCGACGGCTCGGGTATGAAGCGCGAATACGAGACGCATAAATACCTTCTGACGACCGATGCCGCGATAAGCGCCGATCACGTCACTCTCGGCGAGTACCCGGTATCCTCGGAGACGCGCAGCAACGTCTATCTGAGCTATACGCTGGCGGTCGATTTGACGCCGGTAATATCCTTCGCTTCCGATATAGACAATATTTTGAACGATTATATTTTCCCCATCCTGACGACCGAGACGACGGCTTTGGTCGACATATATCTATCTCCGGAATTTATGGCGACTTACCCGATAACGTATGAGATCGTGATAAAGAACCGGATCAGCCTCAAGCTGACTACCGGAATGAGCTACGCCGTTCTCGATCCGCAAGCCGGCTCGCTTATAGGGCAGCAGGGGGGATTCCTGACGATAAAGATAAATAGATAGAGGTCAGGGGTTAGCGAACCGGAAACCGGAAGCTGGAAGCTATTAAAATAGGGGGTAGACGCAATAAAACCAAAATGCTATTATACTATCGGAGGAGATTTATATGATAGAAAAAAAGGTAACCGATTGCTTTCTCGGGAGGGCGCTCTCTATTTCAGACGGCAAGACCGAACTAAAGGTCACTCTTGACGTCGGCCCGAGGATCATTTCCCTGTCCAAAGTAGGCGGAGAAAACATTTTCTATGAGGACAAGGAGGAAAAGATTACCAAGGACGTATCCGCCCTCTACGGCAAAGGAAGGGTCTGGCGCCTCTACGGCGGGCACCGCATCTGGATCTCCCCCGAAGACGACACGACTTACGTCCCCGACGACCAGAAGGTCAAGTACGCCCTTACCGAGAGAGGGGCCGAGTTCATTCCCTCCCCCTGGAAGGAGAAGGGCGCGCAGACAGCGCTCGGCGTCACCTTTCTCTCCGACGGAAAAATCAAGGTCACGATGGAGATCAAGAATATTTCTCAGAAGACAAAGCTTATGTCTCTCTGGTCGCTGACCGTTATGAGGCCGGGCGGAGTGATGAGGGCCGCGCTCGACACGACGGATACGGGGTATTCCATGAACAGGAACCTCGTCCTCTGGAGTTACAGCGACGTGAAGGATCCGCGCCTCTCGATAGAGAACGGCCTGCTCTCCGTCCGCAGCGACCCGGCCGTCGAGAAGCCCTTCAAAATCGGCACCTGCCTCAAAAAGCTCAGCGCCGAGTACGAGCTTGACGGCGTAAAATTCATCAAGACCGTGGAGGAGACCGGCAAGGCCTATCCCGACTGTCAGTCGAATCTGGAGACCTACACGAACAACATTATACACGAGATAGAGACCCTCTCCCCCGTCGCCGTCCTGCCGCCCGACCAGTCGGTGACGCATACCGAAATTTGGGAATTGAGATGAAATGCGTAGCGCATTTTAACGGGAGTCGTCTCATTAATCTTAATGAGACGACTCCCGTTTTTGTTTACAAACCCATTTTAAAGTAATAAAATACTATATAGGTTTAGATATGTTTTCCGATTATTATCCTATATATACTTTTCGGAAGGAATTTTCCGAAGGCGTAAAGAGAGCCGGCGGAAAGAGGATATCCTTCGCCCTCGAACGGGCTCCCGGGGAGATAAAGGTCTTCGAGGACGAAATTTTCTCGTCCCCCGAGAGGTATCCCGAGAATTTGAAGTACGCCGAGCGCGTCGTAAAAACCATGCTCTGGTGCTTCGGCGGCTACAAATTTTATATCTCGGGCGACGAGCCTCTCGCAAAGGGCCTTTCGGAAATCTATTCCGATTCGGGAGCGCGCGCCTTCGACAAGAAGTTTATGGAGAAGGTCTATCTGAAGCCCTTCGAGATAGCCGCCGCGCCGGAAATCCCGAAGGAATGCGAAAAATTTACTATGACCGAGCTCAAAAAGAGCGGATACAGGATAGGCTTCGACGCCGGCGGCTCGGACAGAAAGGCGGCCGCCCTGATAGACGGGAAGGTGGTCTATGAGAACGAGACGGTCTGGCATCCCAAGCTTCACTCCGACGTAGGATACCATATCGACGGGATAGACGACAGCATAGATATGGCGCTCAAAAAGCTCGGGGGGAAGGTCGATTCGATAGGCGTTTCGACGGCCGGGATCGTCGTCCAAAACGAGCTGAGAGTCTCCTCGCTCTTCCGGAAGATCCCCGAGGCCGAGTTTGAAAAATCGGTCTTCCCGATCTATACAAGGCTTTCTATAAAATACGGCTGCCCCGTGACCGTATGTAACGACGGCGACGTCGCCGCGCTCGCGGGAGCTTTGAGCCTCGGCCGCGGAAGGGTGGTGGGCGCGTCCATGGGCACCAGCCTCGCCGGCGGCTACGTCGGCTCAAAAATGGACGTAAAGGGATATTTGAACGAATTCGCCTTCATTCCGGTCGACGTCTCCCCGAACGCGCCGACAGACGAGTGGAGCGGAGACTCGGGCGTAGGCGGCCTATACCATTCTCAGGACGCCGCGATAAGGCTTATGAACGAATTCGGCATAGAGTGCCCGGAGTGCGTAAGCCCCGCCGAAAAACTGAAATTCGCCCAGAAATCCCTTTCAAAAGGAGACGAGGGCGCGGCTAAGATTTTCAAAGAGATGGGCAAATATTTCGGCTATACCCTGATGTGGCTCTCCTTATTTTACGACTTCTCCTCCGCCTTCCTCCTCGGCAGGGCGGCGAGCGGAAGGGGCGGCGATATCCTGCTCGGAGAGGCGCTCTCCGTCGTAAAAAACGAGGGCGGCAGGTTCGATATCCTGCTCCCCGACGAAGAGATGAGAAGGCTGGGTCAGGCGGTGACGGCGGCGATGCTGTAGTCTCGCTCCGACCAATCGAAAAACGGCGGCCACCTATTCTTAATACGCGCCGCTATGTCGGACTTACAAGGATGGTTCCGGCGTAAACCTCACCTTTTTTCGCTTTTGCCAAAACTTAAGCGCAAAAGCGAATAAATTTTTCTCAATATTAAAGGAAAAATTTATCGGTTCGGAGCGTGGTTTTTACCGACCGGAAATAAAATAATGCTTATGATAAAAAATTTAAATAATGGCAAAGCCGATTTTTTTCAAGGCTCGAAAGCCGTCTATACCGATATGGTTATCGCCGCGCACCACGACGACATAGAGATAATGTGCCCGCAGGGGATAGTCAAGGGCTACAAGAGCGCCGTTTGCGGGCTTGTGGCGGTCGTGATGACCGACGGCGCCGGCTCGCCGAGAACGGGGGAATACGCGTCCTTCACCGACGAACAGATGAAGACAGTCAGAAAAGAGGAGCAAAAGGAGGCGGCGAGAATCGGCGATTACGCGGCGCTGCATTTACTAAATTATACGAGCGCCGAAGTCAAAGATTTCAAATTTCAAAACCCTACCGGCGATCTCGCCGGCCTTGTTTCCTATTACAAGCCGGAGACCGTTTTTATTCATAATCTGGCCGACAAGCACAAGACTCACAAGGCCTCGGCCTTCAGGGCGGTCAAGGCGATAAGGTCTATTCCCGCCGGGCTCCGCCCGAAAAAGCTATACGGCTGCGAGGTCTGGAGAAGCCTCGACTGGCTTCCCGATTCCGAGAAAATAATTTTCGACGTGGGCGGGCACGACGAGCTTCTGACGCGCCTGATCAACGTCTTCCGCTCCCAGATAGGCGGCGGGAAAAGGTACGACCTCGCCGCGCAGGGAAGAAGGTTCGCCAACGCCACCTTCGGCGAATATAACAGCGTCGACCGCGCCCGGGAGGTCGCTTTTGCGATGGATCTGACACCGCTGATTCAAAACGACGAGATAGAGCCGAGGGAGTATGTTTTAACGCTAGTAAATAAGTTTATGAACGAATTATAAATTATCCGATTTCCTTATGCCTTAAAGTACAATTTTAGTAAAACTTTTCCTCTCTTTTGTGAATTTCGCGTTAAGAGCATGATTTAGACGCTCTTATTTTTATCTTCGTTCTTTCGATTAGGGCAATTTTTCGGTGAACGTTTAATGAAAAAAGGCGGCGTATTTTTATTAATATAACGCCCTATTTAAATTTATCTTGATTTTACTATATATATATAGTATAATCCACACTGTGAAATTGTCCAGTTTGACCTCATCGGAGCTTTTATGAGACGGCCGAAACTTCTTGTCGCCGTTATTATCGTCCTCTTCGCCGCGCTGGTGGGCTCGCTCTTCGCGTGTTCTCCCCGCAGGGGCTTTGACGACGACGTCATCATCGTAGACGTCAACGATCCCCATTACAGCAATCCGATAATAAAAACGCCTATAACCCTCAAGAACGCCGGCCCCGAGCTCAAACTGCTCGTAGACAACGCGGATAAGCTGTTGACGCGCTCCCCCGCTTCGGAGTGGTTCGTCCTCGACCTGCGCCTCGATTATTATTTTATCGACGAGGAAGTCGATCCCAGCTACATAATAGATTTTTCGCTCAATATCAAAGCTAATATAAACCTTATCGACAATAAAGAGAGCGAGCTCTTCTTTGAATATATCGACAACACGATAGAGGACGCCCAAAAGCGCCTCGTCTTCGGCCTCTATTACGTAGACGGCACCGGATACTATAATATCGGCGGCGAAAAATATTACGCCGAGCAGCTCAACCTGACCGAAATCGGGAAGATAATAGCGACGCCCATCGCTCAAATGGACCTCAACATAGGCAGGATGATCTACGGCCTTATCACGAGCGACTTAGAGGGCACCCCTCTCGAAGCCTACGGCAACACACTCGCGCTCCTCGGCATATTCGACAGGGAAGACCTTCCCCCGGTCATGAAGATCGAGTCTCGCAGCGCTTACGGCAACACGCTCGAATACGACGTCCCGATGGCGCTCAATACGGTGCTCGACCTCCTCGGCTCCACCCTTCTGAAAGACCAGATCTCATGGACGGCCTTCGGGCTCCCCGACCTCGACCCGATAATGGCCGCGCTCTTCGGTTTCAATCTGAAATCCCTGATATCCAAAAAATGGCCCGAGATGGACGCCACGCTGAACGTGCTCGCCTCCGAGGCCGATATCCCGGTTCTGGACGACCTCGGCAAGAGGACTTACGACGCCGATGAAAAGCTGATAACCGAGAAGGGCTACGCCTTCAACGGCATAAACCTCGTGATCGGCACTAAGATTTCCGAAGCCCAGCCCAAAGGGTACGATCTGTCGCTCAGAGTCTCCCCGATGAAGTTCGGCCTCTCGGATACGAAATCGGCGATCAACTTCTCTAACTATCACCTCGGCGACAACTATAAGGACAGCGAATATATCGAAGCGTCGCTCTTCAACCTCGAGCTCGACGCCTCTTTGATCGTCGAGAGCGAAGCGGGAGGCAGCATAAAGCTAAACGACGTTCTCGGCACGCTGGTAGACCTCGGCGCGATAGGGACTATCCCGCTCAACTTCCCCGAGAAGCGGTCGGAGTATGAATTCAGGCTCAACGCAAAGATTCACTTCGATCCGTTCGACCCGAACGGCACCAAACTGGAGCTGACCGTTTTCTATAACGGCTCGCCCTTGATAAAAGCTTATTACGTCGAAAGCGTCTTATATCTGAACTTCGATTCTCTCAAGGAAAACAAGGGAGGAGTCTATTCTCAGATAATCCCCAACATCAAGATCCCGCTCAACCTCAACTCTTTGCTGAGCGGCTTAATCGACACGATGGGAGTCTACATAAATCCAAATCCCGTCGCGACTGTCGTCTCGGGGGCCGCCTCCAACGCCGAGGGAGGAGCGACGGAAGAAGACCCGTTTATGAAGATACTCGGAGACATTATCGCCATTCTCGGCAGAACCAAACCCGACAAGGTCATCGAACGCGTAGGCAGTTTATTGACGGTGACCCTGACGAACGCCGATATAAACACCATCCTGTCGAAGCTTTTCGGCACGACCGGCAGCATAGGCTTGCGCGGCCTCGTCCTCTCGATAGACACGTCGAGCATTTCCGATTCGATACAGATCTTACTCGATATCAACGACAAGGTAGACGCCAAGCTTAAAATAAACAAGCTCTCCTACTTCGTCCCGCCGGCGTTCGTCAACGCGGAAATAATCGAGGGCGAAAAGGCGCTCTCCTACGTCGATATCACGGCCGAGGCCAACAAGTATTACAGCATCCAGATCGGCGGCACGTTCACTATGGGCATGACCGAGACCGCCCCCGGCGGGGGAATAGACCTCTCCGGCCTGATGAGCGCCGTTCTCGGGAACATCGCGCTCAATATAGGCGTAACCGATACCGTGCAGAGGCGGATAAGCTACAAGATAGTGGCGATGATCGACGTCCTCGAACCCGGCCAGTCCGCATTGAGCGTACATTTCTTCTTTGACGACGATCCGGAAAAGATATTCCTGATGATCTATTACGACGCCGCCGAGGACGACTCTATATATATTGATTTAAGTAAATTCGAGGTCTTCTCCGACCGCATAGCCGCGCTGAAGAGCATAGGCACGCTGCCGAGGCTCAAAATAAAGAATATAGGGATAAAATCGCTTCTCGAATCCTTGAACCTCTCGGGCATAGGCCTCGCGCGCGGAGACATCGATCTGTCGGGGCTCTTCGGCGCGTCCGGCATCCCCATAAACGACGATAACCCGCTCTCGGCGATAGCTCATCTTCTGAACGGTTCCTTCCCGGCCTTAAACGCCGCATATCGGGCGGCCGCGGAGAACGAGGCGTCCTCGGGCGGCTTCGACATAGGGACGCTGCTCTCCTCGGGAATTTCGATAAACGTAAAGTTTATCGACGATGAGATACAGGCCCTCTTTATAAATATCGACGCCCAGATTTTGACGGTGCTCATGGGCATGCTCGACATAACGGCGGTTATGCCGAACGTCAACGCCTACGCTAAGCTGCAGCTGATGGGCGTAGATTCGGGCAATCCGGAGGACGGGTACCTCAAGATACACTTCGGGATACTCGACGGCGTGCCGGTGAACGGCAACTACGCCGAAGCGATCTATATCGACTTCCCGGTGTTGAGGAGCGTAAAAATAGGTATCTCGAGCGAAAAGGCCGAGTTTTTCGTGGACGCTTTCGACCCGGCCAAATTTACCGACCTCGAAGATTTTCTCGCCGATCTTGTGATAAGCATCAGCGCGTCCGGAACTTTTAAGATAGACTCGGGCGCGAATACCGAATATACGAACGCGATGATAAACAGTATGATCTCGGGGCTTATCGCAAATCTCGCGCTCAAATTCGGGATAGACGGCTTCCTCATCAACCTTAGATACGAACTGGTCGCCAACCTCGCCTATTCCGACATAGTGGCGATAATAGAGGGCGGACTTCCCGGGAATTTGGCGAGCGAGCTCTCCCTGAAACTGACCGTCCTCGACGCGGCGGGCAACGTGGTCACCGATCCGATTTCAAACAGGGGGATCGTCCTCGGACTCTATCTGAAAGACAACAGCGTCTATCTCGACCTCTCCTACTTCGGTATCGATAGCCTGAAAATAGACGGCGCGACGGCGCTCCTCGCGGATATCGCGGCAATGATCTCCGGATCGGGAGCCGAAGAGGGAACGCCCGCGGCCTCGCCCTTGAACGCCGCTCAGAACGACGCCAGCCTCGTCGCGCTTCAGGTCTGGCTCGCCGCGGATAAGGTCTCTCTGCATCTTGCCAAAGACACTATAGCCATCCTTCTCGGAATGTTCATATCCGGCCCGCTGCCGGTGGATATCCTCGACACCGACCTCGAAATCTACCTCTCAAACGGGATAGCGGTCGCGATAACGACAGGCGTAGAGGCGTTCTATATTGATATCAAATTAAATAGCGTCAAAGTGGCGCTCGACCCGTCGGAGATAACGCATATCGTCATAGACGATCCCTCGAAATATATGGACGCCGGCTCCGGCATGCCGGATACGATCTACATCTCCGCCGAGGGCTATTTCCGTATCCAATCCCACCCGACGATAGTAAACGGCGTTCCCCAGGACGCCAAGCTCGACCTGACGCCGGCCGTTCAGAAGCTGCTCGGCGAATACGGCGTCGGCCTCAACGCCTTCTTGGAGATGATAGGTTACGTCGACGGCTATATCTACTATTCGGTGGAAGCGTCGATAGACATTCAGAGATTCGGTTACAGCTCGATAAAAGTGACGCTCAAAAACGGCGACGGCAGGGCTCTCGTCACGGTCTACTACGACGGCGGCGACTACGAGGGCGGCGACTATAAGGGCGACCTCTGGATAGACACCGACGCCTTCGGCATAGGAAAATACCACATCAACAATATAGACGACGTGATCGCCGAGCTTCAGGCGGGAATGGCGGCCTCTTCTCAGGCGATAGCCGACTCCGGCTTGAACGAGGAAGGGCAGCAGGAACTCAATTATCTCAACATAATGTTCGTCCGCGGCGGGATAACTCTTCAGATAGTCAAGAGCATGCTCCTCAAGGTCTTTGAAAGCATGGGAGTAGACGTTTCCGAATATCTCGCGGGGATAAACAACATTTCGGTCCGCGCCGGGATATATATCCATCCGATCAGCGTGCAGCTAGCGGTGGAGGCCGACGGCGTCGAGGTCGACGTAGCGATAAACAGGATAGAGCTCGGCTTCGACCGCGAGCTGAAAATGCCGGACGAAATACCCGGTTACGATCCCGCAGACTGGCGGTACGTCGACGAGATACATAACGTCTCGATAAGAGTGGAAGGAAAGCTCTCCTTCGATCTGACCGCCCCGGGCTCGGGCGACGACTTCTCGTATATCCTCGACCTCCTCGCCGCTATGCCGTCCATGTCGGGAGCGAGCGGCATTCTGCGGCAGCTCGGAATAATCCTCTACGTCATAGACGAGCATTTCGGCTCCGACGTCTGGTATACCGTCGACGCCAAAATAAACCTTTTGAACCTTGATGATATCAAGCTCTCCGTCAGGTTATCGACTTTCCAGATAACGGCCGCCATGGACGCGGAATACTTCCGGGCCGGCGACATCCTGTCGATGTTCCTGACGGCCGACGAAGAGGGCAAGCTGACTCTCTACCTCGACGCGTCCCCGATCGGGCTCGACCCGTTCAAGGTGACCGACCTCAAGGGCTTCATCGACTCGTTCTCCGCGAGCGGCCCGACCCCCGTGACTCTCGCCGATAACGGCGCGGAAAATGAATTTCAAGCGTATCAGGCGAACAACCTCGCTTTAATACTCGTCAGCATAACGTCCGACCCGTCGAGCCAGTTCTATCAAAGGAACGTGCCGATAGTGCTTCACGCCACCGCGGCCGCGATCTACACCCTTCTCGCCTCTTTGGGAGTCGATCTGAGGGAATATCTCGGGGATTACGCGCCCGCCGTCTACGTCGATATCGGCGGAGACCCCGACCTGCTCGACGTGGAAATACAGCTCGAAAACCTTCTCGACCTTAAACTTACGATCCAGAATCCGTCGATAGCCGTCAACGGCGACGCCTCGTTCTATTCGCAATTAGAGGGATGGAGGACCTGGAAATGGTTCAATCAAAATCCCTCCGAGCTGCCCCTCAAAGTGACGCTCGCCGGAAGCTTCCGGTTCGACGCCGAGAACACAAATACCTTGACGGAGACCGATCTGACCGAGCTCATAAAGGTCTTCATGTCGACGGTCGATTTCGGAGTCCTTCTCAAAAACTCCAATTACGACGGGATAGATATAATATACAATATACAGCTCAGGGCCGATATCGCTAAGCTTATAGGCGGCGGAGACATGATGTCCGGCCTCGAGGCGCTGATAGACCTGACGATAGCCGGCAAGAAGATGACCATTTATCTTCATAACGGCAACGTCTATGCCGATCTCAGCGTTCTCAACGCCGGAAAGGTGAGGATAGAGAACGTCGGCGAGCTCTTCGGGCTGAACGGAGTACAGTCCGAGCTCGCAAGGGCCGCCTCGGCGATGAACGAGGGGGCTTACAGCGAGGCCGAGAGGCTGGCGGGCGCTTACGTCTCGATAAAGGTCGGCAACAACTACGGCCTCGTGATCGCGGCCTGCACCGACCTCTTCAGAATAGTTCTCAATTCCTTATCGGTAAGCGACGGCCAGATCGTCGGGCTCGGCGACGCTTTAGTCGCGGCCTTCAGGGGAAACCCGGCGGACGAAAGGTATCAGGATCTTATCAAGCTCGAAATCGGCGTGGTGCACGACGCTTCCGTCTTAGGCATAAACTTCGACGCGGGGCCCTATACGCTCAATTTCGCCTTCTCTTCAATCAAATTAGACATAACGGAGACCGATATCAGGTTCCTCGGATTCTTCGAGACCGA
>AGTN01651314.1_pt1 | contig 35330 bp, 34 predicted proteins | sample 314218 | NCBI WGS metagenome assembly AGTN01 (sample SAMN02954264, study PRJNA73603) | bioreactor metagenome | biome: terrestrial; feature: non-aerated bioreactor; material: poplar woody material; isolation source: poplar biomass | place: USA | collected 2006-12 | reverse complement strand
CATGGATGAGAAGCCCTTCGAGACCATGAACGTGATCCCGTTCGTGGACATCATGCTGGTGCTGCTGACCATCGTGCTGACCACCTCGAGCTTCATCGCCACCGGCAAGATTCCGGTGAACCTGCCCCAGGCCTCGGCCAGCGAGCCCGAGACCGGCACGGTGCGGATGATCGAGTTGTCCCGCGACGGCGGGCTCTATCTCGACGGCGCGGCGGTCACGCTGGACGCCTTGAGGGCGGAACTGGCGCCGGTGGACAAGGACGCCCCGTTCCTGATCCGCGCCGACAGGGAGATCGCCTTGCAGCGTTTCGTCGACGTGGCCGACCTGCTGAAGCAGGCGGGTTTCGCCAAGGTCGCGGTGCAGACGGAAACCAGGAACTGACATTGTGGGCAGGCTGACCTTCCGGCACGGCCTGGCTATCTCCGTCGCCCTGCATGCCTTGGCGGTCGGACCGGTCTTTCTGTACGGCATGCTGCCGCGCCCGAAGCCGGAGAACCGCCTGCTCCAGGTCGAGATGTTCGGCATGATCGCCGAACGCCAGACCCGACAGAAGGAACTGGGCGCCGAGGAGCCGCCCCCACAGCCGCGGCAGGCGCAAAAGGAAGCCGAAAAGAAACCCGAGACGGAGCGCATCCGGACGCCACGGAAGGAGCCGCCGAAGATCAAGGCGGTTGAGGCCGACAGTCCGGTGCGGGTGGCGGATCAAACCCCTCCTGCCACCGGGGCGCAAGTCACCGCGCCTCCTCCCCCCCCTCCCGGCGAGCAGGAGCAGCAGATCCAGCAGACGGTGCGCGCTCGTTCCGACGCGGCCTATGCGGCCATGGTGGGCAGGAAGGTGCGCGAGCGTCTGATCTATCCCCAGAAGCTGCGCAACAAGGGCCTCGCCGGCACCGCCACGGTCGGCTTCATCGTCGCCACTGACGGCACGGTGCGCAAGGAAACCTTGCGGGTGACCTTGAGCAGCGGTTCCCAGGCTCTGGACGAAAGCGCCCTGGCGACCGTACTCGCCGCTGCGCCCTTCGATCCGCCCCTACGGGAGACCGACGTCGCCGTCGACGTCGTGTTCGGCATCGCCGGCTGAAGCGCGATGGGCAAAATATGCGTCACGTCTGCTACCGCTGAAGCGGCGGCCAGGCGGTCGAATGCCGGGCCCGGCGCCACGGTCCGGGGTCACAGCCCAAAGGAATAATTTTCCCTTCGAGTTGTCCGATGTCCGACACTGTCCTGACAAATGGGGTCGGATATGGTAAGAAGGTCGCCGAGGAGATTCCACCATGGCCACCGCGACCCGATCCGAAAAACTGGACCTGCGTTTGACGCCCGAGGCCAAGCGGGTGATCAGCGCCGCCGCGCGGGCAAGCCGGCGCTCGGTCAGCGAGTTCGTGCTGGAGAGCGCGTTGGCCCGCGCCGAGGAGGCCCTGCCGGATCGCCGGCAGTTCGGCCTCGACGCCGAACGCTGGCAGGCGTTCCTCGCCGCCCTCGACGCCCCGGCCCGGCCGCTGCTCCGCCTCGAACGGCTGATGACCGAACCCAGCGTGTTCGAGCGCGATCCGGCCGAATAGGCATGGCGCTACGCATCGAGAAGCTGCGGCGCGACCATCGCGTCGACGGATTCGATTGCGGCAAGGAGCCGCTCAACCGCTTCCTGGTCCGCTTCGCCCTGCAGAGCCAGGCCGCCAATGCGTCGCAGACCTATCTGGCCCTCTCCGACGAAGAGGTGGTCGGCTACACCACCCTGGTGTTCGGCGAGGTCGCCTACGAGGACGCGCCGGAGCGGCTGCGCAAGGGCGTCGCCCGGCACCCGATCCCGTTGATGATCCTGGCCCGGCTGGCGGTCGCCCGGGGCTGGGCGGGCAGGGGGATCGGCTCCGGCCTGCTGAAGGATGCTCTGGTCCGGACGCTGGCGGCGGCGGAGATCGCCGGTCTGCGCGCCTTCGCCGTCCACGCCAAGGACGACGAGGCGCGGGCCTTCTACGAGCGGTTCGACTTCATCGCCGCACCCACTGACCCCATGCACCTGTTCGTGCTTTTGAAGGATGTCGGCGCGCTGATCTCTTGAAGGCACATGCGGGATCATGGCAGTGCCCGGCCGGTTTGCGCAGGATTTGGACATTGCCCAGCCTTACCAGCCATCGTGCGGCCTCGTGATCGGCGGTCAGGACGATCACCCGGCCCTTCCGGAAGGGGGATTCCCTGAGATGACCACCGTCGCCGTTCCGAGGCAGGTCGCGGACCGCCGATGATCACGACCGCTAAAAATACAGTTTAGAGCCGATTAATCGACAAATTTATAGACTAAATATACTGTTCTTCCCCGGAGGCCGCTGCTCCGCCGCCGTGGCGGCGGTGGCCGGCGTTGCAACAGGTTTGGAGCGTGAGAATTGGGCCGCGATTCAGCCGATGAACTATCGTTGCCGCTAACCGGCTTTCAATCCCGGCAAGGCGGGCTGGTGTCGGACCGTACCCGGCGATGGGTCATCGTGGTCCTTCTGCATTGTTACGGCGCCCTCATCGGGGCCACCGCCTGGAGCAAAGGGGTGTTCTTTCCCCAGGTGGTGAAGGAATTCGGCCTGACCCACGCTGCCGCTGCGGCCATCCTGAGCGTCAACACGGTGCTTGGGGGCGGTGTCTCCTTGTTGTGTGGGTGGCTCTTAATCCGGCGGGTGCCGCCGGAATGGTACCTGATGGTCACCACCACCCTGGTCGGCGTCGGGTATGCGGTGGCCAGCCTGGCCACCCGGTACGAGCACCTGGTGCTGGCCTACGTCATCGTCGCCGCGGGAGCGGCCCATCTGGTGGTCGTCCCCTTCATCATCAACGGATGGTTCTCCGGGCGGCGGGGACTTGCGTTGGGAATCTCCATGACCGGTTCGACCACCGGCGGCATGGCGCTGACCCCCCTGATGGCTTATGTGGTCGCGCTTTGGGGCTGGCGTTTCGGTTTCCAATGTCTCGCCGTCGCCATCGGCCTGGTGCTGGCACCGCTGATGCTCCTGTTCATCCGTTCTGGTCCCCAGGCGGTCTTGGCCGGTGCGGCGCACGGTGCCGAGACGGCGTCGGCGGGCAGCGAGGTGCCGGGGCTGACCTTGCGCCAGGCGCTCAGGACGCCGCACTATGCCACCTACATTGCCCTGTATTTCATTTTCTGGGCTTCGACGAACGCCTATCTGCTCCATTTCATCTCGGCACTGATCTCCAAGGGCCTGTCGTCCGAGCGCGCCGCTTTCACCATGAGCGCGATTTTCGCCCTCGCCGCGGTGACCAAGCTGATTTTCGGCTACTTGTCCGACAGGGTGAACAGCAGAACCGCACTGGCGGCATCCTTTGTGATGTCGTGTGCCGGCCTGGCCGTATTCGCCGTATTCCTCCTCGATGCGGCCCCGGCGGCGCTGATCTCCTTCGTGGTTCTCTACGGGCTGTCCTATTCGGCCCCGCTGATTCTGTTCCCCCTGCTCATCACCAGGACGTTCGGGCGGAAGCACTTCACCCTCATCGATTCGACCGTCATGGTGACCGGCTCGGTATGCGGCGCCACCGGCAGCGTCTTCGCCGGGTGGGTCTGGGACAAGGTGGGGAATTATTGGCCGGCCTTTCTGACCTTTTCCCTGGCGCTGGCTGCCGCTGCCGCAGTTCTGCTCCTTCTGCCGAAGCGCAAGGAATATTAGATGTCCGCGCCTCCGGAGCAGCATTTCCGTCCGCGGGTTCGGCCCGGCAGGCGGATCGTCATCGCCAACCAGATCGGCCAGAACCTGAACGGTCTCGGGCATCGCATCGCCGAGGCCCTGGCGGCGCGGCTGCCTGAAATCGAGTTCGTCGAGGCACCGCCGTGGCAATTCGACAAGATTCCGTTTGAGGCGGAGATACTTCTGCCCTGGCGGTTCCCCGGAGGGCGCCACGTGCGCGACGCCGCGACGCCGCCGCCGCCCGGATGGCCCTTCAACCTGAAATGGATTCAGCTGCTCGGCGCGGGGACCGACGCCTATCCCCGCTGGCTGTTCTCGGGGCCGCCGGTCACCTGCATGCGCGGCCCGTCGGCACGGCCGTTGGCCGAATATGCCCTGGCGGTCATTCTGGCCGACCTGAAAGGGATTCCGGACAAGTGGGTCCACCGCCGTGAAGACTGGACTCATCAGCGGCTCCGCGCCGTCAGGGGGACGACGGTGGGCATCGTCGGCTTCGGGGCGGTAGGGAAGGCGCTGGCCCAGGGCGCGCTTGCCTTGGGGATGAAGGTGCTGGCGGTTCGCCGCACGGAGAGGCCATGCGGTATCGGCGGCGTCGAGCGGGCGGCCTCCTTGGCCGAACTGTTCGGGCGGTCCGACTTCGTCGTCCTGGCCGCGCCATCCACGGCGGCGACCGACCACCTGATTTCCGCCGATATCCTGCGCCACGCCAAGCCGGGCCTGCACCTCATCAATATCGGCCGCGGCTCGCTGGTGGACCATCCCGCCTTGCTTCGGGCCTTGGACGGCGGGGGCATTCGCCTTGCGACCCTGGACACCACCGAGCCGGAACCGTTGCCCGACGGCCACCCGTTCTACACGCATCCGGCTGTCCGCCTGACGCCCCACAGTTCGAACGGTACGCCGGAGTTCGAGGCGGCCGTGATCGACAAGTTCGAGAAGAATATCCGCGACTACATCCACGGCCGCGCCCTGGACGACGTCGTCGATGTGGAACGCGGGTACTGATCGCTTTCTTTTTTCTGATGGAGGCCCCCATGACGACATTCGGCATCACTGAAAAATTGACCGAAGCCGCGACGAATCGGGCGGTGCCGTCCGGACCCCGCAAGACCTTCTGGGACGTGCCGGCCCCTCATGCGGACCCCCAGGTGGAGCGGCTGTACCGGAAGCAGCGGCTGGCGGGGGCGTTCCGCCTGTTTGCCCGTCGCGGCTACGATTACGGCATCGCCGGCCACCTGACGGCGCGGGACCCCGAGCGGACCGACCATTTCTGGGTCAATCCCGTGGGCATTCCCTTCGCCCAGATCCGCGTTTCCGATCTGGTGGAGGTGGGGCCGGACGGTCAGGTTCTCGACGAGGGCCAGGTCATCATTCCCGCGGCCTTCCGGTTCCACGGCGCGGTGTTCGAGGCGCGGCCGGATGTCGTCGCTTCGTTTCATACCCATTCCACGGCCGGCAAGATCTGGTCGTCGCTGGGGCGTCTGATCGATCCCCTTACCCAGGACTCCGCCGCGTTCTTCGAAGACCACGTGCTTTATGACGCCCGGCAGTTTCTCGCGGGCCAGATCGAGCGCGGCGAGCGGATCAACCAGCTTGGCAGCACCGCCCGCCCGCTCACCGACGAGCACCGCCATATCGCCACCGTGCTCGGGCACCGCAAGGCGGTGATCCTGCAGAACCACGGCTTGCTGACCGTGGGGCAATCGGTCGAAGCCGCAGCATGGTGGTTCATCGCCCTGGACAATGCCGCGGACGCCCAGTTGCGGGCCGAGGCCGTGGGAAAGCCCATCCCGCTGCCCGACGACCAGGCGCGCTTCTATGCGTCGCTGATGGGCAGCCCGAAATCCGGTTGGCTGTTTTTCCAGCCCCTATGGCAATGGATCGTCCGCGAGGAACCGGACCTGCTTGACTAGGGTGGAGGAATTATAAATCATAAATCTACTATATAGATAGACTGAATTGTTTACTCCCCTGTCGACCGGGTAGGGTCAGGGTCATAAGAGGGACGAAAGGGGATGCCAAAACACCGGCTGAATACTCGTTTCGCAGGCCCACGGACTTTGGTCGGGAGGGGTGCGAGGCAGCGTAAGCGGCACTGTGTCGGCCTCGGTGGGAGCACCTCACTGCGCTGATAGCGGCGTTCCCCTGAAAGGAGTTGGAAAATGGGAACGCAGTTTGTTGGAGTGCTCTTGACCCTGCGTCGGGGGGCTGAATCGCGTCGTGGCACCTGGCTTCGCACCATTTCCTACGGTGTGCTGCTGGCGGCAATCCTCGTTCCGCTGGATGGAACGGCCAGGGCGCAGTCGGTATCGAAGGAAGGGGCCGACCCGGTTGCTTCCGAAACGGTCGAGGACGTCGTCGTCACGGCCGAAAGACATGCACAATCCCTGGAAAAGACGCCGGTTTCCGTCGGTGTGATCTCGGGTGACGATCTGGCGGAAAAGGACGTTGGCCTTGTTCGCGATCTTGAGGGCAAGGTCGCCGGTCTCGCGATCAATTCCACCTTCAGCCCCAGCATGGGCTATACCGCCATCCGCGGTATCGGTTCCACGGCTCCCACGGGGAACAGCGCCGTCGGCTTCTACGTCGATGACGTCTATATTCCCCGTATCGTCAACAGCGGCACGCTCGGCCTGTTGGACATCGAACGCATCGAGGTCTTGCGAGGGCCGCAGGGAACCCTTTACGGGCAGAACAGCAGCGCCGGTGCCCTCAAGATCATCTCGCGCGATCCCCAGCACACGCCCGAGGGAACCATTTCCGTTCAAGGGGGGAACGACAGCCAATTCGTTGGGAAAGCTTATGCCACGGGACCGATCGTCGAAGATATCCTGGCCGCCAGCTTCGCGTATACCCACCAACAGAGCGACGGGTACGTCTACAACGCGACCTTGGACGAGGACGTCAACGGCACCCTGTGGGATCAGGCGCGTCTGAAGCTCAAATATACTCCGAAAGGAAACGACGGCTTCAAAGGGATTTTGTCCCTCGACTATCTGCGCGACCGCTCGGACAACAGCGTCTATGTGCCGTTCGATATCGCGGGCGCCAGGCCCTACACGACCTATGACAGCCACTCGACGACCATCGACAGCAAGTCGGGCGGGGTGTCGTTCAATCTCACCCAGGCTCTAAACGACGCGCTGTCTGTCAAATCCATAACCGCCGTCCGCCACCTCGTCAATGCACGCGATCCGTGGAGCTATGGCGGAAAGCCCGGGGACATCAACGGTTGGGAGACCAACGTGAACGAGCGGTCGCTGTCACAGGAATTCCAGCTTCAGGGCGACTACAAGAACTTCAATTTCACGGCAGGCGTCATCGGGTTCAAGGATGACCTGGTGGTGGATCGTCCCGCCTACAGCACCAACGCCGGTGGCGTTGTGAGCTACAACGGCGTGAAAAGCCATACGACAGTGAATAGCTGGGGTGTTTACGGGCAGAGCCACGTGAATCTCACCGAGGCTCTCGGGTTGACGACCGGCCTGCGCTATTCCATGCAGAGCGACGATTACAGTAACTATCGCTATAATGGCAGATCGGCTGACCAGGCGACCAGCATAGTTTGGGCCACCGGCGACAAGGGGCACGATCAGGTGTCCATTACCCCGAAAATCGGCCTGGACTACAAGGTGACGCCGGATCTGCTGACATATGTGAACGTAAGCAAAGGCACCAAGGCAGGCACGTTCAATCCGGTCGCGACGAGCTTGACCCAGACCGACTGGATATATCCCGAAAAGGTGACCGCCTACGAGTTGGGGGCGAAATTCTCTTCCTTCGGCGGAAAGGTGAAAACCAACGTCGCCGTCTTCTATAATGACTTCAAGAATTATCAGACGTCGGTCAGCGGGGCAACCGTCGGCGCCGGGTCCGGATCCCTCATGTTCAATGTGCCGGAAGCACACACGCAGGGCGTCGAACTGGAGGTCACCACCAAGCCTATTCCGTCCCTGCTGTGGCGATTCAATGCCACGGTGCTCAAAGCGGTTTTCGACGACTTCTCTTACCAGACGCCTTCGGGAGTGGTCGACCGTTCCGGAAACAGCATGCGTTATGCGTCGGATTTCTCGTTCGGGACCTCGGCTGCCTACACCATACCCATCGAGACGTGGGGAGGCGTTCTGCGCATCTCCGGTGACCTGAGCTATGCCAGCAAGTCGTACTCGGACGATGCCAATGCCAGTCCGATCGAGGCCCATCTCCTGGCCAATGCCGGTATCTTCTATACCTTCGAGGATAGGAACTGGACCGTCTCGCTTACGGCGAAGAACATCTTCGGCGAAACCTATGCGCTCAACGGCGAGGCCGCCGCGCCGTCAGGCACCGGCGCGGGAACCTATTGGTCGTCGACCTACAATCCGCCGCGTTCGTTCCTGCTCGGAACCAAGTACGAGTTCTAGCCCCCTAGACAAAGGCGGATGCCCGCTTGCCCGGCGGCAAGCGGACATCCGGTTTGGAAGCTGGGCCGGTGCTGGAGCGGCACCGGAAAGACCCTTTAGTTCTGCTAAATTCTATTAATCCATGGACATGATAGGCTGTCGATGGATGGTCGTCCCTCCGAAGGCGAGGGGCAGCGCTTGTGTGCCGCCGGACGCGGCGATTCTGAAAAAAGGGAAGTCGATGTCAGCCAAGGAAATCGAGATTCACCACGCCGACGCCAGTCGATTCACCGGCTACCTGGCGGTTCCTGCGCCCGGCAGAAACTTGGGGGCGGGCATCCTGCTGCTGCAGGAGATCTACGGAACCAATCCCGACATCCGAGGGTTGGCGGACCAATACGCCGAGGCCGGTTTTACCGTACTGGCGCCTGACGTGTTCTTCTGGCGCAAGGCTCCCAACCTGGTCTTCGCCTATGCCGAGAAGGAGGCTGCACGGGCCGCCTTCGTCGAAATCGGCGGTGAGGCCCAGGTCAGCGCCGATATCCCGCTGGCCCTGGGCTGGCTTCGCCAGCATCTGGGGTCCTCGGCCAGGATCGGCCTGCTGGGTTTCGGCATCGGCGCCATCCTGGGCTTCAAGGGGGTGGCCAACGGCGACCTGAAGGTCGCGGCGGCGGCGGCGTTCTTCCCCGCCCGTTTGGCGCTGGCGTCCGCGGCGGCGATCGACCAGCCCTGGCTGTTCCATTTCCCCGAGCACGACGCGGTCGCCGAAGCCGGCCTGGAACGGAAAACCAGGGACGCCTTCGCCGGCAACGACCGCATCCGCATCGAACATTACCCGTCCACCGGCCATGGCTTCGCTATCCCGGGCCGCCCGGAATACGACGCCGCCAGCGCCCGGCGGGCCTATGGCCGGACCGTGGACTTTTTCACCGACACGCTGAGCGCTGGCCGGCACTGACCACGACCACGCGGCGATTGATTGAGGAGGACTTTGGCATGCCGTTGACCCATGAGGAGAATGAGGCCCTGGTGCGCGTTGGTCGCGGCACCCTGATGGGGGACATGCTCCGCACCTTCTGGCACCCGGTATTGCGCTCCGAGCGTCTTGTAGCCGATGGCCAGCCGCTGCGGGTGCGGCTGCTGGGGGACAACTACGTCGCCTTCCGCGCCACCGATGGCCGCATCGGCTTTTTTGCGGAAGGCTGCCCGCACCGGGGCGTTTCCATGGTGCTGGCCGATAATTGCAAGAACGGCCTGCGCTGCATTTTCCATGGCTGGAAGATCGACGTCTCGGGCGAACTGGTGCACGTTCCCACCGAACCGTCGGAGACCGCCACCGAATTCGCCAAACGGGTCAAGGTCTACCACTATCCCGTGAGGGAGGTTGGGGGGCTGCTCTGGGTGTACGTCGGGGCCGGAGAACCGCCGGATTTTCCCCTCTTCGAATTCCTGGAACGCGAATACATCGACGTCCGCATCGGCGTCTTCCATTGCAACTGGATACAGGGCATGGAAGCGGTCCTTGATTCCGCCCATCTTGGACAACTGCATCGCAGCAGTTTCCCCAACATCCAACTGGGCGGGGTGGGGCCGGAGATCCACAAGAAGCGGGTAGGGTATCTGCTGGAACAGCCGGCCCCCAAGTTCGAATTCCTCGACACGGATTACGGTTTCCGCGAAGCGGCCATCCGCGAACTCAAGGACGGCACGCGGCATGTCAATCTGCGGCAATTCGTGGCGCCCTATTATTCGTTCCTGCCCGGCGGCCCCGGCTACAACCGCATCCTGTGCATCTCCGTCCCCAACGACGACGAATGGGTTTCCCAGTTCTTCATCACCTTCAATCCCACCAAACCCTTGGAGAAGGCGGGCGTCGAGGCGGCCTGGTTGTTCGCGCCGGAAAATCGGGACAATATTCGTGGCGACCTCGGCGATGCTTCCAACAACTGGCATCAGAACCGGACCGCAATGAAGATCGGCCACGCCAGCGGGTTCCCCAATCTGCATTTCTTCCAGGAGGATTTCATCGTCCAGGAATCCATGGGGCCGATCGTCGACCGCACCAACGAAAATCTGGGAACCAGCGATGATGCCATCGTCTATGCCCGATCCTTGCTGCTGAAATCGGCTTGCGCCTATCGCAACCATGGCAAGACGCCATGGGGATTATCCCGGAATGGCGAAATCGACTATCGATCGATCCGCTCCACCAGCAAGGTGATCGGCCCGGAGGAGGACTGGCGCGACATCGATACCCATTATCTTTAAGAAGCGACAGAATGATGTCCAATTTGAGTCTTGTTTCCGACAATGCGGCGCTTGTCGAAACCTACGAAGCGTTGAGCACGGGCTGGCAGTTTCTCGCCGGACAGCGCCTGATTTCCCGCCTGGGCGTGACGGCGGGCAATCACGTTCTGGACATCGGAAGCGGTACCGGGCAACTGACCGCTCATACGGCCGGGATTGTCGGATCGGCCGGGCGGGTGACCGGTATCGAACCGCTGGCGCTCCGTGTCGAGGTCGCGCGCAAACGGGAACGGGAAAATCTTTCCTTCCTTGTCGGCTCCGCCTACGACCTCGGCATGTTCTCTTCGGAAAGCTTCGACGTCGTCTATCTGAACTTCGTGTTCCACTGGCTGGAGGATAAGGAACTGGCCCTCCGCCAGATTCGTCGGGTCCTGAAGCCGGGCGGGAAGCTGGGGATCTGGTCCGGCTCGCGGGACCACCCGAGCGAAATCGTGGAAATCCGCCAGCGGGTGTTGTCGGCATCTCGTTACGCGGCCTTTGCCGCCCATGAGAAAGGCCGGTCCCGGCACATCACCGTCGCCGAATATGAAGCCCTGTTCGCGGCAACCGGATTTTCCACGGTTTCAATCGAACTCGTTCCCACGGTCAACACCATCCCCGGTGCGGCCGAGGACGCTCTTGCCTTTCTCGAGGCGAGTTCCTTCGGCAATTACCTGGGGCATTTGCCCGATGAACTGCGGAAGGAGGCCCGGCTGGAAATTCTCGCCGAGTTGCGTCGGTTCGAGGTCGACGGGGAGGTTCGTCTGCGCGGCATGGGGATTCAGGCCGTCGCCGTGGCGGAGTCCTGATTGAGAAGATCAATAAGCCGTGAGCGGCTCCAAATCGGGAGGACAGTTTTTGAGCCAAGATCACAATGATCCCGTCTGGTTCGTCACCGGCAGTTCATCGGGCTTCGGCCGCGAGCTGGTTGCCGAGGCGCTGTCCCGGGGCTGGAAGGTCGCCGCCAGCGCCCGCGAGGTGGACAAGCTGGAACCGTTCGTCCGGCAGTACGGCGACCGGATCTTGCCGCTTCGGCTGGACGTGACGCGCAGCGATCTCATCGAAGCGGCTGTTGCCGCCGCCGAGAAAAGGTTCGGGCGTATCGACGTGCTGGTTAATTGCGCCGGCTATGGCTACCTCGCGGCGGTGGAAGAAGGGGAAGATCCGGAAATCCGCGCCATGTTCGACACCAATTTCTTCGGCCTCGCCGAGATGGTCCGCACCGTCCTTCCCGGGATGCGGCGGCGCGGCCGGGGATATATCGTCAATTTCTCCTCTGCCGGCGGCTTCATCGGATTTCCCGGCTCCGGATACTACGCGGCTTCCAAGTTCGCCGTGGAAGGCCTCTCCGAGGCGCTGGCCAAGGAGGTGGAATCCCTGGGAATCAAGGTCCTGCTCGTGGAGCCGGGCCCTTTCCGTACGGATTGGGCCGGCCGTTCGCTGCATCAATCCCCTGTCTACATGGACGCCTACGAACCGACCGCGGGAACGCGGCGCCGTTCCATCGCCGCCAACAGCGGGAAGCAGCCGGGCGACCCACAGCGTGGCGCGCGGATCATCATCCAGGCGGTCACCTCTGCCAAGCCGCCATTCCGGCTGCTTCTGGGGCGGGCGGCAATCGAGAACGTCAGGCGCAAGTTGCAGTCGGTCTGGCGTGAACTCGATGCCTGGGAAGCCGTGGCAACGGACACGGACTATCCGGTCTCGGACACCGCCAGGCAACCCGGTCTGCCTTCGGCAAGGCCGGTGTCCGGAGTCGTCGCAACACAGCTCAAGGCGGATATCTGACGTGACGGCCAACTACCTGCCTCCCCTGACGTCGTTGCGTGTGCTGGAAGCCTGCGCGCGCCTGCGCAGCTTCTCCAAGGCCGCCAAGGAGCTGGGCGTTACCCCGGGGGCCGTCACCCAACATATCCGGACGATCGAGGAGTGGGTCGGCAAGCCGTTGTTCCGCCGTACCGGCCGGGACATCCTGCTCACCGATGTCACGGAAGCGGCCCTGCCCAGCTTGCGGGAGGGATTTGACCGGTTGTTCGAGAGTGCCCGGATTTTGCGGTCGAGCAGCCTCAAGCACGGGGTCATCTCCGTATCCGCGCCGCCCTCTTTCGCATCCAAATGGCTTCTGCCGCGGCTTGACCGGTTCCGCGAATTGCACCCCAACCTTGAGGTTTGGGTGGCTGCGGAAACGCGCCTGGTGGATTTCCACAAGTCCGAGGTCGATCTGGCCATCCGCTACGGCCCGGGAGCATACGAAGGCTTGGTCGTAGAGCGGCTGCTTAGCGAAACCGTCGTCCCGGTGGCCGCGCCCGATCTGTTACAGCGTTACGGGCCGTTCGACCATCCGTCCGACGTTCTCAAGGCACCTTTGATCCATGACGTCGACTATGAAAACGATCCCTCCTGCCCCGATTGGGTGATGTGGTTTCAGGCTCGCGGAGTACAGACGGCAGGGGTGCTCCCTGGGCCGCGCTACAATCAGTCGAGTCTCGTCATCGAGGAAGCCGTGGCCGGAAAAGGTGTCGCGCTCGCCAAGGCGGTCATTGCCGAGGCCGACTTGCAGGCTGGGCGCTTGCAGCCCTTGTTCGACGACAAAACACCTCTCGCGTTCGCCTATTGGCTGGTCTGGCCGCGGGGGCGGACCATTCTCCGCCCTGTAAGATCCTTCATTTCATGGATCATGACCGCGGCCTATGTGGAATCGGCTATCCCCCAGATGGAAGATGAAATGTCCGGAGCCTGATCGCTTCAAGGGGGAGCATGACGCTTCCGGTTTATAAAATTACTGCTTGGATTTTATAATTATGACTCCAACCTGGAAAAAGAATTTGTATATCTGTCTTGCTGGGACGTTTGCGACCAATGCCAGTATGACGGTTATTATTCCTTTCTTGCCAATGTATGTGCGGGACCTTGGCGTGTCCGACACGGAGCAAGTGATTCTCTGGTCATCTATCGCCTTTGCCGCCACCTTTGTGGCAGGCGCGCTCGTTTCTCCCTTGTGGGGGCGCGTCGCTGACCGCTTCGGCCGCAAACCGATCCTGCTTCGCGCAAGCCTGGGAATGGCAATCGTAATATCGTTGATGGGAATTGCCCAGGACGTTCACCAGTTCGTGCTGCTGCGCTTTCTCGTGGGCTGCATTGGCGGCTATACGTCTGCAGCCATCGTGCTGATTGCCACCCAGGCGCCTGCAGCCCAATCCGGGTGGGCTCTGGGAACTTTGTCCACCGGCGCCATGGCCGGCAACGTCGTTGGTCCGCTGATTGGCGGCATCCTGCCCGACATCCTTGGTATGCGCGGAAGCTTCTTTTTGTCAGGAGGCGCTATATTCCTGGCCTTCCTGGCGACAATTCTTGCCGTGAAGGAAGACCGCTCGAAGGGGGCGGCGGGCTTTGCCCGGGAGCGTTCGACTGGACGTGCGCTCTGGCCCCAGGTCGGCAACCGGCAGGTCGTCGTGTTCATGATGTTCACTGCGATGATGCTGAGTTTCACCAACATGGCCATCCAACCCATCATCACCTTGTACGTCTCGCAGGTTCTCGATGGCGGCAGGCATACGACAATGGTTTCCGGGCTGGTCATGTCGATTGCCGCCATCGCCAGCATTTTTTCCGCCCCCTCTCTCGGGAGGTTTGCAGATCGTATCGGCGCCCAAAAAGTCGCCATGGGTTGCCTGGCGATTGCCGCAATCCTGTTGGTCCCCCAGGCTTTCGTGAGCGAGAGCTGGCAACTCATCGCCCTGCGCTTTGCCATGGGCTTGGCGCTGGGGGGGCTGCTGCCGGCCATCAATACCGTTCTGCGGCATAGCGTTCCAACTGCCGTGGTCGGGCGGATTCTCGGTTACTCTCAATCCGCTCAATATATTGGGCAAATTGTCGGCCCTTTGGCGGGAGGGATGGTTGGCTCTGCGTTCGGTCTTCGCGCGGTGTTCATCTTCAGCAGCGTTTCGTTGGTCGTCTGCTTCCTCATGAGCTTTCTTAGTGGAACTGCCTCTGCCGGCGTCTCCTTTGCAGCCATGGCGGAGAGCCAAGACGAGCGATGTCCCGACGGCCTTGACCGTCGCGGATAGCCGTTCCGGTCATGCCTTAGGGGGGTGGACGGCGCCGCTCAGTCAATGCCGTCACGGTGGACGGAAAACTGCGAACGGCGAGGACCATCCATAGCCACTGGAAACGACTGGATATTCATATTGATGAGAACTCGGGGGTATGGCCATGACCTTTGCGGACCATCCGCCCTCATCGCGGCGCCTCGGGGGCATCGCTCTCGTGGTGGTTTTGCATGTCGGCATCGTGTACGGGCTGCTGCACGGCCTGGGGCGGCAGGTGGTGGAGGTGCTGCGGCCGCCGATCGAGGCGACGCTGATCGAGGAGGTCAAGCCGCCGCCCAAGCCGCCGCCGCCGGTGCTGCCGCCCAAGCTGCTGGCGCCGCCGCCGCCCTATCTTCCGCCGCCGGACATCCAGGTGCGCCAGCCGCCCCCGCCCAACGCCATCGCGGCGGTGACGCGGGAAAAGCCGCCGGAAGCGCCGCCGCCGGTGGCGGCGCGGGCGCCGGAGCCGGTGCGGGTGGCGCCGGTGATCGATGCGGCCCGCTCCTGCGCGCCGCCGGAATACCCTGCCGTCTCCCGCCGGCTGGAAGAAAGCGGCGCCGTGGTGCTGCAGTTCCTGATCGGCGTGGACGGGCGGGTGGCCGACAGCAAGGTGGAACGCTCCAGCGGCTTCGCCCGGCTGGACGAGGCCGCCCGCGCCGCCCTGTCCAGATGCCGGTTCAAGCCGGGCAGCGTCGACGGCAGGCCGGAGCAGTCCTGGGCGCGCCTGCGCTACGTCTGGAAAATTGAATAGCGGAAGCCTGCCGGCTTTCTGTTGAGGAGGTTTTGCCATGTCCCTTTCTTTCCGCCGTGCGGCCCTGGCCGCTTTCACCGTCCTTGCTCCCGTCGCGGCGCGGGCCGAGGAGGCCGCCACCCATCTGGTGGACAACCCCTACGGCCTGGAGGCGTTGTGGAACCAGGGCGATTTCGTCGCCCGCTTCACCCTGCTGGCGCTGATCGTCATGTCCGCGGCCACCTGGTACGTCCTGTTCACCAAGCTGTGGGAGCAGTCCCGCGTGCTGCGCCAGGCCCGCGCCGTGCGCCAGGGCTTCTGGAAGTCGTCCTCGCTGGGCGAAAGCGTCAAGACGCTGCCGGTGGGCAGCGCCTTCCATTTCGTCGCCGCCACCGGCCTGGACGCGGTCGAGCACCATGAAGGCACCCTGACCGAGAACATCGACCTCAACACCTGGGTGGCGCAGTCCATCCAGCGGGCGGTGGAACAGGTGGTCAGCCGGCTGCAGGGCGGGCTGGCGGTGCTGGCGACGGTGGCCTCCACCGCGCCGTTCGTCGGGCTGTTCGGCACGGTGTGGGGCATCTACCACGCGCTGACCGCCATCGGCATCGCCGGCCAGGCTTCCATCGACAAGGTGGCCGGCCCGGTGGGCGAGGCGCTGATCATGACCGCCATCGGCCTGGCCGTCGCCGTGCCGGCGGTGCTGGGCTACAACTGGCTGGTCCGGCGCAACAAGGCGGCCATCGAGCAGTTGCGCCATTTCAGCTCGGACCTGCACTCGGTGCTGCTGGGCGGCGTGCGGGTGGGCGTGAAGCAGCCCAAGCCCGTGGCCAAGGTGGCCTAGGATGAGACCGCAGGGTTTCATCCGTCGCGGGCCGGAATGGCCCGCCCCGATGGAGAACTGACATGGCCATGCAGGTAGGCGGGACCGACAGCGACGACGACGAGATGCTGTCGGCCATCAACACCACGCCGCTGGTGGACGTGATGCTGGTGCTGCTGATCATCTTCCTCATCACCATCCCGGTGGTGACCCAGACGGTGGCGGTGACCCTGCCGCGCGAGGCCAATCAGCCGACCCAGACCAAGCCGGAGAACGTGGTCGTCGCCGTGGACAGCGACGGCACCATCTTCTGGAACGCCACGCCGCTGGACGGGACTGCCGCCCTGGTGGAACGGCTGAAGCAGGCGGCGGTGCTGGAGCCGCAGCCCGAGGTGCATGTGCGCGGCGACCAGGATGCCCGCTATGAATTCGTCGGCAGGGTGGTGGCGGCCTGCCAGCGCGCCGGCATCGTCAAGGTCGGCTTCATCACCGAACCGCCGGCCAGGGGGGGCTGACATGGCCATCGACTTCAACGCCGGCGCCGGCCACGACGAGCCCGACGTGGTGGTGGACATCAACACCACGCCGCTGATCGACGTGATGCTGGTGCTGCTGATCATGCTGATCATCACCATCCCCATCCAGACCCACGCGGTGAAGCTGGATATGCCGGCGGGCACCCCGCCGCCCGCCCTGGTCCAGCCCGAGGTGGTCAGCCTCGACGTGGATTTCGACGGCACCGTGGTGTGGAACGGCCAGGTGGTGCCCGACCGGGCGGCGCTGGACGGCAGGCTCCAGGCCGCCGCCGCCCAGCCGGTCCAACCGGAGCTTCATCTGCGCGCCCACAAGCTGGCCAGTTACAAGCATGTCGCCGCCGTGCTGGCCTCGGCCCAGCGCCTCGGCGTCGGCAGGATCGGCCTGGTCGGCAACGAACAGTTCCTGGACTGAGGAGAAAAGACGTGGCTGCGCGCACGATCCGTTTCGCCATCGCCCTGGCGGCCCTGCTGGCCGCCGCGCCGGCCTTCGCCGAGGCGCTTCGCCCCGAGGTGGGAAAACCGTTGCAGGCGGCACAAGGGGCCATCAAGCAGCAGAAGTACCGCGACGCCCTGGCCCGCATCAAGGAAGCCGAGGCGGCCGGTCCGCTGTCCCCCCGGGAAAGCGCGCTGCTGGAGCAACTGCGCGGCATCGCCGCGTCCGGTGCCGGCGACAACCTGGCGGCGGCACGGGCCTTCGAAGCGGCCATCGCCTCGGGGCACCTGGCGCCGGCCGACCAGGCGCACCTGACCCAGGCGGTGGGCAGCCTCTATTACCAGGCCAGGGATTATTCCAAGGCGACGGCCTGGCTGCGCCGGATCGTCGATGCGGGAAGCGGAGACGAGGCCACGAAGACACTGCTGGCCCAAGCCTATTACCTCTCCGAGGACTACGCCAACGCCGCCAGGGCGCTGCGCGACCAGGTGAGCGGCGCCGAGCAGGCCGGACGGACGCCGTCCGAGGCGCACCTGCAGCTGCTCGCCAATGCCGAACTCAAGCGCGACAATCCCGATGGTTACGGCGCCGCGCTGGAAAAGCTGGCCGCCCATTATCCCAAGGCCGATTACTGGGTGGCGCTTCTCCAGCGCGTCCAGGCCAGGCCGGGCTTCGCCGGCCGCCTGTCCCTGGACGCCCTGCGCCTGGCCCGGGCGGTGGGAACCCTGTCCACCGCCGCCCAGTACACCGAAGCGGCCGAACTGGCCTTGCAGGGCGGCCTTCCCGCCGAGGCCAAGGCGTTTCTCGACCAGGGCTTCGCCGCCGGCATCCTCGGCACCGGCCCCGATGCCGAACGCCACAAGCGGCTGCGCGCCCTGGCCGACCAGAAGGCCGCCGCCGACCTGAAGGCGCTGGCCCAGGGCGAAGGCGAAGCCGCCGATGCCAGGGACGGCACCGGCCTGGTCAATACCGGCCTGGCCTATGTCGGCCTGGGCCAACCGGCCAAGGGGGCGCGGCTGATCGAGCAGGGCATCGCCAAGGGCGGGCTGAAACAACCCGACGACGCCCGCCTGCGCCTGGGATACGCCTATCTTTCCGCCGGAGCCAGGGACAAGGCCGCCCAGGCCTTCAAGGCCGTCCAGGGCAAGGACGGCGCACAGGAACTCGCAAGGCTCTGGCTCATCCATCTGGGCGGCAGAGGGTAAGCTTTTCCTATGGACCTCCGCCACCTCCGTTATTTCGCCGCGGTGGCAGAGGAACTCAACTTCAGCCGCGCGGCGGAAAAGCTCCATATCACTCAGCCTGCCCTGAGCGAAAGTATCCGCGAGTTGGAAGCCGAGTTGGGAGTGGACTTGGGGCGCGGCGCCGAGGCGAGGCTGGCCAGCGCCGACCACAGCGCTTCCTTCACCGCCGGGGTGACGGCGACCTTTTCGTGGGCCAGCAGCCCGGCCAGCCAGTCGGCGGCCCAGGCGCGCTCGGCCGGATCGTCGATGCGGGTCAGCGGCTGGAAGGCGAGGCCGCCCTCCAGGCCGAGATCGTGGAAGGCGCCGCCCATGGCCAGCACGGCGGCGCGGCTGGAGCGGCCCTTGTCGAACCAGACGATACGGCTTCCCGGATAACGGCGGAACTGCAACGCCATCAGGGCCAGCAGCACCGACTTGCCGGCGCCGGTGGGGCCGACCACCAGCATGTGGCCGACGTCGCCCACATGGGGCACCAGCCGGAACGGAGTGATGCCGCCCGCAGTGGCGACGATCAGCGGCGGCCCGCCGAGATGGGCGTCGCCCGCCGGCCCTGCCCACACCGCCGACAGCGGCAGCAGATGGACGAGGTTGATCGGCCCCGACCAGATCGGCGATGCGCCAGTCCGACCGGGCGGTGACGGCGGCTACCACCGGGTCGCGGTAGAGGCCGAGGAAGCTCATGGCGGTGGACAGCACGCCGGAACGCTCGTTCTCGGACTTGTTGAGTACCTCGCGCGCCGCCGAGGCGACGACGGGGTGAACGTGCGGGGCGTCCGCCGTGCCGAGGTGATTGGTGGTCATCATCACCCGTAGCGTGCGCTCGAAGGTGCGGGCGGGGTCGGACAGGAAGGTGGCGACGCCGGCCAGCGTCTTGTCGGCCTCGGCATACAGCACGTGCAGGATGGCGCCGACCAGCAGGCCGTGGGCGGTCTTCTCCCAGTGGTTCCGCCGCTCCAGCATGCCTTCGGGATCGACCAAGATGTCGGCGACGTTCTGCACGTCGCGCACCTCGTGCGGCCCCTTGCGCACTTCCAGCAGCGGGTTGTAGCGGGCCGAGCGCAGATCGGTGGGGTCGAACAGCAGGCAATGCAAGAAGGTCGAGTGCCAGCCGGCGGTCAGTTCTGATGTCATGGACGACCGCCGAATGGGGCCAGGTCAGCAGGGTGGGGATGACCAGCCCGCCGCCCAGCGCCAGGGCCGAGGCTTCGGCGCATAGGCGTCGAGCCAGTACCACCATAGGAAGAAGGCGAAGGGCTGGTAGACCGGCACGGTTCCGGCGAAGAACCAGGGCTCGCCGAGCCGGGCCTGGTAGCCGAGCAGGAACGCCGCCCACTGGGTGGCGCCCCAGATGCCGAAGGGCGCCGAATCAATCGGAAATGACAGCTAACTATAGAAAATGTCTATGATTTATCATTCCCGCGTAACGCCGAAACATCGGGCGGGCCAGGGCGAAATGGAGCGCGGGAAGATTTTTTCGGAAGCCCGGATGGGGCATGTCAAATTTGGGGCTCGCGCCTTGCCGTTGCTCATGGGGTGTCCCAGTTGATAGCATTGCTCTCACTGTGCTCACGGAGGCGGCCATGCCCGGCAATCTGCATGTGCGGAATCTCGACGACGACCTGATCGCCCGGTTGAAACGCCGCGCCGCCCGCCATGGCCGCTCGGCGGAGGCGGAGCATCGTGAAATCCTGCGTCAGGCACTCGCCTCGGAGACGGAGACCTCCTTCGACGATCTGGCGGCCGAACTACGCAAGCTGACCGCCGGCCGCAGGCAGACGCCCTCCGAGGACCTGCTGCGGGAAGGGCGCGAGGAGCGATGAATACGCTGGTGGTCGATGCCAGCATCGCCGTCAAATGGGTGGTCGAGGAGGACGGCACAGCAGCGGCGCTGGCGCTACGCGGCAAGGGCCGTCTGGTCGCCCCGGATCTGCTCACCGCCGAATGCGCCAACATCCTGTGGAAGAAAGTGCGCCGGGGCGAGTTGCTGCCCGATGAAGCGTATCTGGCCGCCCGCCTGCTGGTCCGCGCCGACATCGAGCTGTTCTCCATGCGGGCTTTGCTGGAGGAAGCCACGCGGCTTGCCGTCGCCCTCGACCATGCCGCTTACCACTGCGTCTGTCTCGCCCTGGCGCTGGGCAGCGGCTGGCGCTTCGTCACCGCCGACGAGCGGTTCCTGCGCAAGGTGCGCCAGCATCCGTCGACGGCGCTCGCCGGAGCAGTGGTGGGGTTGGCCGAGGCAACTGAAGCTTGAGGGGGAAAGGGGATCATGGCCATCTCGAAAACAGAGAAAGCGGCGGTGACGGCAGCGTGTGAGCGGTTCATCGCCGACGTGCTGAAGCCGCGTTTCCTTCCCGAAATCCGCCCGACCCAGTTCAACTATCCCATCGATATCCGCGGTCGGTGGCATGGCAATTATTATCGCTTCATCCAGCGCTACCGTTCCGGCTTTCCCGACAATGTGGGCGAGGAGTTCGACGCTCCCTTCACCCGCCTGGACTGGCGGATGCCCGATCGCTTCGACGTCATGTGGCATCGCCATACCGGCCAGTGGTGGCGGTTGCACACCATGCTGCCGCTGGCCGAGGCGCTGCGGGTAATCGAGGCCGACGGGCATCTGCATCCGCTATGAGCGTCCGGTTCGACATCGGCGCCCTGCGCGAACGAGCCGGCGACAAGGTTTTCGCCCGCGGGCAGGCCTATCACCGTGACGGTCAGGTGGAGATTTTATCCATGGACCAGGCTCGCGTGCTGGCGCGGGTGGCGGGCAACGAAATCTACCGCACCGAATTGCAAGGCAAGGGCCGGTCATTTTCCGGCATGTGCTCGTGCCCGGCCTTTTCCGATTGGGGGTTCTGCAAGCATCTGGTCGCCACCGCCCTGGCCGCCAACCAGGGGCAGGCACCCAAGGACAATCCGTTCGACCGTATCCGCCGCCATCTGCGCGAACAGGGGATCGATGCCCTGGTGGAGTTCATCGTCGGGATGGCCGAACGCGATCACGCCCTGTTCCAAAGCCTGGATCTGGCCGCCGGCTGCCATTCCGCCAGCGACGATGATTTGTTCGCCCGTTTCCGTAAGGCGATCACCGATGCCACCCGCACCCGTGGATACGTGGAGTACGGTGAGGCGGCGGATTGGGCCGCCGGAGTGGAAGCGGTGCTGGACCTGATCGACGCACTGGCCGCCGACCGTCCGGCCGTGGTCTTGCGCCTCATGGATTATGCCTTCGCCCGCCTGGACAAGACGCTGAACGAGATCGACGATTCCGACGGCCATGGCGGCGTCCTGGCCGACAGGGCACGAGCCATCCACCTGCGCGCCTGCCGGGCCGCGCGTCCGGACCCGGTGGCGCTGGCCCGCGAGCTGTTTGCTCGCGAGATCGATTCCGATTGGGATTTCTTCTCCGGCGCCGTGAGGGATTATGCCGATGTGTTGGGCGAGGCGGGGCTGGCCGAATATCGCAAGCTCGCCACCGCCGCGTGGGAGAAGATCAAGCCGGTGGGCGGGGAGCGCAAGGTCCACGACGAGGAATCCGGCCGGCGCGCCGCTCTGGCCGCCATCCTTGATGCGCTGGCGGAGATGGACGACGATACCGAGGCCCGCATCGCCATCCGCGCCAGGGACCTGTCCTCGCCGCACCGCTATCGCGACCTTGCCGAATTTTGCCTCGCTCACGACCGCGCCGCCGAGGCCCTGCGCTGGGCTGAGGAGGGGCTGTGGCAGTTCGAGGATGTGCCCGACGACCGCCTTGTTCTCTTCACCGCCGATCTCTACCGGCAACTCGGCCGCGCCGGCGATGCCGAGACGCTGCTGTGGAAGCAGTTCGAGTGCCGTCCCGGCCTGGAACTGTACCGGCACCTGAAGGCAGCCGGCACGACCGCCACCGTCCGCGACCGCGCCATCGCGGTGCTGCGGGCGCAGGTCGCCAAGGGTGGGCGGCGGGGCGGCTGGTCGTCGCCGGCCGATCTGCTGGTCCGCCTGCTGATGGACGAGAAAATGTACGATGCCGCCTGGGAGGCGGTGGCCGCCCATGGGGCCAATGATGGACTGCTCCGTGTCCTGGCCGAGGCTAGTGAGCAGACTCATCCGCGCCAAGCCTTGGCCGTGCATATCCGCCGGGTCGACGATCTGGTCGGGGCGGGCGGAAACGGCAATTACGAAGAAGCCGTGCGGCTGATCGCCCGTATCGGTGAACTCCGGCAGCGCCTGGGCGAAGATGCGGAGCATCCTGTCTATGTCGCCGGGCTGAGAACCCGCTACAAGGCCAGGCGCAATTTCATGAAGCTGCTGCCGGGGTGAATGTCGGGACAAAACGCTGCAGGCTGGCATCGGAACGGCCGCAGGCCTGATGAAAACACTGACATTGAGCTACACGTTCATCACATACGGCCATGGGCGGACGGTGGGGTTACAATAGAGCGGAATCTTATCACCCTATGCCATACATGCCATAACGGTCTTCTCCCCACTACGAACCGACTCTTCATTATATTGTGGAACCACAGCACCCTTCCCGGTCCGTGGCGAATCATGTCAATGCATATAATGAAGGCGTTAGACAATATGGCATAATCGTGTCGGGAAACAACTGTCGGAACAAGTAGACTGAACTGTCAAATCAACGTCAGAATCCTATTGGGTCATCCGCGGGAAACGTTAAGGCGCGGTTTTCTCCCGCATTAACAACGGAGGCGGCCATTCCGCTCCCAGCCCAAATCGAAAGGCTGGCCATGTTGCCAGCTTTCAGGGCTTTGTTTGCTCAATACTTATCATCACAACGGCAGCCAAAGCCTGCGGTCGAACGCGAATTCCCGCGTGCTGACAACGCGGGCGGCGGCGGCCAGCGGATGGGCGGGATTGAGCAGCAGGTTGCCGCTTTCCGGCACGATGAACGAGGGTACCCGCAGCACCGGGCTGCGTTGCTGATGCAGCCACTCGTCACCGAAAGCCTGCGGATCGTCGGGCAGGGTCGTCACCGTTTCCACCGGCAAATCCGCCAGATCGATGCTCACCAGCACATAGTCGTCGGGCACCAGGTCGGGCGGCAGGTCGAGGTGGACGCGCACCTCCAGCACGGCCAAAGCGGCGGTGTCGGCGGTGTAGACCAAGGGGCGGCCGGGGCTGTTCCAGCGGCCGCCGTAGAGCCTTGCGCCGTCGCCGGACAGATCGGCGAACGGCGCGTGGCACAGGCGCCAGCCCAGCATCATCAGGCGGCGATGCCGTGGCCGATGCGGCCGAGCAGGATTTCCACCTCGCGAGCGCCCTCGTCGGTGTCGAGCAGGTCCAAGGGACGCTCGCCGGCCAGGGCCAGGGTCGGGCGGCGAAGCCAGGTGCCGGCCTTTTCCGGATTGCCGAAGGTTTCATCGGCGGCGGCGAGCACGCGGGCCACGCGCAGCAGGCGGTCCGACTGCTCGGCGGTCAGGGTGCCGACCTTGCGGCGGTTGGCCAGGGTCTTGCGCGGCAACACCACCTTGTCCATCTCGGCCGGGGTCAGCCGGCCGCTGTCGAGCACATGCTGGGCGGCGCCGACCGGGAGGCCGCGCCGCACCGCCTGCACCAGATCGAGGCCGCTGCGGATATCGCCGCCGACCACCGCCTTGCCGCCGACGATCTCGGCGGTCCGTCCGGGATTGATCATGGAACCTCCGTGGCCATTTGCCGCTATTATATGGGCATATGGCGGGGAACGGCAATGGCGACGCTCAGGAGGTCGTAACAGGCGCCGGTAGCCGCCGTTCATCAGCTCCAGCCCGCGCCGCACGGCATGGCGGACGCGGCCCTTGATCTGCAGGCGGCCGGCGGCGCTGTCGAGCAGGCGGTCGCGGCTTCCCGGCATCGGAAGCGCGCCGAGTTCGGCCTTGGGCGGTTGCGGCTTCGGCAGGGGCAAGGCCGGTTTTGTCCGCCCCTTCATTTCCGGGTTGCCGTTGACCGTCACATCGCCGATGAACCTGAGCAGCCGGGTCGCCCGGTCGCGGCGCGGCTTGAAATTGAAAAGTTCCGGTTGCCGTCGCCGACCAGATAGCTCTCGTCCGCCTTGAAGCGGTGCAGCGCGAAGCGGTCCTCGTTGGCGTAGATCGCCACCGTGCGCATGCCCAGTTCGGCCGCCGCCCGCATGATGCGGATGGCGATCTCGCTGCGGTTGGCGACCAGAACGCTCTTGATTTTCCTCATCGTCTTATCCCGGCTTCAAGGCAAGCGAATCCAGCCAGGACAGCAAGGCCATCCCGGTTGATACACGGAGGCGGGCACCTGTCCCGCCTCCGCTGCCGCAAGTGTCACGAATTAGCTGTAAAGCTTCTCAAGGGCGTCCCATTCGGGCTTGCCGACCAGACGCTGGCGCTCGGCGAAGGGAGTGACAAGGCCGCTCGATTCCTTGACCTCCCTTTCATCGCGCAGCACGGTCAACGCCTTCTGCATGCCCGCCACGGCGCCCTGCAAGGCGGCGTTGGCGTAGAGAACGATGCCATAGCCGAGTTCCGCCAGTTCGGTGGCGTTGAAAATCGGCGTCTTGCCGCCGATGACCATGTTCATCAGCTGCGGCTTGCCCAGGCGCTGCGGCAAGGCGCGGATTTCGTCGGCGGTCGTCACCGCCTCGACGAACAGGATGTCGGCGCCGGCCTCGGCGAACTTCTGGGCGCGTTCGACGGCGGCCTCGAAGCCATGGACGGCGGCGGCGTCGGTACGCGCCATGATCAGAAGATCTTCATCGCGGCGGGCATCGACCGCGGCCTTGATCTTGCTCACCGCTTCCTCGGTGGAAATGACGTCCTTGCCGGCGAAATGGCCACAGCGCTTGGGCGCCACCTGGTCTTCAAGCTGGATGCAGTCGGCCCCCGCGCGTTCCAGCGTGCGCACGCTGTGGTAGACGTTGAGCGCGTTGCCGAAGCCGGTATCGGCATCGACGATCAAGGGCACGCCCACCGCATCACGAATGCGTGCCGTGTGGTCGGCGATTTCGGCCAACCCCATGAAACCCTGGTCGGGCATGCCGAACCACATGTTGGTCACGCCGGCACCGGTGACGTAGATGGCCTCGAAGCCGAGGTCTTCCACCACCTTGGCGGACAGCGCGTTGAACGCGCCCGGGACGATGGTGCCGCGACGGGCTTCCACGAGGTCTTTGAGTTTCTTGCGAGTGGACATGGTGTTTCCTTATGGTTCAGAACGAATCGCCGGGCACGCGGACCCAGCCTTCCATCAGCACGCGGGCGCTGCGGCTCATGATGGCCTTGGTGACGGTCCATTGGCCGTCCACCAGCTTCGCCTCGGCGCCGACGCGCAAGGTGCCGGACGGGTGGCCGAAGCGGACCGCGCACCGTTCGCCGCCGCCGGCCGCGAGGTTGACCAGCGTGCCGGGAACCGCCGCGGCGGTGCCGATGGCAACCGCCGCCGTGCCCATCATCGCGTGGTGCAACTTGCCCATGGACAGCGCGCGCACCAGCAGGTCGACATCGTCGGCCTTGACCGTCTTGCCGCTGGACGCGACGTAGTCGGCCGGCGGCGCGACGAAGGCGATCTTCGGCGTGTGCTGGCGTTTGGAGACCTCGCCCGGGTCCTTGATCAACCCCATGCGCAGCGCGCCGATGGCGCGCAGGGCCTCGAACCTGGCCAGCGCTTCGGCATCGCCGTTGATCGCATCCTGCAATTCGGTGCCGCGATAGCCGATGTCGGCGGCATTGACGAATATGGTCGGAATGCCGGCGTTGATCAGCGTCGCCTTGAGCTTGCCGCCGCCGACGAGGGAGTCCGGCACGTCCAGTTCGTCGATCAGGTTGCCGGTCGGGAACATGGACCCTTCCCCTTCGTCGGCGGGGTCGATGAACTCCAGCACGATCTCGGCCGCCGGGAAGGTCACGCCGTCCAGCTCAAAATCGCCGGTTTCCTGGACTTGGCCGTTGGCGACCGGCACGTGGGCGATGATGGTCTTGCCGATATTGGCCTGCCAGATCCGCACCGTGCACACGCCGTTTTCCGGAATGCGCGCCGGATCGATCAGGCCGGCGTGGACGGCGAAGGCGCCGGCCGCCGTGGACAGGTTGCCGCAATTGCCGGACCAGTCCACGAAGGCCGTGTCGATGGCGACTTGGCCGTACAGGTAATCGACGTCGTGGTCCGGCCGTGTGCTTTTCGACAGGATCACGCACTTGCTGGTGCTGGAGGTGGCGCCGCCCATGCCGTCGGTGTGCTTGGCATAGGGGTCGGGGCTGCCGATCACCCGCATGAACAACCTGTCGCGCGCCTCGCCCGGCACGCGGCAGCTTTCCGGCAGATCTTCGAGGCGGAAGAACACGCCCTTGCTGGTGCCGCCCCGCATATAGGTGGCGGCGACGCGGATTTGCTGTGCGAATGCCATCAGACGCTTCCCCTTTGCGCGCTTTCCGAGGCCAGGAAATCCTGGGCGAAACGCTGCAGCACGCCCCCGGCTTCGTAGATCGACACTTCCTCGGCGGTGTCCAGGCGGCAGGTGACCGGCACCTGCACGCTTTCGCCATCGCGGCGATGGACGACCAGGGTCAGGTCGGTGCGCGGCCTGCGGTCGCCAACCACGTCGTAGGTCTCGGTGCCGTCCAGGCCCAGCGTCAGCCGCGTCGTGCCCGGCTTGAACTCCAGCGGCAGCACCCCCATGCCGATCAGGTTGGTGCGGTGGATGCGCTCGAACCCTTCGGCGACGATGGCCTCGACGCCGGCCAGACGCACGCCCTTGGCGGCCCAGTCGCGGCTTGACCCCTGGCCGTAATCGGCGCCGGCGACGACGATCAGCGGCTGCCTGCGTTCCAGGTAGGTTTCAATGGCTTCCCACATGCGCATGACCCGGCCGTCGGGTTCCACGCGGGTCAGCGAGCCCTTCTTCACTTCCCCGTCCACCACCGCCATCTCGTTGACCAGTTGCGGGTTGGCGAAGGTGGCGCGCATGGCGGTCAGGTGGTCGCCGCGATGGGTGGCGTAGGAATTGAAGTCCTCTTCCGGCAGGCCCATCCTGGCCAGATATTCGCCGGCCGCCGAACTGGCGAGGATGGCGTTGGACGGCGACAGGTGATCGGTGGTGATGTTGTCCGGCAGCACGGCCAGCGGACGCATGCCCCTGAGGGTACGCGGATTGGCCGCCAGCGCGCCGATCCCTTCCGTGTCCCAGTACGGCGGGCGGCGGATGTAGGTGGAGGCCGGGCGCCAGTCGTAAAGCGGGCTGATCCTGTCCGCACTTTGGCGGTTCGCCGCGAACATCGGCTCGTACACCTTGCGGAACTGCTCGGGCTTGACGCAGGACGCGACGATGGCGTCGATTTCCGCGTCGGACGGCCACAAATCCTTCAGCGTGACCGGATTGCCGTTCCGGTCGGTGCCCAGCGTGTCGCGTTCGATGTCGAAACGCATGGTGCCGGCGATGGCATAGGCCACGACCAGCGGCGGCGAGGCGAGGAACGCCTGCTTGGCATAGGGGTGGATGCGCCCGTCGAAGTTGCGGTTGCCGGACAGCACGGCGGTCGCGTACAGGTCGCGGTCGATGATTTCCTGCTGGATATGGGGGGCGAGCGCGCCGGACATGCCGTTGCAGGTGGTGCAGGCATAGGCGACGATGCCGAAGCCGAGCTTTTCCAGTTCCGGCAGCAGACCGGCTTCTTCCAGGTACAGTCTGGCGACCTTGGAGCCCGGCGCGAAGGACGTCTTGACCCAGGGCTTGCGGACCAGACCCAGCGCGTTGGCCTTTTTCGCCAGCAGGCCGGCGGCGACCACGTTGCGCGGGTTGGAGGTGTTGGTGCAACTGGTGATGGCGGCGATGATGACCGCGCCGTCCGGCAGCAGGCCATCGCGTTCCTCGGCCCGGGCCCTGTCGAGGTTGACGGCGATGCCGCGTTCCTTCAGCGCCGAGGTCGGCAACCGCTTGTGCGGATTGGACGGACCGGCCATGTTGCGCACCACGCCGGCCAGATCGAATTCCAGCACGCGCTCGTATTCGGCGGTCTTCAGGGCGTCGGCCCACAGGCCGGTGATTTTCGCGTAGGTCTCGACCAGCGCGACCTGCTCCGGCGCGCGACCGGTCAGCTTCAGGTAGTCGATGGTCTGTCGGTCGATGTGGAACATGGCCGCGGTGGCGCCGTATTCCGGGCACATGTTGGAAATCGTCGCCCGGTCGCCGATGGACAGGCTGGCCGCGCCGTCGCCGAAGAACTCGACCCAGGCGCCGACCACGCGTTCCTTGCGCAGGAACTCGGTCAGGGCCAGCACGACGTCGGTGGCGGTGATGCCGGGCTGGCGCGTGCCGGTCAGGCGGACGCCGACGATGTCCGGCAGGCGCATCATCGAGGCGCGGCCGAGCATCACGGTTTCCGCCTCAAGGCCGCCGACGCCGATGGCGATGACCCCCAGCGCGTCCACATGCGGCGTGTGGCTGTCGGTGCCGACGCAGGTGTCGGGGAAGGCCACCCCGTCGCGGACCTGGATCACCGGCGACATCTTTTCCAGATTGATCTGGTGCATGATGCCGTTGCCGGCCGGGATCACGTCCACGTTCTCGAAGGCGCGCTTGGTCCATTCGATGAAATGGAAGCGGTCCTCGTTGCGGCGGTCCTCGACGGCGCGGTTCTTCTCGAAGGCTTGCGGGTCGCCGCCGCCGTATTCGACGGCCAGCGAGTGGTCCACGATCAACTGCGTCGGCACCACCGGATTGACCTTGGCCGGATCGCCGCCCTGGCCGGCGATGGCGTCGCGCAGGCCGGCCAGATCCACCAGGGCGGTCTGGCCGAGGATGTCGTGGCAGACGACGCGGGCCGGATACCAGGGGAAATCCAGGTCGCGGCGGCGTTCGACCAACTGCCTCAGGGCATCGTCCAGCAGCGCGGGGGCGCAGCGGCGCACCAGTTGCTCGGCCAGCACGCGCGATACGTAGGGCAACCCGTCCCAGGCGCCCGGGCGGATGGCGGCGACGGCGGCGCGGGCGTCGAAATAATCGAGCGGCGTGCCGGAAAGCGGCTTGCGGTAAGACGTATTCATGACGCTTCCGATATTACTGGCGCTGATCGATGGCCACAAAGACACGATCTTCCGGTCCGACGTAATGGGCGCTCGGGCGGATGATCTTGTTGTCGATGCGCTGCTCGATGATGTGCGCGGCCCAGCCGGAAGTGCGGGCGATGACGAAGAGCGGCGTGAACATGGCGGTCGGCACGCCCATCATGTGGTAGCTGACGGCACTGAACCAGTCGAGGTTGGGAAACATCCTCTTGACGTCCCACATCACGGCCTCAAGGCGGGCGGCGATGTCGAACATCTTGGTCGACCCGGCATCCACCGACAGCTTGTGGGCGACGCCCTTGATGACCTCGTTGCGCGGGTCCGAGACGGTGTAGACCGGGTGGCCGAAGCCGATCACCACTTCCTTGTTCTCGACGCGGCGGCGGATGTCGGCTTCCGCCTCGTCCGGGTTGTCGTAGCGCTTCTGGATCTCGAACGCGACCTCGTTGGCGCCGCCGTGCTTCGGCCCCCGCAGCGCGCCGATGGCGCCGGTGATCGCCGAGTACATGTCCGAGCCGGTGCCGGCGATGACCCGGCCGGTAAAGGTCGAGGCGTTGAATTCATGCTCGGCATAAAGGATCAGCGAGGTGTGCATGGCCCGCTCCCACAGCGCCGACGGCTTGCGGCCATGCAGCAGGTGCAGGAAGTGGGCGCCGATGGAATCGTCGTCGGTTTCGACGTCGATGCGCTTGCCGTTGGTGGACCAGTGGTACCAGTAGAGCAGCATGGAGCCCAGCGAGGCCATCAGGCGGTCGGCGATGTCGCGGGCGCCGGGAAGGTTGTGGTCGTCCTTTTCCGGCAGCGCGCAGCCCAACGCGGAAACACCGGTGCGCATCACATCCATCGGATGGGCCGAGGCGGGCAGACATTCCAGCGCTTCCTTGACGTTGGTCGGCAGGCCGCGCATGGACTTCAGCCTGGTCTTGTAGGCCCTGAGTTCGGCAATCGTCGGCAGTTTGCCGTGCACCAGCAGGTGGGCGACTTCCTCGAATTCGCAACGCTCGGCGATGTCGAGGATGTTGTAGCCCCGGTAATGCAGATCGTTGCCGGACCTGCCGACGGTGCACAAGGCGGTGTTGCCGGCGGTGACGCCCGAAAGCGCCACGGATTTCTTGGGCTTGAAGGTGGCCGCTGCGATGGCTTCGGGCGCGCTTGCATTCATGGGGGCGTTTCCTCGTCGAGATATTCCTGTCAAATGGCAACGGGACGAGCTTTGCCGTCTTCCGTCGCCGAGGGCATCATCGGAAACACGCCCCCGCTCGGGGAATGACTGAAAAGGTGGAGATTTGCCGAGCCGCTTTTGCAAATCGGCGAAGCTTGCGAAGGTCGTTCTCTTCTGTTCTGGCGTTCCCGCGCGATGGCAATGAAATCGGCCATGAAAGGGACTGTGTTTTCCCCTGGCGCACAGCGGCGAACAAAGTGCGGTCGGATGGAGTCAGGCTTCAGCTTGCGGTATAGGGCTCGAAGCGGCTGCGTTTTTCGTCCACCAGCAGCTTGCGGCCGAGAGGCGGGAAAGCGCGCTGCGGGCAGCCGGGGCGTTCGCAAATCTTGCAGCCGGCGCCGATGGGGGTGGTGGCGGCGGGATCGTTGAGGTTCAGCCCGCGGGCATAGACCAGTTGCCCGGCATGGCGCAGATCGCAGCCCAGGCCGACGGCGAAGGTCTTGCCCGGCGCGCCGTAGCCGCTGCGCCCATGGGTGACGGTCCGGGCCACCCACAGATAGGTGCGGCCGTCGGGCATCTGGGCTAGCTGGGTCAGAATGCGGCCGGGGCTGGCGAAGGCTTCGTAGACGTTCCACAGCGGGCAGGTGCCGCCGACGCGCGAAAAGTGAAAGTCGGTGGCCGATTGCCGCTTGGAAATATTGCCGGCGCGATCGACGCGCACGAAGAAGAACGGTACCCCGCGCGCCCCGGTTCGTTGCAGCGTGGACAGGCGATGGCACACGGGTTCGAAGCCGACGCCGAACTTCTCGCCCAGCAGATCGATGTCGTAGCGCAACTTCTCCGCCGCCGCGAGAAAGCCGCCATAGGGCAGGATCAGCGCGCCGGCATAGTAGTTGGCGAGGCCGATGCGGGCCAGGGCGCGGGACTCGGCGCTGGCGAGGCGCGGCGATTGCACCAGCGCGTCCAGTTCGCGCGGATGCTCCAGGAACGCCAGTTGCGTCGCCATCTGGAAGGCGCGCTGACCGGGATTGAGGGTGCGCGACAGGCGCAGCAGCCGGCCGTCGCTGTCGAAATGGCGATGCCCGGCCACCTCCGCTTCGTTCTCCAGCCGCACATGGATGCGGTGGCGGTCGTGCAGCAGCCGTTCCAGCCCGGCCTCCATGGCGCCGATCTCCAGCCCGCCTTCCTGGAACAGCCGTTCGGCCGCTTCATCCAGTTCTGCGACGTGATTGTGACGATCGTAGAAGAAATCCCGCACTTCCTCATAAGGCATCAACGGTGGCGCGGCCGCCAGATTCTCCACCGGGGCGCCCAGTTTGGCGGCCAGTGCCTCCAGGCGCTCGTCCCCGGCCCGCGCGCGGCGGTGCAGGGCCACCAGGGCGCGGCCGACCATGGGCATGTCGGCCGCGAGCCCCTTGATTTCTGACAGCGAGACGTCGCTGCCCGATTCGATCAGGGCTTCGCGCAGGTCGGCGATCAGGCGGGTTTCCTCGTCCTCGGAGAACATCTGGACGTCCACGCCGAACACCGCATTGATGCGCAGCAGCACCGGCACAGTCAGCGGGCGCTGGTTGCGTTCCAACTGGTTCAGATAGCTGGGCGACAATTCCAGCATCTTCGCCAGTGCTGCCTGGGTCAGTCCGCGTTCCTCGCGCAGGCGCTGCAACCGTGTACCCATGAATGCCTTGCGCATCGTCCTCTCCTTCGCAACATTCGCAATCTTTGCGATATACGCTCGCATAACTTCGCAAATTCAGCAGTTATGTGACGCATTTTCTTGCGTAAATTTGCAAATATCAAAACGCGGCGCAAGTGAAAGGCGGATCATGGACAACACTTCCGGTCACGGGGAAAGCCGTTTCATCGAGATGGTCTTCCCCGGACAGGCCAACCATTACGGCACCCTGTTCGGCGGCACCGCGCTCAACCTCATGGGCAAGGCGGCGGTGATCGCCGCCAGCCGCACGGCACGCTGTTCGGTGGTCATGGCGGCGTCCGAACGGGTGGAGTTCCGAGTCCCGGTCAAGGTGGGGCAGATGTTGGAGCTGACGGCACGGGTCGAGCGCACCGGCCGGACCTCCATGGTCGTGCAGGTCGAAGCCTTCGCCGAATCCCTGGGCAGCGGCGAACGCTGCCTGGCCATTCAGGGGCGTTTCGTCATGGTTGCGGTGGACCAGGATGGGCGCCCGATCCCGGTGGTTGGCGAGCGGCCGTGACCTTCCAGGATATGTTGGCGCGGAAAGTCCCGGGTTTCCCGTCTGCCGCGGATGCTCTCGCTTGGAGCATCGCGAAGGAGGCGGCCGGTTTCGTGGTGGAAACAGGTGACGTTCAAGCTCTGGTGGTCGGCCGGATCATCGACAACGCAGCGTTGGCCGCGGTGGCGCTGGGACTCGGTACAAGCGTCTTCGCGCGGAACCGGGCGCTGATGCACCCTCTGGTTTCGGGATCTGCCGTGTTCGGCGCACCTGCGGAGTGCCGGGTATCCCCGGAATGGGCGGCCTGGGCCAATAGCGTGGCCGTCCGCGAAGCCTGCGCGTACCACGACGTCTTTGCCGCCGGCTATCCTTATCCGGGCGATATCGTTCATCCCCTCGTGGCGGTGGCTCAATCCCATCACTGCCGGGGCGCCGACCTGATCCGGGGTATCGCCGTCGGCTATGACGTCCAGGCTGCGCTGGCGTCGAGGGTGGAGGCGGACAGGCCCCCCATCGATCACATCGCCGCGCTCGGGCCGGCAGCGGCAGCGGGAATTGCCGCCATGTTGCGCCTTTCCCCTTGTGCCGGCTATGGGGGTATCCGCCAAGCATTGCACCGATGCGATTCCATCCGGCGGTCACGCAAGCGAAAGACGCTTGGCTGGCAAAATCATGCACAGGCCCGTGTCGGCAAGGTGGCGGTCGAGGCGTTGAAGGGAACCGCGCCCGACGGCGCGGAGATGCCGTGCGAGGAAGCTCGCCTCTACCCCTTCGAGTTCTTGCGCGAAACGAGGAATGGCCGGGCGCTTGTGGACGTTCACGCCCGCGGACCTCTTCCGGAAGGATGCGGTTGGGCGTTGATCGCGCTCGCCCGCCGACTTGGGCCGCGTATCGGGAACTTTGACTGGGTGGAGAACATCGTCTTCCATACGAAACTGCGTATCGCCGACTGTGATGCACTGGCCTATGTGCTGGCCGTCGCCCTGCAGGATTGTGGCTGGCAGCATGAGCGGGCCTATGCCCCCGATCGATCATCGCGGCCTGATACAATGGCGTTGCTGCGCAAGATTCGTATTGTTCGGCATCACCAACCTGTTGTCGGAAAGGTGGTGGTCATGCTGAAAGGTGGGGGCGTACTGCAGGACGAACTGGCCGGGGCCGGGGACGCGGTCGCCAAGTTTCGCGCTTTATCGGAAGGCGTCCTGTCCCGGGCCGAGCAGGATCGCTTTCTCGCCACGGCCCGATGCCTGCCGGAGCTGGAACCGGGAAGCCTCACGGGGTTGAGCTTCACGGTGGCATGACAGTTCTCATGGTTCGCGGATATGGGCGCTGGAGGACGCGAAACCGTTTCCTTTTCTCGTCGCCGCCGGGCCCGGTGGCCCGGCGGCGACGAGAAAGCAGGGCGATTCCGTCTGAACCAGACACACTCTAGGAAACCCATTCCTGGTGACGACAACCGGCTGCCCATCCGCCCGGCAGTCCTTCGCCCACGGCGAGGGCGTTGCGGGCATAGGAGTGGCGCGGATCGTGGATGCGCACGTCGGGAAGGTTGACCTTGTTGCGAATGCGCCGCCAGGGATGCTGCAGCTCGGTCAGGCGGCTGCCGGGCTTCCGGCCGATGATGACATAAGCGTTGTCGTCGAGCCGGGCGCTGCCCTTGTGGGCTGGAAAGCCCCCAGCGCTCCCTTTGATCTCCCAGGCCCACTTTTCGTGCGAATGGTGGTGATCGCGTCAGCCTCATGGCGGATTCAAGCCAAAAACAGAGAGCCATTCACTCATTGGAGGAAAATCAAATGTCCACACAACTTTTGGCGTGGGCCGATGCTATTTTATGGAAAAGTTGTCATCTTAACTAATTGTTGTCTTTTTACAAGAGAAGGAGGTTAAAGTGTCAAACATGAAAAGGGACTTTGTTAATATAAGTGGCATAAGTTCTAATTACGGTGCAAATATTGTTTTCGTTTGGGGGCGAAAAATGGACTCTTATGATTGTACGCTGCTAGGATCTGGTCATGTCGTCGGCGATATTTGTGCCCGCCCACCTGGGGTCTCGACTGGCCAATTTAGCGTCACGATCTTGCTCCCGTATGGGTGTTCCGCCGATGACATCTTTGTAACCGACGATAAGAGCGGCAGGGAGCATCTGCCCGGTGTCGTCGTAACGCCCTGCATGGGCGCATCGGAGCTTCAGCCCCCAGGGGGCATTATTTCCGGTGACCTCGCTGAGCGCGCCGGTTCCACCAGTACGTCGGGCAATCCAGCCAAACCTTGAGGCGTGTCACGAAGCGGCAGCCCCAAAAGGTTTGAGCGGGTTCCGACTACTGAGCCACTCCCAAGTTTTCAGAACAATCAACTCGGGCGTCGATGATCTTCAAGACCGACGCCGTCAGCGGAGCTGAAGACATGCTCATCAATGTAGAAGGACGAGATACAAGCGGAACAACGATGTTCATATACTATAATAATGGTGGAACATACACTCTTCTGGGAAGTGCGTCGAATACAAATGCTGCAACAACGGCCCAGACGGCCGGCGTTCAGTTGGCCTCATATTCCACTCTTGTCTACTTGCCTGATGATTTTGATCCGGCTAACATTATTGTATATAATCAGGCTGGAACCATTCAGACCGCCGGCATCGATCCAACGGTAGATGGCAACTTTACCGTTGCTGAAGTCACCGGCGCGCCCGGCGCCACGGGTGCAACCGGTGCCACGGGTGACACTGGAGCCACGGGTGCGACCGGTGCCACAGGC
>AGTN01179747.1_pt1 | contig 35855 bp, 30 predicted proteins | sample 314218 | NCBI WGS metagenome assembly AGTN01 (sample SAMN02954264, study PRJNA73603) | bioreactor metagenome | biome: terrestrial; feature: non-aerated bioreactor; material: poplar woody material; isolation source: poplar biomass | place: USA | collected 2006-12 | reverse complement strand
CGGTGACGCGGCGCAACGAGCATTCGCCGCTGGCGCGTGTCAAGTCGCTGAACTACCTCGACAACATCCTGGCCCGGCGCGAGGCGGCGGAAAACGGCGCCGACGACGCCATTCTGCTCAACACCCGGGGGCGGGTGGCGGAAACCACCATCGCCAATCTGTTCGCGCTGATCGACGGGCGGGTGGTGACGCCGTCCGTCGCCGAAGGAGCGCTTCCCGGCATCGCGCGCGGCCTGATCCTGGAAAGGCTGGAGGTGGCCGAGCGACCGCTCACCCTGGCGGAGTTGCGCCGGGCCGGCGAGATCGTGCTGACCAACAGCCTGGGGGTACGCCCCGTCGTCGCCGTGGACGGTGTTCCGCTGACCGGGGGGGACGGCCTGCTGCGGTCCCTAGCCGAACTCGAAGGCTGACAGGTTCTTGCGGCTGGCGTCGATGGCCAGCGGCCGGGTCATGGGCGGGAAGGCGCGGGACGGGCAGTTGGGGCGCTCGCACATGCGGCAGGTGACGCCGATGGGGGTGACGGCCAGGGGGTTGGTCAGATCCAGCCCGTCGCCGTACACCACCTGGGGGGCGTGGGAGATTTCGCAGCCCAGGCTGATCGCCAGCTTGCGCGGCGCTTCGGGATAGGGGGCGGGCACCGAGTCCACGGTGCGCGAGACGGTGAGGTACACCGTCCCGTCGGGCAGTTCCACCGGCTGCACGATGGTCTGGCCGGGCGTGGCGAAGGCGTCGTGGACGCGCCAGCGCGGGCAGGTGCCGCCGAAGCGGGCGAAATGGAAGCCGCCCGCAGCGAAACGCTTGGAGATGTTGCCGGCATTGTCCAGCCGCAGCAGGAAGAACGGCACGCCGCGCCGGTCGGGGCGTTGCAGGGTGGACAGGCGGTGGGCCACCTGCTCGATGCTGGCGCCGAAGCGCCCGGCCAGCACGGCGACGTCGTAGCGCAGCTTGCCCGCCGCCTCCAGGAAAGCGCCGTAAGGCATCATCAGGGCGCCCGCGAAATAATTCGCCAACCCGATGCGGCACAGCCGGCGGGCGTCGTCGGTACGCAGACGGGCCTCGGCGGCAAGGCGGTCGAGCAGGGCGCCATGCTCCTCCAGCGCCACCTGCACGGCGGCCTGGAACACCCGGCTGGGCATGGGCAGCAGTTCGGACAGGAACAGCCGGCGGCTGTGGCGGTCGAAGCGCCGCTGGGCGTCGGCCATGGCGTGCACCGGCACCACGCTGACGCGGATGCCGTGGCGGTCGCGCAGATGGGCGCGCAAGGACGGCAACAGGTCGTCGCGCCCGTCCAGGGCTTGGTGCAGGGCTTCCGCCTCGGCATCCAACTCGGCGATGAAGTTGGATTTGGCGTGGAAATAGTCGCGCACCTCCTCGATGGGGAAGCGCTCGGCCTCGCCCGGCGGGCGGCGGTCGCGGGCGGTCAGTAGGTCGGCGGGGTCGGCCTCTCCGCGGGCGGCGCGCAAATAGGCGCGATAGAGCGCCAGGAAGGCCTGGACCATGGCGGGCGAACCGGCGGCCATCTCCATGATCTCGGCGGCGGAGGGCGTCCGGCCGGAAAAGACGGGATCGGCCAGGGCTTCCGCCACTTCCGCCGCCAGCCGGGTTTCGCTTTCGCCGCTCAGCTCGCGCAGGTCCAGGCTGTAGGCCTCGGCCAGCCGCAGCAGCAACTGGGCGGTCAGCGGGCGCTGGTTGCGCTCCACCAGATTCAGGTAGCTGGGCGAGATGCCCAGATCCTTCGCCATGGCCGCCTGGGTCATGTCCATGGTCTGGCGCAGCCGCCGCACGCGGGGGCCGGCAAATACCTTCCTGTCCGCCATCTCCCCGCCTTTTTACAAAATTGACAAAATGAGCCTCATCTCTGTCAATATGTTGACATTACAACACTTTTTATAGTGTTAGCAGTTGCGGTACGACGCCGCAATGTAAACATTGTCGAGACCGCAACGACGGTGCCCGAGGGCGCCACCGCGAAAGGTTCGACACCATGACCCGTTCCTCCCTGCAACCCTCCGCCGCCGTTCCCTACGAGACCGGCGTGATCGTCAAGGGCGCCACCGACGAGAGTCGGGCGGGGCTGCTCACCGGCGAGGCCCTGGTCTTCCTGGGCAGCCTGGAACGCCGGTTCGGCTCCCGCCGCCGCCGGCTGATCCAGGCCCGCGCCGAGCGCCAGGCCCGCCTGGACGCCGGCACCGAGATTCTGGATTTCCCCGCCGAGACCGCCGGCATTCGCGCCGCCGACTGGACGGTGGCGCCGGTCCCCGCCGATCTGCTGGACCGCCGGGTGGAGATCACCGGCCCCGCCGAGCGCAAGATGATCATCAACGCGCTCAATTCCGGCGCCAAGGCGTTCATGGCCGATCTGGAGGATTCCTCCACCCCGACCTGGGGCAACATGATCCAGGGGCAGGTGAACCTCTATGACGCGGTGCGCCGCACCATCGCCTTCACCGATCCGGCCTCGGGCAAGGACTACCGGCTGAACGACAAGACCGCCGTGCTGATCGTGCGTCCGCGCGGCTGGCACATGGAGGAAGCCCATGTGCTGGTGGATGGCACCCCCATCTCGGCCTCGCTGTTCGATTTCGGCCTGTTCGCCTTTCACAACGCGGCGGAGCAGTTGCGGCGCGGCACCGGCCCGTACTTCTATCTGCCCAAGATGGAAAGCCGGCACGAGGCGGCGCTGTGGCGCGACGTGTTCGACGAGACCGAGCACCTGCTCGACCTGCCAGCCGGTTCCATCCGCGCCACCGTGCTGATCGAGACCCTGCCGGCCGCCTTCGAGATGGACGAAATCCTCTACGAACTGCGCGATTACGCCGCCGGACTCAATTGCGGCCGGTGGGATTACATCTTCTCGATGATCAAGACCCTGGGGGCGCGGCCGGACTTCATCCTGCCCGACCGCGCCCAGGTGACCATGACCTCGCCGGCGTTGCGCGCCTACAGCCAACTGCTCATCAAGACCTGCCACCGGCGCGGCGCCCACGCCATGGGCGGCATGGCGGCGCAGATCCCCGTGCGCGGCGACGAGGCCGCCAACGCCGCCGCCTACGCCAAGGTCCTGGCGGACAAGGAGCGGGAAGCCGGAAACGGTCATGACGGCACCTGGGTCGCCCATCCCGGTCTGGTCGAGGTCGCCCGCACCGCCTTCAACGCCGTCATGCGCGGCGCCAACCAGGTGGGGCGCCAGCGCGACGACGTGACGGTGACCGCCGCCGACCTGACGCGGCTGCCCGAGGGCACCGTCACCGAGGACGGCCTGCGCGGCAACATCCGCGTCGGCATCCAGTACCTGGAGGCATGGCTGCGCGGCCAGGGCTGCGTGCCGCTCTACAATCTGATGGAGGACGCCGCCACCGCCGAAATCTGCCGTGCCCAGGTGTGGCAGTGGCACCGCCACGCCGTCCTGCTCGACGGCGCCAGGCCGCTCACCACCGCCTTGCTGCGCCAGGTGATGGCCGAAGAGACGGCCGCGTTCAGCGGCGGGCAGTTCGACGCCGCCCGCGATCTGTTCCTGGAGCTTTGCCTGGCCGAGCGCCTGGACCCCTTCCTCACCCTTCCCGCCTATGGCCGCCTGCTGGCCGCCGAATAAGACACAAGGAAACGCCACCATGACCCTTCGCAAGACATATGCCGACGTGCGCGCCGAGGTTCTGCGCCGCTATCCCGATGGCCGGACTCCCGGCGGCGTCGAGGTGGACGACATCGTCCAGCTCAAGATCCAGAACACCTACGCCACCCATCTGGACATCGCCCGCGAGATGGCGAAGGTGATGCGCGCCGACATGGCCGCCTACGACGCAGATCCCACCCGCTTCACCCAGTCCCTGGGCTGCTGGTCCGGCTTCCACGCCCAGCAGATGATCAAGGCGGTCAAGCGCCTGCGCGGGACCGCTAAGGGCGCCTATGTCTACCTGTCGGGCTGGATGGTGGCCGGCCTGCGCAACCGCTTCGGCCATCTGCCCGACCAGAGCATGCACGAGAAGACCGCCGTGGCCGACCTGATCCAGGAGATCTATACGTCCCTGCGCCAGGCCGACGAGGTGGGGCTGAACGATCTGTTCAAGGAATTGCGCGCCGCCCGCGAGCGCAATGCCGGCCAGGACGTGATCGACGGCATCGTCGCCCGCATCGACGGTTTCGAATCCCACGTCGTGCCGATCATCGCCGACATCGACGCCGGTTTCGGCAACGAGCACGCCACCTATCTGCTGGCCAAGGAACTCGTCAAGGCGGGCGCCTGCTGCATCCAGATCGAGAACCAGGTGTCCGACGCCAAGCAATGCGGCCACCAGGACGGCAAGGTCACGGTCCCGCGCGAGGATTTCATCGAGAAGCTGCGCGCCTGCCGCCTGGCCTTCGAGGAACTGGGCGTGGACCGGGGCGTCATCGTCGCCCGCACCGACAGCCTGGGCGCCGGCCTGACCCAGAAGGTGCCAGTGTCGCGCGGGCCGGGCGATCTGGCTTCCGACTACATCAAGTGGCTGAAGGCCGAGGAGATCACCGAGGCCGCCCCCATGGCCGAAGGGGAACTGGCGTTGTATCGCGACGGCCGGTTCGTGCGCCCGCTTCGCGCGTCCAACGGCCTGTACCTATTCAAGGAAAACACCGGCCGCCAGAGGGTGGTCGAGGATTGCGTCGCCAGCCTGACCCTGGGCGGCGCCGATCTGCTGTGGATCGAGACCGATACCCCGGACGTGGAGCAGATCGCCGGCATGGTGAACGAGATTCGCAAGTCCGTGCCCGACGCCAAGCTGACCTACAACAACTCGCCGTCCTTCAACTGGACGCTGAACCTGCGCAAGCAGGTGCGCCAGGACTGGATCGCCCAGGGCCGCATCAAGGAAAGCGACTATCCCGACGGCGCGACGCTGATGTCGGCGCAATACGACGGCACCGATCTGGGCCGCGAGGCGGACGAGCGCCTGCGCCGCTTCCAGGCCGATCTGGCGACCCGCGCCGGGGTGTTCCACAACCTCATCACCCTGCCGACCTTCCACCTGACCGCCAAGGGAACCGACGAACTGTCGCGCGGCTATTTCGGCGAGGACCGCATGCTGGCCTATGTCAACACCATCCAGCGCGAGGAAATCCGCCGCGGCGTCAGCGCGGTCAAGCACCAGCACGAGGTCGGCAGCGACCTCGGCGACACCTTCAAGGAAATGGTGGGCGGCGACCGCGCGCTGAAGGCCGGGGGCGCCCACAACACCATGAACCAGTTCGAAACCGCCGCTGAATAGGAGAGAGCGATCATGCCGAAGGGAGAAGTCGTCGCCATTCCCGGTGCGGGCGCCTGCCCGCAATCGCCGGACATGGAAACCGCCATCCGCCGGGTGGCCGACAGCCTGCACCGCCTCAACCACGCCATCGTCAGCGCGGTGCAGGCCGGGGCCACCGTCGAACTGCTGCGCTGCTCGCGCTATCACTGCGGCAACGGACGCTGGGGCGACCAGATGGCGCCCATGGTGACGGTGCCGGAGACGGCGAGGAACTGAACGCCGATCCATCCCGCGGCGCGCGTTCCCTCTGTATCCGGCGCGCGCCGCGACACTGCGGGGCCGAAGTCCGTCTTCGGCCCCGATTTTTCAGCCCAGCAATGCCGCCGTGATGCCGGGACGGTCCAGGCCCTTCCGGCCGATGACCACGATCCGGCTCGATCGTTCCTCGCCGGCTTTCCAGGGACGGTCGTAATAGAAATCCATGCGTGCGCCCACCGCCTGGACGACCTGCCGCGCGGGTTTTCCCGTCACCGCCAGGAAGCCCTTCAGGCGCAGGATGTCATGGTCGGTGATGGCCCGATGCAGGCGTTCGGCCAGGGCGCCGGATTCCTCGATTTCCGGCAGCAGGACGGCGAAGCTCTCGAAATCGTCGTGATCGTGGTCGTCGGCGCCGTCGTGGTGGCTGGGGCGGCTCGCCAGATCGTCCTCGGCCGCCGCCGACAGGCCCAGCAGCACCACGGGATCGACGGCGCCGTGCGCGGTATGCAGCACCTTGACGCCGGGGCGCAGGGACTCCGCCATTCCGGCCAGGGCGCGCCGCAGGCCGTCCCCGTCCACCAGATCGGTCTTGTTCAGCAGCACCATGTCGGCGCAGAGAAGCTGGTCCTCGAACACCTCTTCCAGCGGGTTGTCGTGGTCGGGCTTGGCCATCATCTCCGGCGTGTCGAGGAAGCGGCCCGCGGCCACGGCGGCGGCATCGACCACGGCGACCACGCCGTCGATGGTGACGCGCGAGCGGATTTCCGGCCAGTGAAAGGCCTTGACCAGGGGCTTGGGCAGGGCCAGCCCCGAGGTCTCGATGACGATGTGCTCGGGCGGATCGGCGCGGTCCAGCAGGGCCTGCATGACCGGCAGGAACTCGTCGGCGACGGTGCAGCACAGGCAGCCGTTGGCCAGTTCGATGATGTCGTCCTCGCCGCATCCGGCGATGCCGCACGACGCCAGCAGGTTGCCGTCGATTCCCACGTCGCCGAATTCGTTGACGATCAGGGCGATGCGGCGGCCGCCGCCGTGTTCCAGCAGATGACGGACCAGGGTGGTCTTGCCGGCTCCCAGAAAGCCGGTGACGATGGTGGCGGGAAGCTTACGGGGCATGGATCGGTCTTTCCGGTTGGATGTTCAGCAGGGCGGGATCGGCGCAGCCGGCCGGGCGGAAAGGTTGCACCTTGTGGCGGACGACGCCCAGTGCCGCCAGTTCGCCCCGCAGCCGCGCCAGGGCGACCTCGTCGAGCAGAGCGGGATGCACGGTGGTGCGGATTTCGAAATCCACGCCGCTGCCGAGCAGGCGGCGCAGGCTCTCCAGCGCCTTGCCGCCGCTGCCCGGCACGCCGGTGATGCGGTCGTATTCACTGAGCGGCGCCTTGACGTCGAAGCCCACCCAGTCCACCCAGGGCAGCACCGCCGCCAGCCGGTCGGGAGAGGGACCGGCGGTGTGCAGGCCGGTGCGGAAGCCCATGGCGCGCACCGTCCGCACGGCTTCGGGCAACGCCGCCTGGAGGGTGGCCTCGCCGCCCGAGAACACCACCCCGTCCAGCAGGCCGCGCCGGCTGTCCAGAAATTCCAGCACACCGGTCCATTCCAGCTCGCGCTCGCCCCGGGCGGGCAGCAGGTGCGGGTTGTGGCAATAGGGGCAGGCCCAGGGGCAGCCCTGGCAGAAGATGGTGGCGGCAAGCTCGCCCGGCCAGTCGCAGGTGGACAGCCGGGCCAGCCCGCCGACCCGCAGCTCAGCCAAGCCTGGCCTGCCGTTCGGTGAAATACGTGCGCTCGTGGAACTCGCCCTTCTTGCCGCAATTGAACGACGACATCGGGCGGTGATAGCCCATGACGCGGGTCCAGATCTCGCAGGGCTGGCGTTCCTCGTCCTTGAGGTCGAGCAGGGTGTCGAGATCGGCGGGAGAGACGATGTGATTCATGGAACCTCCTTGGTTATTCGGCGGCGCATTGCCGCTTGCGGGCGATCAGTTCGGCGTCGCATTTCGGGCAGAAGGCGTGCTCTCCCTCGATGTAGCCGTGCTTCGGGCAGATGGAGAAGGTCGGCGTGACGGTGACGTAGGGCAGGCGGAAGTTCTCCAGCGCCCGGCGCACCAGCTTGCGGCAGGCGGCGGCGGACGAGACGCGCTCGCCCATGTAGAGATGCAGCACGGTGCCGCCGGTATACTTGCGCTGCAGTTCCTCCTGCCGTTCCAGCGCCTCGAACGGGTCGTCGGTGAAGCCCACCGGCAACTGGCTGGAATTGGTGTAATAGGGCTGGTCCGGGGTGCCGGCCTGGAGGATGCCGGGGAAGCGCTTCTGGTCTTCCTTGGCGAAGCGGTAGGTGGTGCCCTCGGCCGGGGTGGCCTCGAGATTGTAGAGATGCCCGGTCTCTTCCTGGAAATGCACGATGCGGGCGCGGACATGGTCGAGGAAGCGCACCGCGAAGGCGTGTCCCCACGGCGTGGCGATGTCCTCGGCATCATTGGTGAAGTTGCGGATCATCTCGTTGACGCCGTTGACGCCCAGCGTGGCGAAGTGGTTCCTGAGCGTGCCGAGATAGCGCTTGGTATAAGGGAACAGGCCGTTGTCCATGTGGTGCTGGATGACCTTGCGCTTGATCTCCAGGCTGGTGCGGCCGATTTCCAGCAATTCGTCGAGGCGCCGGAACAGCCCGGCCTCGTCGCCCTTGTGCAGATGGCCCAGCCGGGCGCAATTGACCGTGACGACGCCCATGGAGCCGGTCTGCTCGGCGCTGCCGAACAGGCCGTTGCCGCGCTTGAGAAGCTCGCTCAGATCGAGCTGGAGCCGGCAGCACATGGAGCGCACCATGTTGGGCTTCAGCTCGGAATTGACGAAGTTCTGAAAGTAGGGCAGGCCGTATTTGGCCGTCATCTCGAACAGCCGCTCGGAATTCTCGCTCTCCCACGGGAAATCGGGCGTGATGTTGTAGGTGGGGATGGGGAAGGTGAAGACGCGGCCCTTGGCGTCGCCCCTGGTCATCACCTCCATGTAGGCGCGGTTGATCAGGTCCATCTCGGCCTGAAGCTCGCCGTAGGTGAAGCCCATCTCCTCGCCGCCGATCACCGGCACCTGCTCGCGCAGGTCCTCGGGGCAGGTCCAGTCGAAGGTCAGGTTGGTGAAGGGCGTCTGGGTGCCCCAGCGCGACGGGACGTTGAGGTTGTAGACCAGTTCCTGGATCGATTGCAGCACTTGGTCGTAGTCCAGCCGGTCCTTGCGGATGAACGGCGCCATGTAGGTGTCGAACGAACTGAAGGCCTGGGCGCCGGCCCATTCGTTCTGCAGCGTGCCGAGGAAGTTGACGATCTGGCCGACGGCGCTGGACAGGTGTTTCGGCGGCCCGGCCTCGACCTTGCCGGGAACGCCGTTCAGGCCCTCGGTCAGCAGGGTGCGCAGCGACCAGCCGGCGCAATAGCCGGCCAGCATGTCGAGATCGTGGATGTGGATGTCGCCTTCGCGGTGGGCGCGGCCGACCTCGGGCGGGTAGACGTGGGACAGCCAGTAATTGGCCACCACCTTGCCCGAGACGTTGAGGATCAGCCCGCCCAGCGAATAGCCCTGGTTGGCGTTGGCGTTGACCCGCCAGTCGGCGCGGTCGAGATATTCGTTGATGGAGGTCTCGACGTTGACCACGGTGCGGCGGTCGGCGCGCAGCCGCGCCCGCTGCTCGCGGTAGACAATGTAGGCGCGCGCGGTGGAGAAATGGTTGGCCGAGATCAGCACCTGCTCGACCACGTCCTGGATCTGCTCGATCGAGGGCGGCTGGTCGTGGAAGCGGTGGGCGATGACCTTGAGCGCCTGGATGGCGAGCAGGTGGGTTTCGGGCCCGTCGAACTCGCCGGTCGCCTTGCCGGCGCGCTCGATGGCGACGCGGATCTTGTCGCCGTCGAACGGGGCCGGTTCTCCGCTGCGTTTGAGGACGAAGCGGGGCAGGGTGGCAAGAGCGTGGGCAGGCATCGGTGATCCCCCTCCGGGATGGCAGCGGGGAAAAGGAGAGGCGCGATGCGGGCGGAGAAGCCGGCAAGCGACCACCCGGGACACCCCGCCCGTGGACGTTTCAGGTGTCACGGCAGGTCTCCTGGCTCGCGGGTCCCTGCTGCCGTCCGCCTTCCCGGGAAATCCCAGTGGCTTGGGTGGACGGCAACTCGCCGCTGACAGTTGCGGGGGCAGCGCCGGTCTCGCACCGGCTTCCCTCTTAGCCCCGGATGTTGTGTCATCCGGGGAACCGTAACGCAAGATACCGTAGGCGGGTGGCGCGGCGGAGTCAATCGTCAGGTTGCGGGCGTCAGGTTGCGGGCGCAGGCATTGGCCTATCCCCATCCCGGCACGCGCCCCTGTCAGCGGCGGCCGGCCACCTCGGTGGCCAGCATGTATCCGCCGCCGCGCACGGTCTTGATGATCTCCGGCTTTTTGGGATCGATCTCCAGCTTGCGCCGCAGGCGGCCGACCTGGACGTCGATGGTGCGATCGAACGGCCCGGAGACGCGCCCGCGGGCGATGTCGAGCAGTTGATCGCGGTTCAGGACGCGTTGCGGGTTCAGCAGGAAGGCGTGCAGAAGGTCGAACTCTCCGCTGGTCAGCTCCACCAGAACCTCGTCGGGTGAATACAGCCGGCGCCGGCCCGTTTCCAGCCGCCATCCGGCGAACTCGAGCGTCTCCTTGACGGAGCCGGCCTTTCCGCCGTCCATCGGGGCCGTCTGCTCCCGAGGGGCGCCGCGCCGGAGCACGGCCTTGATGCGGGCCAGCAATTCGCGCGCGCTGAACGGTTTGGCGACGTAGTCGTCCGCTCCCATCTCCAGGCCGGCGACGCGGTCGGCTTCACTTCCCATCGCCGTCAGCATGATGATGGGCAAGGCCGTGGTGTCGCGCAGAAAGCGGCAGAGCGACAGACCGTCCTCGCCTGGCAACATCAGGTCGAGGATGACGATGTCGAATTCATGGACGGCGAGCGCCTCGCGCATGGCTTCGCCGTCGCCGACCGCCGTCACGCGCAAGCCATGCCGTGCCAGGACGTCGGAGACGAGGCCGGCGATCTCGGGGTCGTCGTCGACGACCAGGATGTTGACCGGGGACTCCATTGCCGTGTTTCCCTCATTCGCCGCTTTGGTCCTGCGGAAGGGTCACGGTGACCCGCAGCCCTCCGCCAGGCCTGTTCTCAAGGCCGATGTCGCCGCCATGGGCGCGGATGATGGTGCGCGACACCGTCAGTCCCAGGCCGATGCCGCCGGTCTTGCGGCTGCGTGACCGCTCCAGGCGGTAGAAGGGCATGAAGACCTTCTCCATGTCCTGCGGGGGTATGCCGGGGCCATTGTCTTCGATGACGACGCGGATGTCGTCGCCATGCCGCGATGCCCGGACCGTGGCATGCCCGCCGTAGCGGGCGCCGTTCTCCACGAGGTTGGCCAGGGCCCGTTTCAAGGCCAGCGGGCGGCAGGTGCAGACAAGGCGTCCCGTCCAGTCGAATTCGGCGGCGAGGCCCATGTCGGTGGCGTTGTCGCAAATGGCTTCCAGAGTGGATGCCAGATCGATGGCCTGCACCGTCTCGTCGCTTTCCTCGCGGCGGGCGAATTCAAGCGTCGAGGACACCATGGTTTCCATTTCGTCGAGGTCCGCCAACATGCGCGCCCGCCCTTCGTTTTCCGGCAGCATCTCGGTACGCAGGCGCAGTCTGGTGATCGGACTGCGCAGATCGTGGGAAATGGCGGCCAGCATGCGGGTCCGGTCTTCGACGAACCGGCGGATGCGGCTTTGCATCTCGTTGAAGGCGCTGGCTGCGCTGCGGACTTCCCTGGGGCCGTCGGGCGGCAGGGGGGGAGCGGTGACATCCCGGCCGAGCCGGTCGGCCGCCCGTGCGAAGGTCGCCAGCGGGCGGCCGATCCAGCGGGTGGCCAGGGCGGAAAACAGCGCGACGCCCAGCGCCATGATGACGGTCGAGAGAATGGAGCGGTGCGACCAGAAGGAGGCGGAACGGACCAGCGTCAGCCCGAAATTGGCCCAGCTTCCGTCACCAAGCCGCAATGAGACCTGGATCGTCTGGTCCTCCGGCATGCCGTGCAGAAACCGGCCTATCCCATCCCAATGCGATCCCTTCCCATTATCGGGGTGCGGGGTGAAAAGGTCTCCGGCGTTCCGGTCGATGACGTGAAGACGGTGCTTGTCCAGTTGGCCGAAATAAGGAGCCAACGCCGAGCGCACCGCCTCCAGTTCGCCGCTTTCCTCATGGTCATGGGGAAAGGCCGGTTCCAGGGTCCAGTTCACGCTCAGGATCGGGCTGTTGAGGACCTGGATCAGTTCCCGCCGCCGCTCGGTGTCGGATTGTTCGAGCAGGCGCGCCACCGATGCCACCCGGTCGGCAAACTGACTTTCATTGGCTTCCAGCACCGCGCTCTGCCTGTCCGTCGAATACACCGCCGTGCTCAGCAGATGGAACACGCTGAGGCCGACGAGCAGGACGAGCATGGTCCGCCCGGCGATGGAGTCTGGCAGCAACCTCTTCATCTCGGCTTCCTGGATGCCGTTGGTCATTCCAGGAATACCGCCGCGGCGCCGCCTTGGCGAGCGGGGGAAACCGCCGTTTACACAAAATTACAATCGCACGCGCGAGGCGGGGCGCCAGCCGGTGTATAGGTGATGGGCGTCCTCGACGGCGCGACCATGACGGGCCTGTCTATTCAAGGAGGTTGATATGCGAACGGTTGGCCGGGCGCTTCTTGTTTCGGCAATTCTGGCCGGCTCGTCCGCAGCGGCATGGGCCGATCCCAAGGATTATCGCTTCGAGGCGGTTCAGCCCCACGTGGCGGTATCCCCGGACACGGTTGTCGCGGTTCGCCTCGTGCACGTTCCCACCGGCAAGGCGGTGGCCGACGCCATCATCCTGCCCGCCAGGATGGAAATGCCGATGGCCGGCATGGCGCCCATGACCACCAGGGTGTCGCCGGGCAGGCCGGACGGCAAGGGCGCCTATACGTTCACGGCCGACCTGTCCATGGCGGGTCCCTGGACGCTGCATCTGGCGGCCAAGGTCCAAGGCGAGCCGGCGACCATTGCCGGGTCCGTGCCGTTCACCGCAGCCGGTGGCGCGCACAACCACTAACCGTCGCGGGGACGCCATGAGGACGATGACCGCCACCCTTGCCCTGGTGCTCGCCCTGGGCTTCGCCTCACCGTTGCGGGCACAAGAGCACGTCCATGACGGGGCGGTGGGCGCCTCCGTCGAGGACCTCGTCGCCATCGCCAAGTCCATGAATCCCGAGGTCCAGGCGATGGCCCTGGAGGCGGACGCCGCCGCCGCCAGGGTCGAGGGCGCGGGCAGCCTGATGGACCCCAAGGTGACGTTCCTGGTGGAAGGCTGGCAGCGCGACTTTCCCAGCTACGCGCCGCGCAGTTCATCCGGCGGGACCGACAAGACCGTCCGCGTCACCCAGGAACTGCCGTTCTGGGGCAAGCGCGACCTGAAGCGCGAGATCGCCGAGGCCGACGCGAAGAAGGCCCGGGTGCTGACGCGCGCGGTGGAGAACGATCTGGTCGCCAGGGTGAAGGTCGCCTATGCCGAATACCATCAGGCCCATCTGGCGATCGATCTGGCGACGAACCTGCGCGGGCGCCTCGATACCCTGACCAGGCTGGCCTCGGTGCGCTATGCCCAGGCCGTCGGCCGCCAGCAGGACGTCACCCGTGCCAGCGTCGAGAAATCCCTGCTCGACACCGAGATCGCCCGCATGCAGGCCGAACGGCGCAAGGCCCGCGTCAAGATCAACCGCCTGCTCAACCGCGACCTGTCGGCCCCCCTGGTGGAAGCGCCGGTTCTCCGGCCCATCCCTGCGAAGGAAGCGCTCGACGTGGCTGCCCTGACCGAGCGGGCGCAGTCGTCCAACCCCGAACTGCTGGCCGAGGAGGCCGTCATCGCGGGTGCCGACAAGAGCGTGGCCCTGGCGGAGAAGAGCTGGTACCCGGATTTCGAGGTGGGGGTCGGCGCCATGCGCCAGGAGGGCCGGTGGGACAATTACGAAGCCATGCTCACCATGAACGTGCCGATCCAATGGGGACTTCGGCGCTCCGACATCGGCGAGGCCAAGGCCATGTCGGCGGCGGCCCGCCAGCGGCGCCAGGCGCGCCGGGTCGAGTTGGGCAACGAGGTCCAGGATGCCTATATCGGCCTGGAAGCATCCCGCCAGGTGGAGACCATCCTGCGCGAAAGTGCCCTGCCCCAGGCGGAGATCGGCTTCCAGGCCGCCGCCAGATCCTATGAGCTCGGGCGCAGCGAATTCCTCGACGTGCTGACCGCCGAGCAGCAGTTGTGGAAGACCCAGATCGACCTGCTGAAGGTCCAATTCGATCAGCAGATGCGCCTGGCGGAAATCGAGAAATTGATCGGAGGCGAGCTGTGACGCGCGTTGGTGCATTGGCCGCCGGCGCGGCGGTCATCGCGGCCCTGGGCGGCGGCTACTGGCTTGGGCGGCAATCGCTTCCCCCGCCGGTCGCCGATGCGCCCGCCGCTTCGGACGCCCATGCGGGCCATGGGGACTCCCTGACGGGGCACGACGTTGCCGCTCATGCGGCGGCGCAGGAACGGCAAATCCTCTATTACCAGCATCCCGACGGCGAAGCCGACTATTCGGCCGTGCCGAAGAAGGACGGACAGGGACGCGATTTCACGCCGGTCTACGCCGATCCGGAACCCGCCCCGGCACCACGAACGGCGGCCCAGCCCGCGGGCCAGGGCAGAATCCTCTATTACCGCAACCCCATGGGCCTGCCCGACACCTCGCCGGTGCCGAAGAAGGACAACATGGGGATGGACTACATTCCCGTCTACGAGGGCGAGGACGAAGGCGGCGGCACGCTCAAGGTGAGCCTGGACAAGGTGCAGAAGCTGGGCGTGCGCACCGAACCGGCCGTGCGGCGGACTCTGACCCGCCTGATCCGCGCCGTCGGCACGGTGCAGGTGGACGAACGCAAGCTGTACGTCGTGGCGCCCAAGTTCGAAGGCTACATCGAGCGCCTGAACGTCAACCAGACCGGCCAGACGGTGAAGCGCGGCCAGTCGCTGATGGAGATCTACAGTCCCGATCTGGTTCTGGCGCAGCAGGAATACCTGGTCGCCCTGCAAAGCGCCCGCAGCCTGGAAAATGCCAGCCCCGAGGCGCGGGAGTCGGTGCGCTCGCTGGCGGAAGGCGCGCTGGTGCGCCTCAGGAACTGGGACATCGGCACAGGTCAGATCGAGCGCCTGCGGGGCGGCGGCCAGCCCAGCCGCACCCTGTCGCTGGCGTCGCCGGTCTCCGGGGTCGTGCTGGAGAAGCGGGCGGTCCAGGGCATGCGTTTCATGCCCGGTGAAATGTTCTATCAGATCGCCGACCTCTCCAACGTCTGGGTCGTCGCCGACGTGTTCGAGCAGGATCTGGCCCAGGTGGATGTGGGGCAGAGCGCCGAGGTCACGTTCAACGCGCTGCCGGGCATGACCTTCACCGGCAAGGTCACCTTCGTCTATCCCACGGTGACCCCGGAGACGCGCACCGCCAAGGTCCGCATCGAACTGCCCAACCACGAAGGCCACCTGCGCCCGTCGCTGTACGGCACCGTGCAACTGGCGGCACCGGCGGCGCGCGGGCCGGTGGTCGCCGTGCCCGACTCGGCCGTGCTGGACACCGGCACCCGCCAGGCGGTGCTGGTCGAGCGCGGAGAGGGGCTGTACGAACCGCGCGCGGTCAAGGTCGGCACCCGCGCCGACGGCTACGTCGAGGTGCTGGACGGCGTCAAGGAAGGCGAGAAGGTCGTCGTGCGGGCCAACTTCCTGATCGACGCCGAAAGCAACCTCAGGGCGGCCCTCCAGGGCTTCCACAATCACTGACGGCGGAGAGCCCCCATGATCGCCGGTCTCATCCGCTGGTCGGCCCGGAACGTCTTCCTGGTGCTGCTGGCCACCGTGTTCATCATCGGCGCCGGCGTGCTGTCGGTGAAGCGTCTGCCGCTGGACGCGCTGCCCGACCTGTCGGACGTGCAGGTCATCCTCTACACCGAATATCCCGGCCAGGCGCCGCAGGTGGTCGAGGACCAGGTCACCTATCCGCTGACCACCGCCATGCTGAGCGTGCCCAAGTCCAAGCTGGTGCGCGGCTTTTCGTTCTTCGGCGTCAGCTTCGTCTACATCATCTTCGAGGACGGCACCGACATCTACTGGGCGCGCTCGCGCGTGCTGGAATACCTGAACTTCGCCGCCAAGCGCCTGCCGCCCGGGGTGACGCCGTCGCTCGGCCCCGACGCCACCGGCGTCGGCTGGGTCTACCAGTACGTGGTCCAGGCCAAGGACCGGACGCTGGCCGAACTGCGCACCATCCAGGACTGGTACCTGCGCTATCAGCTGGCCAAGGCCGAGGGCGTGGCCGAGGTCGCCAGCATCGGCGGCTTCGTCCAGCAGTACCAGGTGGTGGTGGACCCGCAGCGCCTTCAGGCCTACGGCATTCCGCTGGCCAGGGTCACCGAGGCCATCCGCAAGAGCAACATCGACGTCGGCGGCCGTGTCGTCGAGATGGCCGAAACCGAGTTCGTGGTGCGCGGGCGCGGCTATCTCACGGGCGTGCCCGACATCGAGCAGATCGTTCTCAAGGTGCAGGCCGGAACGCCCGTCCTCCTGCGCGACGTCGCCCGCGTCGAGCTTGGCCCGGACGAGCGCCGGGGATTGGGCGAACTGAACGGCGAGGGCGAGGCGGTCAGCGGCATCGTCGTCCAGCGCTTCGGCCAGAACGCCCTGGCGGTGATCGAGCGCACCAAGGAGAAGATCGCGGAAATCTCCACCGGCTTGCCCGAGGGGGTGAGCATCGAGGCGGTCTACGACCGCTCGGACCTCATCCTGCGCGCGGTGGAGACCCTCAAGCACACGCTGATCGAGGAAAGCCTGATCGTCGCCGCCGTGTGCGTCGTCTTCCTGCTGCACGTCCGTTCGGCGCTGGTCGCCATCGTCATGCTGCCGGTGGGCGTGCTGATCGCCGTCATCGTCATGGACTGGCTGGGCATGACCTCCAACATCATGAGTCTGGGCGGCATCGCCATTGCCGTCGGCGCCATGGTCGACGCCGCCATCGTCATGATCGAGAACGCCCACAAGCATCTGGAAAGGATGAAGCCGGGCGACAGCCGCGCCCAGGCCCTCATCGATGCCGCCGTCGAGGTGGGGCCCAGCCTGTTCTTCGGCCTGCTCATCATCACCGTGTCGTTCCTGCCGGTTTTCACCCTGGAGGCCCAGGAAGGCCGGCTGTTCAAGCCGCTGGCCTTCACCAAGACCTTCGCCATGGCGGGCGCCGCCTTCCTGTCGGTGACGCTGGTGCCGGTGCTGATGATGCTGTTCATCCGCGGCAGGATCCTTCCCGAGCGGAAGAACCCCATCAACCGGTTCCTGATCTGGATCTACCGCCCGGCCATAAGCGGCGTGCTCAAGGCCAAGATTCCGGCCATCGTGGTGGCACTGGTGGCGCTGGGCGCCTCGCTCTATCCGCTGACCCGCATCGGCTCGGAATTCATGCCCAGCCTGAACGAGGGCACCATCCTCTACATGCCGACGACGCTGCCCGGCCTGTCCATCACCAAGGCGGCCGAGCTGCTGCAGCTCCAGGACCGCATCATCAAGAGCTTCCCCGAGGTCGAGTCGGTGTTCGGCAAGGCGGGCCGCGCGGCCACCGCCACCGATCCGGCGCCGACCGAGATGTTCGAGACGGTCATCAATCTGAAGCCCGAGAGCGAATGGCGGCCCGGGATGACCTATGACACGCTGATCGCCGAGATGGACAAGGCGTTGCAGATGCCCGGCGTGTCCAATGCCTGGACCATGCCGCTGCGCGCCCGCATCGACATGCTGTCCACCGGCATCCGCACCCCCATCGGCATCAAGGTGTTCGGCAACGACCTGGACGAGATGGAGAACCTGGCTCGCCGGATCGAGACCGTGGTCAGGAACGTGCCCGGCACCACCTCGGCCTATGCCGAGCGCATCGGCGGCGGCTATTACCTGGACATCCAGCCCGACCGTGCCCGGCTGGCCCGCTACGGCCTGACCATCGACGACCTGCAGGAGGTCATCCTCACCGCGCTCGGCGGCGAAACGGTGACCACCACGGTGGAGGGCCGCGAGCGGTTCGGCGTGAACGTGCGCTATCCGCGCGAGTTCCGCAGCGACCCGCAGGCCATCGCATCCCGCGTGCTGGTAGACACCATGGACGGCCCCTCCATCCCGCTCGGCCAACTCGCCGAGGTGCGGCTGACCAAGGGCCCGGCGGGCATCCGCACCGAGAACGCCCTGCTGTCGGCCTACATCTACGTGGACATCCGCGACCGCGACATCGGCGGCTACGTGGCCGAGGCGCGCCAGGCGGTGCGGGACAACGTGCCCATGCCGCCCGGCTACTTCGTCACCTGGTCGGGCCAGTTCGAGTACATGGAACGCGCCATCGAGAAGCTGAAGATCGTGGTGCCGCTGACCATCCTCATCATCTTCCTGCTGCTCTACCTGAACTTCAAGCGGGTGACCGAGACGCTGATCGTCATGCTGTCGCTGCCCTTCGCCCTGGTGGGCGGATTGTGGCTGCAATGGTATCTCGGCTTCAACATGAGCGTGGCGGTGGCGGTGGGCTACATCGCCCTGGCGGGCGTCGCCGCCGAGACCGGCGTGGTCATGCTGATCTATCTGGACCACGCGCTGAAGGACCTGAGGGCCAGGCGCGAGGCCGAGGGCCGCGAATTCACCCGGGCCGACCTCTACGAGGCGATCATGGAAGGCGCCGTCGAGCGCGTGCGCCCCAAGATGATGACCGTCATCGCCATCATGGCGGGCCTGCTGCCCATCATGTGGAGTACCGGCACCGGTTCCGAGGTGATGCGGCGCATCGCCATGCCCATGGTCGGCGGCATGGTGTCGTCCACCATCCTCACCCTGATCGTCATCCCGGCCATCTACGCCCTCGTCAAGCAGGCCGGGCTGAAGCGTCATCCCTCCGTTCCCGGACCGCAGGATGAAGCGCCCCTGCCAGGGCAGGAAAGGCGGCCCGTTTAGCGGGCTCTTGCCGGCTTCCACGCCCCATCGCACATCGGCTTATCCCGAATCGTCGGCGTCGGGCCGGTTCTACGACTATTGTCGCAGCCGCCCAGGCACCTCATTTGGTGAGGGAGACGCCGCAGGCGGAGGGTGGAGCATGACCCACCGGCTTCAGGAGCCCCAGAGCCACATTGCCGCCGGGACGGCGGATCTCCGGCTGGCCACCGTGCTCTCCACGGCGGTGGACGGCATCGTCACGATCGATGACCGGGGGATCATTCTGACCGTCAACCACGCCGCGGAGCGGCTGTTCGGCTATGCCGCCGAGGAAATGATCGGCCGCAACGTCAATCTGTTGATGCCCGAGCCCTATCATTCGGCGCATGACGGCTTCCTGGCCCGTTACCGCGACACCGGCGAACGGCGGATCATCGGCATCGGCCGCGAGGTGATGGCCCGGCGCAAGGACGGCAGCACCTTCCCCATGGAACTGGCGGTGGGCGAAGCCTGGTTGAGCGAAGGGCGCATCTTCACCGGCATCATTCGCGACATCACCGACCGCAAGCGGGCGGAAAGCGAGTCGCGCGCCGCCACGCAGATGATGGAATCGGTGATTGCCGCCTTGCCGGTGGCGGTGATTTCCGTCGGTCCCGATGGGAACGTGCTGCTGTGGAACCGGGCCGCCGAGGACATTCTCGGCTGGACGGCCGGGGAAGCCGTCGGTGGGCCGATGCCTGCCGCACTGTTCGCGGATGATGGGGTGGGCGCCTTGGCCGCCGGGCTGCGCGACGGCGCGGCCTTGGGGAACGAGGAGGTCCGGTGCCGCAGGAAGGACGGCACCGTGATCGAGGTTTCGCTTTCGACCGCCCCCTTGCGCGACGAATCCGGCCGTCTCGTCTCGACCGTCTGGGTCATGGACGACGTCACCCAGCGCAAGTCTCTGGCCAGCCAGCTCTACCAGGCCCAGAAGATGGAGGCCGTCGGGCAGCTCACCGGCGGACTGGCCCACGATTTCAACAACATCCTGGGCGTCTCCATCGGCAACCTCGACCTTCTGGCGGAGGAGGTGGAGGGCGACCCCGGCAAACTCGACCTGGTGGAGGCGGCGCAAGGCGCGCTGCTCAAAGGGGCGGATCTGACGCGGCAGTTGCTGGCGTTCGCGCGCCGCCAGCCGCTGCAGCCGCAACATGTCCGGATCGAGGAGTTGCTGGCCGCCAGCATCCGCATGCTGCGGCGGACGCTGGGCGAGCAGATCGAGGTGAGCTTCCGGGTGGACGGGACCGTCTGGCCGGTGGCGGTGGATATCGCCCAGTTGGAGGCGGCCATCACCAACCTGGCGATCAACGCCCGCGATGCCATGGCCGGGGGCGGCAGGCTCGCCATCGTCCTCGGCAACGCCGGTCTCGACGAGGAATATGCCGCGACCGTTCCCGACCTCAGGCCGGGCGATTATGTGCTGGTCGAAGTATGCGACAACGGGCATGGGATGAGCCCGGAGATTCTGGCGCGGGTCTTCGAGCCTTTCTTCACCACCAAGCCGCCGGGAAAAGGGACGGGCCTCGGCCTCAGCATGGTGTACGGCTTCATCAGGCAATCCGGCGGCCATGTGAGGATCTACAGCGAGGTCGGCCACGGCACGACCGTCAAACTCTATTTGCCGCGGGTAGCGATGGAGGAGGACGCGACAACCGCCGCCGAGCCGGAGCCCATGCGCGGCGGCAATGAAACGATCCTGGTCGTCGAGGACAATCCCGATGTCCGCCGCGTGGTGGTCCGGCAACTGAAAAGTCTCGGCTATGGGGTCATGGAGGCCGCGGAGGCGCTGGCTGCCGCGGATATCCTGCGCGGCGGCGCTCCGATCGACCTTCTGTTCACCGATGTGGTCATGCCCCATGGCATGAGCGGTTTCGACCTCGGGCGCGAGGCCGAACGCCTTCGGCCCGGGCTGAAGGTGCTGTTCACCTCGGGATTTCCCAGCACCAGCCTCGCCTCCGCGCCCGAGATCGGGGAGGGGATCCAATTGCTGAGCAAACCCTACCGCAAGCAGGACCTGGCCCGGGCGGTCCGCGGCATGCTGGAGGGAAGGAGTGGAGACGATGGACAACAGGTTGCTGGTCATCGATGACGAGGTCGAGTTTGCCGCCTTCGTTCGCCGTGTCGGCGAGGGGAGCGGCTACGAGGTGCGCTGCACGAGCCATGTGGACGAATTCCGTCAATGGATCGCGCAATGGCGTCCCACCCACATCGTGCTCGACCTTGCCATGCCCGAAGCCGACGGGGTGGAAGTGCTGCGCGAGCTTGCCGGCGAGTTGAGCACCGCCCGGATCGTCATCGTCAGCGGTTTCGACACCCGTGTGCTCGAGGCCGCGCGCCGGCTGGGCCTGGAGCGGGGACTGAACATCGTGGGGGCGCTGCCGAAACCGGTCAGGGCCAGGGAATTGCGCGCGGTTCTCGACCGCAACCGCATCGCCACGGTGACGGCCGACACCGTGCGCCAGGCCTTGGACGACGGCCGCATCTTTCCGGTCTTTCAGCCGAAGGTGAGGCTCGATACCCTGGCGCCGACGGGATTCGAGGCTCTGGCCCGCTGGAAACCGAATGGCGGAGACCTCATCCTGCCCGAGTGTTTCGTGCCGGTGGCGGAAACCGGCGGCGTGATCGACCTTTTGAGCACGCGCATCCTGACCCAGGCCATCGGCCATGTCAGACGCTGGTCGGATGCGGGCCTGCAGACGCACATGGCGATCAACCTGTCGGGACGGAACCTGCACGACGAGTCCCTGGCCGATCGCATCGACGGCATGTGCCGCACCATGCAGGTTCCCAGGGAAAACATCACCCTGGAAATCACCGAGACCGCGGCGATGGCCGATGCGGTCCGGGGACTCGACATTCTGACGCGTCTGCGGCTCAAGGGGTTCAAGCTGTCCATCGATGATTTCGGCACCGGCTATTCCTCGATGGTCCAGCTTCTGCGCCTGCCGTTTTCCGAACTCAAGATCGACCGCTCCTTCGTCAAGGATTGCCACGTCTCGGCAGAGGCGCTGACCATCGTGCGCGCGGTCATCGAGCTTGCCCACAACCTCTCGATGAGCGTCGTCGCCGAGGGCGTGGATGACCCCCGCATCGTCGAAATTCTCGCCGGTCTCGGGTGCGACAGCGCGCAGGGCTATGCCATCAGCCGGCCGTTGCCGGCGGAGGATGTGCCCGGATGGATGAGCCGATGGCGAACGACGGGATAGCCGCCCGACACCCGCCTTGAACGTGGACGCGGCAGGCCCCGGCATCCCCGGGGGTGCAGGTTCTTCCGTTCAGGCGGTTTCGCGCCGCCACTCCAGGGAGACCGGCACTGGCGAGGCGAGGTCGTCGAGAACCGGGCAATGGCTGTCGACCACGCTCTTCAGCCGGGCGATCTCCTCGTCCGAAGCCGGGCTGTCGACGATCACCGTGGCGGTGATGTCCTGAAAGCCCGCCCGCACGCCTTCGGCGGTACCGAGAAAGCCGCGCAGGTCCTGGCGGCCGCCGATTTCGACGCGCACACCGTTCAGGGGCACGCCCAGGGCGTCGGCATACAGCCGCCAGGTAATTTGCTGGCAGGCGGCCAGGGCGGCCAACAGCACTTCGCTGGGCTTGGGGCCGCTGTTGCCGCCGCCGAAACCCTTGGGCTGGTCTATCACCAGTTCGAAGTCACGGATTTTCACCACGCATCGGAAGCCTTCGGCCGCGGCGGCGGCAACCGAGACCTCGATGGGGTTCTTGGCGGTGCCCTCGACCAGCTTGGCCCGCGTGGTGTCGTACAGGTCCTTGAAACTCATGGCGAAGCCTCGTCGGGGAAAACCATGCCCATCACCCGATCCATGACGCGCCCGAAGGCGGGATCGACGGCGATCTCGAAACGGCGCGGCCGGGGCAGGGGCACGTCCACCACCGCCTTGACGGTGGCCGGCTTGTCCGACAGCACCACGATGGTGTCGGCCAGGAACACCGCCTCGTCCACCTCGGAGGTCACGAACAGGATCGTCGGCCGCTCCTCGTCGAACAGGCGCAGGATGAATTCCTGCATCAATCCGCGGGTCATGTGGTCCAGTCCGCGGAAGGGTTCGTCCAGCAGCAGCAGGCGGGGACGGTTGATCAGGGCGCGGACCACCTCGGCGCGGCGCTGCATGCCGCCCGACAATTGCGCCGGGAAGCGGTGGGCGAACTCGCCCAGACCCACCTTGTCCAGCATGGCGCCGGCCTCGCGCCGCGCCTGCGCCGCCGGCACGCCCGCCTGAAGCGGGCCGTAGGCCACGTTGTCCAGCAGCGACATCCAGGGAAACAGCGCGCTTTCCTGGAAGACCACCATGCGGTCGGCTCCCGGGCCGGCGACCGGCCGCCCATCGGCCAGCACGGAGCCGGAATCCGGGCGGTCGTAACCGGCGATCAGGCGCACCAGCGTGGTCTTGCCGCAGCCCGAAGGCCCCAGCAGGACGGTGAATTTGCCGGGTTCGACGGTGAACGAGCAATCGCCCAGTATGGCTTCGCCGCCGGGAAAGCCCTTGGTGACACAGGACAGGACGACGCCCTGGTCGGTTATCGAATCGTTCGGCATCAGGCCAGTTCCCGTTCACCGGCGGCGAAGGCCTTCACCGCCTCTTCGTGCACCGCCTCGATCAGGCGTGCTTTCAATCCCAGGAATTCCGGGGCGGTCAGCAGATGGCGCCCGCGCGGCCGGGGCAGGTCGACTTCCAGTTCGACCTTCACGCGGCCGGGTCTGGTGGTCATCACCACCACGCGGTCGGCCAGAAACAGCGCCTCGTCCAGGTCGTGAGTGATGAGCAGCACCGTGCGCGGCCGCGATTCGTACAGATCCAGCAGGCAATCGTGGGTGGCCGCCTTGCTGGCGGTGTCCAGACCTCGGAACGGCTCGTCCAGCAGGATCACCGACGGCTCGTTCAGCAGGGCGCGCACGATCTCCACGCGTCGCGCCATGCCCGAGGACAAGGCGCCGGGATAGGAATCGAAGACGTCTCGCAAGCCCACCCGCCCCAGCAGGGCGCCGGCCTGTTTCTCCGCCTCGGCGGCGGACATCAGGCCGCGCACCACCGGGCCGCGGATCAGGTTCTCGCGCACGGTGGCCCAGGGAAACAGCGCGCCGTGCTGGAAGACCACCAGACGGTCGGGACCGGGCACGGGCTTGCGTCCGGGGCCATTGACGATGCGGCCGTCCAGACGGATCTCGCCGCCGCTCAGGGTATCGAAGCCGGCGACGGCGTTCATCAGCGTGGTCTTGCCGCAGCCCGAGGGGCCGACGATGGCGCAGAACTGGCCGGGCGGCACGTCGATGGAACAATCGTCCACCGCCACCACGTCGCCGTGGCGGGTGGGATAGACCTTGCGGGCATGCCCGACCGACAGATGGCCGGGGAAGGGGGGGACGGACATGTCTTCTCCTTCAGATCCGGCTGCGCCAGGGCATGGCGCGCCGGCCGATCCAGGTCATCAGCGCGCTGGAGGCCATGCCCGCCACGCCGATGCTGAGCATGCCGATGATGATGCCGGGCAGGGAGTGGTTGACGTAGGCGTTCCAGGTCAGATAGCCGAGCCCGTTGGTGGCCGAGGCCATTTCGGCGGCGATGACCACTTCCCAGGTGATGCCGATGGACACGGCCAGCCCGGTGAACACCGAGGGCAACGCACCCGGCAGCATGATCCGCCAGAACACCGCGCGGCGGCTGGACCCCAGGGAAAGGGCGGCCTCGACATAGCGCGAATCGATCTTGTCGATACCGGCCAGGACGTTGATGAGAATGGGGAAGAAGGCGCCGACGAAGGTCAGGAACATCATGGTCGCCTCGCTGCTCGGCCAGAACAGGATGGACAGCGGCAGCCAGGCCAGGGGTGGAATGGGGCGCAGCAACTCGATCAGGGGAAAGGCGGTCAGGCGCATCTTGTGCGATACGCCCATGCCCACCCCGATCAGCAAGGCCAGGACCGAGGCCACGGCGAAGCCGCCCAGCACGCGCTGGGCGCTGCCCAGCCAGCTCAGCCAATAGGAGGACGAGACCACCAGCTTGGGCAGGCCGGCGGCGACTTGCGCCGGACTGGGCAGCAGGGCCAGCCAGCCGATCCAGTGGGCGGCCTGCCACACCAGGAAGAAGCTGGAAAGTCCCGCCAGCCCCTGCCACAGCACCGGCGAGCGCAGGGAGTCGAGGAGCCGTTTCATGGTTCGCGCCCCCTCACAGCGCCGCCGTGCGGCGGACCTGCCACGCCATCAGCGTCCGGCCGAGGCGGCGGATGATGGCGCTGGAACCGTAGCCGAGCACGCCCAGGACCAGCATGCCAATGACGATGTTGGTCAGGGCCACCTGGGTGTAGCCGTCAAAGATCAGATAGCCCAGGCCGGACTTTCCGGCGATCAACTCGCCGCCCACCAGCGAAAACCACGACACGCCCATGGCGATTTCCAATCCGGTGAAGATGAAGGGCAGCGAACCCGGGATCACCACCCGGATCAGCACCTGCCAGCGGCCATAGCCCAGGCAGGCGGCGGCACGGAAATAGGACTCGTCGATGGAGCGCACGCCGAGATAGGTGTTCAGCACCGTGGCGAACAGCGCGGCCAGCATGGTGACGAAGATGACCGGAAGCTCCGAGCCGGCCAGCATCAGCACGGCCAGCGGCACCCAGGCCAGGGGCGGGATGGGGCGCAGCATCTCGACCACCGGGAAGAACAGGTTCCGCAGCAGGCGGCTCCATCCCAGCATGATGCCCAGCGGAGCCCCGATCAGCACCGCCGCGGCGAAGGCCGCGTAAACGCGCATCAGACTGATCAGCACATGGTCGTAGAGTTCCGGGGTCAGCAGCGACACGCCCAGTTTGGGATGGGGGCTGAACATCTCCGACAGCACGGTGCCCAGCGGCGGAATGAAGCGGAAGCGCCAGAACTGCGCCACGTCCACCAGCAGAAACCACGCCAGGCAGAACAGGCCGTAGCCCAGCAGCGCATAGCCGAGCGGGGCCAACCGGCCGCGCCGCCCCGTTCCAGGCGGCGCGGCCGAAGGATGGAGTCCAGCCGCCATCCCTTATTTCACCCGCTCGTCGCCCTTGAAGGGATTGGCGTGCGAGCCCTTCAGCTCGAACAGGGCCTTGGACGGATCGAGCCCCAGTTCGCTGAACGCCTGCGACACCAGATCGTCGCGCACGGCGTTGGGGGCCAGTTCCGCCGCCTGGACGATCTTGGCGTCGTACAGATAGGCATGAACCCGCTTGATGAGGTCACGGCCCTCGCCGGTCAGGGCCAGGGAGCCTTTCAGCACCACGGGGCTGGCGCCGGTTTCCGGCGGCAGGGCGCCGTAGGCCGAGAACCACAGGTTTTCCCTGGTGTATTCCGGCAATTCCTTCTTCAGGATTTCCACGGTCTCGATCGGATTGTCGCGAATGAACAGCAGGGCCTCGACATTGGCCTTCAGCCATGCCACGGCCGCGGCCCGGTTCTTCTCGATGAAGTCGCGGCGCATGACCACGCCGTTGGCGTCGGATTCACCGAAGGCGCCGGGAGACACGGCGATGCGGCCGATGCCGTCGAACACCGCCTTCGAGGCATAGGGCTCGAAGATGACGGCCGCGTCGATCTTGCCGGCCTGCAGGGACGTCACCGTCACCTCGGGCGCCAACTGCTGCCACTTCACCGAGGTGCCCGACTGCTTGAAGACGATCTGGCCCAGGCGTTCGGCGCAACTGCCCTTGGGGGCGGCCACCGTCTTGCCGTTCAGCCATTTCAGCGCCTCCTTGTAGTCGGCGAAGGCCGGCGCGTCCTTGCCGACCACGATCAGGCCGCACATGCGTCCGGGCGAGGTTTCGTTCAGCGCCACGAGATCGATCTCGGCGATTTCCCGCTTGGTGGTGGAGACCACGGCGGGGTTGTCGCCGATATAGCCGAGGTGCTGCTTGCCGGCCAGAAGCTCGGTGATGACCGGCGGGCCGACCAGATTGCGCTTCCATTCCACCGTGCTGCCTTCCGGCAGCCACTTTTTCCAGATTTCCTTCTCGCGCAGCACCACCGAATCCCAGGCGCCGGTCCAGGCGAGGAAGTAGTTGGTGCTGATCGCCACGGGCGCGCCGTCCAGCTTGCGGGCCTTGGCAGCCACATCCTGATAGGTGACCGTGTTGAATTCCTCGGCGGCGGCCGGCTGGGCCGCCAGGCCGGCGGCCAGGGCCATTCCGGCCAACCGCGTGACGGCACGGCGGGACGGGGTCCGTATCGGATGCATGCTCAGATCTCCTTTTCGGCAACCAGTGTCTGGAAGCGGGCCAGTTCATCCGCCGCCATGTGGAACGAGCGCTCCTCGGGCGGATAGGTGTGGGCCAGCGTTTCGTCGCGGTAGCGGCTCAGCGCGTCCTCGATGATCGACCCCACGTCGGCGTAGGCCCCGCGGTTCTTGGGAATGGGGAAGGCGCTGTAACCCACCAGATCGCCGCTGATGTGGTAGACGCCGTCGTTGACCGTGCCGCCGCCCAGGGTGATGACCGGCACCGGCAGGGTCCGTGTCAGGTAGGCCGCCAGTTCGGTGGGAATCTGCTCGGCGATGAAAGCGAAGGCGCCGGCGGCCACGAAGGCCCGGGCGGTCTCGACGATCCCGGCGGCATCCTCGGCGGTCTTGCCCTTGATGCCGAAGCCGCTCTGCTCGACGCGGCGCGACGCCTGCATGCCGATATGGCCCATGACCGGAATGCCGGCGCGCACGATCTCGGCGACGTATTCGGCAGTATGGCGGTTGCCTTCGCACTTCACCACATCGGCACCGCCTTCGCGCACCATGCGGCCGGCACTGGTGATGGCCTGTTCCTTCGAGGCGTGATAGCTGAGGAAGGGCAGATGCCCGACCACCATGCCGTATCGGGTGACCCGGCTGACGGCGCGGGTGAGGAACACCTGCTCGTCGAAGGTCACGCTGGTGGGATCGGGATGGGCCAGCAGCGACATCGGGCCGGCATTGCCGACGATCAGCAGGTCGAACCCCACACGGTCGGCGATGGCAGCCATGGGGGCGTCATAGACGCCGATCGAGGTGATGCGTTGGCCGGCGGTTTTCTTGCGGCGAAGATCGTTCAATACAATTTTCCGGCGTGTATCCGTCAATGTTCAACCTCCACCTTTCGTATAACACGGTATGTATGCAAAATAAGAACGTCAAATCATATTTTCATACATAGAATCATTGTTATATATGGACGCGACGATGACGCCCTTTCGCTCATCCTTGCGGGAAGATCGTCAACCCGATGGAGGTGCTGAGGCGCGGCCCGGGTGGGGAACCCCTGCATTTCTATCCGCAGGTGAAATCGCTCCAGGCCGGGGCGAGGTCCCGGCCGTGGCGCACGGCGTCCCGGATGGCCCCCAGCCGCTGCTCGTATCCTTGCAATACATGGCAGTAATGCCGCTCTTCGGCGGATGTCTCGGTCACCGCCTTGATGGCGCCGTTGTTGATGACCAGCCGGCGCACGCCCGACAATGCAAGCAAGGGATCGTGGGTGGACAGCAGCACGATCTTGCCCTTGTCGGTGAACAGCTTCAGCGCGCGGGTGCGGTCGACGCCGGCGTTCTCGATCTCGTCGATCAGCACCACCGGCTTGGGACTGAGCAGGGCGGCATCGGCGATCATCAGCGCGCGGGACTGGCCGCCGCTCAACTGGGTCAGCGGCGTGGCCCCGGTGAAGGGCTCGCCCGCCATGCCCACGGCGGCGTCCAGCACCCGCCGGGCGGCGTCTGCCGGATTGTCCGCCTGCCGGCTTTCCGCGTGCAGGCACAGGAAATCGGCGACCCGCAGGTCCATGACGAAGTTCATGTTCTGGGTGATCTGCGCCACCAGCCGGCCCTCTGCGGTGAAGCGCATCCGGCGGTCGGGGGCGCGTCCATCCACCAGCACCGTGCGGCGGCTGGGCGTGTCGCCCTGCGCCATGCACTCGATGTCGGCGAGCAGGCGGCTCTTGCCCGATCCGGTCGGCCCGACGATGGCGACGATGTCGCCGGGACGGAACGTCAGGTCGAAGCGTTCCGGGGTGCCGTCCTTGCCGATTCCGCGCCGCACCTCGAACGATACCGGCGGCGCCATTTCGCCGGCCGTCCTGGCGGCGGCGAGGAAGGCCCGCAACCCTTCGCCCAAAGTTTCCAGGGTCCAGGCGCATTCTTCGCGCCGGTCCCACGGCAGGGCCTGCCAATAGGCGTCGAGCGAGGCATGGCCGTCGGGCGGCGGCAGGCCGTTCAGGTGGAAGAATTCGGCGCAGGCAGCCCCGTCCAGGGATTCGTCCCGGCTATGCACGGCAGGCTTCCTCGATGCGGATCTTGCGCACGACGCCATGCTGGAACTCCGCGCCGATGCGGGTCTGGCCGAAGCAGTACGAACAGACCGACGAGGGAACGGAGAAACGCAGGCGGCCGCCGGTCAAGGCGGCATCGTCCGGCGCCTCGCGCCACAGCGTGCCGATTTCCCGGCTTCCCTGGCCGGTGATGCCGTTGGCGAACAGGATGTCCGCCTTGGCGTTCACCTGGCGCACCCGGTAGGCGAACACCTCCCGCTCGGCCTGGCTGACGATGTCGCCCTTGGTCACCACCACCAGATCGGCGGTCTTGAGCATGGGGCCGACCTTGCGCGGGGTGTCGATGCCGGACAGGTTGTCCAGCACGCACACCGCCAGCAGGCCGCGGATATGGGGGGCGCAGCGGTTGCACAGGCCGGCGGATTCGCTGACCAGCAGGTCCAGGCCGCCCTGGCGGCCCCACCCGGCGCAATCCTCGATGTTGGTGATGAAATAGTGGTCGGGGCAGTAATTGCCCGACAGTCCGGTCAGCGCCGGGATTCCCTCGGACCGGTAAAGCGCGCCGTCGCTGCTGTTCAGGCAGTCGAACTTGACCACGCCCACCTTCAGTCCCTCGCCGCGCAGGTGGCGCAGGGTGTTGAGGATCAGCGACGTCTTGCCCGAGGACGGCGGGCCGGCCACCGTGACCAGCTTCATTGCCGCATTCCTTTCGTGATGATGCCGTCGAGGGTCGGGCGCAGGGCCGCGAAATCGAGGCTGCGCGCCTGCTCCCAGCCGATCCAGCGCAATGCGCCGGGCAGCGGTGCCGCGCCGGTGTCGTCGCGGATGCTGGAGCAGCACACGCTTTCCATGGTCCGCGCCCATTCCGGGCCGGTCAGGAAATCCCGGGCGGCTTGGGCCGCCGCATTGCTCTCATGCTTGTGCAGCAGGAACAGCGGCGTCGCATAGGCGCCCTCGCGCGGCCAGACCATCCTGGCCCGGTCCGGGTGGATGTTGTTGACCGCCCAGAAGTGGGGAAGGATGTAGAGCGCGGCCCCCTGCGGATCGTCGGTTCCCGCCATGCGCGCCATTTTGGCGCCGCCCCAGAAGTCGCGCAGATTGGGGGCGAGGGCGCGGATGCCGTCGGCCCCGAAATCGCGGTGGAAGTTGAACAGCAGGACGGGGGAAAGCTGGCCGCCGGCGCCGTTGGCCACGATGTCGCCGTGGTAGCAGGGGGCGAGCAGGTCTTCCCAGCATCGGGGTAGCGGGCGGCCGTCCAGGCGCGCAGGATCGGCCAGGATGACCCAGGCCCCGGCGCCGTAGACGTGGAACAGCCCCAGAGGGTCGGCAAAGCCGGCCTCGATGAATTCACGGCGGGTCAGGGTTTGCCGGGTCTCTTGGAACACGCCCTCGGCCTGCCAGCGGCCGCTGAAGGCGGGACGGGTGAAGGCGCCCAGACCGATGCCGGAGACGAGAGGCGGCAGATCCGCGGCGTCGCGGGCATCCTGGAAGTCGCCGTAGAGCCCGTCGCCGAGGGTGCGCGGCACGTACCACGCGGCCTCCAGCTTGCGCTCGCGGAAGTGGTGGTGCAGGCGGCGGCGGATTTCGCGCTGCAATGGCGGGAAGGTATGGCCGAAATAATCCAGCCGGCGCTTCGTGCCGTCTTCCTCCTCGGGAAAGAACGGTTCGTCATAGAGGTCCGCATCCGCCTGAGAGATCATTCGCCGTTCCCGCCCAGCAGATCGGCAAGGTCGGCGTCGTCCAGCGCCAGTCCGAAGAACAGGGCGAAGAAGAGCCGCGTCTCCGCCTCGATGTCCACGATGGCGCGTTGGGGATGAAGGCGTTGCGCCAGCCACTGCATCCCCATGACCCGCATGTATGACGGCGGCCGGTCGATCCAGTTGAAGGGCAGCGAGGGGATGAGGTGGACCCGCCTGTCGCGCACGGCGGGAAGCGTTGCCCAGCGGGGGTCGGAGAGGAACATCTCGCCCGTTTGCGGGAAACGGACCAGGATGACCTCGGGCTTCAGCGACAGCAGCACTTCCGGCGTCACCGTCCGGACGGCGGACAACTGGCCGGGGCCGGACGGGCAGTGCAGCACATTGACGGCGCCCGCCAGGGCGATCGCTTCGGCGCGGAAGGCGCTGTCGCACTGGCTTTGCAGTCCGTCGGGCGATTCGGCGTAGAACAGGCGCGGCCGCTCGGCCTGGGGGATGACGGCGATCGCGGCGGCCATGCGCCGCTGGGCTTCCTCGATATAGCGGGCCAGGCTTTCCCCCCGTTCCTGGAGGTCCAGCAGATGGCCGAGGAAACGGAAGGTGGCGGGATATTGCTCCAACCGCTCCACATTCACCGCCACCGCCGGCTTGCCGATGAGGGCCAGACTGTCGCGCACCTGATCGGGCAGGCCGGGATTGCTGAGCGACAGGGCCATGTCGATCCGTGCGCCCAACACCTTTTCCAGGTCCATGGTCTGGACCGCGTTGGCTTCCATCAGCGGCAGGCCGGCCATGACGGGCGGCAGGAAACGGTCCAATTGCGGCGTGTGGGCGGCATAGGTCCCCACGAGCCTTTCCGGTGCCATGGCGGCCATGATGGCGACCGACGAGGTGAAGGCGCCGTAGACGCGGGTGATGCGCTCGGGCACCGTGACCGTGCGTCCGCTCATGTCCACCACGTCGCGGGCCTGAACGGGGGCCGCCAGCAGGATCAGGGCGGCGGCCAGCCGTTTCAGCCTTCTCATGTCAGAACTCGATCTGGATCGAGGCCGAGACCGTGCGCGGCGCGCCCAGGAAGGCGCTGGGGTTGCCGGCGGCGGTGCCGTTGATGCTGCTGGGGAAGACCGAGACCCAGTAATGTTCGTCGAAGACGTTGTTCACGGCGAAACGCCAGGTCAGCTTCTCGCCCCACAACTCGTCCACGTAGCGGGCGCCGAGATCGACCGTGGCGTAGGACTCGGCCCACGAGGTGTTGCGGTCGTTGGCGGCGCGGCGGCCGGTATAGTGCAGGTTCGCGTCCAGCGTCAGGCCGGGCAGGCCGGCAACCCGATACTCGCCGTAAAGATTGGCCTGGATGCGCGGCACGCCCACCACCTGCTTGTCGGCGGTCTGGGCATTGGCTGTATCGGTGAGTTTGGGGTCCATCAGGGTGATGCCGCCGAACAGGGTGAAGTCCTCCAGCACCGTGCCTTTGGCCATGAGTTCGACACCGCGATTGACCTGCTCGCCCTGTTCCTTGAACACCAGATCCGTGCCGGTATAGGCGAAGGGGCGCGATATCCGGAACAGCGCCGCCGACAGGTCCATGCCGCCCACGCTGGCCTTGGCGCCCACCTCCCATTGCTCGCTGCGGTAAGGGGCCAGGATTTCGCCGGGATTGGCCACGCCCGTGGTGGGGGCCTGATCGCCCTTCTGCAGGCTGTCGGCATAGGTGACGTACAGCGTCATGGCCGGAACGGGTTTGAACATCAGGCTGGCGGTGGGGCTGAGGCCATTGCCGTTATAGGACGAGGTCTGCGCCCCGGCGGTGTTCCAGCTATGGCTTTGCAGCCAGTCCTGGCTGGCGGCGGCCAGGACCGACCATTGCTCGTTGATGGTGACCGTGTCGCCGACGATCAGCGTCTGCTGGCGGTTTTCGCCGGACTTGTAGTTCGGCCCCAAATCCAGCCATCCCGGTTCGTTGTATGAGACCGGCGAGGCCAGAGACGCGCTTCCCAGGGCGTAATTGCGGGTGAACAGGGGCGAGAACTGGCGCTGGCGGTAACCGTTGCTGCCCAGCATCAGCTCGTGGTCCAGCCCCAAGGCGCGGACGTGGCCGTTCAGGTACAGCAGGGCGCTGTCCACCTTGGTGGTGCCGGTCTGCATGGTGCTGAGGGTGGAGGTGTAGGTCTGTCCGTCGGCCGCCAACGCGTTGGCCACGCCGCGCAGGCCGCGGAAGGCTTTCTGGTGCAGGATTCCGGCGGTCAGCTTCCAGTCGCCGGAGAACTGGTGCTTGACCCGGGCGCTCATGGTGTCGGTCTTGAGATCCTGGCCGGCGAATTCCTGACCGTAGCCGACCGTGGTGGGGTCCGGCGCGCCGGGCAGGGCGGTGGTCTGGCCGTAGGAGAACGAGCCGGGGAACCCGGTGGCGTCGTGGATGTAGCGGCTGGCGTTCAGTTCCACCGTCGTATCGTCGGTGGGATGGATGTCGAAGCTGCCGCTCACCAGTTCGCGCCGCAGATTGCTGCCGTCCACATAGCTTTCGCCATCGGCATGCAGGGCATTGATGCGGTATCCGAACATGCCGGCCCGGCCGCCGATATCGGCATGGGTGGTCAGCACGCCATCGGAATCGAAACCCACGCGCAGCTTCCGCATGGCCTCGTCGGTGGGGCGCTTGAGGATGTAGTTGAAGGTGCCGGCCGGGGCGGCGGGGCCGTACAGGGCGCCTGACAGGCCGTTCAGGATTTCCACGCCTTCCAACTGCTCCATGGGATAGGGGGTGACCCCGAACACGTTCATGCCGTCCATGCGCGTGTTCTGCACGATATCGGCCTGGAAGCCGCGGGTCTGGGCCCGGCCCACGTCGATGCCGCCGCGCGCCTCGATCTGGGCGGACGGGAAGTATTTGACGATGTCGCTCAGATTGCGCGCGCCCAGGTTTTCCATCAGGGCGCTGGGCATGGTGTTGACGGTATAGGGCGTGTCGAGCGCCTTGCGGCTGCCGAGCGGACCCAGGTCCACCTTGGTCTTGCGGTAGCCGTCTTCCTCGCCACCACGCAGGTCCTCTTCGGCGCGGTCGGTCACCACCACCTCGGGAACGTCCGATGCCGTGGCGGATTGCGCCGCCGCCTCGCGGGGCGTTGTCACGGCGAACAGCGACACCAGGGTGGAGACGCCGGCCAACGTCACGATATGCCGTTTGCTGAAAACCTTGCGGACGACCATGGGAACTCCTCGGCTGCGGCCATGCTGCACGTGCACACAATGGCTATAACCATAGCCGGATGAGGCTGGGTGGCGATGCGGAAGTCGTTTGCGAGGCCGTCAAAAAAATATGGCATACAGTCATCTCTTCTCTCGGCGGTTGCCTGCTGTTCAACACGGAACGATCTGGCGGAAAATCCGAATTTTCCGCCGTTCGGATGCACGTAAATGAACGACATGCTTGATCGTGCAAATAACTTGTGGGCGGGCGGCCCGGATTCTATAGTTTTCCGCCGGTTCATTTCTGGAACTGGCGGATGACGGTCTGAGCCGCTCTTGCAACCGTTCGCGTTCCGCTTGGGCGGAAGGCGGCATGGTCTCAGGCGGGTTCCCACCATGACCGTTTCCGGACATTGCCTTCTTTCCCGACCGTATCGCCGTGCCGCTCCGGCCGGCGTCGTTTCCCCGTCGGACGGGGGAGGCCGCTGATGTCGGTCCTGTCGCCGGGCGACCGCCTGATCGTCGGCGATCCGATGGAGACGTCCGTTCGCGTCCGCCCCGGTTTCCGCGTCGTCGCGCCCGATCCCGTATCCGGGGCGCTTGTGAGTGGCCGGCACGGCTCATGCGTCTTGCGACCGGGTTTGCGCCTGCATTTCAGCGACGCGGTCGATCTGTGCGACCTCGTCGTGCGCAACGAACTGGAACCGGGGCTGACCGTCACGGTCTTGCTGGAACTGGGCACGGATGTCCGCGCAAGTTTGGGGGGGCAGTCGCTGATCCCGGAGGGAGGGGTTTCGAAGAACCGGCCCATGGTGGTGGTGACGGCCCATCCGTCGGCCGAGTTGTTCGAACGCCGCGGCCGCGACGGCGGACGTGTCAGGAAGGTCAGCCTGATGCTGTCCCGCGAGTGGCTGGCCGATAGCGGCCTGGATCACAACGGCGCCGATTTCCACGTGCGAAGGTTCGCCGGAACGCATATGGCCCAGCAGGCATGGGCCGCCGGTTCGACCCTGGCCCATCTGGCGGAAGGCATTTTGCGGACCCCGTCCGGCATCGACCCGTTGCAGGCCCTGCGCCTGGAAAGCCGGGCGGTGGAACTGGTCGCCGAAACCTTCGCCGCCTTGATGCAAAGGCCCAGGCGCGATTCCGGCGGCTCGCCCGCATCCCGCGACCTGCGGCGGCTGGAACGTGTCGAGGATTATCTGGCGGCCTCGGACGCGGCGTCGGTTCCGCTGGATGAACTGGCGCGCGTTGCCGGAATCAGCGTCAGCACCCTGCAGCGCCTGTTCCAATCGGTTCATGGCATGAGCGCATTCGAATTCATCCGGCGCCGCAACCTGGAGCGGGCGCGCGCCGCCCTGCTTCATCGCGGCGTCTCTGTGAAAGAGGCGGCGTACCTCGCCGGATATTCGAGCCCGGCCAATTTCTCTACGGCTTTCCGCCATCACTTCGGCCAGCCGCCGAAGCGGTTCGGCAGAACCCGCGCAGGGGTCACTTCGCCGGCATGACCTCTCGGTGGAAGGGACGGCGCGACATCGAACCGAATTTCGAAAGCGGCCCGCTCCGCCACTTGGCTCCCCGCAATTCGGATGTCATGGCGTTGAGGTCGATGACCCGCCGGCCGTACCCGTGTCGACGATGCCGAATTTCAGGGTCTTGTGGCGCTGCAGGGCGGCCATGATCTCGACCACCCGGCCGTAGCTGGCCTGCGGGTCGGCGCGCAGGTGGATGTCGGGGGCTGCCGCCCCCAGGGCGGCCATGGATTGCAGGCGGGCTTCCAGCGCTTGCCTGTCGGCCAGGGCTTCCCCGTTCCAGCGCAGCGGGCCTTCGGCCGCGAGGTCGAGGCGCACCGCCTTGGGCGGCGGCTGGGCGGCGGCGGATTCGGCCGGCAGGGCCAGATCCAGTTGCCGGGTCGAGGCCGGAATGGTGACGATCAGCATGATCAGCAGCACCAGCAGAACGTCGATCAGCGGCGTGGTGTTGATGTCCACCAACGCGTCGTCCGCGGTTTCCGGATCGAAGATATCCATGGTTCAGCCGCCGGAGGGAGGTTCGGTGACGAAGCCCAGCCGGGTGATGCCGGCCTCGCGGCACGCGGCCAGGATGCCGGCCGCCGCCTCGAACCGCGCCTGCTCGTCGCCCCGCACATGCAGGACCGGTTGC
>AGTN01167767.1_pt1 | contig 36308 bp, 35 predicted proteins | sample 314218 | NCBI WGS metagenome assembly AGTN01 (sample SAMN02954264, study PRJNA73603) | bioreactor metagenome | biome: terrestrial; feature: non-aerated bioreactor; material: poplar woody material; isolation source: poplar biomass | place: USA | collected 2006-12 | reverse complement strand
AGAACGAAACGAAAAGGAGGACTAAGAAATGGCTAAACAATCAGAAATCAGATATTTGACACCCCTGTCGGTGGATGTGAAGAAGAAAAAATATTGCCGCTTCAAAAAGAACGGTATCAAATACATCGATTACAAGGATCCCGAATTCTTGAAAAAATTCCTGAACGAGCAAGGGAAAATTTTACCGAGAAGAATTACCGGTACATCATTGAAGTTTCAACGCCGTATCGCGCAAGCAGTGAAGAGAGCTCGTCATATCGCCTTGCTTCCATACGTAACCGATTTAATGAAATAAAAAGGAGGAAGAGAGATGGAAGTAATATTGAAAGAAGATATACTGAGTTTAGGCTACAAAGATGATGTAGTGAACGTGAGAAAAGGATACGCGCGCAATTTCCTTATTCCTCAGGGAAAAGCCATTATTGCCAGCGAATCGGCCAAAAAAGTGTTGGCTGAAAACCAAAAACAACGCGCTCATAAGCTGGCCCAGATGAAAGCGGACGCTCAGGCGATAGCCGATAAAATGGAAGGTGTTTCACTTACCATCGGCGCTAAAACCAGCTCTACAGGGACAATTTTCGGTTCAGTCACCAACATTCAGGTTGCCGACATGCTGAAAGAGAAAGGATTCGATGTGGAAAGAAAATTTATTCTTATTAAAGATCCTATAAAAGAAGTAGGCAGCTACACCGCCGTCGTTAAGCTTCACAAAGAAGTTTCGGTTGAAATTCCTTTTGAAGTGGTTGCGGAATAAGGTTCCCTCACACATATATATAGAAACCCCGGAAATTTTCCGGGGTTTTTATTCCCCCCAGGAACGGCGGAGTGGCACCACAAGCAAACCCAAGCTTTTTACCCGACTGTTGATTCAAAAAAGTTAGAAAAAACATTGCGGATTCAAACCATTGATTATTTTTGTAGAGAAAATTGGACGAATGCGCTCAAAATTAGGACTTTTCAGCGACCCTATCGCTTGCCGGATGCGAGGTTCTTCTGTTTCACCTCAAACAGGAATACTTCTGTGTATTCTTTTGATGCTCTTATCATGCACCCAGACTGAGAGAGAACAGCAGTTTGTAGCAGCACAGAAAAAAATATGGGAAGAAAAAATCACGCAAGAGGACTTCCCCACGGATTCTATTCGAATACTGTTACAGCAAAGCGTTGTTTCTAAAGATGAAATAGCCGTTTCCGTGTTATGCAAGGAATTGGGTGAACGCATGCGCGAGTCTTCCGATTTTTCGAGAGCCATCGCCTACCATCAACAGGGATTAATCGCCGCATACAAGATAAATGATACCATCGGGATCACCCAGGCGTTAAACAATATCGGAACCGATTTCAGGAGGATAGGGGCTTTGCCCGAAGCGTCCGATTATCATTACCAGGCGCTGCAGATAGCTGAAGCGTATTCGGGTAAAAAGGAATATACAGGCCGAAAAAACCGTATCATGGCTATCAATGGAATAGGAAACGTTCATCTTTCATTTGGCAGTTGGGATGAGGCAGAGAGGTCCTTTCGCGAAGCGCTTGCCGAAGAGAGAGCGCTGAACAGCCATTTAGGACAGGCTATGAATTGGGCCAATATAGGGGCGATCTTTGAAGAGAAGCAGATGTACGATTCGGCCTTTCTCTATTATCAGCGGTCCATGGAACAGAATATACTGGCCGGGTCACAGTTGGGGATCGGGTTGTGTTACATTCACTTCGGACATATTTATGAACTGCAGAAAGAGTATGATAAAGCCGAGCTTGAGTATCAACTCGCTTTCGAAGTGATGCGCGATATTTCCGATACGTGGCATTGGCTGGAAGCCACACTGGCTATTGCACGCATACGATTGCAAAAGAACGATTTTGTTGAGTCGAAGAAACAGATTGAACTGGCAAAACATGCCGCAACCGAAATTCAATCGCCCGAACATCTATCTGAAATACACGCCTTACTACATGAATACAACCTCAAACAGGGCAATTATGCCGATGCACTGAACCACTTCAAGATCAGCAGAGCGTTTCAGGACAGTATCCAGAATATGCAGAAATTGAACAAGGTGATAGATATGCGCGTGAACTACGAACGCGACAAGAACAGACAGTATATTGCCCAACTCAATATCCGGAACGAGATGGAAGCCCGGCAGAAAAGAATCATCCTCTATGCTTCCATCATCTTTGTGGTATTGCTTTTTTTCTTATCCGCGGCACTTTTTTATGCGTATATACAGCGGACGAAGAGCAACAAGATACTCCGGAATCTTAACAGAATCCGGATCAATTTTTTCACCAATATCACTCATGAGTTTCGTACGCCGCTTACCGTCATTCTGGGATTAAGCGAGCATATGCAGACAGAAAGAACTCTTCCCCGGGCTGAAACGAACTCCTATCTGAAAGCGATAGACAGGCAGGGAAAGCATCTGCTTGCATTGGTGAACAGGTTGTTGAATATGTCGAAAATAAATACCGGCGTGGACAATCCCGATTGGCAAAAAGGGAATATCGTAGTATACACGCAAATGGTGGTCGATTCCTTTCGCCTTTATGCGAAAAACAAAAATATTATCTTATTTTACAAGAGCAGTGAACCGATGATCGAGATGGATTTCGTTCCGCAATATATCGATGACATAATGCAGAATTTGTTGTCCAATGCCATAAAATTCAGTCAGCCCGGAAATAAGGTAACCGTAACCATTTCAAAACATAAAAACAAAGAAGCCGTACTGAGCGTAGCCGACAACGGAAAAGGCATTCCTAAAGAAGAGCTGGAACGTATTTTTGACCTCTTTTATCAAGGTGTATACTCCGATAAAAAGGAGGGGAGCGGTATCGGATTGAATTATACGCGTCAGCTGGTTGAAATGATGCATGGAAGAATAGAGGTGGAAAGTGAAGAGAACAAGGGTTCTCTGTTCACGGTCACACTACCGCTGCAACAATCCGTAGAGTGGGGTTTTCCGCTTTGGAGCCACAGGGAGGCGGGAAAATCATTCTCTGAAGAAACCGTACCGAAACCTGCGAAATGGATTCATAAGTCCGATAATCCTGCCTTGCCTGTAAAATCAGACAAAGGAGATGCTCAGTCCATACCGCTCAGGCGGGACCACGATCGCGTGCCTCCTGTAAAATCAGACAAAGAAGATGTTCGCTCCTCCATTTTGCTGGTTGAAGACAATGAAGATGTGGTACTTTACCTCAAAGCAATGCTTCCTGCGGTATATAATACCGTCACAGCAGGAGACGGTGTGGAAGGGCTTCGTCTTGCCAACGAACTGGTGCCGGATATTATTATTTCCGATATCATGATGCCGAAGAAAGATGGACTAGAGCTCTGCCGCGATATCCGATCATCGGAGTTACTGAACCATATACCTATTATACTGTTGACTGCCAAAAGTACCCTGGACGATCGGTTGAAAGGCTTAAAATACGGCGCCGATGCTTATATCCAAAAGCCCTTTCATCTCGATGAACTACTGGTGCGGATAGAGACTCTGCTCGAAAACCGCCGTATGCTCAAGGAGAAATATATGCGTTCCATTCTTAAGGGGGATGCGTTCCTTGACAAAGATCTCAACACCGATTTCCTCCAAAAGGTCACAGACATCATTTACAAGGAAATGCGTAATCCCCATTTTTCTGCCGTACACCTCGCAGAAAAACTGAGTATAAGCAGCTCTCAGCTGAATCGGAAACTGAGTGCCGTCTCCGGTTACACTCCGTCGCTATACATCATGCGCTTACGGATCGATCGGGCAAAAAAGAAATTAGCATTCGAAAACAAGCCTATCGGGCAAATCGCGGAAGAATGCGGCTTTTACGATATGGCTTACTTTTCGCGCACCTTCAAGAAATATACCGATGTTTCTCCTTCACAGTACCGCCGCTTACCCCAGTAATGCGGTGTTTATTCCTCCGGAGAGTGTTTCTTTTTCGTTCGGGCCGTACGAAGAAACGAATCATAGGATGTTCCGGCTCAGAAATTGATCAAAACCAAGGCCTTTTTATCGGATGAGTTGTATCGTCTATATGCTTGTAGTAAGCAGTTTAGGCTCCCGTTGTGCAAAAATAGTACAAATTACCCCTTATGTTAACGCACGATTTGTACAAATTCTTGATTGAAATATCCTAACCTTTTTTTCTGCATCCGCTATGTTTGTTATCGATAAACCGTAGAAGGTGCCTGTTAAACAAACAAAGCATCCTTCTTGGTACAGAGAGACACTTTTTTTTATTGTTATTTTCCAGGCTGAGCGGAAAAGAACCAAAATCCGGAGGGCTTCTGGTTCTTTCCGTTCCCTTCTGCTAAAAGAAGCAAGCAAACCCTTTAATATATAGAACGATGAAAAAGGCAGAGTTTTCAATCCTTATTACAGTGTTGTTGTTTGTCGCCGTTTCATGCGGCAAGAACACAGTGAGCCGGGCTTTGACGGAAACGGAAAAGATAGTCTCAGAGGCCGAAAAAAAGAAAAATACTCTCACTGCGGAAGAGTGGGGTGAGATGAATAAAAAAATGGAAGATCAAATGCGAATCATTAACCAAGCATTGGAAGATAATCATTTAAAATTGACGGATCGACTGAAATTCTTAGAGATTGTTGCCAGGTGGACTACAGTCGCCACCGAAATAGGAATGAAAGAGATAGAGACCCATACCGGAAAAGTAATGGAAGAGCTGATGAAAGCGAGCGACTCCATTCCAAACGACTCTTTATCTGAATTTATATTCAAATAAACCGGCCGGTTTTCCGGTAACACAGAACATAGGTTATTTCTGTTGCCTTCTTCGGCTCCGAATCTCAAAGAACAATAAGTGTCAAGTTACCTAATTATAAATAAGGGGCGCAGAAAGCTGTATAGAGTAGGCAGAAAAACTAAAGGAATTGTTTTAACCGACGATACATTCGATTTCGCGTTGAAAGGACTCTTCGGTTCTACACCCTCGCCCAAGCCGGAGCTCGATAAAAAAAGAAGAGAGCATACCGATATTAAACGAAATCGGAGGAGGTGGCTGCCTTAAGTATCTCCACCGTATCTTTCGCAATGGTCAGCTCTTCGTCGGTAGGAATAATGAGCACTTTCACTTTCGAGGTCGGCTTACTGATGACCACCTCTTTGGCACGAACCGAAGCGTTCAACTCTTCGTCCAACTCAATTCCCATGAATTCCATATCTTTACACACATAGCTGCGCGTGCTGGCCTGATTTTCACCAACACCTCCGGTAAATACCAGAATATCTACCCCTCCCAAAGCGGCGGCATAGGAACCGATATATTTCTTGATTCGGTAATTGTAGGTATTCATCGCCAGGATGGCACGTTTGTCCCCGCTATTGATCCCGGCTTCCAGTTCACGCATATCCGAAGAAATCCCCGAAATCCCTAATACGCCGGAGAACTTATTCAATAATGTAGAGATTCCTTTCGTGCCCATATGCTCTTTCTCCATAATATAAGAGATCACGCCCGGATCCACATCGCCCGAACGGGTTCCCATAATGAGGCCTTCAACCGGAGTCATCCCCATGCTCGTGTCGACCGATTTTCCGTCCCTGATGGCTGTTACAGATCCTCCGTTGCCGATGTGAGCCGTGATAATGCGCTGTTTCCCATAGGGAACGCCCAAGAAATCGCAAGCACGTTTAGAGACATACCGGTGGCTCGTACCGTGAAAACCGTATCGGCGAATACCGTATTTCTCATACAGGGCATAAGGAATACCGTAGGTGTAGGCATAATCGGGCATGGTTTGGTGAAAAGCCGTATCGAAAACACTCACTTGCGGGGTATTGGGCATCAGTTCCTGAATGGCGTAGATCCCCTTCAGGTTGGGCGGATTATGCAATGGCGCCAGCTCGATGCACTCGTTTAACATATCTACCACCTCGTCGGTAATCAATACACTCGAATTGAAACGCTCGCCTCCGTGCACTACACGGTGACCCACCGCCTCAATTTCATCTAAAGATTTGATACAACCGTATTTCTCGCTAAGCAAAACGCCCAGAATATATTCAATACCGGCACGATGTTCCAAGATTTCGCCTTCCAGCATCACCTTCTGTCCGTCAGGAAGTGTGATTTTGAGGAATGAGCCTTTCATCCCTATTTTTTCGATACCTCCCTGAGCAACAACCTCCTTACTTTCCATCTCGAAAAGCTTGTATTTTATGGATGAGCTTCCGCAGTTTAAAACCAAAATTTTCATCTCTATCCTCCTCCTTAATTGAATACTGTTTTGTTTGGTGAAACCGGATTCCCGTTCTCATCGTAAATATAAAAACCTTTTCCGGTACGTACGCCCAACTGATTGGAGCGGTATAGTTTCCACAGTATGGGATTTGGCTTATAATGCTTCTCTCCAAAGTCGTTGAACATCGCCTCCATCAACGTAACAAGGCGTTCAATGCCGATGATGTCAGCCATGCGGAAAACGCCGTAGCGCTGTCCGTAAATAATGGTAAACGTTTCCTCAATATCTTCCATGGAACTGACTCTTTCGAGCAGTGTCTGGCATGCTTCGTTCAGCATGGATACCATGAGCCGCAGACTCACGTTCCCATTGCTTTCATTAATGCGGTGAGGCTTGTAGTTAATCAGCTTGGCAAAAACCTCCATCTTTTGATACACCTCTTCCGACGTGTACATACCACTCACAATTTCCAGAATACGGGCATCGGGGTGTGCAACGGGGAAATATAGACTTACACACCGCTCTTTATGCTGGAGGTCGGCGGCCAGTTCGCTGATAATCACCGTAGAGCCGTTCGTCGCTATAATGGCGTCCGTATCGAGAATTTCTTCCAGTTTTTTGAAGATATTTTTTCGTAGCGGTGTGCTCCGGCGGCCGCTCTCCGAATAGCGTGAACATTCAATCACCATGTCGCAACCGGCGAAATCCTCATACACCAGTGTAGGGGTAATACGGTTCAGGATGATTTTCTTTTCCGACTGCGTCAGCCCCCAGTTGCTAATCTTCTGATTCATTACTTTTTCGAGTTCACCCAACACAAATTCGATACGTTCTTCCGATTCATCCAGGAAAACCACCTCCATTCCGGCTGTGGAGGCCATGTTAATGATGGTTCTTCCTTCCTTTCCGGCGCCTACCACGCCGATTTTTGAGAACAGAGGCTTGTTTTTGCTTTCCGCTTCGATGGTAAGCCCGTATTTCTCAATAGGTTCTATAATCATATCACTCATATTCTGTTATTATCTGTTTTGTTTCAATCCAATGGCTTGATTGGCCGCGATGGCCACCATTTTGTAAATATCATCCACCGAGCAGCCGCGCGATAAATCGTTTACGGGAGCTGCCATTCCCTGTAATACCGGACCTACGGCCTCTGCGTTTCCTAACCTCTGTACTAATTTATATCCGATATTGCCCGCTTCCAGCGTGGGGAAAACCAGCACGTTGGCGCTTCCGGCGATGGGGCTGCCGGGGGCTTTGCTTTCGCCAACTGCCGGTACGAGAGCGGCATCGGCCTGTAATTCGCCATCTATCAGCAACTCGGGGTTTATCTCTTTGGCGATGCGCGTGGCTTCCCGTACTTTGTCGATCATCTCATGTTCTGCACTCCCTTTCGTAGAGAAACTCAGCATCGCTACTTTGGGTTCCACACCTACAAGGCTCTTCGCCGTCTGCGCCGACGCTACAGCGATGGAAGCCAGTTCTTCGGCAGTGGGGTTGGGCATGACGGCACAATCGGCAAAGATGAGTATGCCATTTTCACCATATTGAGGCGTTTTGGTAAACATGATAAACGCGCCCGATACCACTTTCACTCCCGGTGAGGTTTTGATGATTTGTAAGGCGGGACGAAGCACATCGCCCGTAGTGTTCTGTGCGCCGGCAATTTCACCGTCCGCGTCCCCGTTTTTAATCATCAGGCAGGCCAGATAGAGCGGATCTTCCACCAGTACGGCGGCCTGTTCGGGAGTCATTCCCTTTTTCTTGCGCAGCTCTACCAGAAGGTCGGTGTAAGCTTGTTTTTTGTCGTGGTTCTTCGGATCTACGATAGTTGCTTTACCTATGTGAGACAGGTTTAATTCTTTTGCCAGCGCGCTTATCTCCCCGGGATTTCCCAGCAGGATAATTTCGGCCACGCCGTCACGTACCAATTGATCGGCGGCTGCAAGTGTACGCCGCTCTGTGCCTTCGGGCAACACAATGCGTTGCCTGTCTGCTTTTGCCCGCTCAACAATCTTTTCAATTAAGTTCATCGTTTTGAGTATTCTTTTGTTTTTCCAAATAATGATCAGGATACAAGTTTCATACGATCAGTTTACTTTTTTCTTTATTGTGTATGGAACGTTTTCGTTACGCTAAATGAGCAGAGGGCAAGCTTGCTTGTACTATGCCATAGCTAGAAAACGACTAAATTTATTTGAACTCGCATGTTATCATACTACTGGGTATGAATGATTCCCACGTTCGTTTCAATTTAAAATGTATTCTCCGCAAAAGTACGAAAAAAAGTGCACACAAGGTAACAAAATGGTAGGAAAAGAAAGGGAAAGCGTCTTCCCGCACCTCCGTGCCATCTGTCTGTAGGTTCCCGAAAGGGAATAGTCTGTTCATTTTTCTGAATCAGAACCTGATAAGCTCAAAAATAGCAAAGCATCCGTAAATGTAAAAGAATAGAAATAAATATTTTGGACAATTTATCTGATACAGCTATATTTGTGCTTAAATATTAAGAATATCATAAAAACGGTGTACGCATGTTCTAAATTTCGTATTTACGAATGTTGTGTATTCATTGCGTAAATCAGATGTTAGCCACATTTTAAAACAGACGACAATGAGAACCTTTCTGACAATTGCAGGTATATTAATTTTTAGTTGCACATTCGGGCAAGACAGTAAAAAGTATTCTGAATTGATAAATGAAGCTTGGAAACTTTATGAATCCAGAGAATATTTAAAATCAGGACAAAAGTATGCAGAAGCGTTCGAAGCCTTAGGTGATAAGTGCGGTTTCGGAAGGTTCTCCACCTGTGCTGTCGTTCGTGTCGGTTGACAGAGCTTTGCCCCTCAACAGCCCGAAGGCCAAGCTGTCGGGCGTTGTGTAATAATGGAAAGAATAGACCTAACTAAAGATAAAAATGGCTATACCAACATCAAGGACAAAAGAAAAAGCGGAAATACGCCTAAATAGCGATAAGTGTACCGGTTGCGGACAATGTGTAGAGGTTTGTAAAGATTTCAGCCTTTATCTTGAAGATAATAAAGCAAAAATCAGCAATGCTCCGGCATTTGGGTGCATGGGCTGCGGGCATTGCATGGCCATTTGCCCGGTTGGTGCAATTGAGATATGCGGCAGGGAATTATCCAAGGAGGATTTATTTGATTTACCGCCTGAAGCGAGTGCCGCAAATTATGGGCAATTATTTGCCTTATTCCGGAGAAGAAGAAGTATAAGGGAATTTCTTGATAAAGAAGTAGAACCTGAAATCGTCGAAAAAATACTCGATGCTGCGAGCACCTCTCCAATGGGGCTGCCCCCTTCTGATGTAAATGTCCTGATTCTTGACAGTAAAGAAAAAACAAGAAAGTTTGCCGTTGATTTTTGCGAATATCTTAACGGGATGAGATGGTTTGTTTCCAAATGGTTCTTGACGATAATGCGGCCATTTTGGGGCAAAGCAAACGCTGAAATGTTCAAGGGTTTTGTAAAACCACTTTTCGACATATACATTAATAATATCAGGGAAGGGATTAACCTGGTCAACTACGATGCCCCTTTAGCCATGTATTTTTATGGTTCACCTTATACTGACCCTGCTGACCCGATTGTTGCTGCCACAGCAGCAATGTATGCGGCAGAATCTTTAGGATTAGGTACCTGCATGCTGGGAGGAATACATCCTTTAATTCAAAATGGCAAACAAGCAAAAAGTTTCAGGGAAAAGCATGGGATAAAATATGCCAGCAGGGAAGGAATATTTGTCATTTTCGGATATCCGGGGGTGAAATATAGAAAAGGTATCAAAAGAACGTTTGCCTCAACCTCGGTGATGAATTAAAATGATTACATCGCAAATCCTTCGCCCGTTAGCGGCAAGCTATAGAAACACCTTATTAATAGATAAATAAGAGTATGATGCAGAAAGCAGTTATATTTGACATGGACGGAGTAATTATAGATTCCGAAAGGCTTTGGAAACAAGCGGAGAAAGAAGTCTTTTCCTCATTAGGCGTGAATGTCACTGATGAAAGTTCCGAAATAACAAAATCAATGACAACTTCTGATGTTACAAAATTTTGGTTTGGCAAATTTCCTTGGCAAAACAAAAGCTTGGATGTCGTCGAACAAAGGGTTATTTCTAGAGTTATTCAACTGATAGACACGGAAGATTGTCTCATAAATGGCGTAAAGGAGTTCGTTGAAAGACTTAAAACTAAGAATTATAAAATTGGATTGGCGACCAATTCGCCAAACAGTATTATCCCGGTTGTTCTACAAAAATTAGACGCATTACACCTATTTGACATAATTTCTTCGGCAGAATTTGAGGTTAATGGAAAGCCAGACCCTGCAATCTATTTAACAACAGCAGCTAAACTCAATGTGGATGTAAGCAATTGCATGGCGATAGAAGACTCATATTCGGGAATGTTAGCCGCTAAAAAGGCTGGTATGAAGGTTATAGCTTTTACCAATGGAAATACGGAAATGAATTTTGACATTGCAGATTTTAATATTGACAGATTTGCAGACTTTAATATTGACAGACTTAATTAATCTGCCGCTAACAAGAATTGCCAAAAACTGGGGCGACACAATACTATTTGGCTGACGGAAGTAATTAGACATTTGTAACTTTGTAAAGCGGTAGTGCTGCAATTCACCGTATTCGGCAATACTTAAACTGTTGGCAGCAACCTGCGCATGACATTATGGACAGAAATCGGACAATAGAAAATGTGAAAAATTACAATAATAATTTACAAAGAAGAATTTTTATGCATACTCAACTTCATGTAACTTTGAACAACGGCGTTAAAATGCCGATGCTTGGATTCGGAACCTTCAAAATACCTGACGGAAAGGTTGTCATACAGTCGGTTAGGAAAGCATTGGAATTGGGATACCGCCATGTTGATACGGCAGCTTACTACAAGAACGAAATTGGCGTAGGCGAAGGGATTCGTCAAAGCGGAGTTGCCCGAAGTGAAATTTTTCTCACCGACAAGGTGTGGAGTTCCGACTCCGGATATGAAAATACGCTCAGAGCCTTCGACATAAGTTTAAAACGGCTTGGATTTGATTATCTGGACCTTTATCTTATTCATTGGCCTGATTATAAAAACAAAGATACTTGGAAAGCCATGGAGAAGTTATACCGTGAAAAGCGTGTTCGTGCTATTGGTGTATCCAATTTTCATATTCACCATTTGGAATCACTGCTTGCCGAGTGTGAAATAAAACCGATGGTAAATCAAATTGAGTTTCATCCTCGATTATTACAGGCTCCTCTGCTTGACTATTGTAAGAAACAGCAAATACAATACGAAGCATATAGTCCGTTAATGCAGGGGAAAATATTCAGTATTCCCTTGTTAGCGGAAATGGCGGAAAAATACGGACGCACAGTTGCACAGATTACTCTGCGTTGGAATATTCAAATGGGAGTAGTTACCATTCCAAAATCAACGCATCCCGAAAGGATTTTGGAGAATAAGAGAATCTTCGATTTTGAGATCAGCGAAGAAGACATGCAGGCTATCTGCTCTCTTGATAAAGGACAAAAGGTTGGTTACGACCCTGATAGAAGGGTAAAATGAACAAGTTTCAAGACATATTAAAAGGAGGCGACCTTCGTTCCATTGGCAGAGCCAATGAAATCGTTGCACTAGTAAACGACCAGACAACGTTTGATGAATTGTTTAAAAGGCTGACTAATTCAGACAGAATAGTTGTAATGCGCACGGCAGACGCCATTGAAAAAATAACATTGAAAAAACCAGACTATTTACAAAAACATAAAACAGAACTACTGAACCTATGCCAAAGTGCAGAAGATATAGAACTGAAATGGCACTTGGCATTACTTGTTTCGCGGCTAACTTTGACACAGAAAGAATTGGGAAATACGTGGGACTTATTAACCAAATGGGCAACTGACAGAAAAGAAAGTAAAATAGTAAGAGTAAACTCAATTCAGGGACTATTTAATTTGTTGCAGCAAAATCCCGAATTATCGCAGGATTTTAATTTGACACTTTCCGAAATTGAAAAAGAAGAAATAGCCTCATTAAATGCAAGAATCAGAAAACTGCAAAATGCCGGCCGCTAATACTGTTTTAGGTAAACAACAGTCCGGTACAGACGGTTACCTAATGACTTCTGAAGCTTTCTCCATTTTCTTTTTGATTTCTTCCGTGCAGAGGTGATGCTGCCGGCATAGGTATGATCCACTTTTTTCGGGGCATGAAAGGAGTCCTCTTGCACTTCTCTTCCTCCCTGCTGATAGGCTTCCCTGAAGAGCTCTGTTCATTTTTTTGAATCAGAATATGATAAGTTCAAAAATAGCAAAACATCCGTGAATGCAAAAAATAGAAATAAGTATTTTGGACAATTTATTTGATACACCTATATTTGTGTTTAGATAGTAAGAATATCACAAAAAATGGTTTACGCATGTGATAAATTCCCTGTTTACGAATGTCGTTATTCATTGCGTAAATCAGACGTTCTCCCGACATCGCCTTCGGCTCGTCGGGAGAACGGGCGGAGGATTACATCCTGCATTCTGCTCCTCGCCTTACGGCGACATCGCAAATCCTCCGCCCGTTAGCGGCAAGCATGAGAATCGACACGGAAATAGACTATTCTAAACTGATTATTTTATGAAATATAATTGGATTGAAGATTATCTCACGACTAAGAATGGAGTAACAAGAGACTTTAAAGTTGAATGGCAATGGCATAGATTTCAGATAATGAATAAGATGTTTGCTGCGATATGTGTTGACAATGAAGGACGGAATATAATCTCATTAAAATGTGAACCAACTTTAGGTCTATCATTAAGAAATCAATATGCAAGTGTCAGACCTGGCTACTATATGAATAAGAATCATTGGAATTCAGTTGATTTAAATGGAGAAGTGCCAGATGAAATATTAAAAGAGATGATAAATCAATCCTATCAATTAGTGTTATCATCTTTAAGTAAATCAATTCAAAAAAAGATACTTGGTGGACAAAGAATATAGACTTTCCCATACATAAAATTACAAAATCAGGCTTATGAAAATCTTCGGTTTATTGTTCGGATTAATTTTAGTAACAACAATTATATTTGGACAAAATAAAAATGATATTAAAATGGAACAAAGAATAACCTTTATAACACTAGGAGTAAATGATTTAAAAGTATCCACGGATTTTTACGAGAATAAATTTGGATGGAAACGCTCCGAAATGAGCAATGACGATATGATATTGTACCAATTAAACGGAATTCATATTGCTTTGTACCCAAGGGAAGCATTAGCAAAAGATGCAACTGTTGATTCAACAGGAGACGGATTCAAAGGTTTTACTATTTCATATAATGTTTGGAGTGAGAAAGAAGTTGACGATTTAATAAAATCATTAAGAAACAAGGGAGTTAAAATAGTAAAAGAACCCCAGAAAGTCTTTTGGGGTGGATATAGTAGTTATATTGCAGACCCCGATGGAAATCTTTGGGAAATAGCATATAACCCATATCTAAAAAAAGATTAAAAATGCCAGCCGCGAACAAACGGTATAGCCAATAAGGGTTTCAGAGGTATGCGAAGGCTTGTGGCCCACTTCAACTTTTTGTGTACCTTGATAGGAAATCGCCTGCACCCCCTTACTGGACATACTGTAAAACGTTAGTGGTCATTGTGACAGACGACACCAACAATGAAAAGTGAGTGGATAGCAATAATGAAAAAGAACAAAAGACTGAAGTTAACAACTATTCAGACCTTAACTCATTATGGAATAGTTTTGCTACTATTATTTATCGTTTCATTGACAGGTTGGAGTTTAATTGAGATTTACTTGACAAATACTTATGCAGGTGTTACGACAGCAGACGAATTAATCAAGGCTTCATTACCATTTATATTACTTGCTGTATTCTTTACCTTCATTCAATATAGACGACTAAACTTTAAAGAGATTAAAGTGACATTTACGGACGAACAATTTCAAGAAGCTATTGAGCGAACTGTTAAAGACTTAGGATGGCGGATTGAAAAGAATGACAAGACATTTTTTAGAGCAATCAGGCCTTGGAATTGGACGGGAAGTTGGGGCGAAATGGTGACAATCATAAAAGACAAAGACCGGCTTTTAATAAATAGTATTTGCGACCCTGACCATATAAGTTCTGTGGCTTCCTATGGTTGGAATAGAAAAAATATTAAGACATTTCTGAAAAACCTCGCTGATGTTTTAAACAATAGACCGGCTGAAATCAAAATTGAGAAGGAAATAAAAGAGTGGAGTTTAAAAAGAATTATAATCCGACTTTTTGCTTATCCTTTTTGCATATTCCTAATTGTTCTTGGGGTTTATATGGTATTAGAACCATTGACAATTAGAACATTTGTTACAGGACTTGGAGCAATAACGATTGCAAGTCTTTATCTATATTCGGACATTAAAATTTTGACGACAAGAAGATGAAAAAGTCGGGATTGTTTTGGTGATTAAATCTATCTCATATCAAAGATATACTAATGAAAGATTTATAATGTGGAAAGGAGCCGTATATGAATAACATACCCACAATCAAATTAAAGTCAATTGTACTTGATTGTCCCGATATTCAAGCTTTATCTGATTTTTATATTCGGATGCTTGGATGGGAAAAGGATTTTGTAGAGGAAAGGGATTTTCTGGACATCCGTTCTCCGTCGGGCGGTGTTAAGATCGCCTTTCAAACCAACACTGACTACGTTCCGCCTGTTTGGCCGGAACAGCCCGATGCGCAGCAGCAGATGTTACACATCGACTTTGCGGTACAAAGTAAGGAAGATATGGAACGTGCTGTGAAACACGCAATTTCATGTGGCGCAACGAAAGCAGGCACCCAGTATAGCGACGAGTGGACGGTTATGCTTGACCCTGTAGGGCATCCATTTTGTTTTGTCGTTGGGTAATATTTATATTCACGTCATCATATACCGAGTATATAGAAAAGACCAACAATGTATCGAAATCTACTGGTTGGCCGGGATCAAAACTCATGGGAACGATCCGGAGCAATAGGCGGGCTGACGCGCCACGGGTAGTTCGAACCTTTACCCGGTTACCTGATGGCCTCTGAAGCTTTCTCCATTTTCTTTTTGATCTCTTCCGTGCAGAGGTTGCCGATGCTGCCGGCATGGGTGTGATGCACTTTTTTCGGGGCATGAAAGGAACCTGCCTGTACTTCTCTTCCTACCTGCTGATAGGCTTCCCTGAAGGAGATGCCCCGCAGCACGCGGTTATTCACCTCCTCTACGGTGAACAGGTACTCGTACCGCGGATCGGAGAGGATATCTTCATTGACCGAGATATGTTCCAGCATAAAGTGTGTCATTCGTAGGAGCTTGTGAAGGGTTTCCAGCGCCGGGAAGAGCACTTCTTTTAACAACTGGTAGTCGCGATGATACCCGTGCGGCATATTGGTGGTCATCAGCGCGATTTCATTGGGCAGACTCTGCAGGCGGTTGCTGTGACCCCGGATCAGTTCCCACACGTCGGGATTCTTCTTGTGCGGCATAATGCTCGATCCCGTAGTGAGCTCATCGGGGTAGGCGATAAACCTATAGTTTCCCGAAAGATACATGCAGTTGTCCGCGGCCAGCTTATTGAGTGTGGAGGCAATATTCGCCATGCTCTGTGCGAGTATCCGCTCGGTTTTGCCGCGGCCCATCTGGGCGGCGACCACGTTGTAGCTCATGGTGGCGAAGCCCAGTTCGCGGGTTGTCATCTCCCGGTCCAGCGGAAAAGAGCTGCCATAGCCGGCGGCTGATCCCAGCGGATTCTGATTGGCCACCTGCCACGCTGCCACCAGTGTATACATATCGTCCACCAGCGCTTCAGCGTAAGCGCCGAACCACAATCCGAAGGAAGAGGGCATCGCGATCTGTCCGTGCGTGTAACCGGGCAACAGTACCCCCTTGTGTTGTTCACTGAGTGATTGTAGCAGGTCGAACAGCTCTGTTACTTCCTCTTTGACCTGAAGGATCTCCTCCTTGAGATAGAGCTTGATATCGACCAGCACCTGATCGTTACGGGAGCGTCCCGAATGGATCTTTTTGCCCGTCTCACCCAGTTTCTTCGTCAGCATCGCTTCAACCTGCGAGTGGATGTCTTCGGCATCGTCGTCGAGCCGGAAATTCCCCTGTTCCACCTCTGCCAGGATATTCTGCAGCTCAGTTCGCAACGCTTTCTCCTCTTCGGCTTCCAGAAGGCCGATCTTCACCAGCATTTTGATATGCGCCATCGATCCCAGAATATCCTGTTTTGCCAGGCGAAGGTCGAGTTCGCGGTCGTTCCCCACGGTAAAATCTTCTACTCTCTGATTGGCATCGAAGCCTTTGTCCCATATTTTTGCCATATCCCGTTTCTTTTAGTTTTTATCACTTATTCAAATCATGGTTCCCCTTCTCGTGCAGAGTGTTGTGCATTTACGTTTCTTTTTCCTTTTCTCATGAGGGGCTGAGAACTGTAATTGCTACTTCATTAAGTTTTCACTAAAGTTAGATATTTGAATTTTATTCCACTATTTCTACGCTTGACATAGCCAAAACAAGTTTTGTCTCTGTACTCGCTCAACGAAATAGTTGCTCGCTATGGCATATTCAAGTATACTTAGTTGTTTTCTGTGCTCAACAGAGTCAAAACTTGTTTTGCCTCTGTATTCGCTTATTGAAAACATTCCAAGTAAACTTGTCCTTTGCTCATTTAGCTTAACGCAAATAGTTCTATAAGACGGATGTATCCTTCGATTCCCTGCTTCAGTTCGCCTATCAACACGAACTCATCGGGACGATGGGAGCGGGAAGATTCCCCCGGTCCCATCTTCAGGGCAGGGCAGGTGATTCGCATCCAGTCCGATGTGGTAGGGGAGGTATAGGTTTCAATACCGAGTTGTTGCACACATCGCATCAACAGATGATCGTTCGGTATGGCGGAACTCCTGTTGGTCAGCGAACGTGCTTTCAGTTCGCTTTTCACTTTCGGCTGCAGGATCTCCATGATCTCACTGTTAGTGTACATCTCCGTCGGGCGGATATCCACCACAAAATTGCACCGGTCCGGCACTACATTGTGTTGCGTGCCGGCATTAATCTGTGTGACGGTCAGTTTTACCTCTCCCATCGTGGGCGATATTTTGTCGAACTTTACCGATCTCAGCGTAAAAATATCTTCCAGCGCAATATAGAGTGCGTTCACCCCTTCGTCCCGGGCTGCATGTCCGCTTACCCCTTTCGCTTCCCCCTCGATCACAAGCAATCCCCTCTCGGCTACGGCCGCTTTCATGCCGGTCGGCTCCCCGACAATAGCCATATCCACCTCGCAGGAGAGCTTCTGCCAAAGCAATTGCATCCCGTTGGGCCCGGAATTTTCTTCCTCTGCGGACAATGCTAATAAGAGGTTGAAGGGTAGCGCTTTTTCGTAGAAATATAAGAATGTTTGAAGCAGGGTGACTACACTGGCTCCCGCGTCGTTGCTGCCCAGCCCGTAAACGTGTGATTCTGAGTGAGGTGGAACGAATGGGTCGAAGGTATATCCGGTATTCGGACGAACGGTATCGAGATGGGAATTCAGCATCAGCGTCGGTTTCGATGCGTCGTGATGGGGTTGACGAACAATCAGGTTATTGCCGATACGTTCTGCGGAGATCCCTCTCTCACTGAAATATGCCGTCAGAAAATCGCTCCGCAGATGCTCCTCCCCGGAAAATGATTGAATAGAAACCAGTTTCCTCAGCAGTTCGGTTGCGTTTTGTATATATTTATCCATCATTCAATATCAATTAGCGTTAGCAATTGGCAATTATCAAGAACCAGGAACCAAGACGAATTAGCAATTATCACATTGACTCATTATCAAATTGTCACATTAAGCCAACACCGTTCCTTTTCCGGATAATAAGTTCTTCGCGTGCAAAATCACTACTTCCGACACGCCGTTCCCTATCGCCCTGAAAGAATTATCCAATTTAGGGACCATACCGTCGACGATGATGCCACGTTGTTTGTACGCCTCATATTCTTCCCGGGTCATTGTTGGTATCAGGCTGTCCGGATCATTCACATCTCTCAGTACCCCTTCTTTCTCAAAGCAGTAGTAGATCGTAACGAGATATTTTTCCGATAACGCCGTTGCTACCGTATAGGCGATGGTATCGGCGTTGGTATTCAACAACGAACCGTTCCCGTCGTGCGTAATGGCGCAAAAGACAGGGGTAACACCACTCTCTATCAATTGTGATATGAAGCCGGTGTTGGTTTTATCAGGGTCAGGGTCGCCTGCGAAACCGAAATCGATCGGCACGGGAGAGCGCCGTATCGCCGGAATGGTGTTAGCGTCCGCCCCTGAGAGGCCGATAGCATTACATCCTGTTTTTTGCAGTAATGCCACAATACTTTTGTTGATCCATCCGGCATATACCATGGTCACCACCTTCATCGTTTCCCTGTCGGTGATACGGCGCCCATGTAGCATTTTTGTTTCGATGCCGAGTTGTTCCGCCATCTTCGATGCCATCACTCCGCCGCCGTGTACCAACAGTTTGCGGCCCTCCAACCGATGAAAATCGGATAGAAACGCGTCCAGCGTCTCCGGATTATCTACAATATTTCCTCCGATTTTTACAATCGAGAGGGTTTCCCTTTCACTCATTTTTAAATTTTATATTATGAAGATTGAATAAGACCGGTTCATCAGTAAATCAGTTGCCGGTTTTCACATCATTACATCAACCCATCATCCCCAGCAATATCTCCTTGAGTACCACCTGTGCCGATACCACCCTATTGGCTGCCTCGGGAATTACGATCGATTGGGGACTCTCAATCACTTCGTCGCTCACAATCATATTGCGGCGTACGGGCAGGCAGTGCATAAACCATGCATTGTTGGTCAGCGCCATTTTTTGTACATCTACCGTCCACGAGCGGTCCGTACTCAATATTTTGCCATAGTTGGGATCGCGGTATGCCGCCCAGTTTTTGGCGTAAATAAAATCGGCATTTTTGTATGCTTTTTCTTTATCGTACTCTACTACAGCGTTTCCGACAAATTTTTCGTCCAGTTCATATCCTTCGGGATGAGTAATCACAAAGTCGTAGCCGGCAGCGTTCATCCACTCTGCAAACGAGTTAGGAACCGCCTGCGGCAGCGCGCGGGGATGCGGCGCCCAGGTAAGTACTACTTTCGGACGCTCCCTCCTTTTGTACTCCTCTATCGTGATGAGGTCGGCGAAGCTCTGCAACGGATGGCGCGTAGCCGCCTCCATGCTGAAGACAGGCTTACCCGAGTGTTGAATAAATTGATTCAGTATGACTTCGTTGTAATCATCGGCCTTGCTCTTAAACTGAGCGAAAGAGCGTACACCAATCACATCGCAATAAGAGCCCATCACGGGGATTGCTTCCAGGATATGTTCCGGCTTGTCGCCGTCCATTATCACACCTTTTTCGGTTTCAAGCTTCCACGCACCCTGATTGATATCGAGCACGATGACGTTCATCCCGAGGTTCAATCCCGCTTTCTGCGTGCTCAGGCGGGTACGGAGACTCGAGTTGAAAAAGATCATAAGCAGGGTTTTGTTTCTGCCCAACTCCTGATCGGCAAAGGGATTTTCTTTCACGAATTTCGCTTTTGCCAACGCCTGTTTCAGGTTGTCGATATCCTGTACGGAAGTAAAATGTTTCATACGATTATTTTATTTGATGTCAGATGTCAGAATTCGAATACTTATCGTCCGTTATCTGTATTCTGTCGTCAGTGATGCAATTTTTCTTTAAGCGCAGCCAAAAACAAATCCGCTTCCTCTTTCGAAATCGAGAGTGGGGGGAGCAGCCGCATCACGTTGTTCTTAGCACCGCCTGTAAAGATACGGTTTTCAAACAAGAGTCGGTTGCGAACAGCCGAAAATTCAGGCAGAAATTCAATGCCGAGCATTAATCCTCGTCCGCGAACCTCTTTGACGCCGTCGATTTCCGACAGCTCCTTTTCCAAATAAATGCCTATCTCCTCCGCATTCTCCACCAGCGATTCTCTTTTCATCACATCCAGTACCGCGATGGCTGCAACACACGCGAGATGATTTCCCCCGAAGGTAGTGCCGAGCATTCCTTTTTTTGCTTCGAATTTTGGGGAGATAAGTACGCCGCCGATGGGGAATCCGTTACCCATCCCCTTTGCCATAGTGATCAGATCAGGTTGGATGCCTGCGGATTGATGTGCGAAGAATTTTCCCGTACGGCCGTAACCCGATTGAATCTCATCGAGAATAAGGACTGCATTGTGTTGATTGCACAACGTCACCAGCTCCTCCAAAAATAAAGGCTCGGGAACGAAAATTCCTGCTACTCCCTGAATTCCTTCAATGATTACTGCGCCCACATCGCCCTTGTCTATTTCACTTTTTACCGCCCCTATATCGTTGAGCGGTACAAAGGTTACTTCATGCCCTGAATTGAAAGGTGATTGGATGGCGGGGTTGTCCGTTACCGCTACCGCTCCCGACGTGCGTCCGTGGAATGCTTCTTTAAAGGCTATTACCCGCTTTTTCCCGGTGTGGAACGATGCTAGTTTGAGCGCGTTTTCATTAGCTTCGGCGCCCGAGTTGCAGAGGAACAATGAATAATCCGGGCAGCCGCTCTGTTCACCCAGCTTAAGGGCCAATTCCTGTTGCAGCGAGTTTTGTACCGAGTTGGAGTAAAAACCGATTTTCTCCACCTGCTCTTGCAGCGCTTTCACGTAATGCGGGTGCGAATGCCCTATGGAGATAACGGCGTGGCCACCGTAAAGATCAAGATACTCTGTACCGTTCTTATCCCATACTTTACAACCCGATGCTTTCAAGGGTTCTATATCCCAAAGACTGTATACATCGAATAGATTCATTTTATTTTAATTAAAATAGATATTTTGAATTTTATTCTACTATTTCCGGGCTCGGTAAAGCAAATAAATTTACTCTGCTCTCACTTAACGAAATAGTTCTCGCTATGGCATAAGGCAAGTAAACTTGCCCTCCGCTCATGTAGCTTATCGAAAATATTCATCTTTATTATCACATTGGCACATTGCCAAATCATTAAATCGTCGTCTCATTATCACTTGATAAATGGATAAATCAACAAATCAACGCGTCAAAAGGAGCTTCCTTTCAGTCTCAACCCGCAGTCTTCCTCCAGTCCGAACATCAGGTTCATATTCTGCACCGCTTGTCCCGACGCTCCTTTCACCAAATTATCAGTGATGGAGGTGATGTGGATATAGCCGTTATGAAATTCAATGTGTAATAATCCTTTGTTGGTGTTCACCACCTCTTTGAGGCTGATTGGACTGTCGGAAACGAACACAAACGGCGAGGATTTGTAAAATTCATTGTAGAGCTCCATCACGTCTGCTTCCGGTAGTGTACCGTTCCATTTGGTATAAACACTCGCAAAGATGCCACGGGTAAAATCACCCCGCATCGGTACGAAGTTGATCTGCGGCAGTTCGCTGTTCCCCGCGCTGACCAGCGTGTTGCCGATTTCCTCCAGATGCTGGTGGGTAAAAGGTTTATACACCGATATATTGTTGTCGCGATAGCTGAAATGGGTAGTTTCGCCGGGCCTTTTACCCGCGCCGGTGGAGCCGGTAATCGCGTGTGCGTGGATGGCGTCCGTCAATAGATTTTTTGAAGCCAGCGGTAACAGTGCGAGCATGATAGTGGTGGCGAAGCAGCCGGGATTCGCTACATTAGTTGCCGTGCGGATCTTTTCCCGGTTCAGCTCGCAGAGTCCGAAAACAAATTCCCTGCCGCCAAATACCGGCTCGTTTCGGAAGTCGTTCCCCAAATCGATAACCTTACAATTCTGAGGAATATCGTTTTCTTCCAAAAAAGCACGGGACAACCCGTGTCCCAGACAGAGGAAGAGCACATCGGGGCTGTTGAAACGATCGCTGAAGGCCAGGTCCGTCTCGCCCAGCAGATCACGATGCACCTCCGCTACCTGCATTCCCACGGAGGTGGTGCTGATAACGGATTCTATGTTTACTTCGGGGTGACGGAGCAGGATGCGCAGCAACTCGCCCGCCGTATAACCTGTTCCGCCCGCTATGCTTACATTAATCATTGCCGTGAATCGTATAATAAATTTTCAATGGATTGGCGATCACTTTTGTGAAGCCCACCACATCCTGTCCTGAAAATGATTTGTTGGTTTCCCCATACTCCCCGAAGCGGGAATTCATCAAATCGAAGTCGCTTAAACATCCCAGCACCGAGAAGTGGTAGGGACGCAATTCCACTTTCACCTCTCCGGTAACGAATTTCTGGCTATCCTCGAGGAAGGTCTCAATGTTACGCATCACAGGCTCCAGGTATTGCGCTTCATGCATCAGCTGCCCGTACCAGTTGCCTAACTGTTCTTTCCAGTATTGTTGTTGCTTGGTGAGCACATGCTTTTCGAGCAGGTGGTGCGCTTTCACGATGATGAGCGGTGCCGGCGCTTCAAATGCTACACGCCCTTTGGTGCCGATGATGGTATCGCCCACATGCACATCACGTCCGATACCGTATTTCGATGCTATTGTGTGTAGCAGATGAATCAATTCCACGGGCGGCATCGCCTCCCCGTTCAGTGCGACAGGTTCCCCCTTTTCAAATGCTATGTTGATGTGCTCCGTGCCGTAATCGGTCACTTGGGAAGGATAGGCCTCCTCGGGAAGTACACCTGACGACTTCAGTGTCTCCACGCCGCCCACGCTTGTTCCCCACAACCCTTGGTTAATGGAGTATTTTGATTTTTCCCATGAGAAGTCGAATCCTTTTTCTTTCAGGTAATCGATTTCCTGCTGGCGTGAAAGACTCAACTCGCGGATGGGGGCGATAATCTTTACATCGGGAGCCAGCACCTCAAACACAAGGTCGAACCGTACCTGATCATTTCCTGCACCGGTACTTCCGTGTGCTACAAAATCGGCACCCACCTTCTTCACATGATTCAGCACCGCCATCGCCTGAAAAAAACGTTCAGAGCTCACCGATAAGGGATACGTGTTGTTTTTTAACACATTCCCGAAGATGAGGTACCTGATACCACGCTGGTAATAGTCTTCCGCAGCGTCGATGCAGGTGTGCGTTGCCGCGCCCAGTATGAGCGCACGCTCTTCGATGCGTTTAGCCTCTTCATCGGAGAATCCGCCCGTGTTAACAATTACGGTATGCACTTCCAACCCTTTTTCATTCATCAGGTAAGGGACGCAGAACGACGTGTCGAGGCCGCCGCTGAATGCTAAAACTACTTTTTGTTTCATTTCTTAAACTTTTTATTCTGTGTTCTTTTTTTAATGATCGGTTTCACCACTTTTTTGGCAAAAGGGCTGGCCTGCTGCACAGGCTGCGACTTAGCGTCGTAAAGTAAGCCCGTACAGAGACACATTTTATAGTTGTTACGTTGCAGTATATCATAATTGCGGCATCCCTGGCACCCTTTCCAAAACTCTTCGTCGTCGGTAAGCTCCGAAAATGTGACGGGTTTAAAACCCAACTCCGTATTCATTTTCATCACCGCCAGGCCGGTAGTGATGCTGAAAATTTTGGCGTTCGGATATAATTTCCGGGAGAGATCGAAGATTTTCCGTTTAATCTTCTTCGCCAATCCCTGGTTGCGGTAATCGGGGTGCACCACCAATCCCGAGTTTGCTACGAACCGTTTATGGCTAAACGTTTCAATATAGGCAAAGCCTACCAGTTTGTCTGCATCGAGAGCGATGACCGCTTTGCCGGCTTCTATTTTTTCGGCAATATATTCGGCGCTGCGTTTTGCAATACCTGTGCCGCGCGCTTGTGCCGATTCGTATATCAAATCGCATATCTCTTGCGCATAACCTAAATAGGTACTGTTGGCTATATGAATTTCTACATTCATTCTAAGACAATAAAAAAATTAGACCGTTGTTGTTGTGTGCCGCGTATGAGCGGATATAGATGGAAGGAAAGATGCAGACATTACATTGCCTGCATGAATTAAAAGCATCGTCGGACTAAGTCTGTCGCTTTGCGGAAGTGGGTATGTGAAAAAATTATTTTCATCGGACTACAAAAGTAATCATTATATTTATAAATATCTATATTTCGCGAAAAAACTTTTCTTTTAAAGAAGAGGAATATTCATCAAAGTGTTTTTTTATTTCCTTAAAAAAGTGAAAATGTTGCGGAAAAGTTGTCTTTTTGATGCTTTTTCTTTATTTTTGTCTTTTCCGAACTGCAAATTAAATCACTCACCCCATTTCTCGGGCCCCTATTCCCTTCGTGTAGTTCACACACTCAGAAAATAATGCAAAGATATGGAAAATAAAAAGTACCGTAATTATATTCTTCGCAATTACAACGATTTACCGCAATTAAGTAAGTTATCGGAAGAAGAAAAGGAAGCTGTCGGCATCGTAGGCCAGGTTTTGCCGTTCAAATCAAATAACTATGTCGTTGAAGAGCTGATAGACTGGAACAATGTTCCCAACGATCCCATCTATACGCTTACTTTCCCCAGGAAAGAGATGCTGTCGAAAACCAATTATACCCAAGTAAAAAAACTGCTTGATGACAACGATACGGAAGGATTGAAAAAAAAGGTACACGACATCAGAATGAAATTGAATCCCAACCCGGCGGGACAAGAACATAACGTACCGGTCATAGATGGGATTAAACTGCACGGCATGCAGCACAAATACCGCGAAACGGTACTCTTCTTCCCGAGCCAGGGACAGACATGCCACGCCTACTGCACGTTTTGTTTCCGCTGGCCGCAGTTCTCCGGCATGAACGAATTGAAGTTCGCGATGAAAGAGGCCGATCTGCTCCACCAATATCTGCATAAACATACGAAAGTTTCCGATGTCCTTTTCACCGGAGGGGATCCGCTCACCGCCAAAGCCGCCATCATGTCTTCCTATATCGAGCCGCTTTTAACAAAAGAGTTTGAGCATATCCGCAATATCCGTATAGGATCCAAAACATTGGCCTACTGGCCCTACCGGTTTACTACGGACAAAGACGCCGATGACCTGCTGCGGCTTTTTGAAAAAGTGAAAAAAGCCGGAAAAACGCTTGCTTTCCAGGCGCACTTCAATCATCCCGTGGAGCTCGCCACAGATGCCCAGAAAGAAGCTGCCGAGCGCATTTTGAATACCGGGGCGCAAATCAGGACGCAATCGCCGGTGATGCATCATATCAACGATGACCCTATGGTGTGGGCTGCCATGTGGAAAGAACAGGTAAAACAGGGTATGATACCCTACTATATGTTCGTGGCGCGCGATACCGGTTCCAAATCGTTCTTCGATGTGCCGTTGGAGAAGGCGTGGAACATCTTTCGCAAGGCCTATCGCAGCGTGAGCGGTATCAATCGTACCGTACGAGGGCCCAGCATGAGCGCTACTCCGGGGAAAATTCAAATTTTGGGTGTGACGGAAGTGAAAGGAGAAAAGGTATTTGTGCTCCGATTCCTGCAATGCCGCAATCCCAATCTGGTGGATATCCCCTTCTTCGCGAAATACGACAGGAAGGCAACTTGGTTCGACGAACTGAAACCCGCATTCGGCGAGAAGGAATTTTTCTTCCAGAAAGACAACCTGTTGGGAAAAGCGGGCAAAGATACCGATTTTTTGTGGGAATAGTGTCGGGACCGAACGTTTTCGTTACGTATTCTGATCATATTGAGCATCCGATACGCCCGCTTCGTTCATAGCTTCTACCGATTTATCAACAAAAACGCCAAAGTTTTATATAATTAACACGGAATTATTCGATTTATTATTTATTTTGCTTTTTCTTTGAAAAGGCTTCGGCCATTAAAAACGGCACGTTCATCATTCTTTGACAACGATGCCAACCGTAAACTATAATATATGGGTAGAATCATCGCTTTGGCGAATCAGAAGGGAGGAGTGGGTAAGACCACCACTACCATTAATCTTGCGGCATCGCTCGCAGCATTGGAAAAAAAGTATTGGTGGTGGACGCCGATCCGCAAGCAAACGCCTCCTCGGGTTTAGGGATAGATATAAAGAAAACCACAACTACTGTTTATGAGGGATTGATCGGCAAGTGCACTTCTCCCGAGGCCGTGCACAAAACCCCGTTTGAAAACATCGAAATTATTCCGTCGCATATCAATTTGGTGGGAGCGGAATTGGAGATGGTGCAGATGGAAAACAGGGAAAAGAGGCTGCGCGATCTCTTACACCCTTTGAGGGACACCTACGATTATATCCTTATTGATTGTTCGCCGTCGCTGGGCATCATTACGGTGAATGCCCTCACCGCCGCCGACTCGGTTATGATCCCTGTGCAATGTGAATATTTTGCTCTCGAAGGATTAAGCAAACTGTTGAACACGATAAAGATCATCAAATCTAAACTGAATACTAAACTCGAAATCGAAGGATTCGTGCTCACCATGTACGATTCGCGTCTCCGCCTTCACAATCAGATATACGAGGAAGTGAGACATCACTTTAAGGAGCTGGTCTTTACAACAGTCATCCAGCGGAATATTACGCTCAGCGAGTCGCAGAGCTATGCGAAACCGGCGTTGATGTACGATGCCGGCTCACGGGGAGCAATCAATCACATGCAACTGGCACAGGAACTAATCGAAAAAAATTCCTAACTTTGTACTCTTTACCGGATAGATTATGGCGAAAAAGAATGCATTAGGAAGAGGGTTGGACGCGCTGATCACTTTTAACGACGGCGAAATACAAGGGTCTTCTTCCATCAGCGAAGTGGAACTCGATAAAATTGTTCCAAACCCCGATCAACCACGACAAGCCTTTAACGAGGAAGCATTGCTGGAGTTGTCCGCTTCCATCAAATCCATCGGCCTTATTCAACCTGTTACGCTGCGTAAATTAGAGGACGACACGTATCAGATTATTGCCGGAGAGCGTCGGTATCGCGCATCACTAATGGCGGGACTCTCTGCTATCCCTGCCTACATAAAAACGGTAAATGACGATGAAACAATGGAGATGGCGTTGATTGAAAATATCCAACGCGAAGATCTCAATTCCATAGAAATCGCCCTCGCGTATCAGACCCTGATCGACACCCTTTCGCTCACGCAGGAACAATTGAGCGAGCGGGTAGGCAAGAAACGCGCCACCGTCACCAATTATTTACGCCTGTTGAAGCTTCCCGCCGAAGTGCAAATGGGCGTGAAAGACAAAAAAATAGACATGGGGCACGCACGCGCGCTGGTTACCATGAACGATCCAGTAGCACAACTTTCCCTCTACAACCTGATCATCGAAGACGGGCTGTCCGTGCGGAAAGTGGAAGCCATCGTGCGGGAATTCAGTGAAGGGAAATCGATCGATACCCTGATCTCTTCCGAAAATATAAAACCCGACGGAAAAGATTCCAACGGTAAGGATTCCGGCACGAAGAAAACGTCGCCGAAACAAGTGCTGCCGGACGATTTCGATCTGTTGAAGCAGCATTTATCCTCCTATTTTAAAACTGATGTGCAGTTCAGTTACAACAAACGCGGCAAAGGGAAAATCACCATTCCCTTTAATTCGCCGGAAGATTTGGAACGCATCATCGTGATGTTCGATAAAATGAAAAAATAACCGCCAAAGATGAAATTTGCCGGAATCCTTGTTTGTGTGCTTATTGTGTTTTGTACGACCGATGTCCAGGCGCAGCTTACTTCACCGCCACAGCGTCAGGATTCGGCTCGCGTTATCGCGGGAAAATCAAACAACCTGCTTGTGAGCGATTCAGTCCACCAGCTTGTGAGTGATTCGGTACGCTTGCCTGTAAAAGAATCCGCTACGGGCATTCAGTCAGATTCCGTGCCCATAGTGACGGCTAACGGTCCTGTAACACGCCGGCAAGCAGATCCCGTCCGGAAAACTGTCGACAGCGTGATCACCGCCACTTCTTCCGACGCATTTTTTGCGCCTTCTTATATGTTCAAACCGAGCCCCAGAAAAGCGGTAATCTATTCGGCTCTCTTCCCCGGATTAGGGCAGATTTATAATCGTAAATACTGGAAACTGCCCATTCTGTACGGCGGTTTTGTGGGATTGACGTACGCCATAACCTGGAATAACGGCTATTATCGCGATTATTTGGGAGGATATCAGGATATTATGGATGATAATCCGGATACCAACCGGTGGCATAATATGCTGCCGTACGGCCGGGACCCCGAAACGGTAGACGAGAAGTGGTTTACGGATGTGTTACAGCAACGAAAAGATTATTACCGGTATTACAGGGACTTAAGTGCCATCATAACGCTTGGAGTCTATCTTCTTGCCATCGTGGATGCCTATGTGGACGCGCAGCTGTTCGATTTCGATATGAGCCCTGATTTGTCGATGCGTGTGGAGCCCGCTATTTTAAGGGAAGAGCGGTCCAATTACCTCGGAAGCTCCTACGGGATACAATGGAGCTTCAGCTTTTAACTCATTGTAATCTTGACGGCTTCGGCCGATATAGGAGAAAAAGGAAGATAGTAATTTCATACATCAAAATGAAAAGAAATAGACTAATCGTATGAAGCAGAATATTTTACTAACAGTGGCATGCGTATGGATAAGTACTGCCCTGATCGCCCAGGAGAACCGAAAACTCATCGGCGAGACGATAAAAGACAGCGCTATCGTATACCCGGAAAGCATGACGGGGCGGCTCAACGACTTGTTGCAAACCTGGCAACTCGATCTCTCGAATGCAGGAATCGAATGTGAAAGGGGACAGAACGTGGTGTTCCACGATACTGTATATACCAACCGGTTGTATAGTCTGCCCACGGAAATGGAGCTCTCGTTCAATCAGGTAGTTAAAAGTTATATAGAGATGTATGCGGTCCGGAAAAGAGAACAGGTGAGCTATATGCTTGCCTTAGGCGACTATTATTTTCCGATGTTCGAACAGGCGCTGGACCGGCACGGCTTACCGCTGGAACTGAAATACCTGCCCGTTATTGAATCGGCCCTTAATCCGGTGGCTGTATCCCGCGTGGGCGCTACTGGGTTGTGGCAGTTTATGCTGCGTACCGGAAAAGGATATGGGCTGGAGGTAAACAGTCTCGTGGATGAACGCCGTGATCCCTACAAAGCGACTGAAGCAGCCGTGAAATACCTGAAGGATTTGTACGCCATTTACGGCGACTGGAACTTAGTGATCGCTGCGTATAATTGCGGTCCGGGGAATGTGAACAAAGCCATTGCCCGCAGCGGAGGAAAGCATGATTATTGGGAAATTTATAACCGCCTGCCGCGTGAAACGAGGGGGTACGTCCCTGCCTTTATTGCCGCTAACTACATCATGAATCATTATGCCGATCATAATATCTGCCCCGCGCACTCCTTTGGCGCAACAACCGCTTTGGATACCGTACAGGTGAAAGAGCGGATCCATTTCGAACAGATTGCCAGCGTGCTGGATGTGCCTGTAAGCGAATTGAGAAGGCTGAACCCACAGTTCAAGAAAGATGTGATTCCGGGCGATTATAAAGCGTACGCTCTGGTATTACCCACAGAAAAAATGTACGCCTTTATCGATAATAACGATTCGATAATGAATTACGAAAGAGGGAGGTACCTTACTCACAGGGCTACCACCGACGGGTATCTCAACGAAGCCGGTTCTTTCTCATCCGGTAATACGGCAAACATATATTACAGGGTGAAAAAAGGGGATAATCTCTCCGCCATCGCCAGAAAAAACGGCATCACATTGACGCAGCTTAAATCGTGGAATGGGTTGAAGTCGAATAATATAGGTATTGGGAAGCGGCTCATTGTGGGAAAACAGGCAGTCGTTTCCTCCCAACCGGAACCTCAGGTGCAATTGGCACAGGCGCGTGCAGAGGCTGCCGAAGAAAATACCACCACGTTAAATGCCTATTACAGGGTAAGGAAAGGCGATACGTTGGGAGAGATAGCGCGGAAAAATAATGTTGGCGTGTCGCAACTGCAATCGTGGAACGGATTGAGATCTTCCAGAATCAGCGTAGGAGATCAATTGATTATAGGAAGAGAAACAGTGCCTGTCCCGGAAGAGAACACCGAACCGGAAAAAACGGAATATGCCCGGAGGGAATCTGCAGGGAGTGGGAGCGATATTATTTCTACCTATCTGAAAAACCAGTTAAAAAAAGCGGACGATAACAGTGTGGAGGAGGCTGATGAAAAGTAACCTTACATTACCAGTACTTTTTTTGCGCTGACGATTCCATCTGCGGTTCTTACCTTTACAATATAAGCCCCTTTGGGCAGATGTGCCGATGAATAAGAGGCTCTGTTGATACTTTTATCGGCGCTCTCCTGATGAATTTTCTGTCCCGAAGAATAGAATATCTCCCATTGAAGCAGTTCGTAATTCGATTCAATAAAGATACGCTTCGCTTCATTTGAGTAGTAGATTGTCAGCTTCGGTTCCTCCTTGTCCGGCTCTACGGAGATAGAGGTGCCTCCAATCACATAGGGAGCAATCAGCAGGGAGGTATTAATGGGGTTCTCCATGTTTTCCGACGATTTTACCCATCCCGTACCATTCTTCATCCAGGCAGTCGAAACAACCCCCGAGCCTATCTTTCTTTGTTCCGCATTCAATACGGAAAATCCGACCGGTACCCCATTCGCGTCGGAGTAGGAGATATAGAAGGCGCCCGACACGGGTACGGGATTGGGGAAATCTACGTAATTCTCTAAACTGTGTCGCATATCGCGGGCAGTGGTATGAAAATTCTGGCTGCTGTAATAACGATAACTGTAATTATAGGGCAATTCATACAGAAGTCTCTCCGGCCCGCTTTCTCCCGAATAGATTCGTATTCGTATGTTCATATCCGTAATATTGTTTGTGGCAGGCGAAGAGATAAAAACACCTTCCAATTGTGTCTCGATCTTGGCGTAAAACTCTTCGGCAAACTCCGTATACCCGAATGTGTTGTTTGTCGCGAACATGGGTATGGATTGAAACAGGGACTGCGTAGGCGTCTCGTCGGCTTTAAAATTCTGACTCTTCGTGATAGGCGCGTTTGCATACGGATTGAAACCTCCTATCTGCGTAGATTGTGAATTCTGCGGATCCAGATAAAAATGGATCGGGTTTGGATTATTGATCGACCCCGGCACATTCCAGAACTTATTGAGAGAAGCGTACACATCCGGCCCGCGCGGGGACGAACACATCGATTCGCCTCCGGTAAGCGTACCCAGAATTCTTTTATCCCTGTCCAGAAGGGGTGAGCCGGACGAACCGCCTTCCGTGGCTCCGGTGTCCCATGCCCTCACTGCCCAATGAGCATTGGGCTCCATGTCGTACTTCGGGTTATCGAACGAGCCAATGGCCAGCGGAGCACCTTCAATCGCTACTTTTTTGATCCCTCCGTTAGGATGGTGCAAGCCATGAAAAGGGCCTGTAGGAGAAGAACCGGCGTTCCATCCCAGATAATAGGGCTGGTATGCTGCGGGGGGAGTTTGTTTTAATTTCAATAAGGAGATATCGTGCCGTTCGCTGATAAGCACCGAATCGGCCGATGCCATCGTCATTTGTAAAGGGCCGCGGATATCTTCGGAACATAACGGCGAGGTATAGTGGAAAAAGGCGACAATACTGCCGGCTACCACGTCATATTTTCTGTTGGCGAGGAACGCCGCACTGTAATCATTGTTGAGGCAATGCGTGGCTGTGAGCAAATAGGGAGTACCATCCTGGGCCGTATTATTCACGAGCGTCCCGGTACAATAGGTGGTTCCGTTGATGATAAGCGCCACAACGCCGCTGCCGGGCTGAATATCTTCGGGATAACAAACCAGGTTGGGGTGACACGACTGCGTAGGGTCCCTTGGTTCCGCAGCTCTGAAGATTCCCCGAAAATCGTGGTTCACTTCGCCTATCTCAATCTCCCCTTTGAACGCCGCGTTCAAAGGCTCCTGGTATTCCACGATAAGTTCTTCCCCTCCGATAGGCTGAACGGGAAGCAGATTCAACTCCGTATTATTTTCATTCGTATAAGAGCCTAATATCTCTGTTTGATCAGAGTTATAGACAAACAGTTTCGCTCCGGGAGGCAGCCGGAATTTTGAAAACAGGAGATTCAACGAGTGTGCCCCTTTCGAGCGGATACCTACACGCCACACATTCATATCGCCCGAAGAGAAAGCGATGCCCGAATTATCGGAGCGGAGGTGCACGTGAAACTTGTGGGCGAACTCCAGGCTTTTGAATTTTGAGTTGTCCTGTTCGGAGCGCCATAATGCCTCCTGTTCATTGAACGATGGCATCTCCACAAACAGATCCGCTGCCGGGGCAATGGCCCGGGCGCCTGCATCGGAATGAAACGGAAGCGGCCGCCCACCATAACTTATCTGCCCCGCAACAGCATGGAAAAGAAAAAAGAAGGCGACAAACAGGCCGCTCTTCAGCAAAGTATGGATAGGGAAGGGTACTCGTCTCATGAATAAATACAATTTCAGAGAAAAAATTAACACGTGCAAATATAAGGTTTTTTAAGAAATAGAAGTAATTTTGCAGTGAATATTTCCATCAAGACATGTATATTCTACAAACCGACCTCAAAACGTTTCTGGATGAAAAGGCAGACCATTACAACAATGTTTCCTTTATAGAAAACGATCCGATAGCTATTCCGCATAGTTTTTCGATAAAACGGGACCGTGAAATCATGGGATTCTTTTCCGCAATGCTGGCGTGGGGGCAACGGAAAACCATCCTCTCAAAGTGCAGGGAACTGGCCGCCAGATTCGGAAATGAGCCCTATCGGTTTGTCATGGAGCATAGCGATGGCGACCTTGAAAATTTACTTGGGTTCAGGCATCGCACCTTTAATGACACCGACCTGCTCTATTTTGTCGATTTCTTTAAACGGCATTATGCCGTACATGACAGCCTCGAAGAGGCGTTCCTTTCCAACGGAACCTTCCGTTCGATAGAAGATTCGCTGATAGGGTTTGAACGCACCTTCTTCGGTCATCCCGATGCTCCGGGACGCACGCGGAAGCATGTGGCGACCCCTGCCCGCAATTCTGCCTGCAAACGACTCAATATGTTCCTGCGATGGATGGTGCGAAAAGATGATAAAGGGGTGGATTTCGGCCTGTGGGAACGGATTCCGCAAAGCGCCCTCATTTGCCCTATAGACCTGCATGTGGATAGAACCGCCCGCCGACTTGGACTCATCATCCGGAAACAGACCGATTGGAAAACAGCCGTTGAACTGACCGAAAACCTCAGGTTGCTCGATTCGGATGATCCGGTAAAATACGACTTCGCCCTCTTTGGTTTGTCTGTCGATCAGTATTAATGGGCTAATTCAATGATTCAATGATGGACTTTTCACCTTTTTCTCTGTTTTCTCCGCAGCCAGATGTTACTCTGAAAATCTTCTCTGGTGGTAACGCGCGGTTGAGCGGTGGAACCGGATATATAATTGTGGCGGTACATATTGAAAAATAATAACAGCAGCGAAACCAGCAGCGGCCCGAATACGATCCCCCAAAAACCGAACATGGACAATCCGATCAAGACCCCGAAAAAGGTGATAAGAGGATGGATGTTCGCCAGTTTCTTTTGCAGCATAAACCGGATGACGGCATCGGAGCCTCCTATAATAAGCAGCCCGTAGGCGAGAAGTAAAATCCCTTTTGCGATATTGCCCTCAACGAGCGCGGCAATTCCTATGGGAACCCACACCAGTGATGTCCCTACAATGGGTATTATCGTGGTAAAAGCCACTAAAACGGCATAAACAAGCGGGTTATTCACTCCGAAGAACATGTATCCGACATAAGCGAGCATGCCCTGAATAATGGCAACGAGGGGAATACCGATGGCATTTGCCTGAATAATGGATTTCGTTTCCTCACGAAGAATGTTCTTATTTTCTTCCCTGAACGGAAGTATTTCTACCGTCGCTTTCTCTAAGGTGTCGTAACCTACCAGCATGAAGTACAGCAGAAAAATGGCTATAATGCTGTTTATGACCATTGAAATCAGGCCCGATACCAATGTCTGCATAAGTGAGGTGCCTGCCCTGGGTACGAACGACAGGTTTTCGGGTGTAAAAACAGCTATTCCCAGCTTCTCCTCTAGGTACGTCGCAAAATTATCCATGGCTGTGGTGATCTGCTCAGGATTAATTTCTATTCCGGAGAGGGTGTCGGCTACCAGCAGCCCGATGCCGGTGAGAGGAATGAGAATGAAGATGACTGCTCCCAGTACGATGACCGTAGCGCTTAATCCCCGCCGCCATTTTCGTTTTTCCACCCATTTTTTCATCTGCCCTCTCAAAATAGAGTAGAGAGCAACAGCCGCGAGAAATCCGCCCAAATAGGCTTGCAACTCCTTGAAAATGATAATTGCCAGGAGAAGAAGGAGTCCTATAAGAACAAATCGGTAATAGTTGTTCTTTTTCTCTTGTTTCATTATCAGGGTGTATTTATTTTATTACAAAGCGGCGCCTGAATCCGGCTTTCCGGTTAATAAGCTAATAACTATTCTCCGCCATATTCCATCAAATAGGCTTTAATAAATTCGTCAATATCACCATCCATTACGCCCGTTACGTCCGATGTTTGCCAATTGGTGCGGTGGTCTTTCACGCGGCGGTCGTCAAACACGTAACTGCGGATTTGCGAACCCCATTCAATTTTCTTTTTGCCGGCCTCAATAGCCGCTTGTGCCACACGCCGCTTTTCGAGTTCTATCTCGTAAAGTTGCGACTTCAATAACCGCAGAGCATTTTCACGATTGCCGAGCTGCGAACGGCTTTCAGTATTTTCAATCACAATTTCCTGTTCTTCGCCCGTGTCGGGATCTTTATAGAGATAGTGTAGCCGCACGCCGGTCTCCACTTTGTTTACATTCTGTCCTCCGGCGCCCGAAGAACGGAACGTATCCCAACTCAGATTGGCGGGACTCACTTCAATCTCGATGCTGTCGTCCACCAAAGGCACTACGAACACCGAGGCGAACGACGTCATGCGTTTGCCCTGCGCATTGTACGGCGATACACGCACTAAGCGGTGCACGCCGTTTTCGCTTTTCAAAAAACCATAGGCCAAATCGCCTTCTACCTGCAGGGTGACGGTCTTTATACCGGCGTCGTCCCCATCCTGCCAGTTGGTAACGGTGGTTTTATAATGTTTGCTTTCGCACCAGCGTTGATACATGCGGAAAAGCATCGAAGCCCAGTCCTGGCTCTCTGTCCCGCCGGCACCGGCATTGATTTTCAATACGGCGCCCAGTTTGTCTTCTTCGCGGCGAAGCATGTTCTTCAGCTCCAAATCCTCTATCAGGCCGAGGGCGTGTGTATAATTGGCGTCCACCTCCTCTTCCGAAACAATGCCTTCCTTCACGAAATCGAATGCCAGCCCGAGCTCATCGGCAGCCTCCCTTACGTTGTTGTAGGCGTTCAGCCAGAACTTCAGTTCGCGCACCACCTTCATCTGGGCTTCGGCCGACTTGGCGTCGTTCCAGAAATCGGGCGAATGGGTGCGTAACTCTTCCTCTTCTAGTTGGATGGTCTTTGTATCGATGTCAAAGATACCCCCTCAGCGCGTCCACGCGCTCCAACACATCTTTTAGCTGGTCTGCAGTTATCATAATATATTCATTATAAGTTGTTTTTACTCTTATTCTACTTTTTCTGCGCTCGGCAAAGGAAATAAATTTTATTTGCTCTCGCTTTACGAAAAAGTTCTCGCCATGGCATAATGCAAGCACGCTTGCTTCTATCCATCCGGCTCGATGAAAAAATGGAATATAAATTTTCGAGAGGCAAAAATACGCAAAAGATGCCGAAATTCCATTATTTATTTGATATCATCTTATAACAGTTCGGTAAAAAGCCCGGCAAAAGGGAGCAACCAAAGCCCGAAACATCGGGTTTTGATTGGTATTGCGACCTCTTTGAGAGAGATTGACCTTTTTTATTGCTTACAATCAGCCTCTTATCTTCATTTTATGCAAAAAAAGTACAAATCATATCCAATGTTAATGTGTGATTTGTACAAATAATTGATGGAATAATCCTAACCTTTTT
>AGTN01577971.1_pt1 | contig 36344 bp, 41 predicted proteins | sample 314218 | NCBI WGS metagenome assembly AGTN01 (sample SAMN02954264, study PRJNA73603) | bioreactor metagenome | biome: terrestrial; feature: non-aerated bioreactor; material: poplar woody material; isolation source: poplar biomass | place: USA | collected 2006-12 | reverse complement strand
AATTCCTCGACCAATTGGTGCAGCTTTGGCCGTTGGTGTATACTAATCATCCAGAAAATCATTTTATGAAGCAGAAATACTATATCTGCAACTCCACCATGCTGACCTTTATTGCCCCTGATGGAAAGATTATTGCCCGCAGTTATTTTACCGATTTGGAAGAAGTATTACAAACAATAGAACGTACCTTGCAACAAGAAATGCCGAACGCCTAACAAACGGCTTGCTATAAGTAGCGGTGCAGGTCGCAGAAACAGAAGTGCAAACTTGCAAATTTTCCGCCAGTCCGAACAGCAGTGATCCCGACACCTACAGCAAGCCGCCGACCGATGTGCAAAAGGAGCGAAGCGGATTTTGCACATCGGGCCGGAGCTTCGCTCATCTCGTTAGGTGCAAGCGACGAAAGCACTGTAAATAAAGACGTAAAAAATTGAAAACCAATAAAAAAAGGGAGTAATGAAAAATCAAACAGAAAAAAAAGTATTTAGGTCGCGTATTAGCGTATTGCTCCTTGGCATCATTTTGGCAGTATTTATTCCATGTACTATACCAATGATTAAACATGTTTTAATTCCAGGGTTGTGGATTATAGGTGGAACATTTGTGTTTATTGTTTTTCTTTTTAACGGAATGCGTTATATCATTTCAGAAGACAAGATATATGTAAAAGTGTGGATGTTTCCTAGCGGAAGCGTAGAAATATCAAACATCACGTCAGTAGAGCGTTCTTATAATCCACTTTCTTCGCCTGCCGCCTCACTTAAAAGGCTACGTATTAATCTTCGAGGAAAAACGAAATTTCCGTATATGTTGATTTCTCCTGTAAGGGAACAGGAGTTTATTAAGGCATTGAAAGCGGTCAATCCTACTATTTACATTCATGTTCCCGACAAAATAGGAATTTGGCGTATTCAAGATTGGGATATTTGACTTTATAGAAAAGTAGAAAAGGGAGTTTGAGAAATATGGGTTACTCGACAATATCTGCGAAAAATGCAACGAAAATAGTGCCAGCACCTAATAAAGTATTGCCGCAATGGCGGGCGCAACTCGTCCGAAATTTTGCTTATATTTGCAGCAGCGGCGGCTCTCGTCCGAGCGGTGGAGGAAACCCGCCACTGCGCCAAGCTCCGATCCGATGTGTGCAAAGCGAGCGATAGCCTTGACAATGGCTCGGGAAATTGAATATTAATAACAATTAATATGGAAACACGATTTTTAATTTGTTTGATATTATGCTGTGGATTATACAATGCCTATTCCCAAACGGAACTTTGTATTGTCGGGACTTCTCATAATGAATCTTCTTACATAAACAGCGATAGTATTCATAACATATTGCTAAAGGTAAAGCCTGATATCATTCTCATAGAGTTAGATTCTACTTTTTTTACTCACAATTTTGATTTTGATTTGAACAAATATCCTGACCTGCTTTCTACAAATGAGAATATTGGTGCAGAAAAATATCATTCGCAACACAAGGTGGATTTACGACCATTTGATATGACAGGAAGAAATAAATATTATAAGGAAATAAACTATTTTGATAATCAAAATAAAATGTGGAGTGAAGTACTTAGTTTGTACGAAAGGAATGAATTAAGCAAAAAAGACAAGGAAGATGTTGAACTAATACGATTAGTAATGAATTACAATGGAATGAATTTCAGTTCGGTAAAGGATTTGAATGTGAATATGACGGTAAAATTTTTGTCGTTGCGCGAAAAAATAATTTACTCGAAGATGGTTTCAATAGTCGAAAATACGGAAAAACTTTACCATTGGATTGATTTTGCGCGACAATGGGAAGTGCATTGGTACGAGCGAAACGCAATAATGGCCAATAATATCAAAAAAATCGTAAACGATTACAAAAACAAACGTATTGTTGTACTTGTCGGATTAGAGCATAAACCCGGACTTTTAGACTTACTCGAAGAATCAACAGATTTTGTTTTTCGGGAATATTGGACATATTAGTTAGAAAACAAATAAAAAATATGACGGATAAATGCCTGCACACAACAAATCGCTCCCTGAATTTCCATGTGAGCACTGCGCCAAGCTCCATCCCGTTAGCAGACATTTTGAAAACCAAGAGAAAATAATATGAAAGAACTAACTTTGAATGACGGAAACAAAATTCCTACTATTGGCTTCGGCACATACAAATCAACAGAGCAAGAAGGAGTTCAATCAATAAAAAATGCTTTGGAAATTGGTTACAGACTGATTGATACTGCTGCAATTTATGGTAATGAAGAAGAAGTAGGAAAAGGCATAAAAGCAAGTGGGATTGATAGAAAAGAAATTGTTGTGACGACTAAATTATGGAGAGAAAATTTAGGATATGAAAATGCAAAATCGGCATTTGATGTATCGCTTAAAAAACTTGGATTAGATTATGTGGATTTGTATTTGATACATTGGCCCGCCAATGCAATAAACTACTCAAATTGGCAAAAAGCAAATGCAGATAGTTGGCGGGCAATGGAAGAATTACAAGCAGACGGAAAAATAAAATCTATTGGAGTAAGTAATTTTTGGCAAGAACATTTGGAAGCACTTTTTCAAACAGCAAAAATAATTCCTGCCGTTAATCAAATTGAATTTCATCCGGGCTATTGGCAATCTGAATTAACGGCATTTTGTAAAAAGAATGATATTGCTGTTGAATCTTGGTCGCCATTGGCAAGAGGAAAAGTTTTCGGAAATGAAGTTTTAGAAAACATTGCCAATAAACATAACAAATCAGTTTCACAAGTTTGTTTGCGCTGGGTAATCCAGCACAATGTGATTGTAATTCCGAAATCTAATACACCTGAAAGAATTGAGGAAAATCTTAGGTTGTTTGATTTTGAATTGTCAGAAGAAGAAATGAAACAAATCAATGAACTCCCAGAAATGGGTTTCAGCGGAGAATTGCCAAATATATGGCCAGACAAAATTGACATAAGAAAATAAAAACGGCAGGTAACAGCACATTTGCAATAGGCGGGGTTTCGTGCTCCGCAGACAGTTTTGTGGTTACAGAAAGTGTAGTGCTCCGAATAAACATTTGTACTGAAAAGCCCGCCCATCGCAAATCTGCAAAATGTTACCAGCAAGGCTAAACGACCGCACAGCCCGACACTTGTAAAGTCATCGGTGGACTGTCCACTGACGAATTTCAATCGGACTTTGTGCAAAATTTCAACGACAGTGCTTCTATCAACTTTTGCGGTTAGACAGGCTTTCTTTGACTTTTAGAAAAAATTATTACGGACAGACATCATTCAGACTTTCTGACAACGACCGAAACACTTTTTTGCCAAATGACAAATGCTCAACAGATAACAATTACTAACTTTGCAAAATGGATACATTTATTGAATACGTGTTACAGTTTGGCAATTTGAACAAACAACAAATTGACCTTATTACAAGCAAAGCGGCAGAAATAGAACTTCACAAAGACGACTATTTTTGGGAAGCGGGAAAAGCAATCAGACAAATTGGTTTTATTACTTCGGGCATTCTTCGTGTTTATTATTACAACAACAAAGGCGAAGAAATTACACGCTACTTTGTGGACGAAAATCATTTGATTTTAAACGGACAAAATACCGAACCAAACTGTTCGCCTTCCGAGTATTTACAAGCAATCACAGATTGCAAATTGGTTGTGTTTTCAAATCAGGATTGGAATGAAATTTCCGAAACCATTATTGGCTGGGAAACCATTCTTCAAAAAATAACGGCAAAAAATCACCGAGAAAAAATTCTAAGAAGAAGCGATTTGGTTTCAAAAGATGCCACTACACGTTATCTTGAATTTATTGAAAAATTTCCAACGCTTGTCAATCGTGTGCCACTATCTTACATCGCTTCTTATTTAGGAATTACGCAATCATCTTTGAGCAGAATAAGAAAAAATATCCGCTAAGTTCCTTTTTCTCACTTTCCTTTTTGACTACAATAATCTGACTTTTGGCTACATCTGTTTTTTGACTTCGTTGTAATTTTACATCAACAAAAAATAATTAAAATGAAAGTATTTGTAACAGGTGCATCGGGCTATATCGGCTCTGCCATAGTAAAAGAATTATTAAGTGCAGGACACCAGGTAATTGGTTTGGCACGAACAGAACAATCTGCAAAAAAAATCAGCGAGGCAGGTGTAGAAGTATTAAACGGAAGCCTTGAAGATTTGGACATTTTAAAACAAGGTGCTTTACAGGCAGACGGTGTTATTCACACCGCTTTTTTCCACGACTTTACACAGTTTTTTGAAAGCGGCAGAAATGGATAAAGCTGCAATCAATGCAATGGGCGAAGGGCTGATTGGAACAAACAAACCGATTGTAGTAACAGCAGGAATTTTAGGACTACCGCTAATTGACGGAAACATTACGGAAGAAAGTCGTCTTTCACAGGGTTTTCCACGCAGTTCAGAAACTACGGCTTTGGCATTGGCAGAAAAAGGCGTTAATGCTTCGGTTATCCGCTTAGCACCGTCCGTTCACGACAAAGGCGATTTTGGTTTTGTTCCATTTATCATCGGACAGGCACGCAAAAATGGTATTTCCGCTTATCCTGCCGAAAGCAATAATCGCTGGACAGCGGTGCATCGTTTGGACGCTGCAAAGGCTTTTCGTCTGGCAGTAGAAAAAGGTGCAAAAGGTGCATTGTATAACGTTGTTGGCGACACCGGCATTGAAGTGAAAAAAATTGCAGAAGTGATTGGCGAAAAACTGAATGTGCCTGTTGTGCCTGTTTCGGGCGATGAACTTGCAAAACATTTTGAATGGATGAGCGGATTTATCGCATTTGACAGTCCTGCAACGAATTTAAAAACACAAGAATTATTGGGTTGGCAACCTACGCAAATCGGTTTGCTGGAAGATATGCAACAAAACTATTTTTAACTAACAAATAAAACAAAATGAGTACAAAGAATAAAATAGCCCTTATAACAGGTGGCAGTCGTGGACTTGGAAGAAATATGTCAATCGCTTTGGCAAAAAAAGGAATTGACGTAGTTCTTACTTACAATTCAAACAAAGAAGCAGCCGATAATGTTGTTTCAGAAATTCAATCGCGTGGACAAAAAGCGGTAGCGTTTCAGTTGGATACACGAAACATAAAATCGTTTGACAACTTCATTAAAGAAGTAACAACGCATTTGCAAGAAAATACAGGAAGCCCGAATTTTGATTTCTTGATTAACAATGCCGGCACGGCTTTGTATGCACTTGTACAAGATGTTACCGAAGAGCAGGTAGATGACATTTTTGACATTCACTACAAAGGTGTCTTTTTCTTAACCCAAAAAGCATTGCCTTTCCTTAATGACGGTGGCGGAATTGTAAATATCTCCTCGGGCTTGACACGAATTACTTACCCGGGTTCTTCAGTTTATGCTTCTGTAAAAACGGCAGTAGAAACCTTTACCAAATATTTGGCTAAAGAATTAGGCAATAGAAAAATTCGTGCAAATGTTGTTGCACCGGGTGCTATCGAAACCGACTTTGGCGGTGGACGTACACGAGATAACAAAGAAATTAATGCCCACATTGCAAGTCTTACAGCATTGGGGCGTGTAGGTTTACCAAGCGACATTGGCGGAGTGGTAGCGTTTTTATGTACCGATGATGCTTATTGGATTAACGCACAACGCATTGAGGTTTCGGGTGGACAAGCCTTATAATAATTATCTTTGCACAATGGCAAACACAAAACCAATACGAATAAAATCCATTAGTGAATTTCATCAGTTGAGAAATTTGCCTGCACCCGAACACCCACTTATCAGTGTGGTAAATGTAGCGGAAGCGGACTTTTCACGTTCGAACGGAGCGGTGAAAATGATAATGGATTATTATTCCATTTCTTTGAAAAGAAATTGCGGTAAAATTCGCTATGGACAACAGCAATATGACTTTGATGAGGGTGTAATGTATTTCATTGCACCCAATCAGGTTTTTAGTGTGGAGCATAATCCGAACGAGCCAAAACAAACGGGTTTTATGTTGCTCATTCACCCCGATTTTCTTTGGAGTACGCCACTTTCAAAAACAATAAATCAATATGAATATTTTGGATATGCCGTAAACGAAGCGTTATGGCTTTCAGAAAAAGAAGAAGCCATAATCATTGGCATTATGCAAAATATTCAACAAGAATATCACAGCAACATTGACAAATTCAGTAAACAAATTATTGTTTCACAAGTTGAAAGTTTACTGAATTATTCAGAGCGTTTTTACAATCGTCAGTTTATCACAAGAGAAAAATCCAATCATCAAATTTTAGAACGATTGGAAAAACTACTTGCTGACTATTTTAACAGCGATGATTTGATTTCAAAAGGCTTGCCGACAGTTCAATACATTGCAGATACATTAAACGTTTCCCAAAAGTATTTGAGCAGTTTACTCAAAGTTTTGACAGGACAAACCACGCAACAACACATACACGAGAAGTTGATTGAAAAAGCAAAAGAAAAACTATCCACGACAAATTTATCAGTCAGCGAAATTGCTTACGAATTAGGCTTTGAACATTCGCAATCGTTTAGCAAATTGTTTAAGACAAAGACAAAACTTTCGCCTTTGGAGTTCAGACAGTCGTTTAATTAATAAAAAATATCCGCTAAAATCACTTTTTGCCAAATGGCAAATGATTTCATTTTTTATTGAACAACCTTTGCGGTGTCAAATTTTAAAATCAAGAAAAATGGAAAAAAGAAAATTAGGAAACAGCGGATTGGAAGTATCTGCATTGGGGTTTGGTGCTATGGGATTAAGTTTTCCAAACGCACCAACAAAAGAAGAAAACATAAAGTTGCTACGCTCGGCTTTTGAAAACGGCATTACTTTTTTTGACACGGCACAAGCCTACGGAAACAACGAAGAATTGGTTGGCGAAGCACTTGAACCAATTCGCAAAGAAGTTGTCATTGCAACAAAGTTTGGTTTCAAGGACGGAAACTTCCAATTAGGTTTAGACAGTCGTCCCGAAAACATAAAAGCCGTTGCCGAAGCTTCTTTGAAGCGATTAAAAACTGACGTGATTGATTTGTTTTATCAGCACAGACCCGACCCGAATGTTCCTATTGAAGACGTTGCAGGAACGGTAAAAGATTTAATTCAACAAGGTAAAATAAAACATTTTGGGCTTTCAGAAGCCAATGCAGAAACCATTCGCAAGGCTCACGCTGTGTTGCCTGTAACGGCTTTGCAAAGTGAATATTCAATGTTTCATCGTGAACCCGAAAACGAAATCATTTCAACATTGGAAGAATTGGGCATTGGTTTAGTTCCTTTCAGTCCGTTAGGCAAAGGCTTTTTGACAGGAACGATAAATCCAGATACAGAATTTACCGACACCAGAAGCATTTTACCACGTTTCAGCAAAGAAAACAGAGCCGCCAATCAGCCTTTGGTTGATTTAGTTGTTTCCATTGCGAAAGATAAAAATGCGACACCTGCACAAATTGCATTAGCTTGGTTGTTGGCTCAAAAATCGTTCATTGTGCCAATTCCAGGGACATCAAAATTACACCGCTTACAAGAAAACATTGGTGCGACAAATATTTCATTAACCAATGACGAGTTAAGCAAAATAAATTCTGAATTGGCGACAATTAAAATCGTTGGCGAACGCTATCCTGCGCAAATACAAACCATAACAAAACAAAAATAGACAACAACGTAACGACTAAAAAAACACTGCCTGTAACACAGGTTTTGCGTCAGGCGGGCTGACGTGTAAACTTGAAGCTAAGTGCTTCTAATAAGCTTTAATAATAAATTGCAACTTTGTGCTCCGAAACCCGCCTGAACACCAAGCCACACACCGTTGGCGGTCATTGTAACGGACGACACAACAGACAATGGACAATCTTTTAAAATACATTCGTTCGCTGACAGATTTTTCTGACACAAATTGGGAACTACTGCAACCTGCATTAACCAAAAAAGAGTTTAAGAAAAACGAATTGCTACTAAACCAAGGACAAGTTTGCAACTCACTTTTTTACATTGACCACGGTTATTGCAAAAGCTATTACGAAATTGACGGAGTTGTAAAAAACACAGGTTTTTTCTTTGAAAACGAAATCGCAACAAACATCAACAGTTTTGGCAGTGGACAAAAATCGGAATTTAATATTGTGGCTTGTGAACCGTTAACCGCCATCGTTTTTGACAAAGACAAATTGTTTCAAGTAGCCAAACAAGCCAACGAAATAGAAACTTTGGGACGAAACTGCATACGATTGTTTGCTACGAAACAAGAAGAATTTTCAACCTTATTCAAACTCTATTCCGCACAGGAACGATTAGAGTATTTAGAAGCAAAACACCCCGAAATTTTACAGCGAGTTTCACTTTCTCAATTAGCTTCCTTTCTTGGTGTAGCGCGAGAAACGTTAAGCCGAATTAGAAAACGCAGAATGTTGGCTTAATTATGTGACGTTTATCACAGGTCTGACACCGCAACATTTTTGACCTTTGCTGAAAATATAAGAGATATGCAAAAGTTGAAAAAAATTGACGAGCAAACCAACATCCTGACTTGGTTTGAAATTCCTGTAACAGACATTGGCAGGGCAAAAAAATTCTACGAAACTATTTTGGACATTGAAATGGTTAAACGAGCAGATGGAAACGATGAAGCTGTTTTCTTTCCGTTTAATCCCAATGTTGTTCAGGCGACATCAGGACGGATAACAGGCGTGTTGTCAAAAACAGAAAGAAACAGTCCGTCAATCAACGGTACATTGGTTTATATCAATGCAAGCCCAAGTATTCAAACCGTTCTTGACAAGGTGGAACAAGCAGGCGGAAAAATTATTGCACCCAAAACACAAATTCTAGCAGGTTTCATAGCTATCATCATTGACAGCGAAGGAAACAAAGTCGGGCTTCACGCTGAACAATAAACGAACTCACAACATCTGTTCTGACATCAAGCGAGGCTGACAACTTCGCTTGGCTTTTTTGCTACGTTTAGACACGAAAAAACAACGAACCGCCAACATAGCGTTTGGCAAAATGGCGGGTTAAACGAATTGTAGAAGTTTTGTGATTTCTATCCGCAAAAGCCGTTTGTTATTCGTTTTTTATGTAATTTAGCAAACAAAAACGGTTTTTGCTCACGGCAGTGACCTTTCGAGAGTTCGTGCTTTCTATTCCGCCACTTCGCCAAGCCCCATCCCGATGTGCAAAAGGAGCGAAGCGGATTTTGCACATCGGGATGGAGCTTCGCTCACGCTGTGTTTCGCCGCTTCGCGGACTTCAACACATCATGAGCTTGACGCAATGCTCCCCGAACCAATTAAAATTTCCACGTGAGCACTGCGTCGAGCTCCACCCCGTTACAGGCAATGTCGGCGCATGATTTTTCAGACAGATTATGAATATTGAAGATGTAAGAGAATATTGTCTTTCCATTAAAGGAGTAAGAGAATCTCTTCCTTTTGATGAATACACCTTAGTATATAAGGTTATGGGAAAGGTGTTTGCATATTTCTCCTTAAATCCCAAGGGGGAAAAGTTTTTTATAAACATGAAGTGCAATCCTGAAAAATCGGCATATCTCATGGCTTGTTATAACGGAATTTTATTTGGTTACCATTCAGATAAAAAATATTGGATAAGTGTTTATATCGAAAGCGATGTCCCTGATGAATTGATAAAAGAATTGATAAATCATTCAGTAGACGAAGTCATAAAAAAGCTTCCGAAAAAATTACAAGCTGAATATTTTGAAAATAACACCTAAAATGCCAAATAAGCTATGCCAATCGAAAATCAGATAATGTTATTGCGAGAAGCCGAGATTAAGCCGACTGAAAAAGTATTGGAAAATTCTCTTGGAAAAGATGTTTTAATTGTTTATCGGGAATTACTGAAAATTGTTACGAATGAATTTGATTTGGAACACGAATGGAGATTTTACAAAGATGGAAAAGCTTGGCTTTGTAAAGTTGTCCATAAAAAGAAAACGATTTTTTGGCTTTCGATTTGGGAAAAATTCATAAAGACAAGCTTTTATTTTACAGAGAAAACTCGTTCGGGAATTTTCGATTTGCCGATAAGCGGAGAAATTAAAGAAAAGTTTGATAACGTTGAATCGGTTGGAAAATTAGTTCCCTTGATTTTTGACATCGAGCAAAAAGAACAATTGAATGATTTTCGAGAGATTGTAAAATACAAGAAAAGTTTGAAGTAATTTTGGAATAAAAATGGAATAAAAATGGAATAAAAATGGAATAAAAATGGAATAAAAACGATTAACACTACCTGTAACATGCGTTATAGTTAATTGCCGCCGCAGTGCCGGCTTCAAGGTTTTTCCTCTTATCAAAGTTCATTGTACCTTGATAAGAAATCACTTCGAAATCGGCAACTAACCATACCGCCGCCCGTTGGCGGTAATTACTAAGACAGGATCAATGAATGAATTATATAACATGAAAAGAATTTTTATTACCTTATTATTTATAGGTATTCTGAGTCAAATCATCTTTGCCCAACATAATGGAGATAGTATTAATCTATCCTCTGTCGATTATTTTTTTAAGATTTCAGAAAAACTTAGTTCTGGTGTAAATCCATCGGAAAGTGAATGGCAAACCTTATTTGAAACTCCGGGATATAAAATAAGTACGAGATCTGATTTTGTTCGGAAGATGGCAACTTTTACATTCAGGTCGGAATACCAACACCAGCGTGACAGTATTTTAAACATATCCATCGCGGATAACATGGATGACGATTCTAAAGTACTCAGCAAACTGATACTGATTAATTTTATGGATATGAAAAATAATTGGGCAGAATTAAAGGATTTTAGAAACAGCTATGACTTCAACTCGCTAAAAGGAGAATCGAAACAAAAGCTTAGGTCATTCTTAAAAAATCCGGTCGATTCTCTGATTGTTTTCCCATCTGTAAATTTATTATGTCAGGAGGCTGATGCCCAAAATAAGCCAAAAGGGATAGTCATCGACCTTAATCTCTTTTTTAAACAACTCCCAACAAACGAGAATGTAACCTTTTTAGCTCATGAAATGTTCCATGCCTACCGGAAACATTTTGTAAATGAAAAATTTGTACGGTCAAATAATTTAATAGGGTGGATTGATAAATTACAAAACGAAGGGGTTGCCAATATGATAGACAAAACCATACACAGTATATTACCAAAACTTATTGATTTAGGGTATCCTGAAAGCGTTGTCGAACTATATCATTCAACCTACAAAAGCACACCGACAAAGTTACAGGCCATGGATTCCATTACCTACTCTTTTATTCACAAGGAGATAAGCGAAGAAGAGTTCAATAAGCAATTCAGAGATTTTTGCCTTTTTGGAGGGCATCCTAATAGTTTGTATATGTGCGATGTAATTCAAAAAGCCGGATTAAAAGATATGCTAATCGCAAATTTTTATCATCCTGTGGATTTTATTAAAATATATAATAGAGCAGCACAAAAAGAAGGCGATTATGTCTTTAGTAATGAGTTTGTTGATTATTTAGAAAAACTGGAGTTGAAATATGCTGATTGATATTAAAAAACTATCGCCAACATTTTTGTAAATTGCATTGCGGGAGCAGTGCAATGTCGTTGTTCGGGTTCCTGCATGATTGTCTTCGTCCTGCGGACGGATAATCACCCGCAATCCGCAACGACAATTTACAATTTACCGTTACCATGCATTTAAGCAAGACATTAAACTAAGATTGATAAAATGATAGATTTTAGCATAAACAAGGACAGATTGGGGATATCGATTTAGTTAAGCCTCTTTGGGAAAAATTAAATGATTTGCATGAAAGTCTGTCACCTGATTTTAAGGATAGATTTCAAAAAATGAGTTGGGATAAAAGAAAAAATGGCCTGATTAAAAAATCGAGTAAACTGTTATTGGATTATGTAATCGAAAATGATAGCAATAAGATCATCGGATACTGCATTTCCACGATTGAAAAAGAGAATAATAAAATAGGTGAAATAGATTCGATTTTTATTGAAGAGGAATATAGAAAATCTGGAATTGGGAAGAAACTTATGGAAAATGCAGTTAATTGGTTGATTGAACAAAAAGCGGAGACACAGAAATTAATTGTTGGAGTTGGTAATGAAAAAGTAATAGATTATTATAAACAATTCGATTTTTTACCACTCCATATTGTATTACAGCGAAAAGAAAATAAATAAAAACGCATGGTAACATGCGATTATACGCCATGCGAGTTATATGATTGGACAAATTCCTTTCTCGTATCATTTTCGTTACGATCGATACGAATCTATTTTCAAATCCCGCACGGTGCATACCGCGATTCCGATGTGCAAAAGGAGCGAAGCGGATTTTGCACATCGGAATGGAGCTTCGCTCACGCTGTGTTTCGTCCCGCTTCGCGGACTTCAACACAGCATGAGCTTGACGCAAAGCTCCGGGACTAAATAAATTTATCTGGATGCTCTGCGTCAAGCTCCAGCCCGTTGGGCGTCATTTTAACCGAACGTACGTAAAAATTAGAACGAAATGGACAAAGCAACACAAACAATGATTGAAAACCTGTACAAAAACACAGGTAAGACTTTGGAACAATGGACGGACATTGTGACTAAGGAAAACTTTTCAAAACACGGAGAAATCATCAAATTTCTGAAAGACACTCACGGACTAACTCACGGTTTTGCTAATCTAATAGCCCACAAGGCAAAAGGTTCTGACGCAGGTTCGGCAGAAAACCAAGACGACCTGATTGTAAACCAATACCAAGGCAAAGAACACCTCAAACCGATTTATGACAAACTCATTTCTGAAATCCAGACATTCGGAAAAGACATAGAAATCGCACCAAAAAATGCTTATGTAAGTTTACGGAGAAAGAAACAATTTGCAACCTTACAACCTGCAACCAAAACACGGTTTGAAATCGGCATCAACCTGAAAGGACAAGAACCGACAGGGAAATTGGAAGCCGAAAAACCCAACTCAATGTGTTCGCATAAAATCAAAATTGCCGATATTTCAGACATCGACACAGAAATAATGAATTGGATAAAAACGGCATACGAAAACGCTAAATAACTATGAAAAACATAAAAATCGAAATAAAATGGGCAATCATTTTTTCAGTAATGGCATTGCTTTGGATGGTATTGGAAAAACTTTGCGGACTTCACGGAAAGTATATTGACTATCATTTGTACCTGACAAACTTGTTTGCCATTCCTGCAATTTGGGTTATGGTTTTGGCACTTAAAGACAAAAAGAAATTTTTTTACCACGGACAAATGACCTATAAGCAAGGGTTAATTTCGGGCATTATTTTGTCTGTAATAATTGCCTTGATTAGTCCGTTGACACAATGGATTACTTCTTATGTCATCACACCCGAGTATTTTCCGAATGTCATCAAGCGTTCGGTAGAATTAGGTTATTACAAAACAACAGCCGAAGCCGAAGCCAATTTCAACTATCCGAATTATGCCAAACAAGGAGCAGTCGGAACCTTAATTATGGGAATTGTAACAACTGCAATCACTATGATTTTCATCCGTACTAAAAACACGAGATAAAAACGAACGCTCAACCTGCCGGCCGTTGTAGTGCATTTCCCACATCAGACGAGCCAATAAATTTTTCAGTATAATGTCAAGATTTAGAGGGAGATGAAATTTGCTGCATTTGATGTCAGTCAGAATTTTGAGACCAAACAATGAAAAAATACTTACCAATAATTCTAATTTTATCTACTATCAAATTAATAATTCATTGGTTTGGAAATCAGAAGTATGGTTTTCATCGTGATGAATTACTGCATTTATCAGTTAGTGAGCATTTGGATGGGGGATTTATGGAATTTCCACCATTCATTGGTGTAATCGGAAAAATATCTTATTGGCTTTTGGATTATTTACTTTTGGGAGTTAGACTTTTTCCTGCTCTGGGAGGTGTTGGAATATTGATTCTATGTTGTTTGATTACTAAGGAACTTGGCGGAAAATCCAAGGAGGTATTACTATCCGGAATCTGCATTCTTGCTTTTCTTCCATTTCAAACGCTTGTACAGGCGTCAAAAGAAAGGGAAAAACATTATTTCGGAAGCAGTTTTGAATTTGAACGACCGATTGACAACGAGTACGGTTATGTGTTGAACATCAAAAAATGCTTGTTTCACGAAACACTTAAAATTTTAAACAGAAAAGAATTACAACACAAACCAATTAAAATTTCCATGTGAGCACTGTGTCAAGCTCCATCCCGTTAACTGTAACCCTAACTGACTACCGTACTAAATCAAGCTTTTTGACTGAAAGACGCTCGGAAAACTTTTGGGCTGATACCTTTCTGACGCTTGAAAAACTTATTCAAATGGCTTTCGTCTGTAAATCCTAATTCCGAAACAATTTCATTCATTCGTTTATCGCTATGTTTCAGACGGTGTTCGATTAATGTGGTTTTGTAATTGGTAATGTACGACTGTAACGTTTCATTGCAATGCTTTTTGAAATACCTGCCCAAATAATGTTGGGAAATACCGAAATGCTTACTGATAACTTCGGTGCGGATTTTTTCAGGTTCGTAGATATTTGTTTGAAGATAATGCAGAATGTCTACAATTTTTTCGTCCGGATTTTCATCGATTTTTTCAGGCAGGTATTTGGCAATATTTCGGGCAACGACCACAATCAATGTATTGACCAACTGTTGCGTAATTTCCCTGTCGTACAAATCCCGATTGACTGCTTCCCGGATAATCGCTTCCACAATCGGACGGACAAGACTTTTATCCGTTTGATTTTTCAGAATACAACCGGGCTTGTGATTGGCGTTTTGCAGGATAAACTCCAAACGTTGGATATTTTCAGTTTGCAAAGATTTTGACTTGATATAAATATCATTGAACCGCAAAAAGAAAAACTGTGTAGTGGTATCAATATCAAACGAATGGCAATCATGTGGAGTAATCAGGAACAAATGCCCAGGCTGATAATCAATTGTATGTTGATTGATACATTGTTTTCCTGTTCCCGAAAGGATATATACTAACTCAAAAAAACTATGCCTGTATTCCTGTAACGGACATTCGTCCAATGTTTCAAAACTTACCGAAAAAGGCTCGTATAGATTCATTTTCTTCATAACGACACAAATATACTGAATTTAGGCAAAATAATACAATATATAACTATTATTATTTGTATAATTTTGTCTAACTAAAAATCAGTGAATATGAAAATTTTAATTGTATTAGCACACCCCGAACCAAAAAGTTTTAACGGTACATTGTATCAGACTGCCATCGAAACACTGCAAGCACGAGGGCACGAAGTAAAAACATCCGATTTATACAGGATGGATTTCAATCCTGTTTCCGACAGGAATAATTTTACCACAGTAAAAGACGCCTCATTCCTGAAGCTGGGACAAGAAGAAATCTACGCTACAGAAAATGACGGCTTTGCAATCGACATCAAAATCGAGCAGGAAAAATTGGAATGGTGCGATCTGCTCATCTGGCAATTCCCATTGTGGTGGTTTTCCGTTCCGGCTATCCTGAAAGGTTGGACTGACCGTGTTTTTGCGGCAGGAAAAATGTATGGAGCCGGCCGTGTCCCATATGTAAGCGGGAAATTCAAAGGTAAAAAAGCATTGCTGTCCATTACTACGGGCAGCCCGGAAGGTCACTATGTGAAAGATGGGCCTTATGGCGATATAAACAGCATCTTAAAGCCCATACACAGGGGGATTCTGGAATATGTTGGATTTTCTGTCCTGCAACCGCAATTGAACTATGCTGTTGCCCATATAACAGATGCAGAACGGAAAAGCCTTTTGGGAAAATGGGACGAAAGGCTGAAAAATATTTTTGAGGAGGAAGAAATACAGGTAGGAAAATACTAAGTTTAATATGAATGGCATACAAGTATGAACATCATTTCAAAAATCACCATCGGTTCGGCATTCATTTTTTCTGTCAATACCAATGCACAGCAAAACGAAGTTTCCACCGCTTTTATCACAGACAACTATCAGCCTGTTGGCGTTGCTGTTTCAAAGAGCAACAGGACATTCGTCAGTTTTCCGAATTGGTTGCCCGAATACCAACATGCAGTGGTAGAAGTCTTGCCTGACGGAACATTAAAACCTTTTCCAAACGAAGAATGGAACAATTGGACAACAAACAGAAAAGACAAAACACAGTTTGTTTGTGTACAAAACGTAGTCGCTGACCAACAAAACAATCTCTGGGTGCTTGACCCTGCCAATCCGCAGTTGGGTGAAGCCAAACCATCAGGTATTAAGTTGGTAAAAATCAATCTGGATAAAAATACTGTAGAACGTATTTACACTTTCCCCGATGACATAGCAGGAAAAAATAGTTTTCTCAATGACGTAAGCATTGACGAAAAACACCACAGAGCTTATTTTGCCGACCCTGCACAAAAAGCCATTATCGTATTGGATTTGGAAAACGGAAAATCAAGAAAAGTATTGCAAAATCATCCTGCACTCACAGCCGACCCGGATTTCGTATTTAAGCTGAACGACATTGAAATGAGGGACAGTGAAGGCAAACCATTTAGTAGTAATGTGAATGGTATAGCCATTACCAAAGATTTTGAATGGTTTTATTTCCGTCCCGAAACAGACGTAAAATTGTACAGAATTGCCGCAAAATATTTGTTCGACTTTTCTTTATCCGATAACGATTTGGCAAAACACATTGAAGACTTGGGAAATGTAGGACAAAGTAATGGTATGATAGCCGACAGCAAAGGGAACATTTATCTCACAGGTGCAATGGACAAAGCTATCAAAAGGGTTTGCCCTGACGGAACAATTGAAGTCCTTGCACAAGGAAATGAATTTGAATGGCCTGATACATTTGCATTAAGTCCTGATGAAGATTATTTGTTGGTAACCATTTCCCAAATCAACCGAATGACTTGGTTCAACAACGGAAAAGACCTGACCGAAAAGCCATTTAAAGTACTGAAAATAAAACTGTAGAAAGAAGGGCTAGCAGCTAACAAGCGGTTGTCTTCACTGTCGGTATATGTTCGTTAAAAACTTTTATGTAAATTTGCAGAGTGTGGTTCTCGTCCAAACTTATGCGACCCAACACCGAACGCAAAGCCGCGGATTAGCGACAAGCATTTATGACAGCACTATTAATCATTACTGGACTTCTCTTTGGACTGCCAGGTTTTTATCTGTTGGTTTTGAGACCTTGGCATTTAAGGTGGGGGACTACCGACCATGAATTGAAACTCAGTTTACCAGCCGACAACGTAGTTACTACTCCTGACTTTAATGCAACAAGAGGAATAACCATTAACTCAACACCTGAAAATATATGGAATTGGATTATTCAAATAGGTAGCAGAAGAGCGGGATGGTATAGTATAGATTGGATAGATAATAGTGGGATTAAAAGTTCGCATGAACTTTTACAAGAGTTTCAGACAATTGAAATCGGACAATTTATACCATTTACTCCCGACCAAAAGAATGGTATGTGGGTAAAGGAATTTAAGGAGCATGAGTATATTTTGTGGGTAGACAAAGAAGGAAAGGCAACCTGGCTTTGGTATTTATATCCCATAGATGATACCCACACCAGACTTCTGACCAGGCTTAGGACAAAATATGTATGGCAAGGTTTATGGATAATTTATTACTTGATTTATGATTTCGGTGATATAGTCATGATGAGTAAATGTATGAAGGGAATTAAATGGAGAGCAGAACAAACAAAAACCATTAATTGACCAAGTATTGGAATTTTTTTCTTGAATACTATTCTGGAACTTAATTAAACCTAAGTCAACATTTGGAAAATAATTACTGACAGAGGAATTGGACAAGAACCGATACAGAAGTGAGTATGCCTGCCACTAACGCAAGCCGGCGGAATAGGCAAATGCCAGCAGGAAACGGTGTTTCAATGTGCGGGGTGCTTTGAAGAGTTCTTTGCCTTCTTCCTTGGACAAAACTTCAGGAAGTTTCTTCTATTTTTTGATAACTGGCAGTGTGAGGGCATGTTCGTCTTTGTCGAACAGACGAAACTAAAAGCGCATTTCGAAAACGGTCTGTTTAAAGCAGCTTTCCGATAAACCTTCGTGTACCGACTTACGGTAAAGATAGCTGTTTATCTCTTCTACGGAGATATCATGCGGCACCCGCCCGAAGTGCAAAGCCAGATGGGCGATGTTGCGGCCATCGTTCGTTGTCAGGCTTTTGCTCAACCTGTCCAACACAACACGTTCTTCAAACAGGGTGAACGCCTCCCTGAATCCCGGCACCAAATCTTTTGCTCGGGCTACCCGCAGTGTAATCGTTTTCTTTCTTGAATGTCATGGGTAAATTATTTTAAATGAACCGGTAAGAAAGAAAAAAGATTGATTATCTTTGACTTCGAAGACAACAGAGCTACCGAAGGTTTAGTTCAACAAGGGTTTTGCGTCAGGCGGGCTGAAGTGCAAAATTCAACAGTTGTTTTTCGATTGAACTTTAGTCATAAATTGAAACTTTGTGTTTCGAAACCCGCCCGAACGCCAAGCCCCGAACTGATGTCATTGTAAGAATGACACAACACGACAGAGAAAAAATGGAAAAATCTAAATCAATTGCAGGAATTGTTGGACCGACACTAATAGTTATGGTTTTTTCGGAAATGAGATTATGGAATCCAACGCTTTATGACACACAAATTGTGCCTCTCATTTATTTGAATGGTGTACTTCTTTTTATTGCCGGTTTGGCAATTGTAAGGAGCCATAATATTTGGATTTACGGTTGGCAAACCTTAGTAACAATAATCGGATATAGTGCTATTATAGTTGGTTTATTACGAATATTTTTTCCCCAGATAAAAAAAACAACGAACCGCTAACATTGTATTGGCATCAGTCGGGCGAAAAGTGCGGTTTCGGAGGGTTACCCTCCCGCGCTGTCGTTCGTCTCGGGTGATAGGACTGCGTCCCGCCACCCACCCGTACGCCCAGCCGCTGGACGATGTGCAAAAGAGCGAAGCGAATTTTGCACATCGAGTTGGAGCTTCGCTCACGATGTGTTTCGTCCCGCTTCGCGGACTTCAACACATCGTGAGTTTGAGGCAATGCTCCTCAGAAAAATTAAAATTTACCGGAAGCACTGCATCAAACCCCAGCCCGTTATGTGGCATTTTAAAAAACGGACAACAATGAAACAAAAATTTAGACTTTTGACAATTATGTTTTTGGTGACAGTTTATTCTTGTAGCCAAAGACAAGACCTAAACGAAGTAGCGGCTGACGTTGCCCTTGAGAAATCAGCAAATGCTGACAATACAGAAGTTTCGCAAGACAACCCCGTTATAGAAAGGAAAATTATTAAAGAAGGGGAAATAAGTTTTGAAACTTCCAATTCCACGGAGACAAAAGAGATAATTTCTAAGAGTGTTGCTGAGTTTAAAGGGTACATTTCAAAAGACAATGTCTTTGACTACAAGGACAAAGTAGAATACAGAATTACAATTCGGGTTCCGTCTGACAAATTTGAATTACTCTTAGACAGAATTTCTCAAAATGCTAAGAAACTCGACAGTAAAAACATAAATGCTTTAGATGTTACAGAAGAATTTATTGACATTGAAGCAAGAATTAAAACCAAGAAAGAACTTGAAAATCGTTATAAAGAATTATTGAAACAAGCTAACAAAGTTGAAGAAATATTGACTATTGAAAAAGAAATTGGCAACTTAAGGACGGAAATTGAATCAATTGAAGGACGATTAAAATATCTAAAAGACAAAGTCTCATTCAGTACATTGACCGTTATTTTTTATGAGAAAACAAATTCTTCTTTTGGTTTTAACTCAAAATTCGGACAAGCTGTTCAAAACGGTTGGGCCAACTTACTTTGGTTCTTTGTTGCCTTGACAAATTTATGGCCATTTATACTTATTGGACTTGCAAGTATCATAATTTACAGACGACTAAATGGTAGAAACAAGAAGAAAAACGCCACCTAACAGCCGTTTGCTGCAAGTGGCGGTGACGTGGTTAATTGAAGGTTTGTGCTTCTAAATCGCTACCTGCGGTAAACGGCAAGAGCGTTAGCGGCAAGCATTGGGCGACAGTGAAAACTTCAACTGACCGACATGAAAATTGACAATTGATTTAAACAAAATAGAATGAGAAAACTAATCGCAGCAATCAATATGACACTTGACGGGTTTTGCGACCATACAGCAATAATTCCGGATGAAGAAATACATCAACATTACGCTGACCTGTTAAGTAACACATAAACGGGTTGGCATCAGGTGGACGAAAGTGAGATTTTGGAAGTTTTCTTGCTTTCAAATCCGCATCATGGATTTCGGCAGGATTTGCGATGTTATATTATACTTTCTTCCGCATTTTCTATGTCTCAATGGGTGAAATCAAAGATTTATCTTGTATCTTTGTCTTTCAATTAAGTAAAATTATTCAGAGCAACATAGTTACATGAACGTACGAAAATCCTTCCTTGTTTTGGCGGCCTGTTTTTTTACGGGGAATTTCGCCGGCACACAATCATTTACCATGGCTCAGGAGCCGCCTGTTTCCGGCAGTGATAAAGTTTTTACCAACCCGGACATTGTTCCGATGTACACCGGTGGAACCGCCGAAATGCACCGTTTTATATCGAATACATTGGAATATCCCGCCGACGCGGTTGAGCGGGATGCGCAGGGGTTGGTAGTGTACACGTTTGTGGTGGAAAAAGACGGTACGCTTTCTAATTTCAACATTATTCACCGCGCCGATTCGTTACTGAATCAGGAAGCGTTGCGCATTCTTCAAAAGATGCCTTCCTGGCGCCCGGCTCGGCACAATGGGGAGATTGTACGTTCCGAAAGTTATGTGCCCATGTATTTCAGGCTGAATAAAAATGCCCGGGTTGCCGCCCGTACCGGTAGAACCTCCAGTTCTGCCACTGCCCAGGCATATGCTAAAACAGATCCCTCCATCATCGAAAACAGCGCTATCTTCACCATAGTGGATAAAATGCCCCAGTATGCCACCGGAGAGTCGGGACTGGGCGATTTTATCGCGTACAACATCCGTTATCCCATTAAAGCAAGACAGGAAGGGATTGAGGGAAGAATTCTGTGTTCCTTCATCATCGGCGTCGACGGTTCCGTCTCCAATATTGAAGTGGTAGAAGGATTGTATCCTTCGCTGGACGATGAAGCGATCCGCGTGCTTGGCCTGATGCCAAGGTGGCTTCCCGGAGAAAACGGAGGTGAAAAGGTGAATGTAAAATGTCTTTTGCCTATTGATTTCACTATTGACGAGGATCCGATTCCTCCATTAACAAGCGCCGATTAGCGCAAAACTTCCCTCATCTGGTCTTGGATACGGTTTGATGGTTGATCAAGATAAAAGGGCTGCGAAATTTTTCGCGGCCTTTTATTGTAATATCATTTGAAACTCGCGCATTCCGGTGCGGGTGTTGATAAACAACCGGAAAGGAACGGCAGAGCCGTTCGCCTGAGTACGGAGACTATGAAGGGAAAAGGAAGCGTACATTGTTTGCGGATATCCGGGAGGATCGTTGTTTCTGGAATGACTGAAATACACATCGGTGGTGGGGGATAAGGGATCACGCAGCAATGCCACCCGGTGCGCCGTACTGTGATATTCTATTTCTACAATCATGTTCAGGTAATCCCCGCCTATCCATACACTTTGTATTTTTACGGGATCGTTCTCATACTTTTCCGGAAAACCGTCCGGTTGAATTTCACCGGTGAAAATCGGGGATATAGTGTTGATTTTTATGTTGTCTCCCTTTAAAGGAACGTAATTGAGTATTACGCGCTGGCCATCGTTTCCCGTGAAATTTCCGGCTTCTTCCGGAATGAGTATCCTACCGTTATCCAGACGGAAACGATAGGACGTATTTTCTTTCAGTACGGTTGCAAACTCCACCAGATAATCGTCCAGACGATCCGTCCCCTTTTCGCATCCTGATGCAAAAAAGAACAGGGCCGACGCCAAAAGAACGAATATCTCTCTCCTCATTTTTTACACTGGATGCTTTTGAGTCTCCACATTGTTTTTGACCGTATTTCCATACATCTCTATCATTTTTTCACACAGGAACGCATCATCCCTGTTCGGGATATCTATTTTTTCGATTTGTGTATGAAGGTATGCGTCGAAGTTCGTACGGTCTTCTTCGGTATATTCCGAGGCGAACCTTTGAGTGCCGCTCATCAGGTCGTATGCCACATAATTGAACGGGAAAAACGAATAATTCCGGTAAATTTCCCGGTCGATGACGGCGGCAACTGTCTCTAACATTTCGTTTCTTCCGGTATGTTCGGGAATATCGTTCATCATGGAGTTGATGCAGTTGCCGAACCGGAAATGCACCCTGCCCTTGAACCCCATGATTCCGGTGAGCATATTTTCAATATCGTCGGCATCGGTTTTCCTATACTCCCGGTTATCGCGCTTGAGTTGAAACTCCTTGGCTTTCAGGAAGTCACACGGGTCGAATTCGTAGGAAACAGATAAGGGGACAATATGCAGATTCTTTAATGCTTCCAGTGGACGGGCGCTGTCGTGAAGCGTGAGCATTTTCAGGAGACTGACCTGGGTTTTGTCGTTGGAGTCCTTTGCCCGTCCCTCCCGCTGGGCAATCCAGATTGATTGATTCCTGTTTTCCACCGCATCGTGAATATAGTCGGAAAGATGTTTGGATACCTCCAGCATTTGACGCACGGAAACACCGCGTTTTACGATAAAGCTTTTGTTAAGGCGTACCAACTCCTCTATCCATGGATAAATGAGCAGGTTATCGCCTATGGCTATTTCGGTAGTCGCTCTCTTTTTACCGAATAGCAATATGTTGAGGAATGCAGCATCCAGTACAATATCGCGATGATTGGAGATGAGCAGGTGGCTTTTATTTTCTTCCATTTTCTCCCAAAGGTGACCGCTCATTTCCGTAGTGGTTTTTTCAATGAGCTTCTTCATTACCGGATAAATAATGGTAGCCTGAAACTCGTGTTTGGTTTTACACGACGTCAGGGCAATAGAGAATTGCTCCCATGAGAAAGGTTTTATAAAAGGTTCCACGGCGCGTTTGAAATATCCGTCGGAAATAAGACGGGCGATGGTTTCCGGAACTTCACTGTCATGAAGCGGGCGGATGTCGTCGAAACGGTCGGTTGTTGTTTCCATAATTAAAAGGATTCCTCTTTAACTGCTTTATTACAACTGTTTTTATTGCAAATGCTTTATTATGATTGATTTACTTCTTTATCGTAACTACTTTATTATAACTGCTTTTTTATTGCAATTGTTTATGACGATTGCTTTCCTGTTTTATTATATTCCGTCTCGATGATACCGGATAAAATCTCCGTCATGGATAATCCGGCTGCCTCTGCCTGCTGCGGGATAAAACTGGTGGCAGTCATTCCCGGCGTAGTGTTTACTTCGAGAAGGAAGTGTTTGCTGCCTGACAGGATGTAGTCGGCACGGATAATTCCTTTTGCCCCGATTAACCGGTAAATTTTTTCAGTTTCCTTTTGAATGGTTAGGGCGATATCATCCGGAATCCGTGCCGGAGTGATTTCTTCTACCTCTCCCTGGTATTTCGCATTATAATCGAAAAATTCATTTTTTGTAACCACCTCAGTCAGGGGCAGTGCCGTGAACCCTTGGTTTGTTTCGAAACAGCCGCAAGTCACTTCTGTTCCCGCTATAAAACGCTCGATAATCACTTCGGGCGCTTCCCGGAAAGCTTCCTCTATCGCACCTGCCAGTTGGGATAATCCCTTCACTTTTGTTGTGGCAAAACTCGATCCTCCCGTGTTGGGTTTCACGAAAACCGGCAATCCCAATTGGGATACAATCTCATCGGGACGGTACGAATCATTTTTTTTCAGGATAACGGAATCTGCCACCTCTATTCCGAAATTTTTCAGGAAATTATTACAGGTGAACTTGTTGAATGTCAATGCCGATGCCAGAACGCCGCAATTGGAGTAGGGGAGCCCCAGCATATCGAAATACCCTTGCAGGGTTCCATCCTCCCCGGGAGTGCCATGAATAGTGATGTAGGCAAAATCGAACACGATGCTCTGTCCGTCGGCAATAAAACTGAAATTGTTTTTATCAATCGGGATGTTCATACCGTGATATTCCGCTTCCCACGATGTGCGGTCTATCCTCACCTTAAAGACGTTGTATGTTTTCTTGTCGATGAAGGAATAGATGCCCGCGGCGCTTTTTTCGGAAACAACACTCTCCGAAGAATATCCTCCCCAAACAATGGCAATGTTCTTTTTCATTTTTTCATACTGATTTATATCATCTAATTTTCTCTGGATGCTGTATAGGCACGCCATTTATCGAGTACGCCCTGCATATCTTCGGGGATTTCACTTTCGAAATAGAGGTCTTCTTTTGTACTCGGATGCACAAACCCCAGCGTTCGGGCATGCAGGCATTGGCGCGGACAAATGGCGAAACAATTATAGACAAATTGGTTGTATTTTGCAAAATGAGTGCCGCGCAGCACTTCATTCCCACCATATCGTTCATCGTTAAACAACGGGTGCCCTATTTGTTTCATATGTACACGAATCTGGTGCGTGCGGCCTGTTTCCAGTTGGCATTGCACCAAAGTAACGTACCCGAACCGCTCCAATACGCTGTAGTGGGTGACAGCCGTTTTGCCGTGATCGCCATTGGGGAAAACACGCATAAGCATCCGGTCTTTGGGGTCGCGCCCGATGTTGCCCTCAATGGTTCCGGTATCTTCGGTCACATTTCCCCAAACCAGTGCCGTATACAATCGCTTGGTCTTTCTATTGAAGAATTGAGCTGACAGATGGGTTTTGGCTTCGGGTGTTTTCGCTACAAGCAGTAATCCCGATGTATCTTTATCTATTCTGTGCACCAGTCCCAGTCTCGGATCGTCGATATTTTTAATGTTATCCTGCTTCAAGTGATACGCCACGGCATTTACGAGCGTTCCTGTGTAGTTCCCGTGGCCCGGATGCACCACCATACCGGCAGGTTTGTTGATGACCATAAGATCATCGTCTTCGTATACAATGTTCAACGGGATGTTTTCGGGAAGGATTTCCAGTTCACGCCTGGGTCTGTCCATTACAATGGAGATCACGTCAAGGGGTTTTACCTTATAACTTGACTTGACCGGCACATCGTTCACCAATATGCAGTTCGCATCAGCCGCTTGCTGGATACGGTTCCTGGAGATTCCCTCGATCCGTACGGACAAGAATTTATCGATTCGCAGCAGATTTTGTCCTTTATCGGCTACGAAACGATAATGTTCGTATTTTTGATCTTCCTTCCGGGAGTCCTCCGTGATTTCGTCCTCGTCTTCCGGCAAAAAAGGAATGTCATCTAAATCGTTTTCCGTCACGAAGCAGCCTTTTAGAAAAATGAATCGTCAATCTGCCCCTCTTTCGCCGGTTGAACAACTTCTCTATTGTTCACCTGTCCGGGGGGGACTATGTATTCATGGTCCACTCTCAGTGAATCGGCGAGAACGCCGCTGGTGACAACCAGTGTCAGAGGCGAGCCGGCGGGTACTTTTTCTTCGGGCGACAGTGTTTTTCCCCTGTATTGTACGGCCATTACCAAACCGGAATATTCCGACGGCACCTCTTCTATCGCCAGTTGCGTGAATCCCATGGAGTTCAGCAACGCCACGGCCTGACGGGTAGAATAGTCGACCAACCCGGGAACAGCAACCTGTTGAGGATTTTTTGAAAATACCGTAATATATATGGCGCGCCCTTCCTTCACCTTGTTGCCGGCTTTGGGTGTTTGGTCCAGAATGGCGCCGGGAACAGCGTCGCGTTGATAAATGGAATCCACCACCTCGGCATGCAAGCCCTTAGCCCGCAGAATAGTGTTAACCTCCTCCAGTTGCAACCCATGAAGGGTGGGGACAACCACGTTTTGCCCGTGCTTTGTGTAGACGCGCAGAAGCAGCAACGCGAGTACAATAAATAGGATGCCGCATACTATTATCATCAGTAGATTTTTCAGTATGCTGTTGTCGAATATCTGTTTCTCGGTCTGTTTTTTGCCCATAATAATCATCAATAAATGCGTACACTTTCCAAAGATACAAAAGTACAAAAAAAATCCCTACCTACCGATTGATTTATTTCTATCTTTCAACAGGACAACAATAGTTTTAAAACCAAAAGTATACAGTAGATGCTCATTCTTGGCACGTTGGATTCGTTCTGATTTACGTTTATTTCTCACCATGTATGTTGCTTAATCGTTTTTTTATTATTTTTGTTTTTTATTAAGTGCGTTTTTATAATTTGTCATGAATTACACTGTACATAGCCCGACAGATAGTATAACAGCAATTAAAACAGTTATTGTTGCGATGTTCTTTGTTGTTGTATCTATTGTAATATTTGTGGAAAACCTGTACTGGACCGGTATTAGTATCCTGTTACTATTCTTGATAATGCTGGTTATAACGTATTTAGGTATACCGAGGAAAATTATCGTGACTGATACGGAAATGGTACTTTACAATCTCGGATTTAAAAGGGTAATTAAAAGAGATAATGGATTAAGAGCAAGAATATTTACTGTAGATGACAAGGACGGTTTGTGGCGGAAATTCGCACGTCATATCCAAAGGGAGAATGAGATCCAAATGAATGGGTATAACAGGAATTGATAAAATCTCTCCGGCGGTTCAACACTGCCGGGGAGGTTAGAATGAATGGCACATACTACCTGTTGGCAAGGTAGCGGTTTTTTCAATATTCGTCGGATACGGTTAATCTGGCTCTGCCCTTTGCGCGACGAGAGGCAAGCACTTTTCTTCCGTTTTTCGAAGTCATTCTGGTGCGGAACCCGTGTTTGTTTTTTCTCTTTCTGTTAGAGGGTTGAAATGTTCTTTTCATTGCTTATATTGTTTTTTTATTGTTTCGTTCCATATTTATAGGCGTTTTCTTTCAAACAGACAGCCTTTTTCCCGCGTGCCCGTTACTTGAAAACGTTTTCCAGTTCCGGGGTGCAAAATTAGGCATTTTTTTTTAATGAACCAATTCTATTACGGTTTATTTTCCTCCTGTTCCTTATTATTGTGCGAAATTATTGTGCGAATTCCTTTCCTGTTTTCAGACGACGAAGCAATATGCCGCATTAGGGAAAAATGACAAAAATTAAAAGAAAAGTTTTGCACTTTAAGAAAAACGCTCTATATTTGCACCCGCAATTTGAGCAGAGAGTTATTTAACATTAGGGTAAACGCCCGAAAAGGGCCCATTCGTCTATCGGTTAGGACGCAAGATTTTCATTCTTGAAAGAGGGGTTCGACTCCCCTATGGGCTACCATACAATAAAGAATTAAACATACACGTCAATAAAATGGCAAATCACAAATCATCAGAAAAAAGAATCAGACAAACCAAAGTTCGCCGTTTAACAAACCGGTATGCTTCTCGTACTGCAAGAAATTCGGTTCGGAAATTACGTGCGATAACTTCCAAAGAAGAGGCGCAGAAAATGTATCCCGAGGTTTGCTCTATGTTGGATAAGTTGGCTAAAAAGAATGTTATTCACCAGAATAAAGCCAACAACCTGAAATCGAAATTAGCCGCTCATATGAATAGCTTGAGCTGATCGCTGTTCGATATACCCATACAGAGAGCCGGACAGATGTGTTCCGGTTTTTTTTATTTTTTATGTTTCGGTTTGTCTGCCGGCTTTAGGCGGGTCGAGCATTGCGGATCATGTAAGTCGACAGATTATTGCCAATTCAAATTCAGAGATATTTATTTCCCGTTCTTCGTATATGGAGGCATTCAACCGTCCTATTATTGTAAATTCAAACCGGTATGATAAAGCATTTGGTATTATTTAGGCTGGCCGATGAGGCCGAAGGGAATTCAAAAGCAGAAAATGCCCTTATTATGAAAGAAAGACTGGAAGGACTGAAAAGTGTGATTCCGGTGATTCGTAAAATAGAGGTGCGGATGAATCACGCTGAAGCGTCTGCCGATAACTACGATGTGGTGCTGGACACCGAATTCGATTCGATGGAAGATGTGAAAACATACGCCGTACACCCCGAACACATGAGCGTCGGGGAGTTTATCGCCAAGATAAAAACCGGCAGGGCGGCTATCGATTATCAGCTATAAATCCGTAGTCTTCACACGGTTGGAAAACAAGGCGGGCATTTTGTCCGCTTTTTTTGTTAAAAACCACCCGAAAACCCGTCCTAAAAAAACAAAAAGGGGTTGGAAAAGAGGCAGATTTTTCGTACATTTGTTTGGTTTTTTAATACCCCCAAAAAAAGTCGTAAGACATTAATTCATAGAGAGATTTAATAAAACATAAAAAGAATGTCAGAAGAAGATAAAAAATCGGCAAGCGGAAATTATTCCGCGCAAAACATCCAGGTCCTTGAAGGACTCGAAGCAGTGCGGAAACGTCCGGCGATGTATATCGGCGATGTCAGCGAGAGAGGACTTCACCACTTGGTATACGAAGTGGTGGATAATTCTATCGACGAGGCACTTGGCGGATATTGCGACGAAATAGATGTCATTATAAACGAAGATAATTCCATCACTGTTACGGATAACGGGCGCGGCATCCCGGTAGATTTTCACGAAAAAGAACAAAAATCGGCTCTCGAAGTGGTACTCACCGTGTTGCATGCCGGTGGTAAATTCGATAAAGGAACCTATAAAGTATCCGGTGGACTTCACGGGGTGGGTGTTTCCTGCGTGAACGCGCTTTCCATCTATCTGAAAGCCGAGATACATAGAAACGGAAAAATCTATGCACAGGAGTACTCACAAGGCAAGCCTTATTCCGATGTGAAGATCGTAGGGGAGACAAAAAAAAGAGGTACCCTCATCACATTCAAACCGGACGATAGCATCTTCACGGTATTGGAATATCGGTACGATATTTTAGCTACCCGCCTTCGGGAACTGGCTTTCCTGAATGCAGGCATCACGCTCACACTCACCGATAAACGAGATCGCAAAGAGGATGGGACATACAGAATAGAACGGTTTTACTCTGAAACCGGATTGGAAGAATTTGTCCGTTATATCGACAAGAACAAAGAGTCTCTCATTCAGGACCCCATCCACATCGTTACCGAAAAGAATGGGATTCCTATTGAGATCGCGCTGACGTACAACAATACGTACAATGAGAATATTTTCTCTTATGTGAACAATATCAACACCATAGAAGGAGGAGCGCATCTCACCGGCTTTCGGCGCGGACTTTCGCGTACGTTGAAGAAATATGCCGAAGATGAGAAAATGCTCGAAAAAGTGAAAGTGGAGATAAGCGGCGACGATTTCCGGGAAGGAATTACAGCTGTACTTTCCGTAAAGGTGGCCGAACCTCAGTTTGAAGGGCAAACCAAAACAAAATTAGGAAACAGCGAGGTAATTGGGGCTGTAGATCAGGCAACCGGTGAAGCGTTGAGATATTATCTTGAGGAGCATCCCAAAGAGGCCAAAATTATTGTGGAGAAAGTGATCCTTGCAGCCGCGGCTCGTCAGGCTGCCCGCAAGGCACGCGAAATGGTGCAGCGCAAATCGCCCCTATCCGGTGTGGGATTACCCGGTAAGTTGGCCGATTGTTCCAGCAAAGACCCGCAGTTAAGTGAAATTTTCCTTGTCGAGGGAGATTCTGCCGGCGGTACTGCTAAACAAGGCCGTAACCGTATGTTTCAGGCCATCCTCCCGTTGCGTGGTAAAATCCTCAACGTGGAAAAAGCAATGCCGCACAAAGTATTGGAAAGCGACGAGATCAAGAATATTTACACTGCTTTGGGAGTTACTATAGGAACAGAAGAGGATTCCAAAGAGCTCAATATTCAGAAACTGAGGTATCAGAAAATTATTTTGATGACGGACGCCGACGTGGACGGAAGCCATATCGATACACTGATTCTCACCTTCTTTTTCCGCTATATGCGCCCTCTCATCGAAAACGGATATGTGTATATCGCTACGCCGCCGCTCTATCTGTGCAAGAAAGGAAAAGCGGAAGAATATTGCTATGACGATCGTCAGAGACAGGCGTTTATAGACACGTATGCCGACGGCAACGAGAACGCTGTCCATACGCAGCGCTACAAAGGGCTCGGTGAGATGAATGCCGAGCAGTTGTGGGTGACAACGATGAATCCGGAGAACCGCATGCTTAAACAGGTGACCATAGAAAACGCCGCCGACGCCGATATTGTCTTCACCATGCTTATGGGGGAAGAGGTGGCTCCGCGACGTGAATTCATTGAGGAGAACGCCACCTACGCGAATATCGACGCGTAAGCATTTCATGCAGCTCTCCCGGCTGTTCTATCAATTATAATTCAAACATCCGTTACTTCATAAGCGTATCCTTTCCGTTTCATCGGGTGGATGCCGGTGTTGTATCTCATTTTCGTATAATAAAATGAAACGTCCGCTCCCTTTGCGCTTCAATGATAAATGCGTCCTTCTTTCCCCTGCGGGGAAAATTGACGAATATATTGTTGAAGATGCTGCCGCTATAGTGGAAAGTTGGGGACTGTTGCCGCAGATTAGTGAAAACGCCCTGCTCAACGTCGGTCGTTTCAGCGGATCTGTGGAACAACGGCTTTCCGATCTGCAAAAAGCATTTGACGATCCGGAAGTGAGACTCATCCTCTGCTCGCGGGGAGGGTACGGTACGGTTCATTTGTTGGGGAGACTTAATTTTTCCGGGATAAAAGCACATCCGAAGTGGGTGATCGGTTACAGCGACATTACCGCACTACACGCCGCCTTGCAAGCCAACGGCGTCGCCTCTATCCATGGCCCCATGGCTAAGCATTTCTCCGATGAAGGGATGGAAGATGTATCCGTCCGTTACACAAAAAATATATTGGCCGGGCAACCTGTGGAGTATTGTATTCCCGTGACTGAAAAGGGTTTTCCGAATCGCAGCGGGATCGCATCAGGCAGGCTCTTCGGAGGAAATTTGTCGGTTTTCTGTGCCTTGCTGGGGTCGAGATTCGGCAAGATTCCCTACAAAGGCATTTTGTTCATCGAAGATATCGGCGAACTTCCCTATCGGGTCGATCGGATGATGTATCAATTAAAACTTGCCGGTGTGTTCGAGAGAATAGGTGGCCTGATTGTTGGTCAGTTTACTGATTATGAAGAGGATAATCAGATGTATTCTCCTTTACGGGAATCTATCCTCAATGTGGTAAAAGAGTATGCTTTTCCTGTTTGTTTCAATTTCCCGGTGGGACATGTGAAACTGAATTTTCCACTCATTATGGGAGAAACAGCCACCTTATCGGTAAGAGAAGATTTCATTATATTTAAACAATCTCTAAAATAAATATATAATGACGATTAATACGGAATTATTATTGCTTGTAGGGTCCATATTATTCTTTATAAGCATGTTGGTAGGAAAAGCAGGCCACCGTCTTGGAGTGCCGGTATTATTGCTTTTCCTTGTGGTAGGAATGGTTTTCGGATCCGATGGATTCGGATTGGAATTTGAGAACGTTCAGGTAGCACAAACTATCGGTACAATCTGTTTATGTATTATTCTTTTCTCGGGGGGACTCGATACGAAATTCTCTGAGATAAAGCCGGTAATCTGGCCCGGGGTAATTCTCGCTACATTTGGTGTGTTTATCACAGCAATCATTACCGGTTATTTCACCTACTGGCTATGTGGATTGATGCTACCTTCCTTGGGAATAAGCTTGTTGACGGCCATGCTGCTTGCCTCTACTTTCTCTTCCACCGATTCGGCTTCGGTGTTCGGTATTTTGCGTTCCAAAGGGCTTGCGCTCAAAAATAACCTTAGGCCATTGCTTGAATTAGAGAGTGGAAGTAACGATCCGATGGCCTATATGCTTACTATCATGTTTATGGGAATCATTCAATCGGGTAGTGACCCCAATATCGGCATGGTGGGAGTAGCCATTGTTATTCAGCTTGTTGTGGGGACCGCAGGAGGCTATTTCGGAGGCAAAGCGGCTGTAGCCGTAATCAACCGCATTCGCTTGTCCAACACTTCTTTATATCCGATTTTACTGTTGATTCTGGGTATATTCATATTTGCATCAACCTATTTTCTGAAAGGAAACGGTTACCTTGCGGTCTACATAACCGGATTGGTTATCGGTAACTCTAAATTCTCGCATAAACGCACCTCCATGAAATTTATGGATGGTTTTGCCTGGATGAGCCAGATACTGTTGTTCCTTACGTTGGGATTACTCGTAAATCCGGGTGAATTGATTGAGGTGGTCGTACCTGCGCTCATCGTTTCGGTTTTTCTGATATTTATCGGACGTCCTGCGACGGTTTTCCTGACCCTCATTCCTTTCCCGAAAATCGGCTTCAGAGACAAACTCTATATTTCGTGGGTAGGCCTAAGAGGGGCGGTTCCCATTATCTTTGCCATTTTGCCTTTAGCTGCCGGTATTCCAGATTCCAGATGGATATTCAACATGGTATTCGTGATTACACTGGTCTCTCTGCTTGTTCAGGGAACTTCCCTTCCCTTGGTGGCCAAATGGCTGGGGCTGTCTGAGAAACCCCAGAATTATAAAGAGTTTGAAGACTTTGATGTGGAATTTGCCGAGGAGATCAAATCGGCTATGACGGAGATTCACATTTCGGAAGAGACGTTGTCCTATGGTAAAAACCTGATCGAGATGCCGCTGCCCGATAAAACGCTGGTGGTGATGGTGAAACGCGGCGAACGATATTTTATACCTACCGGGCAAACCGAATTGCACGTAGGAGATAAGCTTCTGGTGATATCGGATGATGAGGAGGCGCTGAAAGAGACCTACAGCAATATCGGCATTTCGAATTTTTCTTATCAGAAGAACAACTAGACGATGAGAGGAACGACCACATTTTCCCTTACCGCTGTATTGAGCGTCGGACTTCTGTATTCGGTTTCCTGCAATTCCTGCCAGTCGAATAAGAGCGCTGCGGTGGTGGAGTCCTATACGCAGCTTTCCCCCGATTTCAATGCCGACAGCGCCTACTCCTTCGTGGAGAAACAGGCCGGATTCGGCCCGCGAGTCCCGGGTACACCGGCCCATGCCGCCTGTGGCGACTACCTGGTGGATAAATTGACACAATTCGGCGCTCAGGTAACGGAACAACATGCCGATATTACGCACTACGACGGAAAAAATCTGCCGATACGCAACATTATCGGGAGTTACCATCCGGAAAACGAAAAAAGGGTATTGCTCTTTGCTCATTGGGATTCACGTCCCTTTGCCGACGAAGAAGCCGACGCAGGCCGACGGAAACAGCCTATTTTGGGTGCCGATGACGGAGCAAGCGGGGTAGGTGTCCTGCTGGAGATTGCCCGCCAGTTGCAGCAACACCCCGTGAATGTGGGTATCGACCTTATCTTTTTCGATTTGGAGGATTGGGGACAACCTTCATTCGATACGGATTTTGTTCAGGGCGACTGGTGGTGCCTCGGCTCACAGTACTGGTCGGAAAACCCGCATGTGGAGAATTATAAGGCAGCTTACGGTATTCTGCTCGATATGGTGGGTTCTGCAAACGCCACCTTTTTAAAAGAAGAGTATTCCGTGCAATATGCCTCCAACGTGGTGGAGAAAGTGTGGAGTACGGCGTCTAAATTAGGCTACGGGAAGTATTTCCTGCCTCAGAGAGGCGGATACATTACCGATGATCATGTGCCGGTAAACCAGCGTCACCGTGCCCCCAGCATCAACATCATCAATCTGAAAACCGATTCCCGCACCGGATTCGGCCCTCACTGGCATACGCTCAGAGACGATATGCGCACTATCGACCGCAACTCGTTGAAGGCGGCCGGTCAAACCGTGTTCGAGGTCGTATATTCAGAGAGATAAGACTTAGACATGTGGAAATGAACGCTCTCTGACAGAAAGCCGAAGAAACCGGAGGTGATATATTCAGAAAGACAGGATTCAGAGAGATAAGACTTAGACATGTGGAATGGACGCTCTCTTTCAGAAAACCGAAAAAACAGGAGGCCGTATATTCAAAGAGATAAGGTTCAGACAGCCGCGAATAGTAAATAAATGATATATATATAAAAGAGAGAAAGCAGCCGGACGGGCAACGGAAGACTTCTTTCTGTGAAAAGTAAGAGCATGCAGACAATAAACGAAATACAACAGGAAATTATCGATGAATTCGGCATCTACGACGACTGGATGGATAAGTACGCGCTCATCATCGAACAGGGAAATGCTCTGGAGCCGCTCGATGAGAAATACAAGACACCCGAGAACATTATTGAGGGATGTCAAAGCCGTGTGTGGCTGCAAACCGATTATCGGGACGGAAGACTTTATTTTCAGGCAGAAAGCGATGCCATTATTGTTAAAGGCCTGCTCGCCCTCGTATTACGTGTGTTCAATGCCCGCACGCCTGAGGAGATCATCAACACCGATTTGCGTTTCATGAAAGAGATCGGCCTTACCGAACACCTTTCCCCTACACGCTCCAACGGACTCCTTTCTGTGATTAAGCAAATCCGTTTTTACGCCATTGCGTACAAAGCAAAAGAAGAGAAGGCTTGATTTAGTTTTTGCCTTTTCTTGCTGCTGCACGATTGGCCTGCGAGCGGAATATCAATTCCCGTTTTTACTCATCTCTTCCGAGCGGTTTCGTGCCGCATCGAGTACCCCTTCGAAGAGTTTTCCGATATTATGTGCGCGGAAATATTCCAGGCCGGCCTGGGTGGTACCGCCCTTGCTGGTGATATTTTGTATCAGCTCCTCAATGCTGTAATTCTTCTGGTTCTGGGCGAAATAAAGGGTAGTGCCCTGGGTAAGTTCAAGCAGGAGTTCGTCGAGGAGAGGACCGGGCAGATTGAATTCCTGCATCTTATCCTTAAAGATCTGAATAAATGCCAGGATAAAAGCAGGCCCGCTCCCAAATACCGACGTGAACAGATCAAAACCGTTTTCTTCCAACTGTACGGCTTTTCCCAGCTTACCCAGAATGTGGAAAATCTTCCATGCTTTTTCGTTATCGGGTTGGTTCGTGGTAAAAGCGGTGACCGATTTCCTGTAGGCCATGGCTAAATTGGGCATGATCCGCACGATGAGTTGTTCTTTCCCCAAATAACGTTCAATAAAAGCAATGCTTTTACCCGCCACGGGCGAAACGATAGTCTTCCCTTTCAGATTGAACTCTTTCAACGGACCGAGAACGCCGGCAAGGTCTTGTGGTTTTACCGCCAGCCAGAGCACATCCGCGAACGAAACCAAATCGTCCATGCGGTTGAAATAAGGAATGTCCGCCTCTTTTTTGTTCCTCGCGAAGTAGGCAAACTCTATCTCGCTTTCCTCTTTTAATCCCTGATAAACAGCTTTGGCCAAATTGCCGAAACCTATAAAACCATGTTTCATTTCTTTTATTTAGTTCGATGTTGCATTGTGCGTTACACTTTTTGTACTCAGTGTTCTGTGCTCTATATTCTGCGATCTGTTCTCTGTCCTGTGTGTTCAGTGTTCTGTCCTCTGCGTTCTGTCCTCTGTCCTCCGGTTAAGTGTTCTTTTTGAATCTCGTAAAAGGAATTTCGTTATTCATCGCCTTAATGATATAATTAGCCCGCTGTCCGTTCACGATCCACATTTCCACGCCGTTCCTTATACATATTTCTGCTGCGTGTACTTTTGATGACATACCTCCGGTACCGAGCGACGACTCTTTTTCTTCGATACACTCCTTGATGGAATCCAAATCTGACACATTGCTAATAAGCCGCGCGTCGGGATGAAGATGAGGGTTATGGTTGAAAATCCCATCGATATCCGATACCAGCATCAACAGGTCTGCTTCCGTGATTACCGCTACCAGCGCCGACAACTTGTCGTTATCGCCCAGCACGATCTCCTCAATGGAAACCGTGTCGTTCTCATTCACAATGGGGATATAATCCGCTTGCCAAAGCCGTTTGATGGTGTTGCGGGTGTTTTCGGCTGCTATAGGATTTTCAAAATCACGATAGGTCATCAGAATTTGGGCGATATTCAACCCGAACGTGCTGAAAATAGTATCGTACAATTCCATCAGTTTGGTTTGACCGATGGCGGCCATCGCCTGTTTGGAATCTACATGTTTGTTAAATCCTTTAATCTCTACAAATTGCCGTGCCGTGGCAATTGCGCCCGATGAAACGATGACTACCTCAAACTCTTTTTTCAGATCTACGATTTGTCTGGCCAGGCTTTCAATGACGGCAAACGAAATCCGGTTCGTACCGGCGGT
>AGTN01006009.1_pt1 | contig 36660 bp, 20 predicted proteins | sample 314218 | NCBI WGS metagenome assembly AGTN01 (sample SAMN02954264, study PRJNA73603) | bioreactor metagenome | biome: terrestrial; feature: non-aerated bioreactor; material: poplar woody material; isolation source: poplar biomass | place: USA | collected 2006-12 | reverse complement strand
TCTGTGTGCAATCTGCTCCAGTTCACGGCTCATATCAACAAAATCCGAAAGTAATAGGTACAATATAGCTCTTTAACGTTGATTATAAGGAACTTCTTCAATTTGCAAGATTTTTATACCCTGAGGAAAGGGACAAAATCTTGCAAATTGAAGAAGGAAGAATGAGATTATTTTATTGATATATAGAAGATTGACTTATCGGGAATGGCTTCGGGAATGGCTTCGGGAATGACTGCATTTTAATATTTTGCTTCAATCTTATCGTACTGATCATCTGCAGATATTTCCGTGTATTTTTTTGCATAAGACATTTCAACCAAAGCACGAATTACGGGCCCTTCGCCCATCGGGTCGTTTTCCTGTGTCGGGCGATTGTAATAAAAAGTCAGGGAGGGCATAATTCCGGTTCCTACACAAATAGCCGTAACATCTCCCTGATCGGACATTTTCGTTTTCATTCCTTTTAAGCCTTGTTCGGCAGCGTAGATATAATCCTTACTAATCCATCCTTCCCTTACGCCGCGTGCAATAGCGAAGACAAACATTGCCGTTCCCGTTATTTCCTCATAGGAATCGGTTTTGTCCAATACCTGATGCCATAATCCATTTTTTCCCTAGTAACGCAATATGCCTTTTACCTGTTGATTGAAATTTTCAATCAACGCATCCCGTTCAGGATGATCTTCCGGAAGCATTGTCAGCAGATCTGCCTTTGCCATGAGCATCCATCCGTTTGCCCGTGACCAGTGAGCGACTCCGTATTCGTCTATATCGGTATGATAACAATGATAATATATTTCTTTACCGGGATGCCAAAGGTATTTATGATAATTGAACACCTGATTGGCCGCATCATCAAAATATTTCCTATCGCCGCTCATTTTTCCCATACGGCAGAGGAAAGAAAGTGCCATAAAAAGATCATCTGCCCAGATCGTATTCTCATGAGGCCAGATACGTGCAATCGTACCGTCTTCCAGCCGCGGTTCGGCATACATCAGATGCTTGTCCGTGGTGTTTATGTATTCGATAAAACGTTTTTCCGCTTTCTGCATTCGCATCGATACATCAATCAGGCTGGCTCCCATCGGGCCATTATCGTCCAGCCGCTTGTTCCGGAAAATCATGTGCCAGCTTACATTGCGTATGCCGCGCCAGCTTTTTTCTTTAAAGGCTTCCTTGAATTGCCTTTCGAAAAAAGAGAGATTATCTTTATCGAAAACGAAATGCATATTTTTCAATACATACTCTTCATATTTTTTGTCTGCCGTTTTATCTGCAAGTTCAAGCAGGGTAATCTGAAGCACTCCGTTGGAGTAATGCCAGTTGTTATACTTACTCTCTACTTTTATGTCCATTGAAAAGGGTACGCCTTTCAGATGATGATACGTTTCGTTTGTTTGTGTATTGATAAATGTATAGGGTGTTTCGGGAATAATCCGGTCGGCTATCCTTACCGCTAATTCATCTGCCGGTAATGTAGCCTGAGAGAAAACGGAAATAAAACCAAACAGGCTTAAAGCCGAGATTACTATTCTTTTTATACTCATGATGATTTGTTTTAATTGCTGTTATAAATATCGTCTCATTTTTGAAGTGAACTAATCGTGTTTTTTACCATTAATCCGTACATTTTTTAATGTGAAGTTTGTGATATAATCTGTGTAGATATCCGGTTTTTCTGCCTGGATATTCAGGTTTTCAAATGTAAAATCGGACAAAATATACTGGTCTGATTTTGTGACGTCAAAAAATACATCGCAGTCCAATGTGATGTTGCGCATGGTTATGTTGCTCGAGTAGGAGAGAGGGATCTCTTTCTGTCCCTGCAGATCAAAAAATTGCGTCCAAGGCTTGATATACAGAAAACTTGACGCATTCCCTTTGATGTCTTCAACCAAGATATACTCATAGTTCTGAGGGGTGTCAGGGCGCATTTTCAACCAGAGAAGGCGTTTTGCCTGATTCACTTGACAACGGCGGAGTATAATATTGTAATTATGTATGGACTCACTACCGCAGGTTAAGGCACTATGACAAAAGCCGTATGTACAGTCTTCAATGATAACATTCCGGTTTCCGCCATTCTTTTCATCTTTGTCGGCCAAAGGCCCTTTTCCTCCTTTCAGCGCAATCGCATCGTCATTTACCGACATATAGCAGTTTTTGATATGGACATCGGTGCAGGCATCGATATCGACGGCATCGGTACTCGGCGCACTGATCGGTTTTTCGGGAGAGAATATGTACAGGTTTAACAATTTGACTTTTTCACACTTGTACAGATGAGTTGTCCAGAAAGGAGAATTCATTAATCTTACTCCCGAGATCTGTACATTTTTACAATTCGATATATATACCAGACGAGGTCTCAACTCCTCTATATTGGTACATTTGGGGTTGACTTTCCTTCGCAACCAGAACGATTTCCAATAACGCAACCCGTTTCCGTTAATGGTTCCTTCCCCGGAGATGGTGAATCCGTCTATGTTGCCGGCATTTACCAGCGCCGCAAAATAATCGATGCTTTGTCCTTCGATTCGGGTAAGAAGAATGGGAAAATCACTGATATCGTCACTTCCCTTTAACACGGCATTTTTTTCCAAATATAAGTGAGTCTTTGGTTTGAAAAAAAGGGCACCACTCAGGAAGACGCCATTAGGGATGAGTATCACTCCGCCTCCGTTTTCATATGCCTGATCAATAACGGATTGAATCTTCTCCGTTTGGAGAATCGTACTGTCGTTCACGACTCCGTAGTCCGTAATCCGATAAATTTTTCCCAAGGTGTCTATATTTACCACTTCATTCTGCCTGAACCAATCCGGTATTGGTGTACCGTCCGGAAACAGATCTTTTGCAAAAAACGGCAAACTCAGAATGGTACAAAACCATAACACTAACGCTTTTTTATTCATTCGATTGATATTTTGGACTGATAACAAATACTTTTGTAAACTAAAAACTAAAAACTAAAAGTGAAAAGCGAAAAATTTTCACTTCTGTTTTCACATTGGCACATTTACCATTTTTAGTTTACAATCGGCACATTTTCACATTGGTACATTAGCATATTGACACATTGATTCTCATAATTTGAAATTTTATTTCGATTCAAATCTTACGACCTCTTGTTTTACATCCTTTCCTGCATTCAGTTTATCCGTGTCGTATTTGGACGAGATGGTAATGTTTTCGGTTCGGCTCCCTGTAATTTCAAAAACCGTTTTTATGTTGTCGCCGGTTTCCAAGCCATCAACGATAACATCTTTAACATTGCTCAATGTCACGACAGGCCCTTCTTCCGGGTAAATCTCCATATTTTTTAATGTTATGTTTCGGGACTCTGTTAATTCGGCTCCTATTTTAGAATATACGACGATATCTTGCATCTGGATATTTTCAATATTCTGTTCCGGCAAACCGTAGAAGTACATTGCCCGTCGTGCATTTCTGCAAGTGATCCGGTTAATGTGGATATTCCGGAAAACAGGGGTTGTTTCGTCTACCCGGGGAAAAATTTCTTCCCGTTTAATTTCATCTCCGTCGTTTAGTGATTCTACCGCCGATTTACCTCCGTAGTACAGATTAAACAGTATTGGTTCGGTAGCGATATCGAACATGCTGATGTTTGATATATAGATGTTTTCAACGATGCCTCCGCGTCCTCTCTGACTTTTGAAACGAATGCCTACATCTGTTCCCAGAAACTGGCAATTGGATACAGATACGTTTTTTACTCCTCCCGACATTTCACTCCCGACAACAAAGCCTCCATGTCCTTTAAATACGGTACAATTATCGACAATCAAATTTTCCGTCGGCCGGTTACGCTTTCTTCCGTCTTCATCTTTCCCCGATTTGATGCAGATGCCGTCATCACCCACGTCAAACGTACTATTGATAATAATTGTATTTTTACAAGACTCCAAATCCAGTCCGTCTCCGTTTTGTGCGTACGACGGATTGCGAACCTGTATGCCGTCGATAATCACATTTTCACACATCAGCGGATGGATATTCCATGCCGGTGAATTCTGAAAGATCACTCCTTGCAGAAATACATTTTTGCAGTTTTGGAAGCTTACCATTACGGGACGAAGAAAATCCCTGACCGAAGCCCATTCTTCTTCCGTTTTCAAATGGCGCGGCACGTTCATATCGCTGATGGTATCGCCGTGCAGGTATTGTGCCGATGGCATCCAGTAGTCGGCACGCTTGAATACACCGCCTTGGGAAATCGTCCGTTCCCAGTATTTCCCCGTCACTTTTTCCTTTTTCAGCGGACGCCAGTAATGTCCGTTCCCATCGATAGTGCCGCTCCCGGTTATGGCGATATTCTCCAGATCTTTTCCCCAGACAGGCGATTGACAACGACGGGTATCCAATCCCTCAAACGACGTTTCCACCAAAGGATATAGATCCTTGTCCGGGGAAAACAATATAATGGCTTTGTCTTTCAGATGCAGGTTGATATTGCTTTGCAGAACAATGGGGCCGGTAAACCATACGCCGGCCGGAACAACAAGCCGGCCTCCTCCTTTTAGGGAAAGATGTTCCATGGCCCTTGCAAAAGCGTCCGTGTTCAGGAATGTTCCGTTGCCTGTTCCTCCGAATTCGGTAATACAAACATCATAGTTCGGAAAAGAGGGAGGTGTAAGTATCGGCATCTCAAAAGGTAAATGCTCATACAAATAACCGTACGGGGATTCTGTAGGGTTATCCTTGCATGATGAGATTCCGAAGCCTGTTAATACGATCAGGCAGAGTTGCAGCAATGGATTTTTCTTTAGCATCAATTCTTCTTTTTTGTATATGAACTCGTTTACCCTTTTTCTCCTACCTGAAAAATGGAATAAATACGCCCACTTTCCGTTATTTTTTCAGTTCAAGGCATCCCATAATAAAGGGGCCTGTTGCTTTGGAATCGTTATCCCGGATCTTTTCGCTGATGTAATATTCAAAACTTCCGTCGCGATAAGGATGCCCTCCCAATCCGCCTACGGCGCAACATTGCGTCAAGGTAAGGGTTCCGTCCTCGTTTTTGACAATGAGTTCTTTCATCAAACCATCGTACGCTTTTTCGGCAACTTCCCGGTATTTTTCATCAATATATCCTTTATTTACAGCCTTTGCATACGCATACATAAACATGGAAGAAACGGATGCCTCCAGATAATTTCCCGGCTTATCTCCTTTATCCATTACCTGATACCACAGGCCTGTTTTATCCTGGTACTTTGGCAGAGTATCCGCCAATCCCTGAACCATCCCGATCAGTTCCGTTCGCTGGGGATGATCGGCCGGAATAAAATCCAACACGTCTACCAAAGCCATAAACCACCATCCGATGCTTCGTCCCCAGAAATTGGGCGATTGGCCTGTTTCCTTGTTTGCCCAGCGTTGTTTTTTGCTTTCATCCCAGGCGTGATAATACAAGCCGGTGTTCTCGTCATACGTATGTTTTGCACATATAAGGAACTGATTGATAATATCATCAATCAGTTCGGGTTGATCGAATGTGATTGCGTATTCAGCCAGGAAAGGAGATCCCATATATAAACCGTCGAGCCATATCTGATGCGGATAGATGAGTTTATGCCAGAAAGCGCCTTCCAGCGTGCGGGGATGGTATTTCATTTGGTTCACCAACCGGTCCATTGCTAACTTGTACTTCTCATTACCTGTTTGCCGGTATACTTCAAACAGGATTTTTCCCGGATTAATATAGTCGATATTATAGGTTTCTACTTTATAGAGGTGAATTTCCCCTTTGTCGTTGATGATGGTATCGGCCCATTCAATCACGTAATCCAGGTATTTCCGATCGTCGGTCTCTTCCCATACCCTGAGCATGGCAAGGCATCCCAATCCTTGTGCATATCCGAAATACAAGCGTTGTCCATGATCGAGCTGCCATGCCTGGGGAAAGCGTTTCATTTCCGAGTCGGCAAACCATATCCCGGTTTTTTGAGCCAACGAATTCAAGGGGAAACACCATATAATTAAACAACTTATTGATAGTACTATTTTCTGTTTCATATATTTTAATTTTAGAACCAAGACACAAGAACCAGGCGTCAACAACCTGCCCGCCGAAAGCAGACAGGCTTTATGCCTATAATTATCGGATAGCCTTTGTGTGAACGTTTGTCCTTCATGAGTGTTTTATACTATTTATCTAACCAACGTGACAGCCATCAGACCTATCAGAACTTCGTTTGCAATAGTCTTGACTTCTATGCTTTTTAATTCTTTCTTTTTATCCAAAGGAATATCCAGTATCACACCGGCTCCGCCGTCTATTTGCCTGCCGTACACTTCATCCTGCTTTATCTCCTCGTCGAATGTGCGGCTTACTTTTCCGGTCTTTAGAGCGACTCTGTACGGGCGGGGATGCTTCGATTGAAATGCATACCCATCCATATAAAAATCCTGTTCTATCGGCATCCATGTTTCAGGATTCACGAGCTTTAAGACAGACACCGATCCGTCTTTATATGTGACGGTTACTTCTCCGTTCGTTACATGGCACTGCATGTGATTGGTAGATCCGGCCATCAGTAAATAAGCATGGGAGGATATGCCGTTCAGAGGAATATCAACCCGGGTAGGGTAATTATCCCATAAAGTCGTAAAAGCAATGTTGTTCGAATCATCGGAAGGTGTTCGGAACGGAATCCCAAAAGGTGTTTGGAAAACAGTGCCCTTGCTTGACTTCCTCAAACCCGAATCATCAATATCAGCCGTTAGTGTGGGATGGCACCATTCTCCGATGCCCTGCTTCGGAATTTGCAATGTGGTATAAGGAGCGCGCGGAGTCAGGTATTCATTCCTAAAGATTTGAGAAACAGAAGCGTTTAAATATTCATCGATATGTATAGTTTCATAATTCACATCCGAACTCTTTAAATTCCAATTGATTACTTCTGTTGATAAAACAGAAGTTTCTTTACTTGTAAGTTCAACGATATTTGTCCCGAACTGTGCATCTTGATCCGTTACATTTATTTCCGGGGATTTCCCATTCGCAGGAACGACAAAATTTTGTTCTATAATGCTTCCGTTTATGTTTACATCAACAGTCATTGCTTTATTCGTATTGTTCCGGATAGAAAATAGCAATTGGGATTCTTCCGGATCGTACTCTACGGTTAAAGGTTCGGTTATCTCAATCGCAATGGCTTTCCACCATTCTAAACTTCCCTGTTTCACTTTTGCGAAAACAGTGCGATGCCCCGGTTCTCCTTCAATACGACCGGTTATGTATTTTCCCGAAACATTTATATTTTCTATTACTGTTTGAGGATCATAAACATGCTCTATTTCTCGATCGGATTCGATCTTTATTTTTTGTTTTTTATATGCTGAAATTTCGATTGGGTCATTTTGTATTTTCTCACCTTTCCATTCTATTTCGACGATATACTCCGAAGCTGGTTTGCAGTCGATCCTTATCATCGGATCGTTCACGGATTCTTCGATGCTCCAGTTCGATCTCTCATTATTTACCATTATGTTTTTGATCTTATCGTAAGGAGCTTTCAACAGAAGGCTAAGCGTTAATTGCTTTTGAAACGATGTTTTAACCGTATATACATCGGTTTTATTTTCTCTCCTGAAATCAAAGTGAATATCCGGTGTTTTTATGGATGCAAAGTTCCAACCGGCAGGAAATCCCGGACGAATCACCAGCTTATCGTTCATGGCATCGGGTAAGATACCATACAAGCCCTGAACCAAAGCTCGTGAATAGACCCCTATCGGATCGGCAAAATCGCGATAACATTCCCCTCTGGCTGCATCATAGAAACTGATCTGCCCTATATTCCCGGGACTTGTCCCCAGATACATCCCATCGAGAATATTGCTCTTAAATAATTTGAAAGCTTCTTCGTTTCTTCCCGCCTGCCAGTAGGCTAAACTCGTGTGTCCTACTTCCGCAAAAGCGATATTGTTGATCGACCATGAGTATGGCAGCCAGTTTGTTGTAGATATCGTTTGATAATTTTCATCGTCCAACCCCCTTGCTCTTACGGGTATATGAGGAATTCCGGTATCGATATACCGGGTGGCCTCATAGGCCTGGAAAGGGGTATGAATGTCCGAATCAATCGCATGGTAAACAGTCCATATTCCGGCATTCGGATGAATCGTCCCGTTCCCCATAAGATCTTTATATTCTGCCCACCAGCCCTTACGGGGTAACCATAAAGCTGCATTTATGGCATTCCGTATTTTATCGGCTTCCTTTTTGTACGGGGTATGATCTTCTCCTATTTTTTCAGCAATTTCCGCTGCCATTCTATTCGCCCTGTAATTATAGGCTGACGAATACGTAACGGCTCCGCTGCTATACTGAAGTGCATCACTTGCCCAGATACAGGCATACGCATCGTATAAACCATCGTCATCCGGGTCGAAATTCCGTTTTTCCCATGCCAGATGTCGTTTCAGCACAGGCCACATTTTACGCACATACTCCATATCGCCTGTCCAGTTGAAGTGCCAAAGAAGCTCGTCAATATAGACCAGATTCATATCGTAATGATGCATCTGGGATGTATTTCGCGGATTCCGGCAAATATATCCGTTACTATACATCTGTGTTCCCCATCTCTTTTCGGATCTTGTTAAGTTCAAACTCTGATCTTGTGCCGGATGCGGGATAACCGGCTCTATGTCGGTAATCTGTGAAGCGGCATATCCGTCGAAATGTTTTCTTGCCCTGTCGTGCCAACCGATGGCATCACCTACATAGGCGGCTCTCCATCCGTTTAACGGCATGCGCCATCCGATAGCCCCATGTTGCCAGCATTCGGTTGCATCGTCCCAGATACCGTCTGCCGCTACGCTTAAAACGCCTCCTAACGTATTGAAATACGGATCGGGCGTATGGATCTTTACCGTCCCTGCTATTTCCTGTCGTTTGGATTCTGCATCTATAAAAACGGATGCAAGCATATCCGGTGATAATTTTCGATTGTCTTGTGCTTTTATGGCGATAAAAATTCCGTCTTGTAGTAAGTCGGACTTAGCGACCAGTACCGGTTCATTATCTGTTACTCTTGATTTAACTGCCGCAGAAACCGTATTTGTTGCATACGGAGAGCCTAATTTCAACCCTGTGCCTTTTGAAAAAACGCCCGCTGTTGTCCTTGGACCGGTGTTTGTGTTTGCGCCATATTTTAAAAGAAAAGATTTGTTATGAATGCTGAATACGTTATCCCGGCAGGCTTCGGCTTTCAGGGAAAAAGCCTCCGGATCATCCACGCCTAAATCCCCGTTTCTAAAGAATCGCTTATTGCTTGCTCCTCCAAAAACGGTTACCAGTTTACACGCTTCAGGGATATTCACCGATTCAATCTTTAGAATAATACCTTCGGCATCGGCCATTGCTAAAGCTGTTACAATTAATGCGCCCGAACCGAATATCGAGTCTTTCATTTCATATATCCGGCTACCGGCCCTATATCTCGATTTTATGTATTTCGCATCATTTAACCATACGCTTTTGGTCCCGGATAAAATACCCAACTGGATATTTCCTCCCATATGAGGCATAAACAATCCGAATTCAGGAACATCCCCTGTTTCTACCCTGAAAGCCGTATTGGTTCCATACAACGCTCTGTTAAATCGTTTATCCCCGTTTACAATCACGAAATCATCGCCTTCGGGAGTATATCGGAGTTCCCGCTCTTTGTCGTGCCAATATCCCGGAGGCTGTGGCAACAGAGAAAAACTGAAAACAATAAGAATAAAAAAAGATAGGATGAATCTCATATAAAAAGAATTGTTCGAACAGATATGTGAGCCGTTACAGCTACTGTTACGTTAATTAATGGATGATGCATTGTTTGTGGTTATTTTTTGCCACGAACCTGCCGGTTGCAGGCAGGGCCACAAAAGTACAAAGTTACGCAAAGAGGGGGATTATTTAATACTACGTTGTTTAAACTTAGAAACTGTTTTGAATTTTACGGCATAGGATGCAGGTCTTCCCATACGACATCCCATTTCCCATCTTTAGGGAATCCGGGATTTTTCTCTTTATTTCCGTCCCAGCCCGCACACATCATGGCTACGGCTGTAAGCAAGCCTCCGTTGCCGGGAAGGTAAACGCGGAGGCGGGAATCCTGATAGTTGTGGCCGTTTACTAAATAGGTGTTGGTGCGTTTGTCCATCAACAATGCGCCTACCGCTTTTTCAGGATCTCCCAGACGGGCAGCACACATCGCTGTCATAGGATAGTCCCAGCCCCAGGTTTTTCCCCAGTTCCAGTTGTCCCAAATCCAGTTCAATGTATTTTGCATATAATCGGGGCGTACCAGTTTACATTCAGGTAATATTCCGAGTGCTCCCAAGACTGCAGGGTGGTCTGAGGTAAAACGAATATCTTTGTAGGTATCTACCGCATCTTCCGAAGCTAAGTAAAGGCCATCGGAATTGTAGGCGAGGGGAGACAGCTTGTCCATCAATTCGTCCCATTGCGGTTTTCTGGCTTGTCCCGCTCTTTCTCTCCACTGCTGGGCTACAGACATTACATAATGCCAGTAAGATAATTCAAACGGTGGATTGATCGTTTCCGAGGCGCGCAATGTTTCTTGTGCGGGTATGGCTCCTTTCAGTATATAACGTCCTTCCAGTTCGTCATACGTTGCAAAAGAAGCCATAAATTCGGCCGTTTCTTCTACTAAGAAGCCATATTTGTCCAATACTTCCGATGTTGGATTGTTGCGGTAAATAAGTTCGGCAAAATAGATGAGATGAGGTTGTTGCCATATCAGGAACGAACCTACTTTTGAAGGGGCTTCGGTTCCGGAAGGGTCGGTCATTTTCATCCAGCGAACACCTTTAAATCCCTGGCGTTCGGCGATGGCTTTAGCCGCCGGATAAACCTGCGCATACCAATCCATACTTCTTTCCAGCAGGTCTGTCCTGTTCCACAATGCAAAGTGTGCTGCGTGCCACCAGTGCATTTCGAGATGGAACTTACCATGCCAGCTGTTGTAGGTTAATCCTGTTTCCTGCGGAGGATACATCCCTGCCGACTGAATGGCCATCAGGTATTGGGAAAGAATGACGCGACGCTCCAGTTCTTTTGCCCGTTCATCGGTACATCTGGAAAAATCGACGGCGCCTCCTTTTTGCCAGAAGGATGTCCAATACCGGGACGATGTATCGAACGTCTGTTGTACACTGTTATCGGATTCTTCCGGTGTTTTATCCAGGAACTCGCACGTAAATGAAAAATTGTTATTTTCAGGGCTCAGGACAAAATAATGGGCTTCTTTCTCGGATAAGGTTGCGTTTCCTTCATATTGAACGGCTACGTAATATACGGTTGTGTCCAATGTTCTTTTCAGAACGAATGCATGGTCATTCCGAGAGATTATTTCTGTTGTATGTTTCAGGGGAGCATTCCAATTCGTGGCATCATCCGAATGATTGCCGGTAGGATAGGGGAAGCGGAAGTTTACTTTCATCCGGCCTTTTCCTATCAGTGCAGAGTTCAGGGTTACCGCCAGTTGGTCGCGGTCGGGATGAACGGATGTTTTTAACCGAAACGGAATCTTCTTCCACGTTGTAGTTGCTAATAATGGTTCCGTTCCACAAATCAAGCGTTTGGTCTATATTATTGACTTCTTCTGCTTTTATTTTTTCTCCCGATTGTCGGGTCAGTTCCAAACCTACATAACCCAGATGCAAACGGTGCGGGTTGACCCGGTAATAATTGGCTGCGTCTTGTTGCCTCCCCGGTTCATTGAACTGGACTGCGTACAGTTCTTCCTTTCCCCTGAAATCGTAGCTTTTGAGCGTTTCTTCGGGTTTGAAATTTTCGGGATTCGGGAAACTGTGCCATCCCCACTGCGATTGTGTTCCCAGAGGAACTCCCGCAGAATAAAGTTCGGGAAACGTCTGCAAACCTGTTGCGTCGACGGTGTAGGCAAAATTGCCGTTCCCCACAGATAGGGACGATAATTCTTCAAATTCGGTCACTTCCGGATTATTTCGTCCTACCAAAGCTTGACGGTCGATTTTATTCGTTTTATCATTTTCACAAGCAATCAATAATCCCGCTAAAAGCACAAAAGTCCATTTCTTCATTCTTGCATATTTATTCATTGTCAGATCCTATTTTAAAGACAAACCCGGAGGCTGTTTCATATTTTCCTCCCTGCATCGCATTGAAAAGATATGCGGGTTTCCCATTTTTCATTAATAGTTGAGGGCGTTCGAATCGTCCGTATCTTTTCAAATGTTTTGGAGCGGGCGGTTCCTGCAAGTATGCTTCCGCACCGAACCATGCTATCTGAGGTTCAGACCAATATATGCCATCTTCCGACTCGAAAATGAGTCCGACTTCATGATCGAAGTAACCCATATCGCGCATCAGCATTTTAAACTTGCCATCCTCCATATATACATATGCATCCTCCACCTGTTTGTTGTGTCCGTGTTTTGAAAAATCAATGATCGGATTTTTTTTCACTTTTTTTATAATCTCCTTCTATATGATCGGCAATAGCCAACCCATATTTTCGATTGGCCCGTATGGCTCCTTTCTCATTACGGTATGCTTCCTTGTTCCATGATTTGTAATACAACCACGATTGTCCGTTCGGATGCATAATAAATGCCGGATTAGTCGTATTACAGTCATCCCATGCGCCATCTTCACCCACTTCTAAAATCGGTTTATCGCTTCTTTCCCATGGCCCGTACAAAGATGTTGATTTTGCTAATCCTATGCGCTTGGAATATACGGTTCCGTCGCTGTTTCCCATATAAAAAAGATAATAAGTGCCGTTGATATGTTGTATATGAGGATTATGGCAAGTGGTAGCGTCAAAATATCCCGGACGTGGAGCAAGCGCAGTCTCTATATGAGTATAAGGCCCTTCGGGGGTATCGGCTACGGCATGGGCAATCTCGCTTTTATGTATCCACCCACCCATTCCGTATTTTTCAGGCCAACGCGAATAGAATACGTGAACTTTTCCGTCTTCGTCAAAAATCGGAGCGCAGCACCAGACATAATATCCTTCCGATTCCAGGATACGCCCTAATGGTTTTAATTGTTTACTGAAATCCGAAATCCGGTCTTGAGGATATTCTTCAACTACCTGCAAATCGAGACCTTCTTTCAGTATTGAATAATAATATCCTTTGAAATCTACAATGGAATTAAGATAAACCTCAACATTGGTATACTCTTTATCGAGGTCGTACAAACTTCCATCAGCAGGGTTATGCGGATCCAATCCGTGTTCTATTTCCCAAGTATCGGGCATTCCGTCACCATCCTTATCCGAAGGATATACTCCCTGCTTTAATTCAGGCCATCCTCCTACTGCATTTTGTGAATCGATGATGCCTTTGTTGCCTCCTCCATACGTTTCCCCACCTGTCGCGGTTCCTGTTCTTACTTCTTCAACAACACGGCTATCATATGAATCTCTACGGTGGCTGGCTCCGGCATATTGTAGAACCTTTCGATAGGCGATCTCCGGTGAATCCTGAAAAATAGGCTCATAAGGAAATGGGTGCTCTGCTTTTATCCTGTTTTTCCGGGTACCTACCCCTTTCCAGTTATCTGCTGTAACCTCAGGACTACGTTCCATTGTATTTTCTGTAATATAGTAAGCCCCTGTACCATCATCTGCAGGATCAAGGAACCTGGTTCTCATGTCCGGTGATGTTGCCGGTCCCGGTTTATAATAATTCGCTACGAAATTGATCTTTCCGTAACGTCCACCTCCGTAAGCCGATTTATATCCCCAATTATAGACCACGTTATTTCGAAAATCGACAGGAGAATATCCGTCTGATGCAAAACGGGGATTACGACTGCTATGATGCGCCAGTAAATTATGATGAAAGGTTGCTTTGCTTCCTCCCCAGATTCCGCCGAAACCATGGGCTCCCTTCGCATGTGCGGATTGTGAAAGACTGTGTGTAACCATGCACCATTGCACCGTTACATTTTCCGACCTGTAAACGGAGAGGCATTCATCTACAGACCAGGACATCGAGCAATGGTCAATCATTAAATCTTTGACGCGCCTTGCCCCCATGGCATCATCCTCCATTCCATATACATTTCCCATACGGGAACGAATGAAGCGGACGATAACATTATTGGCGTTTATGTACAAAGGATAGCCTTTGAGGCAGATGCCATCGCCGGGAGCGCTTTGCCCGGCAATGGTTATGCTGTCATTGTTTATGACTAACTTAGATTGTAATTCTATTGTACCGTCAACGGCAAAGACAACAATACGGGCTCCTTTTTGCTCAATGGCATGGCGTAAACTACCTTCGCCGGAATCATTGAGATTGGTCACCGTAATGACACGTCCTCCCCGGCCTCCGGTTGTGTATTTACCAAAACCTTCGGCTGTGGGAAAGGCAAGAGCCTGTCCTGATGTTGATCTGTAAAAGCAAATCAACAAACAGGACAGTAGTATCAATCTAAGTAATACGTTACTCATGTATTTGTCTTTATCTGTATAAAGGATGTTGTTGATCTCTCAATTCAGGATTATCGTTCATCATACTATTGTTCAGAGGCAATAACTCTGTTTTATTTTTCTGTAAGCCATCAAAGAAGCTGGATATCCATGACAGGTTTGCATCCAGCGCATTTGCAAAAAATCCACCGGTGTTCGCTGCATAAAGGTCTATCAATGTATAACCGGCTTCGGCCAAAGCATCTTTTGCCGCTTGATCGGGTTCATTTACATACGTTTGATATATGGGCAGTCCAATATGAGGTTCTTCGAATACCGACATTACGACAGTACTATAAGCTACATACCTTGGAACATTGGCGTATTCTCCTTCACGGTTAGCCATCCGGATAAGTTTCGCTTTCTCATTCATCAGCGTTTCATATTGAATACCCCAACGAACAATGTCTCCACGGCGTATACTTTCAAAAGCAAACTCCCGTTTCCGTTCCTGAACAATCGCTTCAAAAAAGCCTTCTTTGGTAGCAGGAGTTGTACCGATTTTTGTATTATCCCCTTTAAATGCACGCAGACGTACTCTTTCATAAGCATTTTTAGCTGCCGCAGTAGGGCCATTATTCAATTCATTCTCCGCTTCGGCAAACATAAGCAGAATATCGGAAAAACGCAAGATCGGTGCATTGATATCTCTTCTTGAGTCGCTTGAACCCCGTTCATGCTTCCAGGTTGCACGGTATTTGCCGATCGTACGACTGGAGTAGGTCGTCATAGTCGCCACACCATTGTTACTACGTATCTCATAGTTGCATATGGTTACATCACGACGTGTATCATCTTCATCATAGTCGAAATATAAAGTGGGCATTGCCGCAACCTGAGGCGCACCCCTGCCATAGGGTGGGATGGCTCCGGTAGCTGATGCAGGTGTCTGAATACCGGTCGTATAACCAAGACGTACATCGTTATGAGCCGTTCCATACATTCCATGCTCAAAGATAGATTCTGTATTATAGCGTTTGCATAGCAGGTCACGCCATAACTGATCGTATTCGTCAACCAAATTATTTTCACCTTTGGTTATGACGGCATCACAAGCGTCCCTCGCAATCGTATAAAGTTCTGTAACCCTTACCGCATACGGTCTTTGGGCTAATTGTATGGAAGAAACATCATAGGTTTCGAGATTAAAACGCAACGAATAACCGGCTGCATGAAGTGCGACCCGGGCTAAAATTCCATAGGCTGCTTGTTTGGAGATCCGCTCACTGGGGATGTTCCCTTCCGCTTTCCAGAGAAGTAACCTGACCGCTTCTTCTAAATCCGCGATACATTGATCATAAATCTCGTCGCGATTGTGACGCCCTGTTGTGATGGACGGTGCATCGGCTGTAGGAACCAACGAAAATGGGACATCACCGAAGAGGCGAACGACATGGAAATAAGCATAAGCACGGATCGCTAATGATTCTCCAAGCAATCGATCGATTAATTCCTGTTCAACCTCAGTGCTTCCGGTCATGGCCGACAACCCTTTTATGCAGTTGTTTGCCTGTTCAATGGCCGAATACATAGCTGTATACGTACTATTTCCTGCCGAATTGGAAGGATCGTATGCATACCGTGCAAATATGCCTTTGCTGTTATTAAGCTCTGTTGACATGCATTCATCGGTACCCGACAGTAGTTGATAGTACATTTCCTGAGCGATAGCCGCGTTATAAGCTCCAAGTACGGCCATCTCCGCTTTACTGACCGATTGAAAAACAGTAACAGTGTCAAATTTATTTTCGGACGGCATGTCTAACCAATCTTCACAAGAGCTAAATAGCAACATGCAGAAGCCGGCTATAATGATATGTATTTTCTTTTTCATGTTTCAAACGTATTTTAATTAAAATGTAAGATTGACACCTACAACATAACTGGATGTCTTAGGGTATGCAGAATTATCTATACCTCTCTTGAGGAGAGTGGATTCAGAAGATACATCAGGATCAAAGCCTGAATAATTGGTAAATGTATACACGTTGTTTGCCGTAATATATATACGTGCGCTGTTTATATGTGCTTTCTTGATGAGACCGGCGGGTAACGTATAGCCTAACGTAATATTATTGATACGCAGGTAAGAACCGTCCTCTATATTGTAATCCGTCTTTTCTACGGTCGCATTGTCTTTATTCGCAGCATTCAAACTCCAAATGGCTCTGCTATCGTATTGATTCGGATTCAGTTCAGCCAAACGGTTCAAATCGGTGGTTTCTTTCCCTGTAACCGGATCAACCAGATTAAAGCGGTCAACCATATTCGATGTCGCATTCTGATTGGCAAAATAAGGTCCTACATAACGTTGTGTATTCATATTGAACACATCGTTACCGTAGCTGAAATTCATGAATATACTCAGATCAAAACCTCTATAGGCAAAAGTATTATTAAATCCACCGAAAAATTCAGGTTCGGCATTTCCGATTACGGTTCTGTCCGCATCGCTCCAAACCGGATTACCGGCATCATCCGTTTGTCCGGTTATACCTGCAAATTTAATATCACCCGGCTTAATTGCTGCAATCTGTGCTGCTGAAAGACCGCTCTTACGTATCACGCCATCCTTTAAAGAATACGTCCCATCAGCATTCTGATTAAAATCATTGGTCGTATAAATACCTGCGTACTCATATCCATAGAATTGTCCGAGAGGCTCACCCTCACGTACGATCATTTCCATGCGGCTGTCTATATCTACTTTCATATATGCATCCGGATCACCGTACAAAGACAAGATTTTTGACTTATTGAACGACATATTCAAGTCTGATCGCCATTCAAAACCGCCTGCAGTTCTCAGATTTAACGTGTTCAGCACAAATTCAAATCCCCGGTTGCGGATAGAACCGATGTTCTGGAATTGATCATTATAACCGGAAGACTTTGCAATACTTTGCTTGATCAACAAGTTATCAGAAGTATTGCTATAATAATCCAGACTCAGGTTCACACGACTGCTAAAGAGTGAGATATCCAACCCTGCACTGGTCGATTTCGTCTGTTCCCAAATCAAAGCCGGATTGCCTAAGGTTGCCTGGGGTTTCAATGCGGAGACTTCAGAAGGGCCTATAAAGTATTTGCCTCCCTGGTAATCGGTAACATACATGTTATTGTCGATGTTGCAGTTTCCTGTGATTCCATAGCCACCGCGCAGTTTAAAATTATTGATAAAAGGAAGATTCTCTTTCATGAAAGACTCTTCGGAGATTCGCCAGGCGGCAGAAGCGGAAGGCAGTACTCCCCATTGATTGCCACGAGCGAATTTAGAGGAACCATCACCGCGAAGAGTGGTAGTAACTAAGTATTTATCGTCGTAATTATACATCAAACGACCGAAAACAGAAACAATTCCGCTTCTTTGCTTATCGGAGTTAGATGTATGATCTCCGGCCATATTGGTATTGTTTAATCCGAAATTGTCTTCGGGGAATTTTAAATACGTATTTTCCAGTTTCATGGATTCGGTATACCAGGTTTCTTGTCCAACCATTCCATTAAATCTATGTAATCCGGCTACAGTTGTTTTATAAGACAACGTATTGGTAACCTGCCAGGTGAATTTTTCGTTATTGTTACGCTCTCCCCAAGGTCCCTGCTTGGTCTTGGCATCGTTTGTGCGTCCGTCATCCCAAAGATCGTCGCGCACATGTTCCCAGAAATAGCTGCCGGCAGTACGGAATGTAAGATCTTTAATCCACGGAATATCAATATCCAAACCTGCATTCACTCCAACCTGACGCCTGTATTTGGTTTTCGTCACTGCATCTTGTGTTATTAGCGGGTTGTTAATATCATAAGCGCTTTCATACAGCATCATTTGGTCGCGTAGGTCTGAGTGAATCATTTCCTCATTGGTAAAAAGAACGCCTCCTGCAGGAGGCTGAAGCGCTGTTTGCTTCAGGCCACTGAATGATCCTCCACCCTCTATCTTCGTTGCGCTAAGGTTTGCTGTTACATCCAGACGTACACCCTTGTACAGTTGATGGTTCAATTTAGTACGAAGACTGTTCCGGTCGTAGCCCGTTTTGGCTAATATACCGTCTTGTCCCGTATAGTTATAGCTTACCATGAAATTGCTTTTATTTGTACCTCCGCTTACAGATGCATTGTGGTTTTGTGTCAATACCGTACCGCCAAATACGATGTCCTGCCAGTCAATGCCCTGACGGTTTCTGTAATCTCTTTCAATACGGCTGTAAGCTCCTGTATAGAAATCCGGATCAGAAACATTTCCGCCGAACATCGTGGCCCACGATGCTTCCTGATTTCGGAGTACCTGATACTCATATTGATATTTCACATAATCTTCTACACCCAACATATCCAGTGTGTTGCTCAGACTCTCGAAGCTAACATACGCATTGTAGTTTACTCTTGTTTTACCTTCTTTCCCTGACTTGGTTGTAATCAAAACAACCCCATTCGAACCACGGGCACCATAGATAGCCGTGGCAGAAGCATCTTTCATCACGTCGATACTTTCAATATCGTTAATATCAACGTTCTGAAGTCCATCATCCATTTGGAACCCATCGACAATGTAAAGTGGTTTCACATCCTGTGTAATGGAAGTACCGCCACGTACTAAAATATTAATATCGGCACCGGGAGCACCACTGCTCGTCGTAACATTTACCCCGGCCAATTTACCGCTGATAGCTTGAGCTGCAGTCGTTACCGGTATTTGAGCAATTTCACTGCCTCTAACAGAAGATGTTGCTCCGGTGAGATCCCTTTTTCTTATAGTCCCATATCCGATTACGACTACTTCTTCCAGCGTTTCCGCATCTTCTTGCATCACAATATCTACAGAAGTCTTCCCATTGACGGGAATTGTCTGCGTTTGCATACCTACGTAAGAAACTTCTAATGTAGCGTCAGGAGACACATTTAAAAGGGTAAAATTGCCTTCCACATCCGTAACCGTACCGATAGAGGTACCGTTTATTTTGACAGTAACTCCGATCAACGCCTCTTTGTTTGTATCGGTAACCGTTCCTCTGACGGTCATGTTTTGGGAAAACATACATAAGGATGTTATCCACATTAAAGCGAATAAAAATCCTTTCATTAGATTTAGAAATTGCTTTTTCATCTATTTAAGTTATCAAGTGTTGATATTTTATAGGATAATACAATTACAGGGCAACAATAAATACGGGCCAGCAGCAAATAAGAAGTATGAAAACTTGAATTTCAAGGCATATCAGATAGCCGTCTGTTTATACGTTATAACCGCTAACATTGCTGGGACAAATGTACAAACACCCGGTGTAAGTCATCCGGGAATTTATCCTTTTTATCCCCTATATTTATACATTATTAGTGAATCACTGTTGGCAAAAACCGGAAATATTGACAAAAACACAAAATATTGTTCATATTACAGGGCCGCAACATGAAAAAAAAGAAAAAAGGTATTTTTTTCCTAACTTTGTAAGGTAGTTACTGAATGAAACATCATGAAAAAAAGATACCTGTTTGCAATACTTTATTTAATACCGTCCTTGTTGTTGGGTATTGAGGATATTCGTTTTGAGCATATTGACAATAAAAACGGTTTGTCCCATAATACGGTTAGGTATATAACCCAGGATAGTCGCGGATTCATCTGGATCGGTTCCATGAATGGCCTCGACAGGTATGATGGCCACAAGTTTATATCCATCTATCCTGAATTCTCTTCCCTATCGCTCTCTGAGAATAATATTCGAATGATGGTTGAAGATAACAACGAATTTCTATGGGTACAAACATCATCAAGATTTGTAAATTGTTATGATCTTAAGAAAGAACGTTTTGTCGATTATACGGGAACGAATGAGGCCCGGCAATACCGTAATATAAAAGTGATGTCCAATGGCGATGTCTGGTTATGGGGAACAGAACATGGATTATGCCATGTGAGGCACAATGCGGGTACCGTTTCTTCTTTGCTTTATGATAAAGGGAATATTGGAACCAACGTTATTGTATTTGTATTAGAGGATTCGTTAGGGAATCTTTGGGTTGGTACAGACAGAGGGTTGTTCCGAATTGAAAACAATATTCCAACACGTTACGATGAAAACATACCCCTCTATAATTATCACAGCGCTTTTGAAGTGAAAGACCGCCTTTACTTCTTTACCCATACTTGTGAGATCCTGATATACGATAAAACCAAAAAAGATTTTTTGCCGGCAATCAACTATTCTCCTTTGATTGATGGTTTCCGGATCAATCAGACGATAGCAATTGATGATGGCAAAATACTTATAACCGGAAAACAAGCTACGTTGATTTTTGATAGTGCTTCTTCCAACGTTATCCATTCAAGTGCCCTCTTTAAAGGGGAAAACGTACAAGATGCCTATATCCGTCCGGATAATAAGGGCAATGGTTGGATTTATAATAAATCCGGCAATATCTGGCATTATGGAGAAGAAACAAAATCATTTGAAAAATTCAAACTCATTCCTGAATCCATTTTATCGATTATCGACCATGAAAGATACTCTATCTTTACTGATTCAAGAGATATCACGTGGATATCCACTTATGGGAACGGACTGTTTGCCATAAGGAAAAACGGGCAAATCAATCATTATACCATAGCAAACAGCAACCTTAGAACAAATTATTTACTGTTTGTAACAGAAGATCGTATGGGAAATATCTGGGTGGGAACTGAAAATGCGGGTATCGCAAAGATTTCTTTTACCGGATATCGCAATAAGGTATTTATGCCCGAATTATTAAGGGCGGAATTCATGGAAAGAACCGTCAGGAGTGTTTTCGAAGATAGCAGCGGTTGTTTATGGTTTGGCACTAAGAATGGGGATATTTATGTTTTCGATAGCGAATGGAACCGGAAGAATATATTTTCAGAGAAGCAAAAAGGAGTTTATTCTATAAATTCGGATAAAAAAGGGAATATCTGGATTGGTACCAAAGGTGACGGGCTGCGAATTTTTCCCAAAAATGAAGGATTGAACAATAGGAATTATGCTTATTTACTGTCTAAAGATAAAAATGCCGGGGAAAACAATATTTACGCTATTCTTTGCGACACAAAAGGCAGAATGTGGATCGGAACGTTTGGAAATGGCTTGATCTTGTGCGAGTGGGAGAACGGGGAGCTTCATACAAAAACATTTCCGGCAATCTCAAAAATACAGAAACAAATCAGGTGTCTATTGCAGGATCGTTCCGGACGAATATGGGCGGGAGGCGAGAATGGTGTTGTTTTTTTCAATCCGGACAGGTTATTGCAGCATGATGACTCTTTCGATTGGTATCATTTCGATAGGAATAATCCGAAATCGCTTAATAACAATGTTGTAAAAGTAATTTTTGAAGATCATAAGAAACGAATCTGGCTGGGTACTTCCGGTGGAGGATTAAGTCTGGCGGTTAGAGATTCTTTATCGGGTAGGTTTGAATTCAAACATTATACTTCGGAAAACGGATTGACGAATAATATCATACAGGCAATAGTGGAAGATGACAACCATTTTCTATGGATAAGTACGGAAAGCGGGCTCTCGAAATTTAACTCCCAGGATAACCTTTTTGAGAACTTCAATTTTGCAGATACCTGGAAGAGTGATTATTTCTGTGAATCTGTTGCATTAAAAAGAAAAACGGGGAATTAATGTTCGGAAATTACGATGGTATCTATATCATTGATCCCCTTTCCTTCGAAAAGCAGTCCTATCCGCTGCCTGTTATTCTGACGGGACTTAGTATCAATGGTATTCCGGTAAATCCGGACTCACCCGAATCCCCGTTAAAAGAAAGCATAACGAAAGCAAAAAACATACAACTTAAACATAACCAGAATTCGTTCGGGTTGGAGTTTTCTTCATTGAATTATCAGGATACTCATTCAAACCGATATACTTATATACTTGAAAATTATGATAAAGAGTGGAATCCTGTTACTCAATACAACGTGGCGACCTATAAGAATATTCCTCCCGGTAGATACCGGTTTAAAGTAAAGTGCATCAATAATCCGTATACAATGGATAGTACGGAAACTCAATTGGAGATTGCAATAATCCCTCCTTTCTGGAAGTCAACCCAAGCATTGATATTATATGTGATATTGAGTTTGTTGATCGCTTATTTTACCGTTCGTACAATAATGAAAATGAATCGGTTGAATAATCAAATAGTCATCGAGAAAGAATTGACGGAATATCGTTTGCGCTTCTTTACGAATATTTCCCATGAATTCAGGACTCCTCTTACCATTATACGTGGAAGTATTGAAAACATGTATGATATGGAGCTTCCCCCCTTATTGAAAAAACATATAATGACGTTAGATAAGAGTTCTTCGAAATTAATGCGCTTAATTGATCAATTACTGGAATTCCGCAAATTACAGAATAATCAGATGGATTTACGGCTGGAGTATACCGAATCCGTAATTTTTTTGCGGGGAATATATGACATATTCTGTGAAACGGCACAAAGGAAACAAATTGATTTCATCTTTTTATCGAACGAGGAATCCCTGATTATTTTATTAGATCGGGAGAAAGTTGAAAAAATAGTTTTCAACCTATTGTCAAATGCATTTAAACACACCCCCGAAAAGGGGAAAGTCAAAATGGAACTGATATTCGATAAAGAAAATATGAATTTTATCCTAAAAGTTTCTGACTCTGGTATCGGTATCCCTCCCGAAAAACAACATTTGCTTTTCATCCGGTTCAAACAGATCCATTACACCTCTTCGGGAATAGGAATCGGGTTGCATCTCGCTTCCGAATTAACAAAAGCGCACAAAGGGGAAATTGCATATCACGAATCGGAGTGGGGCGGAGCTTGTTTTACGGTTACCCTCCCAATGGATGTGGATGCTTACGACCAACGGGATATTGTTCAATCTTCCACTACACCAGAATCAAATTTTGTAAAGGAAGAACAGGCTGAAAAAATTCCGGAAAATGCAACTTTCGAAGATGATGTATCAAAGAAAAAATACACTGTCCTTTTGATTGAAGACGATGAGGAGATACGTATTTTTTTGAACGATCAATTAAAGAATTCTTTTACCGTTTCTACGGCTTCCAATGGTCTTACCGGATGGGAAACGGCGGTCAACGAACAACCGGACCTTATTGTGTGCGATGTCATGATGCCTGAAATGAATGGGTTTGAGGTTACACGAAAGATAAGATCCGATTTTGAGACCAGTCATATCCCTATTATATTGCTTACAGCCCATTCGTCCATGGAGCATCAATTGGAAGGAATCAATGCCGGAGCCGATGCGTATATTATTAAACCGTTCAGTATGAAATATCTTATTTCACGCATTATAAAACTGATCGAGCAGCGTGAAAAACTGCAATACAAATTCGCTCACGAACCGGGGATGATACAACCTACTATTAGCACTTCCGGTAAAGATGCTGCTTTTATTGAGAAGATCCATTCCGTAATGGAGCAGCATTTAGGAGATTCGGAATTTTCTATTGACGATTTTGCAAGGGAAGTTCATATGGGGAGAACCATTTTTTATAAAAAGATAAAAGGAATAACGAGTTATTCCCCGAATGAATATTTACGGATTATCCGGCTGAAAAAGGCAACGGAGTTATTGGAAGGAACCAGCCTGAATGTTTCGGAAATTGCCTACGAAGTAGGATTTAATGATCCTGATTATTTCAGTAAATGCTTCAAAGAACAATTCGGGGTAACTCCAAGGCAATTCCGGAACGGATATAATGAGTGAGATAACCAGTCATAAATGGCATCCGCTAATTTGTTATGATTTATTCTTTCCAAACCGATACGCCTGCGGTGGGGATCTCTGTCCCACCGATCACGTATTCTACATTTCCGGAGAGGGGTAGGGAATGTGTCCTGTCCGCATAATTAACGGCTATTCCGAATCCGTCCCGGTACTCGATATGCACAGCCCTTCAGGCAGGTCGAGCAGAGGGATGTCCAGCTCGAAATAGAGTTTTTTCAATACGGACTTTTCCATTTCCCCATCCTTCGAATCTACGCCGATGTATGTTACCGTGCCTTTTCCTGATCTGTGGAAGGTAATGGCTGTGCTTCCTTCATAAAAATCGCCTTCATACGTAGCCCATGTTTCGGTTCCCTCATCCGGGATAAGAATCTCGCCCCAACTCGTCCATGCACATTTTTTCCCGTCGACCGAAATACTGTCGGGTGCTTGCGGCAATAGTAGGTCATAGAAATCGATTTTGGCTCCGATTAACGGGTAGATTGGAGCGGCAAAAGGCGCTTCGAAAAGCTGTCCGTTCCGGGTTTTATGTCCTGTCCGGCACGTGAGGACAAGGTTGCCTCCGTTCTCCACATATTTTTTCCATCTCTCCACAAGCGTCTCGTCTATCAACTGATAGGCCGGAGCTATGACTACGTTATATGCGGAAAAGTCGTTTCTCTCGTCAATAAAATCTACCGGAGCGCCGAAGTTTTTCAGCGCATTGTAGTATTTATCGATATGTTTTTCCGTATCCCATTCGGTTGTCTGCCTGTTCCGTTGGATCTCCCACGCATTTTCATGGTTGTAGAGAATGGCCGTGCGGCGTTTTTCATACGTTTCGGGGTTTTTGGCTTCCGGATCGTATGCCTCGCGGAGTACGGCTATTTCTTCAATGAATCGGGCGTATTCCAATCCTCCGCGTGTCGGCGTTACTCCGTCCGAACCGACAATTCCGTAATGATACAACTCCGCACCGTAAATGGGCTGGCGATACCGATAGGTGCAGGTGAACCTGCTGCCGCCGGCAAACACATGCCACAGCCAGAGACGAACAGCGCCTGGTAACGGCTGGGGATTAATCCTTCCCCAGTTGACCTGTCCCGGTTGCAGTTCCATAACGCCGTATATACCGTCAATCGGGCGGAAGAAATCATTGGCTTTGGCAATACGTTCCACAGGCCCCAGACGGTATCCTTTCCGTCCGATGCCGTAATGTTCTCCGAAGACCATATAACGGGTATAGGAGTGAAAATCGAGTTCATCGCTTCTCCTCAAATGACCGTCGGAATATTCGGGAATGTAGTTGGTCGTTATCCATTGCCGGGGATCGGCGTGTTTCCGGATGGCGATGGCCTGTTCGTCCAGGAAAGAGACCGTTTCGTCCGTTATGAACCTGTTATAGTCGAGTATCTGGTGGGAATTCATAAACATTTGGGAAACTTTCGGAATGTTTATTTCCGAAAAACCGCCGTATACCTGGCTCCAGAATGCCGTTCCCCAAGCCTTATTGAGGCTGTCTATCGAAGTGTACCTGTTCTTCAACCAATCCCTGAAACGCTGATGGGCGTCTTTCCCGTAATCGCGTGCGGGACGGGGTTCGTTATCCAGTTGCCAACCCATAATCCGTTCGTCGTTTCCGTAACGTTGCGCCAGTTTTTCGATCATTACCAGCGAATACTCCCTGTAATAATTGTTCGATACGGAAGGATGCTGGCGCGCTCCGTGATCCATCTTCGTTCCGTCCTCATGTTCGATCAGTATATCGGGATATTTGCGTACCAGCCAGACCGGAGGAGTTGCCGTTGAGGTACATAGAATGACTTTCAGTCCGTTTTTACCGGCCAGTTCGACCGCTTTATCGAGCCATTCGAAATTGTACACGCCTTCTTTCGGTTCGAGCTGTGCCCATGCAAATTCGGCGTAATGTACGAATTCGAACCCCAGTTCCCTGATCTGTTTCAAATCCCTTTCCCACTGGGATTCATCCCAATGTTCGGGGTAATAATACGTGCCGGCGATGGTTAACTCTTCCGGATTAAAATAGTTGCCGGCGTGCTGTTGCCGTAAGGGAAAAGGCGCAAAAGGCTGAAAAGAGTAATAAACAGATTGTTCTCATTATGGTTGAATTTTATTCGATTATTTCTGCGTTCGGCAAAGTTCATTCGTTGGCTGACGGAATGCCTTTGCTCTCGCTTAACGAAACGGTTCCATTATTTTAAGTTCCTGAATCGTTACGGGTCCCAATAAACCGGAAGGTACGATATCCCAATGATCGAACAACGTGGGTTTATAGGTGATGCTTACGAAGTTGATCTCATGAAAAATACGCCAGTCCACACCCCGGCGGTCATAGTCGGCAATGCGGTTAGCCGGGAGGTTCGTTACATCGATTTCTATGACGTTCTCCCCGTCGCGCAGCAACGACCCGATCGTTGTTTCGAACGGAACCGCAAACAATGTTCCGGCATCTTGCCCGTTTATCCTGAGCCGGGCGCTTTCCCGCACATCGCCTAAAGAGATACGGTATTCATATCCGGGAGTTTTCGTGAAATCGAATGTCAGCGTATAACGTCCCGTACCCATGTTCTTTTTCAGGATTTCATTGTCTATATCCGTCCATGAAGCAAGCGTGTCGAGTTCAAAGTTTTCGTCCACAGACGGTTCGCTATCCGTAAAACGCAGCTTCCAGCCATTATTCAACTCGATTCGGTTTCCCGTCGGTTGATAATATACCCATTTTTCCGTATCGATCTTTTTACCGGTAAATGTTTTCAGGATAACGGATTCTCCGGGTTTCAGCTGCATGTACACCTGTGTCCTGCCGTTATTTTCCCGCAGCGCCGCCTGTCCTTTTTTTCCGTTCATCGGGTCGAATAACATGGCGCTTCCGGCTTTTACGCCCAATGTTACCCATCCGTCGACAGGATTGTTTGCCAACATGGAGAAGAAATAAATATGTCCGTTCTGATGCGTACGCCGGATCAGCTGCCCGCCTGATTCCGATACAAAGGTTTCTTTATTTTCTTTCCATGTTGCAAGCATTTTCCGGTAATCGGTTCCGGTGATGATGCGGCCTTTTCCCAGTGTGTTTTCGTATATTTTTTCAAACGTAACAACCTGTGGAAATTGAGACAACAGGGTATTGAACCGGTTTCTTCTTTCTTCCAACCGGGATAATCCCGGGACATCGGAAGGATAGTGCTCTGCAAAAATCACGGTTGCCCCTTGTTCCGCCAGTTTCTTTATCTGTTCCATGGTCTCTATCGGAATGTATCTTACCGCGGCTACTATCAGGGCTTTGTACGTTGTTCCGCCTTCCGTTTTCAGCAATCCGTTTTCGATGGTCGTTGTCCGGATAAAATGATCGGAAATATAATCCAGATCGTAACCGCACTCCATGATGCTTTCCACGGCTTCACAGAAATCGGGCAGCCTTTCACGCATCCCGTGAATGGCAAAGGTCGTAAAATAGTTTCCGCGTTGTTCTTCCCAGATATCGTAGATGGGCAGGTAAAGCAGGAAATCGTTATCGGGTTTGCCGCTTTGCAGGAATGATTGTACCCGGGTGATGTAATCGAAGAATGCAGGAGCGTCTTTCCAGATGGTATTGGTCGGCGACATGTCCACGGATGCATAGAATTTCCATCCCGGCCAGGCGGCATCTTCCGGAGAATACGTCGTACCGTGGAAATAGACGCGGTTTACGCCGGAAGTGAATAGCTGGTCTATCTCCGGTTTACATTGGGAAAGGGAAGTCCTGAAATGTTCGGTGAGCCAGGTACATGTTTCGGAAGAAGTATATGGTTTGCCTGCCACATGTGCTGCGGATGAAGCATATTTGAGAATGGTGGGATCGCTGTCGTTCTCCTTGCGGATGGAATCTTTTCTCAGATGCGGGATGTCGAAATCCGTGATACCGAACGACTCACATTCGGGGATATCCACGGCGGCATAGAGATCCAGAAGGTTCGCCGGCGATCCGTGCGCCTGGTTCCTTGTCTTTACTCCGTGGGAATGTGCCCATTCCGTCCACGGTTGCGTGAAGTTTTCTTTCAGCATTTCACCGATGGTCTCCCTGTAATCCGCAATAACCCGTGCGGAAGTTTCCGTTGCGCCGTTAGCCAACAGCTCGGGAAAATAATCCTGCAACCTGTAATGTCTCCTTTTTTCGAACTGCTGCAACAGGTCCGGTGTCCAGTCGGCTCCGTACACTTCGTATGAATCGTTGAAGAAGGTATTGGGGAAAGGCGTTTTACTTTCGGCAAATGCGTTGTCGAATTTCCCGAAATACCGCATGACCGCCTCTTTATCGAAATGGTTGAGCACGTATCCCTGTCCGCCCGGAGCGGCTCGTTTTACCTGTTGCCGCGTTTTTCCTATAAACAAGGCGATCAGTTTGTAATCTTTTCCCTGAGGCGCTGTCCAGTTAAGATTGCCTTCCGGTGACACTTTATCCGTGATATCCGATTTCCCTCCATCCGGAAAGTATGCGATGAGCTTGTCCAGCCGGGCAAATTCTTTCTGTCGTTCATCCCGGACGGTAACGGTCTCGCTCAGTTGTTGTCCTCCTTTCAATTCGTATTCCTGAAAAATAGCTTTGGTGGCGGCATCTTCCAAACGGACTTCAGGGCCACCGAAAGGCCAACCCGTACCGTTGTTCATGTCCACCCCCAGTCCCAGACGTGCGGCTTCCGATAGGGTAAAAGCCAGCATGTCCATCCATTCGGGCGAAAGATAATCGATATACTGCTCTTCCCGTCCCTTCACTCCGTAAATCGGGGTAATTTCCACACCGCCGATACCTGCTTTACTTAATGCTTCCAGATTATGCGTAAGATTTACGGAGTCCACATCGCTTCCCATCCACCACCAGCGTGTCCAGGGTTTGCCCTCTTTTGTGATCCGGGGCCAGTCCGTTTCTTGTGGTTCAACGGAGCATCCCGTCAGCGTCAAAGAAAACAAAATGGATATAACCGATATTCTTTTCATTATGAATGTCTGTTGATTTGTATGTTGATACATTGCTAATCCGTTTTTTTATAGAACAACATCCTTCAATTCGTCCGGGGCATCCTTCGTTCCGGTATTCAACCGTTCGCCCTCTTTTCTTGTCAGATCCTCTATAACGGACAGATCCAAAGAAAATTCGGGAAAGAACAGATGGGAATTCATATATTTCAGGATGGAATAATACAACTGGCGTGCTACCGGCCTGTTTTCCGGTTCGCTACGCAGGTCTGCGCTGCAAACTATTATTTTTCCTTTTCCGATATTCGCTTCGAACAGCATTCCCAGTTTACGGTTGATAAACCATGTGTCGATGGGTTGTATGATCGGCTGGAAGTGCACCGGAAAATGATTCATCTCCATTACCTGTCCATGATGGATGATTTCCCACCATTGCAATCCTGTGTAATCATCGCTCGGAAAATCGTTGAAGACGGGGTGGTTGTTGTTAATCCGTGTGCCGACCGTATGGGGCGGACGCATCTTGAACCACGATGTATTCCAGAATGCCGGTGTCATGTATTGCACAACGTCTTTTCCCTGCTCAACCTTGCCTGCCGGCAACAGAAGAACCTTCCCTCCCTGATCCAGGATCTGTTTTGTTTCTTTGTCGATCTGGCCTGTAATGTATATCCCGGTCGTATCGACAGCCGGTAATTCCGCCGGATATACCCATAAGTCCCAATTGTTGGACACATCCGGGCAATCGAACCACGCTTCGAGGGTTAACTTTTGTGCGTTGTCTATCGAATGGAACGGAAAAGATACCGTCCCCAACTGCTGACAATTGCCGATTTGAATGTCTCTGGCGGCGAGTTGTCCCTGTGTGAGTATCTTTCCGTAAGCATCTTTCAAAGCCCAGTGCGTAACCTGTTGTTTCATGGCTTCTTTTCCGAAATGCGCGACCTCGATGTGCGCCGTCAGGGTTTCGTTGTTCTTAAATACGAATTTATCCATGCGTGCAAGCAGCACAGTGGGGGCGCAGAATTTACGGAATTCTTCGGCATTTATATATCCCTTCTCATCCCAAAAGGCATTCAACACTCCTACTAATGCCGTTCCCTGTCCCGGATAATCGTTCAGGCTGAGTAGCTGGAATCCTGCATAATCGGGCGTACGTAGCGTTTTTTCTATTTCGTGCTTGTAGCAAAGGGCTTGCAGTTTTCCGGAGGCCATCAGAAACTCGGCGCTTAAGTCGCCCATGTTCCGGTCTTTCAGATCCTGCCGGAACAATTCGAAATTGCGGGCTTTCATCACTCCCGTGTATTTGTTGATCTCCTTGAAATCGGGGAATACGCACCATTGGCCTGTTTCGTGCGAAACATAGGGTTGTTGTACGGTGTCTATGCGCGATCTGAAGTCGGAGTTGGATTCGGGCCTTTGCTCCCATGCCAGTCCGCGCGCACCGGCTTTCACATGGAACTGGTTCCGGGGTTGCCACGCCCAGCTGTTGCCCACGGAAGCGCCTGTATATACACGCCGGGGATCGGTTTCTTTCCAGTAATCGACAAACCGGCTTACCCACGGAACCCAGCGTCCTCTGGGTTCGTTGCCGATGGCGAACATGCAAAACGACGGGTAGTTGCCGTACCGTTTTACGATTCGTTTTGCTTCTTCCCACAGGTAATCGTCTACGGGACGTCCGTCTCCCAGCGATGTCCCGTGGTTCGGCCAACTGGGGCCTTCGGGCTGCAGGTAAAACCCGACGATATCGGCGGCTTCCATCGCGGCTTCCGGAGGGCAGACCGAATGGAACCGCATGTGGTTCAGCCCGTAGTTGCGGCAAATGCGAAATACCCGTTCCCACGATGCCACATCCATCGGGGCATATCCGGTCAGCGGGAAGACACCGTTCTCCACTGTTCCCCGAAGCATCATCTTCCGGCCGTTTATATAAAAATAGTTTCCTTCAATCGTGAATTCACGCATCCCGAAACGTGTTTCCTTTACGTCCGTTCCTTCAGCTGTTGTTAACGTTGCCGTCAGTTTATATAGGTTCGGGTCAAATTCGTCCCATGTGAGGAAGTCGTCTCCCATCAGCAAATCGATTTCCACCGGAGTGGAGCTGTTCTTCGATGAAAATGAATGCGATACGGGGTTAACCGTATGTATCCTGTCGCCGTTATAACTCCGGGCTTTCAGCGTGAGCGTTCCCGAAGCACTGCCCTCTACATTTACTTTTACGATGGCTTTTTTGTTTTTCACATCGGGATATACCTGTATGTCTTCAATATAGGTCAGGGGAGTGGTTTGTAACCCGATTTTCCCGACAATGCCGTTCCAGTTGCCTTGTGTCTGATCGGTGATGCTGTGAGAGTCTTTTCCGACATCAATGTCTTTTGTTCGGTTATCCATACGGATGGTGATGGTATTGTTTCCTGTTTTTACATAGTTGCTGATATCAAATATATGGGGAACGGAGAGGGAATTTTGCATCCCGACTTCTTTCCCGTTTATCCAGAGGATCGTTTCGGTGTGGGGGCGCTCAAGGAATAAAACAACTCTGTTGTTTTTCCAATCGGCGGGAATAACAACCTCTTTCTGATACCATGCCGCTCCTACATAATATTTAACGGGAGTGAGCCAGAACGGAAGCTTCAGGTTTTCCTGCACACGGTATTTTTCCAATCGGGGATTGAAGAAAAAGGAACTGTCGTAAATGCTTGCCGTCCATTGAGTATGCAGCGTTACATCGTCGCCTTTCCTGTTTTCGGTCATAGAACCGGGTAAGGTGATGCTGTCGTTTAATTTTTTGGAGAAGCAGCGTTCATTTATTCCCATATCGTTCCTGTCTATTTGAAATCGCCATGTGCCTGCCAGATCCAACTTTATTTCCTGTGCAGTGGAGAGTGATCTATTTGCAAAAATAAGCATACCGATCAGGAGGATGGGGTATAAGAATTTATTTGTCATTTTTTATGAATATAGTGATAAATTGTTTGATATGCAAAATACATCTGATTCATTCGGCAAAGAATCCCTAAAACAGCTTGTCTCCCTCTAATTAAATTGTTGATCAATTGATTTTTTCAATTTTTCAAACTCTTCTTCAGTAATTTTGAAAGCCGTTCCATGTCTTGTTCCGGATGGAAAACGGATCAGATCGGATATATCCTCCCATTGTTTACCGTCTTCGGAACGAATGGCCCTGTATTTTTTTTCCGTGTATTTATCGAAATAGACATATACGTATTTTCCTATTTTTATGGGAGAAGGCCCTTCCACCCATAAGTTACCCGATATATTTTCCGATACTTCGGTTGGAAATCCTTTCTTCAGGTCTTCCGAAAAAGTGATCCGGAGGTTTTTTTCCGCCGGAGCGGAATTTTCATTTTTAACGATCATCCAGTATGTTTCCCCGTCTTTTATGATGGCTCCGTCGATCACGCTGAATCCGGGATCGAAGAAGAGCCTGGTTTCGCTGAACGTCTCGAAGTCTTTTGTGGTAACGACATAGAGACGGTGATTCAGTCCTTTTTCCCGTTCGGACGTGGGGATTTCGGGAAATTTGCCGGGAACGGTGGATGCCCATACGATGTAAAACAGATCGTCCTCTTCGTCATAGAAAACTTCGGGCGCCCAGGAATTTTTTGTTTCCGGTTCGTGATGCATTACGGGAATGGTTTGTTGTTCCGACCAATGGATCAGGTTTTCGGAAGAGGCATATCCGATGTGTTTGTCCCACCAGCCGGTAGTCCATACCAAGTGGAAAGTCCCGTCCTTTCCTCTGGCGATGCTCGGGTCGCGCATCAAACGGTCTTTCCCTACCATGGGTTCCAGCAGGGAGCGGCCATTATTCAGGGCTTCCCATTTCAATCCGTCGTAACTGTAGGCCAGATGCAGTCCGTCTTCCCCGTTTCCCGTGAAATAGGAGAACATATATACCTGCGAAGCGGGAGAAGAAAAGAAACGTTTTCGCTGTATGAAATGCTAACCGGGAGATTATCTGCCGGATGTATGGAAATATTCTTCGTTGTCCAGTTGTTTGCGTGTTTGATGGAGCCGGCGGTTTGCGCATTGATGTGTATATCGTTCAGATAAAAATGGTCCATCCTTGAGACTTCGTTTCCTTCCACACTGAGCGCCCTTTTCGCACTGATTACCCTGATACCGGATAAATGGATGTTATTAAAATACGGAATCGCCAATTCCGGACGCTCTACCTCCTGTAACATTTTATTCCAGTGATCGGGTAACTCTTTCCCTTCAAATTCTTCCGGCAGGGTTGAGTAGCTGTATGACGGATTCCAGTTCATGGTTGCCTCGATGGCTGTTCCCACTTCCTCCATTTCGATATCCTTCAGGTAAATGTGTTGGGTTGTCCCGCCCCGGTTCATAGCCGATTTGAAACGAAGCCCGACCGTTGTTCCTTTTGCTTTGAGGTCATGTGCCAATACATACTGGATGCCTCCCGAAGTTTCGCTTCCACACGTGAAGAGACCGCCTCCCGCTCTTGATATGCAATGGCGGATAACGACATATTCCGTGGGTCTGTTTACCCTCAGTCCGTCGGCATCGCGTCCCGCTTTCAGGCAGAAATTGTCGTCGTTGCTGTCAATATCGCAATTTTCCACCAGAATATGGGAAGAGGAATCGATATCGATGCCGTCGGTACTGGGGCCATGCCCTCCTATGTTGTTGCGGATGGTTACTCCGTCTATCGTGCAATAGCGGGAATACAACAGATGGATCGTCCAGAATCCGGCTCTTTTGAATGTTACGTCCCGGACGGTGACGTCTTTCGATTCCGATACGAGGAGTGTGCGCGGACGTTTGCAATCGTAATCCACAATCCATCGCAATCCTTTTGCTTCATATTCTTTTCTCATTGTCCAGTAGGAATCCCAGAACGGTTTGCCCTGTCCGTCGATTGTACCCTTTCCGGATATCCTGACGTTCTTCTTCCCGATAACATTTACAAGAGCCGACGGCCAGACCATCTCTATACCTGCCACCCGCGTAGGGATATCGGGATAATCTTCAATCCGTTGACTTCCCGAAATGGTGACGTCTTCGGGTATTTCGAGATGGACTTCGTCTTTGAGATAGATGGATCCTGTCAGGTAGTTTCCCGGAGAAAAAGTCACGGTTCCCCCTCCCGAACGTTCACAGGCATCTATCGCATCCTGAATGGCTTTTGTATTCAAAGTGCTTCCGTCGGGAACGGCTCCGAAGGAGGAAACATTGAATGTATCGGTTCCGGAAGGTTCTGTACGTGCTCCCACGTCGTTTGCCCATGTGAGATCCGGAATCCTGAATCCGGCAAAAAGGAATGCCGGTAACCATAGAGAACAGATGAGAATAAGAATTTTTATCTTCATTGTGTGTTGCTTAACTTCATTACTTCAATTGCGGTGTTGATAATCAATCCGAGTCCGTGTTTTTCGTTATCTCCGACCGGCCGGTTGAAATAGAACGGCAGGTCGTCGCTTATGCCGGTTCCCACGCACACGTTCGTGAAACGGCCGTCGGAAGTTATTTCGTTGTTCTTTAATGCATTCCATCCCGTTCTTGCGATACTCCGGTAAGACGGATCGATCCATTTGTTATTGATTGCTTTGGCAACGCCATACACGAACATGGCTGTAACCGAGGACTCATCGTAGGAGTCGCTTTTATCGAGCAACTGGTTCCACATTCCGTTGGCATTCTGCCATCGGGAAGCGCCGACAATCTGTTTCTCCAGCAACATTATTAATTCCGCGCGTTGGGGATGATCCGACGGCATGGCTTCAATCAGATCGGCGAGGGAGATCATGATCCAACCGTTTGCCCGTCCCCAGAAAGCGACTCCGTTCCGTTCCCGGTCGGTATAATAACAATGATAATAGAGTTGTTTCTCGGGACACCATAAGTATTCATCCATAAGGATGAGTTGTTTGGCTGCTTCATCAAAATAGCGGACATCTCCTGTGAATGTACCCATTCTTGTGAGGAATGAGGTTCCCATATACGCATCGTCGGCCCATACCGTCATTTCTCTCGGGAACGTTCTGCTAAGCGTCCCGTCCGTTAACCGGTCCTGTCCGGTCATGATATGGTTTGCCGCATTGTTGATATAATCCAGATATTCCTGTTTTTTTTCCAACCGATATACTTCAATCACGGCAGCCCCCATCGCTCCGCAGTCATCCAGTTCCTTCATGTTCCAGAGTTGTCCGAACGGCCATAACCAGTGTTTCCGGTCATTTTTGAACGTCTTCTTGAAGTACTCATAATTGTCGAATCCGAAAGTGACGTGGTTTTTGGCGTACTCCACATATTTTTTCTCGTTGAGGTACTGTCCCAGACTGATCATAGCCATATCCAGAACGCCGTTTGAATAATGCCATTCGGTAAGAGGGCTTTTGAATCGGACGTCTTTGCCTTCCGGTATCTCCTTTGTACTGTTATAGATAACGCCGTCATCCACTCCCACAAATTGTGTTACGGGCTGGGCTAATATATTGTCAGCGACAGCTCTTATGGCTTCTTCATCCGTTTTTTGTTGTGCCCATAAGGAACAGGTGAAAAAAGATAATAAACAGATTATCACTACGTTTTTGTTCATTGCGTTATTGAGTTTAGATATTAATTACCATCGGGTTTTATTACAGAATAAGAGGGTGTGGGAGGAATAAAAAAACTATTTGCATCATCGGGTAGGGCAGGGTTGAGGGGCCCATAATCCTCTACGATATACTTTTTCAGAGGAGAACCGTTATCGATCAACCCTTTTAGGACACATTTACACAATTGATACCCTCCATACGTATTGAAATGCGTATCATCTGTCAATGGTTGCGTCTGGCCGGGAAAAGTGCCTACCGGATAATGGACAAATGCTTTTTTCGATTCTTCAGGCCCCCAGGCTTCGTATAGTGTTTTACTCATATCGTTTAAATCAATGAGCGCGACCTTCTTTTCTACAGCCAACTGCCTCATGGCATCGGGATAATCGCCCAGGGTATTGATGATTTTACCGCTTTCATCGAATCTCCGGCGGTGCATCGGCGTTATCAATACAGGAGTTCCTCCTTTTTCCCTTGTTTCGTCGATCAGATAGTTTAAACTTTCTTTATAGCTGGTGTAAGGGCCTTTGTTTTCTCCTTTTTGTTTTTGATCGTTGTGCCCGAATTCGATCAGCAGGAAGTCTCCTTTTTTCATCTTTGTCAGAAGCTTGGTAAACCGTTTTGCCGATACGAACGTATTGGCGGCTTCTCCCGATTCGGCATAATTGGCGACGGCTATCCCTGGAGAGAAAAAGCGGGGCAATATTTGTCCCCAGCCGCACCAGGGTTCTTCATCTTGGTCCGTAACGGTGGAGTTCCCTGCAAGAAACACGGTCGGAACATCCGTTTCACGAATGATCATTTCCACTAGTCCCGGTTTTTCCCGTTGATTTCGAACGTC
>AGTN01003013.1_pt1 | contig 36817 bp, 37 predicted proteins | sample 314218 | NCBI WGS metagenome assembly AGTN01 (sample SAMN02954264, study PRJNA73603) | bioreactor metagenome | biome: terrestrial; feature: non-aerated bioreactor; material: poplar woody material; isolation source: poplar biomass | place: USA | collected 2006-12 | reverse complement strand
TAGGCGAATGGGCTTTCACAGATCGTTGCCGGCAAATGGATACCAAAATCGGCCAGAAAACTGACGATGTATCCCGACCAACCGACAGCTACTGCCGACGCTCCGAAGAGGTATTCCAAAATCAGATCCCACCCGATAATCCATGCTATAAATTCACCCATTGTTACATAGCCATATGTATATGCGCTTCCTGAAACAGGGATCATCGAGGCGAATTCGGCATAACACAGTCCGGCCAACAGACATCCGAATGCCGAGACAATGAACGCGAGGGATATTGCCGGTCCTGCGTGGATGGCTGCCGCGGTTCCCGTCAACACGAAAATACCCGCACCGATGACGCCGCCCACTCCTAACAGAATCAGGTTTGTCGACGTTAAATGCCTTTTTAATGGATTCCTGGAACCTTCTACTTCGTTCTGAAGTTGTGTAATGTCTTTTTTTACAAATAAGTTTTTAAACATACCGGCTTTGTTTTATAAAAGAAACTGAAAATGATTTTTTGATTGCGAAAGTTTATGTGTTTTGCAAATATAGTATCTTTTTAATTTTTTATTGGTATAAATGGAAGAAAAATGAAATTTAATCCGGCATTTCAAACGATGTTTATCAATTTGGCTGAGCAGAATCAACGTGGTACGGCAAATGCCGCATAAAAGATCGCATCTCACCAGTTACATCACGGAGATAAATAGGTGGGCCTAAAATTATATCATCAATATGATATATATTTGTAATCATTATAATAAAGGATACCAAATATGGAAGAGAAAATATTAAAAGAGAAGGGGAGAAACCCGGAAGAGGAAATACGGGCTTTGCAAGATACGCTATATGTTATAAGCGGAAAATGGAAAATTCCAATTATAAATTCTATTTGTAATGGAAATAAGCGTTTTCGTGAAATAGAACGAAGCATTCCGGGGATAACAACAAGAATGCTTTCAAAGGAATTGAAAGCATTGGAAATGAATAAATTTATTGTTCGTACTGTGTATCCCGATATACCAGTGACTGTTGAATATACATCTACAGAATATTGTAAATCTCTTGGAAATGTTATTATTGAGATGATAAAATGGGGAAGAGCGCATAAGGAATTAATTATTCGATGATTATTCATTGATTTTAAATACTTTTGCTAAAGTAGAAAAGAATATTCGAATCGGAAGAATTTTTCTTAATTTGAGAATCATTTTAGCATCACTGCCTACTACTGTCCGAAATTTCTTACTGCGTCCGGTTGCAATTTTAAATATAACATCTACTATTTCATCCCTTTTTTTCGTATTGGTATCTTGGGCGGATATGGCCAATCGTTGTTCTATTATATTTGTGATTTTATCGTAAGCCTGTATTTCATCACTTCTCGCAAATGAGATATTGTTCACAAATTCAGAAGAGAAGCCTCCGGGTTCAATTAGCCTCATATCTATATTGAAAGACTTGAGTTCGAGATATAATCCCTCGGTAAGTCCTTCGACTGCAAATTTTGACATATTATAGATTGATCCCAACGGCATTCCGGCACTGAGTCCCATCATCGAACTAATATTTATAAACATCCCGCCGTTGTTCTGCCGGAAATGTGGTAAAAACTCCCGTATAACATTCATCACACCTTTAACATTAACATTCAATGCCTTATCAATGACACCGCCGTCTATTAATTCCAATGCTCCATAAATACCGAAACCCGCATTATTGAGGACAACATCTATCTTACCGAAAGCGTCTATTGCTCCTGTTACGGCATTCCTTACTTCATGAAGGTTTGTAACATCAAGTTTGAAAATTTTAATGTTCTCATATTTGGTTAACTCTTTTTCTTTCTCTGGTGAACGCATTGTTGCTGCTACATTCCATCCGTTTTGTGCAAAATAGATAGCGGTATATTTCCCTAACCCGGAACTAGTACCTGTAATAAAAATTGTTTTATTCGACATAATGTTCTAGTATTATTATTTCCGGTAAAGGTACATCTTATTTGATATACTTTTACAACCAGTATAACAAAGTATACCAAATTTTTAATAGAATTTTATAAATCCTTTATTTTCGATTATTTTACAGCATCCTTTCGGGTATTATTTTTCTTAATCAGACGAATGAGCACCCGAAAGGATATTATTTGAAGGTTATTCATGTCTTTGATACATTTTCGGGTACACATATATCAATGCCGGGTGAGGTCAAACGATTTTATTGCGTTTAATCTCCTCTTTAATCTTTTGAATAATTTCACTCGCCCTCTGTTTGTTAAGCCCGATCTTTTCGACGACGGCCATCATGTCGCTGACCGTTGGTTCGCCGCTATTATTTACGGTCGTGGTATGGAAACCATTAAACCCGTTGCCCGGCAGAATGCCGTAAGCCGGAGAAAGGTTCCATTCTCCGTTAATCAGCTGGAATGAGAAGTTTTTTGCATGGTCGTCCCTGTTCTTAATGGCTACATTGAACACCATCAGGCGAAAAAGGGCGTAAACCTCCTCCATATTCTTCGTCAGAATATGGCACAATTTCAGGAGTTCCAGATAATCAAGGCTCGGTACACGATAATCGGCATTCAGAAGCCCGGCAGCGCTTACTGTATGGATTTTTCCTTTTGATGTCCGATCGAACCGTTCCACACCGAAATATTTTCCTTCAAAGAGCCTTGTTGCAGGCATGTTGATGCCGCACTTTTTAGCGAGTAGGGAGTATTCGTATTCTATACGCCCTATGTCGGCGGGATCGACCGTCGCCTTAAACTTGACGAGCCATTCTTTACCGTCGATCTTCACAAATACTTTTGGCCTCGCACCACCCGGCGCACCACCGTATTTATATAATGTATCCAGTGATCCTCCGTCATAATCAGTGGTCAATATCTTTTCGGATTCGGCAGCCAGATTATCGAAATCGATAATCTCATCCGCAGTCGATTCGCTGTAATCCGGCTTATACTCCAGAGCGCCACGTCCGGTATTACCCACTAATGCGAACCGTTGAAGAAGCGTCAACCTTGCCGGATCGGTCCCTTTGCTTTTAAGATACCTGTCCAGGATGAGGTTCCCCCAACCATCCGGTAAACTGTCAACGAACACGCCGAAACCGCCGTTGAAAGGAGTACGTTTTGCCACAAATACTTCCGATTTGAGTAGAAGATTAAAAGGCGAAATGGATTCTCCGGCTTTAATATGCATTATAGCAGCATTGCACACTTCTCGAATCAATTTAAGAAGATGACAGGTACTACTTTGTCATTTTATAAAGCACATGGACAGAAAAGGGAAACTAATACTGAAAACCTGTGAATTGTGTAATATTCAAGTATAAATATATTCCGGAAAGAATTATTATTTATTTGATTTTCAAATCGTCTAATCCCTTCTTATTCTTATCTGCCCGTTTATTGGCTTTTTCCGCCCGCTTTTCTTTCAAATTCTTTTGAGGAGCCTTTTTGTCCGCCCGGTCTTTTCCCTTACTTTCTTTTGACATAACCATTCAAAATATTAATCAAACACAAAGATGAGAATTATTAAACCCGATAGTATTACACAAGAAACAAAACAAGTTGCATCTTTTACATATTTACAGGAATACCGATTTAATTTCAACGACAAAAACCTGTAAAATATGTAATTAATACCCGGTTAATTGTAACATATCGTTTGAAATGAAAGCCGACCTTTACAAACCAATACCTAAATGTGTTGAACAAATATGTATGTCAATAAAAACTATAAATCCGGCAACAAATGAAAAGTTGAAATCATTTGATGAAATGTCCAAAGATGAAATTGAAGCCGCAATCAACCAATCAGAAATAACATATCAAAGCTGGCGAAAAACGACTTATAAACAAAGATCGGTCCTGTTGCACAAAGTGGCAGAAATACTACGTATAAGAAAAGAAGAACTCGCGGGGTTAATTACTCTCGAAATGGGTAAATTAATTGGAGAAAGCAGGGCTGAAATAGAACTTAGTGCAGATATTTTCGATTATTATGCAGATAATGGAGAGAAAATCCTTGCAGATAAGGTTCTGAAACCTAAATTTGGAGAAGCATTTATACGCCACAGTCCGATAGGCGTTTTGCTGGGTGTTGAACCCTGGAATTTTCCATTTTATCAGGTAGCGCGTTTTGCTGCTCCCAATATTATGATAGGAAATACGATTCTTTTGAAACATGCTTCCAACGTACCTCAGTGCGGAATAGCAATGGGAGAAATATTTAAAGAAGCCGGCGCTCCCGAAGGATTGTATACAAATTTATTGATTCCCGGAGATAAAATATCGAAGATTCTCTCTGATGATCGAATTAAGGGAGCATCCTTGACGGGCAGTGAAAAGGCCGGAGCGAGCCTGGCTGAAGCTGCGGGGAAAAATATAAAAAAATCAGTGCTGGAACTTGGCGGTAGTGATCCTTTTATTGTACTGGATGATGCCGATATGGAAAAAGCGGTTTACTGGGCAGTGATAGGCCGTCTGAATAATACCGGCCAATGCTGTGTTGCCGCAAAGCGTTTTATCATTATGGAATCCGTTTATACCGAGTTTCTGACTAAATTAAAAGCAGCTTTCCAGTCGCTAAAGGTGGGTGATCCGATGGATGATGACACACAGTTAGGCCCGTTATCAAGTCAAGATGCCTTAACCGATTTATTGGATCAGATAAATAAATCGGTTAAAGCCGGAGCCAAAGTAGAACTGGGCGGAGGGCGAATAGATCGTTTGGGAGCTTATATGGAACCAACGATCCTGTCGGATATAAATAAAAATAATCCGGCTTATTCCCATGAGCTGTTTGGTCCTGTGGCTTTGTTGTTTAAAGCCAAAACAGTAGAAGAGGCTATTAGCCTTGCCAATGATACCAGCTATGGGTTAGGAGCTTCAATTTTCACGAGTGATATAAAACAAGGGAAATTAATAGCAGATCAAATAGACGCAGGAATGGTATTCATAAATCATCCGACATGGACCCAACCGGATCTACCATTTGGAGGAATAAAGAGGTCGGGATACGGACGGGAATTATCGGAATCAGGCCTTGAGGAGTTTATCAATAAGAAATTAATACGGACAAGTCTATTGACTGATCCGTTTTGAGGAAAGACCTTTTATTATAATGAATTAACGCAATTTTAAAAATCACAGCAAAGGAAGGTGGATCATTGGTCCTCCTTTCTTTTTTAGGACCAGCTAACTTTTCAACTATAAAATGAAAAACAATCCGTATAATTAGAAATAAAATACGCCGCTTATAGTTGATCAAACAGGGGTTTCACAGCGATAAAATTTGTTGTATAATTCAAATTATTAATTACATAATTCACAGATTAACAGGCCAGATCTGTTTTTAGATTGTTCTAATAGTACGAAGACAGTTATCTGTTATAAACGATTTAAACCATAATCAGCGGATTATGTATGAAAGGAATAACACAAGTCGGACGGGCAGCGGGCCCTGCTTTTTGTATCACTGGCAGTTGATGAAAGTAAGAAAAGAAGAAACAAATAAAAAACAAACAAACAAAATGGATTTAGGCGGAATGATAGGGGTACTGACCGTATCGGTTATAGGAGATGTTTTCTTCTTATGGATACTTTCTCTATTTAGTAGTCGTAATAAGCAAATCGGAGTTTAACTCATGGATAAACCGTCATGGCTTATCCATAAAAAATAAGGAAAAATGAAAAAGATTTTAAGTATACTGTTTATAGTATTTGTATTGGTGTTCGTTTCATGTAATACAAAGAGAGGTGTTGAAAAAGATTATCAAAATGCGAAAGAATCGGTAAATAAATCTGTCGATAAAGCCGTTGATAAAACAAAAGAAGGTGTGGAGAATGTAAAAGATTCCTGGAATGACACACGAAATGCTGCCGACAAAAAAGCGGATACAATCAAAACCGATATAAAAAGGGATGTTAAGATAAAATTGGATTAATATCCGTATGTGAGAATGCCAACCATTCACAGTAAATAAAACGGTTGGCTTATCTAAAAAATATGATATGAATAAATTGCTGTTTTTGAGTATAATGATATTGACCACTATTGGTTTTATATCTTGTGAAGACGATGATGCTCCTGTATTAGGAGCCAATGTACAGGTTACGGTAAAGAATCTGATAGGGACCGCTCAAACCAATACGACTGTTTACCTATACAAAGATACGGAAGTAAATAGTTCTACAAAAAGCGCTGATGCCGACAAACATGTTGTAACAGGTGAGAACGGTATTGCCACATTCAACTTGAACTTTACCGAATTAAATATTTTTGAATCTGAAACAACATTGTCTTTTGCCGTCTTTTATGAAGTCGGGGGTGTTGAATTTGTTGCCCCGGGCAGTACAAGTGTGACGGTAAAAAGGAATGACGAGAAAGAAGTTGACATTATAATTCCAATCTAAGAAACAAGAAGTATATGCAACCGCAAATAGAAAAGGCGCCGGATTATCTGAAAGACAATCATTTAAGCGTTGAGGTAAAAAATTATTTAAAGATACTGAATGCAGGAGAGCCTGTTGAAACATTATCCAAAGAGGCTGCCCGCAAAGTGCTTATAACGGTTCAGGCAGGAGTAAAAGTCGATCTGTCGGGTATTGAAGAGTCTGAAAAAATAATTACCGATAAAGACTATCCGGTGAAATTAACCGTTGTTCGTCCTGTAGGCGTAACAAAAAAACTGCCCGCTTTTATTTTCATACACGGAGGAGGCTGGATACTGGGAGACTACATCACCCATAAACGGATGGTACGTGATTTGGTCGTGGAATCGGGATATGCCGCAGTTTTTGTCAATTATACGCCTTCGCCTGAAGCTAAATATCCACAGGCTATCCATGAAATTTATGCAGCCACAAAGTGGGTTGCAAAACATGGAGACGAAATAAATATAGACGGTAATCGTTTGGCTTTGGTCGGTAATAGTGCCGGTGGCAATATGGCTATTGCTACCAGTTTATTAGCAAAGAAAAATAATGAATCGTTTATCAAAGTCCAAATTTTATTATGGCCGGTGACAAATGCCTATTTCGATACAGACTCGTATAAGATGTATGCCGAACAACGGTTTTTGACTACATCGATGATGAAATGGATGTTCGATCAGTATTCAACAGATATGAAACAGCGTAAAGAAATTTTTCTCTCACCGCTTTTGGCTTCTGTTGATGAATTGAAAGGGTTACCTCCAACGATCATCCAGGTGGCCGAAAATGATATACTGAGGGATGAAGGGGAAGCGTTTGGGCGAACGTTAGATGAAGCCGGAGTTGATGTTACGACTATCCGTTACAACGGTGTAATTCATGATTTTGGATTATTAAATGGATTTGCGGCTTTACCTCAAACGCGTTCGATGTTCATCTATTCAGCAGCAATGTTAAAATATTATCTCAAATAAATTAAAAAGAATAATTATGAAAAAAGTAGTATTAGGTTTAGTGATTGGCTCTTTAGTAGGGTATTTAATTCGTAAGAAACAAGACGATGGACAGTTCGACTGTATTTACGATAGTGCCAGCAAATTTTTCAGGAAATCGGAAAAAGATTTAAAGAATATCGTTGATATGGCTGAAAATGAAGCCGAATATTTGGCTGATCGGGTGGAAGATAAAATTGGATAATAAAAATCCGATAATTTCGTCGATTCATATTCAGTAAGTTTACATATATCATATCAGAAAAGTCTGATAAACGATAATGACAAGTTACTATGTTTGTATGAACGCCTATCGGGACGGGTGGCCTCGCTCCTTGCCGCGGGGCGCTCCCCGACCGATGAGTTTTAGCTAAAAGATAAGGTGTAATATATGCATTGGCAGAATATGGTATAAAGTGCATGGTTATCCATGGGGCAGATGTTCCTGCCACCCAATACGAGAACGTGATGAAGTCCGACCCTGTTGATTCGGGGAAACTGGCGAAAGCTTTAAAGGTAGGGACATTACCCGGTATCTATATTCGTCGCAAAGAGAATTTGGTCGACCGCAGCGTGGTTCGACTACGTAAAACCTTGCAGAATCAGCTTATCGGTTATAAATCACCAGTAAAGCATCTCTTTTATACGAATGGAATAAAGATCCCGGAATGTTTTTCAAAGCCGGGTACACAGTGGTCTAAACATTTTGTGGGCTGGTTGGGTGAAAAAATAAAATAATCGTATGAAAAATCTAAACTTTTGGAGAACGACTAATTTTAATGAATCTTTCCTGTCTAAGAATAGAGAAAGATTCTTGACTGTACGTTGAGTCAAAAAAAGAAGAAGCATACTATCCTCTCTATAAAAGACCGATTTATGAAGAGTAGGTATGGATGCTTTGTTGGGCCGACGGCAGGTAATTTACTCCATACCAGCAAATCTGCAATAAAACAAAAGCAACCAGGAGAATAATCATGGATATCTTGTTTACCGATGATTTTTTCAGTCGGTAATGAATATAGACCAGATATCCCAGCCAGGTAGCGGCAGCCCATGTCTCTTTCGGGTCCCAGCTCCAGTAATGCCCCCATGCCTCTTTTGCCCATATGGCTCCCATAAGCATCCCCAATGTGATGCAAGCGGTTCCGGCGTACACCAGATTATCTGTCATGTGCATGATGCGGTCTTTATCGTTAATCCTGCTTTCCCGTGCCAAATAGTAGATGGCAATCAGTGTTACGGCTCCCAGGATGGCATAAGAGAACATGTAAATGATGACGTGCGGAGCAAACCATGGACTTTGCAATGCGGGCATCAGTACTTTGTTGTGTATATCGGGATTCGTTATATTCACGATGATAAATACCGCGGATAGAACCGTGGTAAACGAGAGGATCCATTTGTAATTCCATCGCAGGTAGGTAAGAAGGCCGGCCACTGGAAGAAAGAATGAGTACCAGAGGCGCGTTTCCCCCATGGTACGCAAAGGAGGCCGTTCCAGAGAAGCCCATAATCCGGCGATAAACACAAAGAATACCACCAGTCCGGCTGTCGTTAAAATTGCCGGAAGCGCTGTATGCCTGCTCTTGTATGCCAAAGCGGCTCCGGTACCCCAGAGTAGCACTGCTCCTATGGCAAAATATATAAATGAATCCCAGGTCATAGTTTTTATAAATAATTTCAGACAATTATTATGCTTTCTCCCCGTCTCCCAGTCATATACTTCTCTTCGCGGGTCCTGCGGTAAACAGAAACAACGCTCCTGCCAACAGCATGAAAATCCCTGTGTAAACCACTTTCAGCCATGGGTCCCGCACGAGCTCGAAAATGGAGGTGTCGGAATATTTTCCTTTCGACTCGTCGTAGCTGTACTGATAAATCATCCAATCTTCTATAGACAACGGTTTGTTGACTTCGATCACGGCTTCTTTGGTGTGCCCCGCTTCGGTGTAAACAGTTACGTGCGATGTGTATTTTCTGACTTCCTGCACCGGCATGGCAACGCTTGTCACTTCATCGATCTGCAGCAGGCTGTGCGGAAACAGGTAGCTTCCATTGCTCACCCATCCCTCTATCGGTTGTTCAATACCGGGTTTGGTTACTTTTACTTTGATGGCGGTGGTGGCGCCCTCCATCATCATGGGAACTACGTTCGAGAAGGTTGAATCCCGGAAGATGGCCGCATGGGGCAGATAATCCGTTATTTCAATGGTGACGCCCGCAAGGTGTGTTGTTTTTCCCACCTCCTCAAACAGATAACTCTCAGGGCGTGAGAAGGGCAATATCTTCCCTGTTGCATGGTCTATTATCACTAGCTTGGGTTCGTATTCCTCTATCATGAAAGTATCCAGTTGAATGGCTACCGGCAATTCCCGTGCTCCTCCTATCCTGTCGGTTGCACGCCACTCTACCTGTCCTTCTCTCACGCTCATGGTGAGGCGCTCCATATCGGCGCTGCCCAGTATTCCGCCCAAAAAGGCAATAAACAACCCTAAGTGATTCAGATAGAACCAGATATCCCGCCACGTTTGTCTCCGCCTTGTTCTTCTGAGCGTCGCGAGCCCCAAAATCGTTAACGTATAAAAGCAAAGAAGCACAAACGGCCACGATGTGGTCATTTGATGCCATCCGAGCGAAGTGAAAACATGGGGTGGCAGCTGTTCCAGGCTTGTTCCCGGATGGAACTGGGGAGTTAATCCCATGATCACACAAAGAGCAAGCAAAACAATCACTGTCGGAATGGTGGCGTAGACGCCAGACAGCCATGCGGCTACTTTGTTTCTTCCAAGCAGAAAATGCACAGAAAGAAGCCCTACAAGGAATAGGGCTCCGAGGATGCTATTTACAGGAAATGCAAAAAGGGCGGTTTCAATGTTTCCGGAGAGATATTGCAGGAGGAAACCCGACAATCCGATACCGGCAGCAACCAAAAAACCTTCTGCATACCCCCAGGGCTGTTCCCAAATTTTCCGGGAAGTATTATCCATCTGTTTTTTCTTACATAGAGTCCGTTAATCGTTTTATTCATTGTTTGATATCCCAGTGATTTGGGAGGACTTATCAGCGGGATGGAATATGAGTCCAATCATGCGGATATAAGTCGTTTAAATAAAACTCTAACGAGTTATTATCATTTATAGGGCGAGACCTGTCTTCAACGTATGGTTCATTGACGATTCATTGACGGTTCATGGACGACGTCAGTTCAAACGAACCAGCCTGTTGTTCGCTTTTGCCGTTTCGAGCCATTTGGGAACAACCGTTGCCTGAAATGCTTTTTTATTGGCTCTCTCTTTCTGCATGTCCAATCCAATATAGGCTTGCGCTTTATCTTTTGTAGATATATCGGGCAACGGAACATTTCCTGTGAAGCCGAGCTGTACCAGCACCTTGGATATTTCAAACCGGGCTTTGTGAGCACGATCGAGGCTGAGAGAGAGAATACGTTGGAACTCCACGGGCGAATGGAATGAGCCTCCGTGTGAGGCGACGACGTAATCCCAGCGCCATTGCGACTGACGGATAAGCTGCAACGCATGGTGCATTTGTGCTTCGGTGGCTCCCTTCTCCCAGGCAAACTGCGCTTCGAGATGAGCGGTGGCGAGTTCGATTTCCACCAAATCCCGGATTTGGAGGGCGCTGTGCTGACGTTCGTATACCGAGTTGCGAAGGTCTTCTTCTGTTTCTCTGTGGCACACCTGACAGGTGTTGTTCATACTCGCGAGCGGGCTTCTTATGTGGTGGCTACTGTATTTGACGCCTCCTTCCGAAACATACGGCATATGGCAGTCGGCACACGATACGCCACGCTGGGCGTGGATGCCGGTTTTGAACAGTTCGTAATCGGGGTGTTGCGCCTTGATGATGGGCGCTTTGCTCAATGCATGGGTATAATCGGCAAATTGGATGCTGTCGTAATACTGCTCCGCTCCCTCCATGGTGGTTCCGTTGTGCCAAGGGAAGATGAGGTATTTTCCCTCCTTAGTAAAATAGTATTCCGAGTGGCATTGTGCGCAGGCCAGGGAACGCATCTCCTGATGCGTGGCCTTCCGGATATCCATGCCCATGGCTTCAAACCCTTCTATCAATGCCGGCCGGGTAATTTTCAGGTTCATGGTTTCGGCATCGTGGCAATCGGCGCAACCGATTGGGTTCACGACTTCGTGTCCCCAATGGGCCCAGGTGTTGTTATAGAATTCGGCAATTCCCACGGAGTCCATCAGGCGGGGGACATCGGGGCTCTTGCATGTCCAGCAGGTGGCCGGCTGCGGACCTTCTTCGGGGGTCATCGGGGCGCCTGTACGCAGGGAATGATGCAGATCTCCCACGGCATGCATATGCCCCCTTGGCGTGCCATAGTCTTTCGCAAAGGCATACCCTGCCCATAAAATCACCATTTCGGGCCGTTGTTCCAGCACATCTACCACATTGCTTCCGTTAAATTCGCTTCGGAACGTAGTGTCGGCGGTCATCGTCCAGGTCTCATACTCACGAGGGTAGTTCTCCGCAAATATTTCGCTTCTCGATTCAATACCCGTTATTTCGATTTTTTTGTTGTTCATCACACTCGCTATTTCGGCTCTTCTTTGTGTAATGGAAGCCGCCAGCATACCAAGGAGAAATACCACTCCCAGCGTGACGAAAAACAGGAGCCAACCCACCCAGGGTTTCATTCTGTCATTGTGCCTTGTCCTGCTCATAGTAACTATAAATTTGTTATTTATTTTACTCGTTATTTTGGTCATCATTTTTTATTCACCAGAGTGTGCAACCACTCGGGGACGTTGCTTTCCGGCATCGGAACTCTCGCGTTGGGTGTGGATGACAGGGACCTGCTTCCGGTATGGGGAACGTCTCTGTGACAGTCCCAACAAGCGCTCCCGCCCATCTCCTTCATATCGGAAAATCCCATGCGCCCGGTTTTTACAAACTCGGTATTGAGTTGCGTATGGCATCGGATGCAATTATTCATAATCACTTGAGAACTCGCTTCAATGGCTTGCAACGCCTGATCCTCACCCCGAATTGTGAATACGGCGGAATGACGCAATCCATCCACTGCCTTGAAATAATATCCTTTCACTTTGTTGTCCTGGGGCACGTGGCAGTCGTTGCAAGTGGTGTTTCTGCCGTGTGAGCTGTGCATCCAGGTGGCATAATAGGGGGCCATGATGTGGCAATTGACACAAGTGGCCGGGTCGTTGGAAAGATAGCTGTAGGCGCGCGATGCAAAAAATGTATAGATAAATAATCCCACGAAAGCACCACTGATGATAAGGGCAGGGTATTTCCATCCACCGCGCGGCCTTACCTCACTCCAAAAGTTTCGCAGTTTGCTCATGGTCGCCCACTTTTTAAGAATTTTACTACTTACAAAGAAAGGAACAAACTCTTAAAAAAACTGTAATAATTATGACGTTTGCAAAAAATAATCTACCTTTCACGGTGCAAAGCAAACCAGTCATTGCTTCCTTCGTGCCTCACTAAGATCCGAACAAGTTTTGTTTTTTTGTTTCGGTGTATGGTTCGTTATTCTTTGCCTGTATTGCTTATCGATAATGTTCAATAAAGTTAGACTATTTCTCGCTATGGCATTGTCCAAGCAAGCTTGTCCACTGCTCATTGCTTAACGAAATAGTTCAATAAATTTAGATTTTTTCTCGGTATGGCAAAAGAAAATACAATTTCCTTTTGCTCATTTAGCTTAACGAAAAAGTTGAATTTTTAAAACTGCCTCTATGAATACGCCCTATCTTGATCAGGATCATTCCAGGGTAATTTTTCAATGTCCTTTGTGTAGTTCCGTGCCCGAAGATAAACGGGATGCCTTTCTGAGTGATGTGCGCTTTTCCATACGGAAATATGAAAAAGGAGATGTGATTGTCACTCAGGGTTCCCGTTATGAATCGCTCTATATTTTAATCAAGGGAGAGATTGTCACTGAGATGGCGGATGAGAAAGGCGATTTTATGAAAATAGAACAGATTAAGGCACCCAATCCGCTGGCAACGGGATTTTTGTTTTCTACCGATAACCGTTCGCCTGTTTCCGCCATCTGCAGAGTCCCCTGTATGCTTGTGGCGATCCCGAAAGACAATGTGTATTTCCTGATGCGAAAATATGAAGAGTTTATGATGGCTTTTCTTGCCTATATTTCCAACAAAGTGTCGTTCCTTTCCGAGAAACTACGACTTGTCTCCTTACGGACGATACGGGCAAAACTTGCCTATTATCTACTGAAGGAGTCTGCCGGAAAGAGCACCTTTCAGTTGAAAACATCCAAAGAGGGAATCGCACGTCTATTCAGCGTTTCCCGTCCCGCGCTTGTGAAAGTGATGATGGAAATGGCCGCCGAAGGGATCATTGAAGTGGACAGGCGCGAAATTAAAATCAATGACAGGGCGGCACTCCAAAACATGTTTTAATTGGTAAATTATCCGCTTGACTTCTCGCAAACCCCCGAAAGGAATGATTATTTTAAACATGTCGGGTTCATACTTACAAGCCTTTCTTGCCTTCATTCCAATAGGCGCTTATTTTCATTTGTTTTAAAGAAATACCTTTGGTGATCAGAAATTCTTTTACCGCACGAATAGATTTAACCCTTCCCGTAAGGTAAAAAAACAGATCTTCGGTTGAATGCAGGAAATCGTCCCTGTTCATCAGCGCAATAGCAGATGTTGCCGGATTATCGAAGGATGCGGGTACAAATACGGCATACTCCCCTGCAAAATGTTCCCACTCCTCGTGTTTTTCGTTCATTTCCACTATCGAAATCAAAGACTGATCGTTGGCAACAATCGCTTTTTCCATGCAAGCCATTAATCCGATGCAGGTTTCGTCGCCGAAAATAACATGCCGGGCATATTCCGGTTTGTATTTCAACGACCCGCCCGGGCCTATCAGCTTTATATTGTCTCCTGTTTTAAGAGTGTTTGCCCAGCGAGAGCCAATGCCTTTGCCATGCAGATAAAAAATGGTTTCGCAATAATTGCCTAATTGATTAAAATCGGACAGTGTATAATGCCTGAACTCCGTATCGGTTATCCGGAATTCAATTACGTTTCCGGCAACGAAGCTTACCTTGCTGAAATCGCCGTTAAACCGGACTCGTTTAAGTGTCGGGGTTAAATATTCTGTTTCGGAAACAGTTACAGAATGATACATGCTTTTATAAAGCTTTTCCGACATATTACCTAGCCATTTGGGTGTTTTGGGCATAATGTGTTTTGTTTATAATTTTTATAAATTAACTGCGTTCCTAAAATAGGATATGATAAAATCATTTACTGTTTTGAGCCAATATACATAGCCATCTTCCGTTTTTGTGGCTGTAAGTCTTGACAGAACCAAATCCGGCTTCAGAAAGAATTTTCGAAAGTTCTTCTTTTGTATAAACCGACAAATGCAGCATGTTAATCCACATTTCCGATTCTTCCGGTTTGGACATTTCGTTGCAGATAAGGAATTGCCCGTCGTTTCTCAGTACACGTTTCACTTCCCTGAAATTGTTTACCGGGTCAGGCCAAAAGTAAACGGTTGCAAAAGCGGTGACGACATCGAATTCGCTGCATAAGAAGAACGCTGTTCGTAGTTATTATACAAAGTAACAAGGAAAATGAATAAAATGGAATGGCTATTTATCGGTATATTTTTTCGAATAAATTACCTGAAAAAGGAATGAGCAAACAATTGGTACAGGAGGAACAATTCTTTCGTCCATTGTATGGCAGTAGAGTTGATATCTGAGAGGTATTAACCATATAAAAAGCGTTCAATTCACCCCAAAGAGTACAAAATAATCAACAACAGGTATCTCTACACGTGGGTGCTGATAGTAGAAATATTAAATGAGAGCGATACTAAATGGTAGTTTTTTTGTCCCTTCAAATTACTGCGCTGTTAATTCTCCGCATCAAATCATCTTTGTAGCTGTTTCCAATTGGAAAGGTTTTCCCATCGATAGTCAACTGATTACGCTCTATCATTTCGATATGGCGGAATGAAACGATGTAAGATTTATGAATCCTGATAAACAATTCTTCGGGCAATTTCGCTTCCAGATTTTTCAGGGTATAAAGCGCCGTAATTTTATTCTTAGCGGTATGAAAAGTTACATATTCTCGTTGACCTTCAATGAATAACAAATCGGAATGATTTATTTTATAGACGCGTGCTCCGTCTTTTACGGTAATAAAATCCTTGGTTATATTGGTTATTTGGTGCTTTTCATCTGCTGAATCTCCAGATAATGCGATAGTTAACCCCCTGCGCTCACGAACTTTATCAATAGCTTGCAGAAACCGAGGAAAAGCAATTGGTTTTAACAGATAATCCACCACTTGCAGCTCATAGCTTTCCATCGCATAATCGGAATAGGCGGTTGTAAAAATAATGGATGGTGGATTTTTTAAACTGCGCGCAAACTCCAATCCGGTTACTTCCGGCATTTGTATATCTAACAATAAAACGTCAATCTGATTATTTTGAAGCAGCGTCATAGCGTCAAAAATATTGGGTACGGCTCCGATCAGTTCCAGAAACGGCAACTTTGACACATAGCCTGCCAGAAGTTTTCGTGCATGAAATTCGTCGTCAACGATTAATATTTTTACGGTTTTGTTACTCATAATTTTATTCGAAGTTTATTTCTAAATTAACACGAAAGATTTCCATTTCATTTTGTATGTCGAGTATATAATTATCCCTATAAATTAAGTCCAAACGACGTTGAATATTCATCAGTCCGATTCTCGAACTTCCATCCTTTGCATCTGATTTAATTAAGGGATGAGTATTTTCTGCTGAAAAAGACAGATGTTTTTTATCAATTTTCAAGTGCATGTGTATGTAGCTGTTTTTATCCAAATCCAATGAACAATGTTTGAAACAGTTTTCAACAATGGGCTGCAATATCATCGGAGGAATTTTCACGGTGAAATCCAAAATTTCTTTTGTAAAGATAATATCTTCTTTTGCCGTTTCAAAACGCAATTGCTGAAACTCGATATAATTGTCAATATATTCCACCTCTTTCCCGATAGCCGTATAATCAGCTTCGCAATCTTCAATTATATAGCGCATCATTTGCGACAATTTGAGTACGTATACTGCCGTTTCCTGATCTTTGAAATAAATCATGGAATATATATTATTCAGCGCATTAAACAGAAAATGGGAATTAATCTGCGTCTTAAGTACTTTCAGTTCCAGGTCTTTCTTCTCGGTTTGCAGTTTCTCTCGTCGCGAGGCATCTTCTTCCATTTTTTTTGAAAGGTATGAAACATTGCACACAGTAAAAGTGACCGTAAAAAGTACAAAGAATTTAGAGAGGGGGAAAATAAGTTTAATTTCATGCTTCAAAGACACGTCAAGTCCCAGAAGTATCCACTCTTCTGCTATTGCACAAACAAACGTTAATAAAGCAATTATCAATATGGAAAAGAGGATATAAAAAAACTTTCTTCCCGGAAGAATCAACAGCTTGGGTATCAGCAGTTGTGTCATAATAATAGTAATACCAATCATCGCAATCACACTCATGCCGGCAATAATAAGGGCAACTATTGGCCCTCCCCACAATCCCCAACTAAAGAGCAGGAAATACGAAACTACCCATATAATAATGTGTTGAAATTTGTCAGAAAAGAAGATACGCGATATACTGTTGTTTGTTTTTTGCATTAAAACATTCTTTTATTAAAATAATAGCCGGGTGGATTTTGAGTTAATATACATATAATAAGGCAATTATGGCGTATGTTTTGGCGGGTATATTTACTATTAATGATCAAGTAGTTATGAATAATCCTTTTAAAAAACCCCCCTCTTGTCAGACCGTTTCAAAAACAAAAATACAGATTATTTGTTTATAATTGATTCTAAAATAGGTAAGTTCAACAAAATCCGTCCATTATCCTATTAACCACTGTATTTATTCAACAATCGCCAAGAGCTCCTGTTTTAATAAAATAGAAGCCGTTGGTTGAAAAAAGTAAAGTATTCGTTGAATATTTTTGTGTAGATGAATAAATAATGCTTCTTTTGTCCCGTTTTAATGGTTTGACATGCTACTTGCACTCATTATATTGCTTTTAAAAATTAGATTCTTCCATACGATACAATTATCATTTTATTTATGAATCATATAAGAAAAAAAGTCGTTTATCCCACTTTAATAACGCTTCTGCTCGTTTCTGCTTGTGGAAAACAATCATCCCATCAAACAGGGAGTGGTCCTGTATCAGATAGGGTATATCCTGTAAAAGAGGTGAAAAAAGAGACAGCCGTGTTGGAGTCGGTATTTCCGGTAACATTGAGAGGAGAAGAGGATGCCGAAATAAAACCGCGCGTAAGTGGGTATATCGACAAAGTGTATATCAATGAAGGTGCGGTGGTAGTGAAGGGACAAGCGTTGTTTTCCATCAACTCGCCAACATCGGAACAGGATTTGGCTTCGGCAAAAGCCGCTTTGGAAAGTGCCAATGCCGGTCTCAATACCGCCAGGTTGGATGTTGAGCGGATTCACCCGCTCGCCGAAAAAAAGATTGTCAGTGAAGTACAATTACAAACCTATAAAAACGTACTTCTGACAGCAGAGGCAAAGAAAAAAGAAGCCGAAGTTGCTCTTAGAGCCGTACAAGCCACCACCGGTTGGACTACCGTTACAAGTCCCATTGACGGCGTAGTCGGTTCTATTCCCTACAGAAGCGGAAATATGGTAACAAGTACCACTACACTTACCACTGTTGCGAAAACCAATACGATATATGCGTATTTTTCTCTGAACGAGAAGGCATTGTCTGCTTTGTTTGAGTCGCTAGAAGGAGGAACACAAGCGGAGAAAATCAAATCCATACCCGAAGTAACACTCCGGCTGGCAGATGGAAGCGTATATCCCGAAAAAGGAATAATATCTGCCATTTCGGGCGTTGTGCACTTACAAACAGGTTCGGTTACCCTCAGAGCAAGTTTCCCAAACGAACAAGGACTCTTGCGTAGCGGGGCAAGTGGACGCCTCTCTATCCCACAAGAGCTGCATGATGTATTTATCGTTCCCCAAAAAGCAACGTTTACACAGCAAGATAAAATTGTGCTTTATAAAGTAGTAAAAGATAGTGCCAATGAGAATGATTCTACCATACAAACTATGGTTTCTGTTGAGGCTTTGCCCGATGGAAAAAGGTATGCTGTTACCGCTGGTTTACAGGAAGGAGACAGAGTTGTAGTAGATGGAATTGCCACATTGGGAAATGCACGAAAAATAAAAACAGAACAACAGTAACATGCTCAAAATATTTATAGAAAGACCGGTACTCTCCACTGTTATTTCAATTCTCATCGTTGTATTAGGCGTTATCGGACTTGCTACACTTCCGGTAGAACAATACCCAAACATCTCGCCTCCAACCATACGTGTTTCGGCAAATTATAGCGGAGCAAGTGCCGAAGTGGTAATGAATAGTGTTATCGTACCGCTCGAAGAGCAAATAAACGGCGTAGAAGGTATGACCTATATGACTTCTACCGCGACAAACAGCGGTTCGGCAAGCATCCAGGTTTATTTTGAATCCGATGTCAATCAAGATATTGCCGCCGTAATGGTTCAAAACAGGGTAAGTCGGGCAACCTCCCTGCTTCCTGCCGAGGTAACCCAATCGGGTGTAACGGTAAACAAACAACAAAGCGGTAACGTGTTGATGATTTCCGTAACATCAACCAATACGGATCACGATCAGCAGTTTATACAAAACTATACGGATATTAATATTTTACCGCAAATAAAACGGGTTGCGGGTGTGGGGGATGCCAGCGTAATGGGTGCCAAAACGTACACTATGCGTATTTGGTTGAATCCAAGCTTAATGGCATCTTACAATATAACGCCGGCGGAAGTAAGAGCAGCATTGAATGACCAGAACGTGGAAGCCGCACCGGGTTCTCTCGGGCAAAACAGCGATCAAACATTTGAGTATTCCTTGCAATATACCGGAAGGCTTAAATCCGTAGAGGAATTTGAAAACATTATCCTTCGCTCGCAAGATGGACAAATACTCCGATTGGGGGAAGTTGCCGATGTTGAGTTGGGTTCGTTGAACTATTCCGTGATGTCAAGCACCGATGGGAAACCTTCGGTAAACGTTCAGATCAGCCAGATTGCCGGCTCGAATGCAACCGAATTGATTACCAACGTTAAAGAAGCCTTGAACGAAGCATCCACAACATTTCCTCCGGGTTTCGAATTGGTGTATCTTACCGATGCGAGCCAGTTCTTGGATGCCTCGATTTCGAAAGTTATTTCAACATTGATCGAAGCATTTTTACTGGTGTTCATCGTCGTGTTTGTATTCTTGCAGAATTTCCGTTCCACCCTGATACCGGCAGTCGCGGTTCCGGTAGCCATCGTTGGAACGTTCTTCGTGTTGCAAATAATGGGATTCTCCATCAACTTATTGACGTTGTTTGCATTGGTCCTTGCCATCGGGATTGTGGTGGATGATGCCATTGTGGTGGTTGAGGCGGTTCACGCGCAATTGGAAAAAGGGGCAAAAAACGCAAAAGAGGCAACCATCAAAACAATAAAAGAAATAGCTCCGGCGATTATCTCCATTACATTGGTGATGGCAGCCGTATTTATTCCGGTAAGTTTTATCGGTGGTACAAGCGGAGTCTTTTATCAACAGTTTGGGTTAACCTTGGCGGCAGCAATTTTTATTTCGGGTATCAACGCGTTGACATTGAGTCCCGCTTTGAGTGCTTTGCTTCTGAAACCGGAAACAAAAGAAACGGGTCATAAAGAAAACAAAAATATTTTTAAACGCTTTACGGTTTTTTTCAACAAATGGTTTGATAAGCTGACACATCAGTATGAAAAGACCTTGCGTTTCCTGGGAAAAAGAAGACACCGCTGGATTACGGGCACCATGATTCTGGTATTTTCCTTACTATTGTTCTTTTTGATGAAAACCACACCGACGGGATTTGTCCCGCAGGAAGATAGTGGAGAGGTGCTTTGTATGATTACCCTTCCTCCCGGCTCCTCGCTTGAAAGAACAGATTCAATTGTTCAAAGAGCCGCATTAATTGCCCGAAGCATACCCGAAATAAAACATATTACCAATATATCCGGGATAAACTTTATGAGTGGATTGGGCAGTCCTTACGGAACCCTGTTTATCAAACTTATCCCTTGGGACGAACGTAAGCGCTCCGCATCCGACATTGTAAGTCTTTTGACAGAGCAAACAAGCTCTATCATTGATGCCTCTTTTATGACATTTAGTTCTCCTACATTGAGAGGATTTGGCTTGAGTAGTGGGGTGGAACTGAAAATGCAGGATAAAACAGGTGGAAATATTTATGACTTTTATGCTGTAACGCAAGATTTTCTTCAAAAGTTACAGGATACGGATCAGGTTTTGTCGGCTTCCACCACTTTTAATCCGAATTTCCCTCAAAAACAAATTGAAGTCAATATTGCCAAAGTGAAGGAGGCGGGTTTACAACTAAATGATATTTTATCTACCATGCAGATGTATGTGGGTAGTTTATATACTTCGAACATCACCTTGTACGGAAAGCCTTATCGTGTTGTAATGCAAGCATCCCCCGAATTCCGCAAAGATATGGAGAGTTTGAATGCTTTGTACGTAAAAACAGGGTCGGGAGAGATGGCTCCAATCACCGAATTTTTAACAATAACGGACTTTTCGGGACCTCAATCGTATTCCCGTTACAATATGTACACATCAATGGATGTAACTATTATTCCCGATTTCAGTAAAGGGTACAGCACCGGCGACTTGATTGAACTCGTGGATAAAATGGGACTTCAAGAACTTCCCGTTGGTTACGGGTATGAATATACGGGTATGACACGCGAGGAAGTAAAAAGCGGAAGCCAGACCTTGGTGATATTCTTACTCTGTTTGATATTTGTTTATCTATTGCTTTGTGCATTGTACGAAAGCTACATTTTGCCGTTTTCGGTTATTCTGTCCTTGCCTGTAGGGTTGGCCGGTGTCTTTATATTTTTAAGAATATTTGGTGTCCCGCAAGGTATTACCAACAATATATATGTTCAGATTTCACTGATTATGTTGATTGGTCTATTGGCAAAAAATGCCATTCTTATTGTGGAATTTGCTATCCAGCGACGCCGGCAGGGAATGAATATTGTAGAAGCCGCAGTACAAGGGGCCGTGGCTCGTCTGCGTCCTATTCTAATGACATCGTTCGCGCTCATCGCGGGTTTAACACCGTTGTTTTTTGCAACAGGTGCGGGCTCAATAGGGAACCGGTCAATCGGCATCAGTGCCATTGGCGGTATGCTTATCGGTACAATTTTGGGCGTGTTGGTAATTCCGTCGCTGTATATAATTTTCCAAACCTGGCAGGATAAATTTAGCAAATCAGGAATGATCAATTCGAATGATGAATTTATAAATAAAACGATTGATGAAAAAGAATAAATTGACCATAGGAATAGTGATTGTCGGATGTATCTTTGGCATTTCGTCTTGCCAAATTTTACATCCATACAAATCGCCAACTATAAATACGGATAATTTGTATCGTGATTATTCTTCGACCGACACAACCAGTATAGCGTCAGTTTCGTGGAGAATTTTTTTCACGGATACCATTCTTATTAATCTGATTGACGAGGCTCTGCAGAAAAATGTAGATATTCAAATCGCAGAAAGTAGCATTCGCCAAGCAGAAGCGAGTTTGAGACAGACAAAAGCAGCTTATTTTCCGACTGTTTCGTTGACAGGACAAGTTGCAAACAGCACAACAAGCGATGCCGACAATGCGTTGAATAGTACTTCCAATGCTGTCAGAATAGGAATTAGCTCAACTTGGGAAGCCGACATATGGGGAAAGTTGAACAGACAATCGCGTGCTCAATACGCTGCATTTTTGAAAAGTCAAGCCTACAAAGAAATGGTTCAAGCTTCCTTGGCTGCCAATGTTGCCACCTCCTATTATTCCTTGCTGGCCCTTGACGAGCAGTTAAGAATCACGAAAGAATCCATTGTTTTGCTTGAAAAAAATGTAGAAACCATTGAAGATCTGAAAACGGCAGGACAACAAAATGCAGCGGCGGTTGAACAAAGCCGCACATTGATGCTGACTACCAAACTAAGCGTATATGACTTGGAAAACAGTATCCATGAAATGGAAAACGCGCTTAGCGTCTTGCTCGCACGCAAACCGGGAAGTATTGAACGCAGTTCATTCGACAAACAGGCTGTTCCCGGACAAATGCAGATTGGTGTTCCAATGCACTTGCTTTCGTTGCGTCCTGATGTAAAACAAGCCGAATTGGCTTTTCGCTCGGCCTTTGAGTTGACCAATGTCGCGCAAGCGAGTTTTTATCCAAGTATAACGCTCAGTTCGGGTTCGTTTATCGGTTATGCAGCTTCGGGGTTCAGCAATGTTTTCAGCCTTGAAAATTTAATAGCAAGTGTCATCGGCGGACTTACTCAACCTGTTTTTTTACAAGGGCAGTTAACTGCAAATCTTACCATTGCCCAAGAAAATCAACAACAGGCTTTGCTTATATTCCAAAATACGATACTCGATGCAGGAAGAGAAGTATCGGATATTCTATTTGCTTACGGCAATTCGATAAAGAAAAACGAACTCCGTCTTCAACAAGTTGAATCAACTCAAAAAGCAGTAGAATACACGGAAGAACTGCTCAAAGCGAACGAAGCCATCTACACGGAAGTGCTTACCGCACAACAAAACTATCTGTCGGCTCAAATCAATCAGGTTATCGACAAATTGGAACAATTACAGTATTCAGTTAATTTGTACCGGGCTTTGGGCGGAGGATTGGAAAGCACAACCTTCAGCATCTTCAATGAATAGCCTCATTGTTTTGATCTCTGCCGGATAATCTTCCAATAGAAATTCCTGTTTCGCAACCAATGGCCATATCCCCTATTTTTTATTCAGGCTCACTAATATTTATGCCTAGTCCACAAGAATTCGGGTTGATCCCTCATTGGGGGATTACTGTCAAGCACTGGAGAGCACTCTCCTATTGCTAAAAATAACGCATAATTACCTTCTGAGATTTCTTTCAGTAAATCAAATGCTTCGTTGATAGAAGATTTTACCTCTGCCCTAATTGCTGCAAATCGTTTTTTTGTAATCATGATGTAAAAATTAAAGTTATGTATTTTGTTATTTTAGGATCGTTTTTCTTTTACAAATAAGCTGCTTATATTCTTCCTTCATTTGTTCAGGCAAGAAAGATGAATCTATAAAGTCATACCATTGGGGCAATACCTTCCTGAATTTCTCATAGACATTCTCAATCGCCTTTTCATCTACCTTGAAGGTCTTTAGAAGATTATCAAAGTCTGCTCTTTTCAGTTTTCGTTTTTTACCGTTTAAGGTCAATGCCAGTTCTTCATTATCTTCGGGTATAACCAATTTGGTAGATAGCAAATCATAAGCAGGAGCAAATGCATATTGGCTCCGCTCTGCTCTGCCGAACGCTGTTTCACCTGTTCCTTTGTAAAGAGAAAAGTTTTTCAGGTGCATATCTGCATTTCCTGTCAGATAGCAGAATAGTAAAACTTCGAAGTAATTAATCAAGTCCAGTATAGGATAGGCTGAATGCTCTACAATCTTTTTTGCTATCTGTTCATGAGAACCTTTGTATTTCTGTTCTGTTAGCTTCTCCGTCAACTGGCACATATCTTCCATTGGAATTTTGCCGCCTTTTTTATCCCGGTCGATTCGTTTTGTGATATAAGCCAATGAGCCGTCTTTGAAACGTATCAAAGAATGAGGAACGGCTTTTATTTTGCTAACTCTGCCAAATGCATGGTTAAATCTTCATTTTCGGGAAGATGGGCATGTTGCTCAGTTTGAGGTTTCAGAATATATCCACCCCATAAGCCGACTATCGTAAAACGCTTCTGTCCGCTTTTCTCCTTTTTCAAATCAACAGAAAGTTTCGGTTGTACACCTGTAATTGTTATTTGTGAACGGACGATCTCTAAAGCCAACGATTCTATATCCGCTTTACTGTATGGAAGAACAGGAGGTGTAGCATCCCCAAATATTTTCTTTGAACATTGCGGATGAAAATCCGTTTGTCCCTCTTCAAGTGGCTGATAACAATACAAACATCTTTGCATAATACTTGTGATTAAAGAGGTTGAACACTAACAGCGCCGATGCAATCTTTACAACAGGCAAGTAACAAGGACATTCTATCCCGATTGTTTATTTTCCAGTTCTTTTCGGCAATCTCCAATAACCACCCTTCGGGTATCAGTCCGTCAAAGAAAGGATGCAATACATTGCTGATATAGGGTTTATCTGTTAGAGGTAAAGTCAAACTTATTGGCTCTGCTTTTTCATTTGACAAATATGATGAATCATATTCAAACTTATATCCGTTCTCATCCTCTGTTAAAACACCGGCAAATGTATTGTACATATAAATCCTGGCTTGTTTCATGGTTCTATCAGGTTAGTCCTGTCCATAGGTACAGCACCGAGCTGCATCCCAAGCAGGTTTAATACTTGATTCACTTTATCCATCTTCAGGGTTTCTTTCCCTTGTTCCAGTTCACGTAAGAAGCGAAGCCCTACACCTGCTTTTTGTGCGAACTCTTCCCGTGATAATCCAAGTGCTTTACGCTTGGTTTTTACATATTCGTTTAATGGTAGATTATTCATATTCGATACCGTTTCGGGTACAAATATAAGAATATTATTTGAGAAATACCCGAAAGGGTGCTAAAATAATTAAAGCCATGAAATGATACCGAAGGGATGTTGTGCGGGAAGCTTCTCTACAAAAATGCATTTGTCTTCTATCTCATTATTTTATAATCACTTAGCAAATCGTAAAAGTAGAATAGGTGAAAATAGAAACTCCCGATATTCAGCGAATATCAGGAGTTTAGTTCTTTTTGCTTTCTTTAAAAGTGGTGCCACCAGGAATCGAAGAAAATTCCTAAATAGCACTATCTTCCAATGAGTTATGTTTTCATTACGATGTAAGTCCCTTGAATAAGGTCTTCACAGCATTGCACCGTTTTACATGGTTTAAGGATTGAAGCAATATAAATCAGGTATATTGTATCAGTCCTTCTTCTTCTCATTTATTTAGCATTACTGAGCGTAATTTCTAAACGAGTAATCTTATTATCCTTTGTTTCCATATGATAATCCAAGGCGACCGGGCTTCCGTCAAAATCTCCTGAAACAACAGCAGTCAGAATAGCCGTTGAATCGGTCTCTGAATATTTCGTTGGCTCCATTGTTGTTTTGAATTGTTGATTGGCATCTTCAATCCAATCCTTTATGACCTTTTTTCCCTTATACTCCTTTTCTTCGTCAATGACAAGTGCTGTTTCTGAGAAACAGTCTGCGTAGGTATCACTGTCATAATTCTTCTGTGCTGTTAACAAGTCTGAAACGACTTTCGGTAATTTTAAATCCATTGTTTTTATTTTTTAAGTTACTGATGTTTCGCAGTTAGAAACTAAGTTGATAATGAGAGGATAAAAAATATTCGAATCTAAAGATGCTATCCAAAACCGAAACAGAGAAAATAGCCAAAGCATTTTTGTTGAAGCTAGACGAATCCTTGGCAAATAATTTGAAAAACCTGTGGATTGAACGCCACGATGAGGAAATTTTCATAAACAACAGGGAGAAAACAATCATTGCCGGAATGAAATACAAATGTTATCGTTCTTCAAGTAATGATTATGCATGGGTAATTGTAGGTTTTGATGGTTCGGTCATTACTTTTGAGCGAAACATCAAATGGAACACGTCCGAGCACAAAAGAATTACTGAAAAGTGGCTGCATGACAGTTGGCTGAATGAACAAAATCCTAAAAAATAATCATTACAAATAGATGAGAAGGAAGGATTGTTAGTCTTTTTTTTGTTTGTTATAGTTATTTAACTGAATTGATAAACTTTTTCTGTGAATTACCCATATCTTTGTTTGTCATTATGTAGGACATATTATACTTATATTACATATGGAAAAAGAAGCCTTCAAAATTGAAATCAAGAATGGAACAACAACACTTGTTGACCTGGCAGAAGAAGCGATTCTCAATTACATCAAAGAGAGCCAATTAAAATCTGGAGATGAATTCCCTTTTGATGAAAACCAACTTTCAGAACAACTCAGTGTAAGTAGAAACGTGGTTCGGGAGGCGCTAAGTAGATTGAACTCATTTGGAATAATCCACAGCCGCAAGCGTAAAGGGATATATCTACAAGAGCCAGACATGAAAAGAAATCTAAGCAGAATTGTTGACCCCCAACTTCTTAGCAAAGATCGTTATCTTGATCTGCTGGAATTGAGATATATTTTAGAGATTGGCATTATACCTTCTCTATTTGAGAATCTGCAAGATAAAGACATTAAAGAACTTTACGAAGCACTCCCCCTCCATTTAATAAAAAACAAAGACGCGCGGTTTTCCACGGAAGATGAGATTAAGTTTCATACCATCATTTATAAAATTGCTAATAATCAGACCCTGATTGATTTAATGCAGATCATTATATCCATGCGTTTCCGGCTTTATGATAGTTCAGAATTTACAATTTTCAATGAAAACTTGACGAAAAAGAATTTGAAGCCAACCCATTACGATATCATAAAAGCATTAGAGAGTCGAGATCCGTTACAGTATGAAGATATCATAAAAAGGCATTTACTTCCTTACCACATGTATATTAAAGAGAAGCGCGGAAAAATGATAGAGAGGTGATTTAAAGGAATAAAAGTATGATTTTTTCGATTTTAGATTGGAGTATAGTCATCGTGTATATCTTGTTAATGTTGTTAATTGGATATCTATCTTCCAGGAAAAATAAAACGGTTGAAGATTATATTTTGGGCGGCAAAACAATGAATTCGTTTTCGATAGGAATTTCATTGTTTGCTACCCTATTCAGTACTTTAAGTTACTTGTCCTACCCGGGAGAGATGATTAAATACGGACCCGTATTTCTCGCGGGGATTCTTGCTTTGCCAGTCGCGAACCGGCTCGTTGGAAGATTTCTCATACCCAAATTCATGCAAATGAACGTCAAAAGCGCGTATGAAATTTTGGAAGTCAAGATTGGGCCTGCCACCCGAAATCTCGCGGTATTATTTTTCCTTTCGCTGCGGTTTTTGTGGATGACTACCATAATCTACGCGACAGTAGATATTGCTCTCGTGCCTATACTTGATATTAATCGTCCACTAGTTCCGGTTATAAGTGTTATTTTGTCCCTTCTAACCGTTATCTACACATCAATGGGAGGCATGAACGCCGTGGTTAAAACAGATGTTGTCCAATCTTTTATAATGTTTTTCGGCCTTATATTGACAATCATTTTTGTCCATACCCAACTTGGTGCCAATCAGTCCCTCTTCGATCCTGAGATTTACACCCATTGGGAACCCGTTAACTGGGGAATACACCCGACTAAACGAATGACCGTGGGAAATATTTTTATTTTGATTTTAGTGATACAATTGTGTACCGCCGGATCAGATCAGATGGCAATTCAAAGATACTTATCCACGAAAAGCGTGAAAGATGCTACTTCATCATACAATGTTTCTCTTTGGGGTGGAGGGCTTATTAAGATTCTACTGGCGTTCGCCGGCATCTGTGTTATGGCCTATTTTTTTCATAACCCGGAGATACTCGGGGATGGTACCATCGCGGATAATGCAGACTCTCTATTCCCCTTGTATATTCGTGTAGGGCTTCCATCGGGATTAACAGGTTTGATTACCGCCGGGTTGTTGGCCGCTGCCATGTCGAGCTTATCCTCCGGTTTAAATTCAACCTCTACCGTGATAATGGAAGATGTCATCAAAAAATGGAAAAAAGTTCAAAGCAAACTGGTCAATGAAAAAAGAGAATTTAAACTGATAAAAAGGCTAACCTTAACCCTTGGCGTACTGGTCGCCCTTTCCACTTTTTTCCTGCCCTATGTCACCGGCAACCTGTTTGATGTGATCCAACGAGTGGTAAACTTGGTGGTAGCTCCGCTTTTTGTTTTGTTCATAATGGCTCTATTCGTGCCTTTTGCTACAGACAGAAGCACGGTATGGGCAGGAGTAAGTTCATTAGTTATTGCAATTTTAATTGCTTTTTTCGAGATTTTTGGAATTTCCTCTTTGTGGATTACTCCCTTGTCCCTTCTTGGGGGAACAATTATAGGGATATTGCTTAGCTACGTTGACAAAAAACACGGATAATAATGCATAAATAGATAGATTATAAATAAACCTCAAATTATCTCGCCTATGGAAGTAAAACAAGAATGTAAATTGAAAAATGAAATGTACGGTAAACAGTCTATAACGCGGTTAAATAAAAAAAGCCGAACGAATGGGCAAAAAACGTTCGGCTGACCAATTCTAATTACTGAGTTAAATAATTAAAATCATTCAAAGTTATGAATAAATACTCTATTGAAGGGAATGAGACAGTTAACAATACCAAACAAGTGTCAAAAAATATGGGGGTGACCTTAGTGATGTTGTTCTCTGCTATAGCCATTTCGCACGCGGTGAATGGTTATTCGAGTGGAAAATGGATTGAGGAGGCAAGAGAAGCCGAAAATATTTATCAGCAACAGAGAAGAGTACGGGGTATAGTAACCGATAAGGAAGGAGAAGCCTTGCCAGGCGTTACCGTCGTTGTTGATGGTACCACGAGGGGCGTGATCACCGATATCGATGGCGCTTACTCTATTGATGTTAACCCTAGCGACAAGCTGGTTTTCTCTTTCGTCGGTATGGAAAACCAAACCATTGAAGTAAGAACTTCAACCACGATTAACGTTACGATGCAGGACAAAATCGATGAACTAGAGGAAGTGACAATCGTCGCTTTTGGAAAACAGAAGAAAGAGAGTGTTATCTCTTCTATTTCTACGGTAAATACAGCTGATTTAAAAATTCCTTCAAGTAATTTATCAACAGCATTCGCGGGGAAAATTGCCGGGATGATTTCCTACCAAACAAGTGGAGAACCCGGGCAGGACGATGCAAATTATTTTGTTCGTGGAATAACTACTTTTGGAACAGGAAAAGTTGACCCTCTCATTCTGATTGATAATATGGAGGTTATTTCAAGCGATTTAAATCGCTTGAATCCAGATGATATACAAAGTTTTTCTGTATTAAAGGATGCTACTGCAACAGCTTTATACGGAGCGAGAGGAGCAAATGGTGTAATATTAGTTACGACCAAAGAGGGGCGCGAGGGGAAAGTAAAAGTGTCAGTGAGAGTCGAAAATTCTTTCTCTCAACCTACAACCGAAATCGAAATGGCAGATCCAATCACTTATATGAGAATGTCGAATGAAGCCTCACAATCTCGTGGAAGTTTAAATCCATTAGTGTATTCGAACGAGAAAATAGATAATACTATAAAAAACACCAATCCTTATGTATATCCTTCTGTCGACTGGAGAAGCCTAACAATTAAAGATTACACAATGAACCAACGTTTCAATCTAAACATATCAGGAGGAGGAAATATTTCCAGGTATTATATTGCAGGATCATTCACACAAGATAATGGAATTTTAAAGGTTGACAAACGGAATAATTTTAATAACAATATTAATTTAAAAAAATACTCAATCAGATCCAATATTAATATAAATCTCACCAAAACTACCGAAGCTATAGTTCGTGTACATGGTGCCTTCGATGATTATATTGGCCCTATCAGTGGAGGGAGTACAGTGTATAATCAAAATCTCAAGGTAAGCCCGGTCAGGTTTCCGGCATATTACGAACCTGATGAAACATATGCTTTATCTCAGCACATTTTATTTGGGAATGCCGGAGAGGGGGGTGAATATTTGAATCCTTATGCCGAAATGATAAAGGGATACAAGGAAACAAGAAATACAGTTATGATGGCTCAAGGTGAACTTAAGCAGGATCTTAGCATGATAACTCAAGGACTCGCCGCACGAATTTTAGCCAATGCCACATCATACTCATACTTCGATTTGCAACGTAGCTATAATCCGTATTACTATAATATTGCCAGTTACGATAGAGCCACAAATAAATATTCATTGGTTGAATTAAATCCTTTATCTGGAACAGAATACCTGGGGTATAGCGAAGGGGAGAAAAGCGTATCACGGCAATTTTATTCCGAAATGTCCTTATCATACGATAGGATATTTGATAGACATGGAGTAAGCGGAATGCTGATATTTTTAATGAGAGAGCAACTGACAGGCAATGCTGGCAATTTGTCAAACTCGTTACCTCATAGAAACCTGGGACTATCAGGCCGTTTTACATATAATTACGACAGTAGATATTTCTCTGAATTCAACTTTGGGTATAATGGCTCTGAAAAATTTGACAAAAATCACCGTTGGGGTTTTTTCCCTTCATTAGGATTAGGATGGATTATTTCAAATGAAAATTTCTGGGACGGGGATATTTTGGATAATATTTCTTTGCTAAAATTACGTGGGACTTATGGATTAGTAGGCAATGATGCTATAGGGGCAGAACGTTTTTTTTACTTATCAAGAGTAAACATTGGGGGGGGGAAGGGTATAGTTTGGGATATGACTTTAGTGGTAAAAGTAGAACCGGAGTCTCAATTTCACACTATTCAAATCCAGCTATTGGATGGGAGGTTTCTTATAAAGCTAATTTGGCAATAGAGCTTGGGCTTTTTAAAAATAAATTCAACGTTATCGCGGAGATATTCAAAGAAAGAAGAACAAATATTCTTCAGACACGTGCAGATATTCCAACAACAATGGGATTATGGAGTACACCACAGGCTAATATTGGTGAAGCTTCCGGGAGAGGTTTTGAGCTTGAATTAGATTATAAACAATCTTTTTCCAATGATTTTTGGGTAACGGTTAGGGGAAATTTTACATACGCACGATCATTATTTGAAAAGTATGAAGAACCTGATTATTGGTTTGCTCCATGGAAATCCAGAATGGGACAACCTATTTCTCAACTGTGGGGATATGTTGCGGAAAGGCTTTTTATTGATGATGCTGACGTGTTGAATTCTCCTATTCAAGATTTTGGAGAATATGGCCCGGGTGACATAAAATATAAAGATATTAATAATGATGGTGTTATTAATACATTGGATCAAGTCCCTATTGGTTTTCCTACTACGCCTGAAATTAATTATGGGTTTGGTACATCCATAGGATATAAAAATTTTGATTTTTCGTTTTTCTTTCACGGCTCTGCAAGGTCATCTTTTTGGATTGATTCAGGAGCTATGTCACCTTTTATTAAATCAGGAAGAACAGAAACAGGTCTTGCCAAATTTATCGCTGATGACTACTGGTCTTATTCTACACAAAATCCCTTAGCCAAATGGCCGAAATTATCTTTATATAAAATTGATAACAATAACGAAAGAAGTACCTGGTTCATGAGGAACGGATCATATTTACGACTTAAAAATGTTGAGATAGGTTATTCACTTCCAAATAATCTTGTAAATAAAATAAAATTAGAAACATGTCGAATTTATTTAAATGGATCAAATTTATTTCTGCTGAGCAAATTTGATATTTGGGATATTGAATTAGGAGGTAACGGGCTTAACTATCCGTTACAGAGAGTGGCAAATTTAGGGATTAATATTTCATTTTAACTGCCTGTAATTCCGTGTCTTATTAAGAAAAAACAAACTTTTGTAAAAAACAATATGAAACGAGCAAGATAACTGTTCACTAAAGTTAGTTGTTTTGAGTCGCCTTCGCTCCTCGATTTCTAATTCTCGCCAAGGCATAATGTAAACAAGTTTGTCTTCTGCTCATTTAGCTTAACGAAAACACTCTCACACAAGAACATGATTAAAAGCGAGTTCCATACGATACATTTGAAACGAGCATATCAAAAGTTCTTAGAAAGGAACATGATTCTTGCGAGTTCCACACACTATAATATAAAAAATAAGATAATCTGTGAAAATAAATAATTTTAATCGTATGAAAAAAAACAGATTTAAATTGCTAGTGGTTGCTATTTCATTGATATTGGTATCATGTGACTATCTGGATGTAGTTCCGGATAATATTCCTACGATAGACCACGCCTTTGTAAATCGAAATGAAGCTGAAGGGTTTCTTTTTGGATGTTTTGGTTTTATGCCTGATATTGGCAACGTTCATCAAGATCCCGCGTTAACAGCTGGAGATGAAGTATGGTTTAATGAACCGTTGCTAGATTTTACCCCTGATCTGCATAAAATATTTAAAGGAGAACAGAGTGCTACTAATCCTTTAGCAAATTACTTTTCAAGTAAACATGATGGTAATGCAAGAGGGGGAAAAAACCTTTTTACCGGACTTAGAGACATTAATATTTTTCTTGAAAATATTAATAAACCTTATGATTTAAGTGATTTTGAGAAAAAACTTTGGATTGCAGAAGCAAAATTTGTGAAAGCGTATTTTCATTTTTGGCTATTGCAGATGTACGGGCCTATTCCCATAATCAGAGAAAATTTACCCATCGATTCAGCTCCGGAAATTACAAAAATATATAGAGATCCTATCGATGAAGTGGTTGATTATATTGTTTCTCTATTAGATGAATGTGTTGAAGATCTTCCATTAAGGATTGAGGATGAAATTAATGATATGGGGCGCCCTACTAAACCAATTGCATTGGCCTTAAAGGCTAAAGTTTTAACTCTTGCTGCAAGCCCCCTGTTTAATGGCAATACAGATTATGCAAATGTAGTAGACAATCGAGGAGTTCAATTATTCCCACAAGAATATAGTACAGAAAAATGGATAAGAGCGGCAGAAGCATTAAAGGAGGCTATATATATCGCTCATGAAGCGGGACATGAGTTATATGATTATAATAATAGCCTTTATGCAAGATTTTTAGATAACTCAACAATCATGGCTATGCAGGTAAGAGGAGCTGTTGTCGAACGCTGGAATCCGGAAATAATTTGGGGAAACTCACGCACCTCATCTAACGGCCTTCAAAGATTATCATACCCCACTATAAATCAAGCGACAGACGATATGCTGCCAACTTACGCTCCCCCTCTGAATATCGTTGAACAGTTCTATTCCAGCAATGGAGTTCCTATTGAGGAAGACAAAAACTGGCAGGGAATTGATTGGTATGGAATAAAAAGAGGCGATGAAAAACATAAATATTACATAAGGGAAAATTATGAAACTATCAATCTCCATTTTAATAGGGAAGCACGTTTTTATGGATCAATAATATTTGATGGAATGAGATTTTATGGTCAGGGAAAACATGCAGATGATGAAAATTTATTTACTATATATTTGAAATTTAACAATCTACCCGGAGGTTTTTATAGATCAAGGCATGGTATAACCGGATATCTATCCAATAAACTGATTCATTATTTAACTTCTAGTGCATCGGGTAACATAAATACATATTCATACGCGTTTCCAATAATAAGGTTGGCTGATCTTTATTTACTGTATGCTGAAGCTTTAAATGAAATAAAAGATGTTCCTGATTTTGAAGTGTACGAATTTATTGATCTTGTAAGGAATAGGACCGGACTCAAGGGTGTTGTTGAAAGCTGGAAAGAGTACTCTATTGAACCGGATAAACCTTTATCTAAAGAAGGAATGAGAGATATAATTCGGAGAGAAAGGTTAAATGAACTTGCATTTGAAGGTGGCAGGTTTTGGGATTTACGCCGATGGAAATTATCCGAACAATTCTATAATAAACCTATTCGAGGGTTGAATGTATATGGCTCAGGAACTGATTTTTACAATGTGACGACTATTTTCCAGCCTAAATATGAAAAGAAAGACTATTTGTGGCCAATACGCTGGTCAAACATTTATATAAATCCCAATTTATTACAAAATCCGGGATGGAAGTAATAAATAATTGTATGTAAATATGAATTTAAATTGAATGATATGAAACGAGCATGATAATTGTTCTCACCCGAGTTCATGATTATCGCGAGTTCCATACACCAAAATAAAAAAATAAAATAATCGTATGAAAAAAATACTGTTCTTGCTTTTAATTACTTCCCTGGTTATTAGTTGTGCAGAAACACCTGATTGGAGTGATAAAAAAGACAATATACCACCAGGGCATGTGCAAAATCCTCTTGTAGAAAACATAAATGGAGGTGCAATTATTACCTACAATCTGCCGGATGATAAAGATATACTTGCCGTAAAGGCAATATATAATTTGAAAGGCCGGGAGGTCGAGATCTACTCGTCTGCATATCGTGATACAATTAAAGTGGAAGGATTTGGGGATACAAAAGAGCAATTGGTAAAATTAGTCTGTATTGACAAAAGCTTCAACGAATCGATACCTGTCTATTTACAAATTAATCCGCGAACTCCCCCAGTTGAATTAATTGCTGAGTCAATGGTTGTTAATGAAACTTTCGGCGGAATTTACGTTGAATGGGATAACAGTTTTAGGACTGATCTGGCCCTTACTCTTTTCGCGGAGGATTCCGAAGGAGAAATGAAGGAGGATTATACTTATTATTCAAATTCCCCTACAGGCAGATACTCCTTCAGGGGTTTTGATGACCAGACTCGAAAATTTAAGATTGTAGTAAAAGATCAATGGGATAATCAATCATTTTGGGAAAACACTTTGTCTCCATTGTTTGAAGAAGAAATTAAGCCCTATAATGAAAACGGTGAATTACTATGGAATTTAAAATATTTTGAAGCTGAGAATTTATATACAGGAGATTTTCATGATTACAGATGGGGAGATAACACCCGTGGCCTTCAATTGGTTGTTGCCGGTAATACGGTAGGGAATTCAGTTGCATTCTGGTTATCAATGAGAGGATTCTTATCCAGATGGGATCCAACAATACAACCAAATTCAGAGAACGATATTCAACCCATACCCAATTATTGGACAATAGACTTAGGTGAAGAAGTTTCACTAAGCAGGCATATTTACTGGAGTAGGGGGCGTGACGTAGGTGCTGATTTTAATAATCCCTCAAATCGCTATTATTATACATTGCCTCAAGGACCGAAACGAATAGAGATCTGGGGAACTAATGATAAGCCCAAAAGTGCGACAGATTTTAATAATAGAATGGAAGGATTACAGTACTGGACCTCGTGGGAACAAGTAGGAGGAACTGACGCATGGAAAGAAGACTGGATAAAACTTGGGGAGAATGACCTGTTACCCCCCTCGGGCGCCCAAAATCAAGCGCAAGTTACAATGGATGATTTGATCCATGCCGACAATGGGTTTACCGCGGAAATTTATCCAGAAATGACGAATAAAAAAATAAGATATATAAGGTTAGTTTTTGAAGAGTATTATTCTGCAAATCCTAACGGTGTACATATTGTAGGGATAAAATTCTATGGAGCATATAGCAATAGATAACCAATCACATACAGGAATATAATTCAAATGACTTGTATCTTGATTCTTGTGCCTAAATTTTTAATCGTATGCAATTAAGACTATTAAGCAAAATTTTGATGATAAGTTTTTTTATCATGTTTCTTTCGGTAAAATCGGAAAGCCGGTCCTTGAAATTGGTTGATCAAACCTATGTCCGAAAAGTCAAGGATATTGTCATTTATCAAGATGCCCGGTTTTATTCTGCGTTTCCTTCTGTGGTAAAAGGAAAGGATGGGGAATTTCTTGTCGCCTTCAGGCGGGCGCCGGATAGAAAAATATTCGGGGAGCCGGGAAGTAACCATGTGGATCCAAACAGTTACCTGGTGATGGTACGGTCGACGGACGGAGAGAACTGGACAAAAGGGCCTGAGTTGATGTATGCCCATCCCTTTGGCGGTTCACAGGACCCATGCTTATTAAGATTAAAAGACGGTACCCTTATCTGTACAAGCTATTCATGGGCTTTTGTCCTTCCGTCAGGCGTCCCGAATCTTAAGGAACCGTATCACATGGCAGACGGGCGGGCTTATTTTCTGGGCGGTTACGTGATCCGTTCTTCGGATAACGGAAAAACATGGGAAGGGCCTTACTATCCCCCGCATATTCCTTCCGAGGTTCACTATAGTGCTTTAGGGAATCCGTTGCCGGCCTATAACCGTGGAGCCATGTATGAAGAAGACGACGGACGCATTTTATGGGTTGTGGCGGCAAACGACAGAAAAAGCCCACGGAAAATATCCGCCCATCTGTTAACATCGGATGACAAGGGGAAAACTTGGCAGTATGCCTGCCCCGTCGCTACTGATGATACGTATAGTTTTAGTGAAACATCACTGCTTAAGACCCCAAAAGGCGATATAGTTGCATTTCTCCGCACAACCGATATGGATGATATGGCTTGTATTGCACGCTCAACGGACGGTGGAAAAAGCTTTC